>Ga0075424_100000079_pt1 | contig 54604 bp, 41 predicted proteins | sample SoiMethybrSBSTD3_FD_75301 | JGI IMG/M metagenome (GOLD analysis project Ga0075424, IMG submission 75301) | Bulk soil microbial communities from a Populus tree surrounding site in Tennessee, USA - Soil MetaG P. TD hybrid SBSTD3 | ecosystem: Environmental > Terrestrial > Soil > Tree plantation...
GTTTACGGGCCCGGCATCCCGGAAGCTGAAGGCTGGGTCGAGCGGCGGCAGAGGCACGCCAAAGAACAGTCGTCTCTGCAGGATCGGAAACAATCCCACCCTGATGGCGAGCGCCATCAGCCGCGGGATCACCCAACGTATGATCGGATTGCGCGATGGTTCCGAGGAGGCGCTGCGCGAGGAGGACGTCCGGACGATGCATCGGCTGCAGCGCACCGCTGGCTTTTGCCGGTCATACGATGGGAGTCTCTAACTCATTCGCGGCTTACGTGGTAAGGACTCGACGACTTTCGGGGGGTGATCCTGGTGAAGTCCGTTCTCGACTGTCTACACCCGGACCCGTACCGCCCATTTCACTTTGGCACGACGAGTAGGCCGTTCGTGAGAACCTTCGAATCCACTATGGCGATCTCGACCCGGCGGTTGGCAGCACGGGCCTGTTCGCTGTTGCCCGGAATGCGCGGGTCGGACTTGCCAAAACCCTTGGTGCTCATGATTGTCGGGGAAATTCCGGTCTGCACCAAGAAGTCGCGGACGGCTTCGGCGCGGCGCCGTGAGAGTTGCAAGTTGTAGGTCTGTGTGCCGATGTCGTCCGTATATCCGTAGACCGCAATCGTATATCCCTTAAGCGTCATCAGGATCCCGGCGATGCGATTGAGGATGTCGCGGTATTCCGGTTTAACGTTGGCCTTATCAAAATCGAAGCGAATCGACTTGCTGTCCAGCGTCATGACCAGGCCCATGGCGGTGCGACGCGTTTCGGCGATCTGCCCGAGAGCCTGTTGCAGCTGTGCAAGTTCCGCTTCTCGCGCTTGCCGATATTCCTCAGCCTGCTGTGTTGCTTGATCTGCCTTTTGCTGCTCGGCGGCGGCCTGCTGCCGCGCAAGTTGCGCCTGCACCTCCGAGTTCGATTGGGCCTGCTTCGCCAAGTCGCGCTGTTGAGCGGCTGCCTGCGCGTTCGCAGCCGCTTGCGAAGCCTGCTGAGCTAACATCTGCGATTGTTCCTGTGCCCGTTCGACCAGCCGGCTGACACCTTCCGTCTGCTGGCTGAGCCGTGTCACCTCGCGCTCCAGGCGACGGACCGATATTAGATAAGCAAACCCAAGAGCCAAGCTGAGCGCAATTGCGGTCACTCCCAGAGCCAGCGCTAATTTCCCTTGAGACTTGGCAGGTACATCCCCAAGTCCACGCTCGTCCGGCTTCAGCGCCTCGCGTGAAGAGTCCATCATTTGGCAATCTTAGCGTGGAATTCTAGATTGAGGCAAAACGAGATAGCTCCCGGATTGTCGTCCACAAACCGGAGACTATGGCTTTCGATTGTTGGTGAAAAAATCTCTCTTCAGCCCTCCAGAGCCTGCGCGATCTCCTCCTCGCTGGCCTTCACCCGACAATCCCGATAGGCCGCCAGTTCCCGGGGATCGCGTTCCCCATCCAGGATTGCCTTAAGGATGGCCTTAAAGGATGGCCTGCCCCGTCACCCCGCTGAGGTCGCTGATCACATTGGCCAACTGGATGTTCATCTACGCAGCGCCTTCTGCATCCGCTGAATATGGCGACCGGCGCTGCGCACCAGATCCTGGCGCTGCCGCCAACACGTCCGCAGCATGCGGATCTCCGGCGACGGCCGGAACGAATTCCGCAATAAGCCGTAGGTGTGCAGCTTCATTAACCATTGGCCCTCCTGCACGTCGGTCTTGCGGCCCGGCAGATTCTTCGTCTCCCCGCATTCACCAAGTACACTTCTAAACCGGCCGCTTCCAAAATCTCGTACACGGCAATCCAATACACTCCCGTAAATTGCATCGCAACTGTGCGAATCCCACATTGCTTCAGCCGTTCCGCCATCCTCTTCAGCTCGGCGGCGGTGCAGCCAAAGCATCGCACCGGTTGGGGGGCGCGGCTCGGCGGTACGGCCACATAATGGGATTCGCCGATATCAATGCCGAAAGGTCAGGATGCACTACCTCCAAGCTGAGGTCTTCGTTCTGCATCTTGCGCATCATCTCCCGCCGTTGCTTGCGCTTCATCTCGTTCCACTTGACCAGCGTTGGGTTGCCACTTGCTTTCTTACTTTGCCTCAATCTCTCCACCGGCCTTGATCCTTGTTCAGGACAATCCCGGCCACCATCTTTACAATCGCCAATACCGGAGCCATGCTTAGTGACGGGCAGAAACGCTCCGAAGATATTGCGGCCTTAGCTGTCGAGCCAGGTTGTGATCGAATTGTAATTTTTCCGAGCCGCTGCAGCGCCAGCGAGATCTCTGGGGAACTCTGAGAGACTCTGCCGGAGTTTCTGGGTCATACAACCACCCCGCAAGGGTGGCCGGTGCTTAGTGCCCTATCGACAAGCGCATCGCCGCCGAGCGGTCGCGTGCATAGTGAGACACGCCACTGGGGAACGATGACGCAAGACCTCCTGGAAATGGCCGACTGGTTGACGGCCGAAGGAGTCACCAATGTGGCCATGGAGGCAACGGGAGTGTTTTGGAAGCCAATTTTCAACATCTTGGAGAGTCGCTTCACGGCGCTGCTGGTGAATGCGCGATAAGGCTACCTCCCGGACTTGAGCGCTTGTTCAAGTTGCGCTTGCGCTTCCGCTATGTCTTGTTTTGCCTGCGCGGCGAAACGACTGTTGGGGAATTCTTGCAGGAATTGTTTGCGTTGCGCGATGAACTCTTTGAGTTCCTCAGCGGAGCCTTCAGAATCCCCGCAAAAAGATGCACTCCCCACTGGTCCCATCCACGTGGCCTCATCCGCCTCAGGGCCCAGCGGCCATAGCTCGAGATACTTGAAGTAGCCTTGATTATCCGCGGCCCAATTCCCGCCTGGCTCACAGAAGTCAACACGGATACCGTAGGACGTCGCGGTCTGGGCTAATTTCTGTGCCTCGGCTGGCGAAATCTTGTCGCCCTTGATGCTGGTCCCAGGAAAGGCCGAGTTCATTTCCTCCCCGAACTTCTTCGCCTGCCGATTCAGCGCCAGCCAGGCCCGCGCTTTCTCTTCGTTCGTAGGCGCATTGGCAAGTTTTTGAGCCAGTGTCGCCAACGAGCGTAGTTCAGCTTGCAATTGTGCCTTGGCTTGGTTCGCAGCAGCAGAAGCGGGAGAATCTTGCTGCGCGAAGCCGCTAAGAACCAGCGCCGTGCCGCCTAGTAATACGCAAAGCGTTCTCATAGTCGTCGAATGTTGCTGGATTTTTCCGGCGGCATCAGCCCCAGATAGCCGGCTACCTGTTTCCCACACGCAAAGCGCTCAGCATCGCCGATGATCAGCACGAATGCCAGTACGGTCAACGCACCTACACCGGGATGTGTCATCAATCGCCGCGCCTCGGGATGCTTCTCGGCTTCTTGCTATTGTCGTACTCAGGCGATTTCACGGAATGCACGGAAATGGTCTAACTCCACCTGCAGCTTAACTAGATTCTTTGAGCTTCTTTAAGGCGGCTTCGTACGCGGCTGTTCGATTGCTCAGGTTCGGGGGAATATTCTGCAGAACGACATTCCAGTTTGCGATGGCGTTCTTCTTGTCTCCGAGAGCAGTGTAGCCACGTGCCATGCCCAGAGACGTCCAGAACTTATCCGCCGGGTGTTGCTGTTGGTTGAAGGTGAAGATTTCCATGGCTTTGGACTTTCTGTCCTTCCCAAGCAGTCCCATCCCATAGGCGTAAATAGAGTAGGCATCGGTGCCGGGTACATGTAATGCTTTTTCCATCACGCCGTCAGCATCGGATTCGCGCTTCATTGCTGTCAAAACCGCAGCTTTGGTGGATAAGGTGGAGAAGTCTTCGTGGCCGATGGTGGCGCCCCGGAAAGGAGCGTTGATCGCCTTCTCGGCCCAGACCAACGCTTCGACCAGATTGATCTTGTTGTCAGCACAGAATTGGGCGGCGTTTTGCCAATTCTGATAGTTAAAACCCGGCCATGACTGAAGTTCCTGGCGCATCCTGGTGACGTAGAGTTCGTTAACATTTGGAACTTCGATTTTGAATGGAATCCGCTTCTTCTCCCACTGGAGATAGGCAACCGCAGAATCGGGGCGGCGCTGGTCGAACCCGTAGGTCAGGAATTCCGTAAAGGGCACGTCCTGTGGCGTGACCGGCACGCGCATGACGTCATCTTTGGCATCATACTGGAAGCTTCCCCATCCCAGATTATTTGAAAAAATCCAGAACCAGGGCCCGGTCTTTTCCACATCGAGAAACAGTGCGTACGTGCCGGCCTTCAGACTCTTGCCTTCGACCTTCACATCGGTTGAGAAGGTAATGGAAGTGCTCTCGTTCGCTCCGGCTCGCCAGGGTGCTCCAGTGGTCGGGCCAAACCCTTCATCAACGAAGCCGTAATGGACCAGCTCACCCCAGATGTGCCCGGTCCGATCGTTCTCTGGCGGGTTGTGCACCCTCGGGCCGTGATACTCGATAGAGATCTTGACCGGACCGATCCACTGGGAAACCTCTGCTCGTTCATTGTCCCCGTTGGGAGGCGTAGATAGCTCCGATGTTTCTTGAGCAGAAACCGTTCCCAAAATCATCAGAAGCAAAACCACCGCGGCGAGTGCATTTTTCATCGTATCCTCCTTTTCCAATGTATGGTACAGATTGTCAGAGACCGATTCTTAGACTGAGTTCGCGTCGAAGGGTTAGCCCGCAAATGCGTAATCTGGCGCGAATTGGAGGCAGCCTGGTGTTTACACGGCGGCGAAGACTTAGACGAGATCGGTCCCGGTTTGCCCACCCATGATCGTTTACTCACCATGGCCGGCGTCGCACGCTAGTGCTCAACGGGTTCCAGAGGACTACGACATTCTCGGGATTCGTTGCTGAATCCGAAAGCATCCTGGGCAAGGATCGCGCCGGCCTCTTCTTCCCAGAAAAGAGCCTTGCGCAATGCTCAGAGTAGCGCCTTCTGAAGCGGCAACGTCGTCGTTTCGACCGCCAGTGCAAGCAACTCCGCTATCTCGGAGTTGGAAAGAAAATCGCCCGACATGTGCTTAGGATGTCACTGGGCTCCCCAGCGTAAAGGTAAGCCGATTGTCAAAGTGAGTTGGCTATTGCGCAGTTCCGGGATGCACAAGAACGATTCACTGAGGCCGGGGTGCATTCTTCAAAGCAGGCGAGATCTCATAGGCTTTGTTGAGTTCTGCCTGCGATTCAGCTTCATTTCCTTCCTGATGGAGGGCTAATGCCAAGTTGTAGTGCGCTTCAGCATACTTTGGCTTAAGGCGCACAGCGTTAGCGAACTCTTTCTGCGCTGCCTCGACTTTTCCCGCCTGCAACATCACTAATCCGAGATTGTTGTGCGCCTCGGCGAAGTTCGGATCCCGGCGTACCAGCTCGCGAAAAACATTTGCTGCCCCAGCCGTGTCGTTCTTTTGGCTGAGCGCCAATCCCAGTTGCACACGCGCGTCGGTGTAGTCGGGATCAAGACTGATTGCATCCTTCAGCTCGTGGATGGCTTCATCAGAATTTCCTGATTGCGTCAATCCTAGCCCGAGGTTGTAATGAGCCTCGGGCAGATCGGGATCGCACATGACCGCTTGCCGGAATTCCTCGAGTGCCCGCGTGCGATCATTCTGGCGCCAGTACAGCAGCCCGAAACTCGAATGGGCCTGCGCGTAATCGGGCTTCAGCTCCAGTGCTTTTTGATACGCGGCCAGCGCCTGCTCGGTATCGCCCTTGCGTTCGAAGGCAACCCCCGAGTAGTAATAGCCGGTCGGAAGCTCAGGCCCCTTCTCAATTGCCTTCTGAAACAGCCCCAGCGCATCATCAAGCCTTTGCTCTTTTAATGCAGTCACGCCCTCCAACGTAAGCATTTTTGCCTGTGCGAGCCGCGTGCGAAATTCCCGCAGCGCACCAATCTCCTTCAATTCCTGTTCGCCGACCTCGCGCTTGCCCTGAGCGCGCAACGCCAGCCCGAGGTTGTAATGCGCGTCTTCAAAATCAGGCTTCAATTCGATTGCACGCCGGAGCGCCGCCACAGCACCCTCGAGGTCCCCGGTCGTTTTGAGTTCTTTGCCAAGATTGAATTGTGCCTGAGGATCATTCGGGTCAACTGCTACGGCCTTGTGGAATTGCTCCAGGGCGCCAGAGTGGTTCCCTTGCCGTCGCAAGGTCACGCCCAGCAGGATGTAGGGGGCAGCGAGGCGAGGATTCATCTGCACGGCACGGCGAAAATCAGCCGCAGCTGCGGAAAAGTTCCCGAGCTGTCCTTCGCTTAGCCCCAGTTCGGTGTACACCTCAGCCGATGCCTTTGACGCAGCTGCTCGTTGCAGCTCCACTTTGGCCGATGCGGGGTCGTTCTGCTCGAGGTAGATGCGCGCTAACAGCCGGCGAGCTGCGACATTCGCGGGCGGAAGCGCTACCGCGCTACGTAATTCCTTAAGCGCAGACACCTGGTCGTGTAGATCGTAGAAGGCGGCGCCCAATCCGTAATGCGCCTGCGCCCATTTTGGCTTGAGGCGGAGGGCCGTCTCGAATTCTGCGACGGCGTCCCTCGTCTCACCTTTGTATTTCAGTGCGAGAGCCAGGTTGTAGTGAGTAACGGGATCGTTCGCTTGAAGCTCAAGAGCTTTTCGATAATCAGCGATCGCCTGGTCCCATGAGTTTTGCCGAGCGAACCCGGTCGCTTCCTTGTTATAAGTCGCGGCGGTCTGCGCGAACCCGGGCGGCGCTGCAATCATAAATAGCAGAACAAGGACAACGGTCATGACCACAGCCTAGCACGGGCGTCGCCAACTACTGACGGTATTGAAATATCCAGCGACTGCACTTTGAGAAAGTTTCGCGGGCGCGGTGGCCTCGCCCGCGTCATCAGATCACCAGACGAACCTCGCACTGACCTGTCCGATACGGGGGTCTCTGGCGCGGGTAGCTCGGCCGAACGGCCCTATGAGGGCACCCGTAACGGGGTCAGGTTGGTCGTCGCTGATGTTCCCGTCCACGCCCTGGAATTGCGCGTGGTTGAAGATGTTGAAGAATTCACCTCGTAGCTCGAAAGCTTTTGCTTCTGTGATGGGGATTTTCTTTGTCAGGCCTATATCGAAATTGTTGATGCCTGGACCGTGGAAAAATCTGCGGTTCGCTGTCCCGAATGTCCCGCAATTGGGATCTGTCGGGGAATTGCACGTGTTTAGGGCAAACGCGTTCAGATCAAAGTAGGTGAAGGTACCCGAGTTGCGCGGGTTGTGAATGTGAATCGGCCCGACGAGATTGGGTTCGTCGGTTGATGGACTACCCGCAAGCGAAGCATCTCCGACGGTCTGATTGATCTGGATTGGGAACCCCGTCGAAAAGCGAGTTATGCCCTGCAGTTGCCAGCCTTGGGTCAGCCGCTTCGGCAAATTGCTGAAAGCGCGATCGAAAGGCATGGCCCAGATGTAGCTGACGACGAAATTATGGTGCACGTCAGTCGAGGACAACCCGCGGCTCAACCTGGGGTTCTTGAAATTAACCAGGTCGTTAAACGCTGACGAATTGTCCAAAGCCTTGGCAAGGGTGTAAGCCGCTAGCAGTGTTACATCCCCGGCTTTACGCTCGAGCGTGACCTGCCCGGAGGTGTAGACGGAGTTTGCTGCCAACTTAGTAAAGGTGTTACCGAAGCCGAAACACAGCGTTCCCGACTCCGGACAGAAATTCGGGTTCAGCAGAGCATTCCTGGTACCGTACACAGGCGTCGCGACGCCGGGCAGTGTGTATGTATCCTGTTCACCATTGGGTCCGCACCCAGGACTGCCGGTAGATAGGTCGGTAGCTCCCAGAGCGTTCAGTTGCATGCAAAAAGCCGCATTGCCCGGATTGGCTTCTTGTTGGGCGACGAGCCTGTGGCCCTCCGTGCCGACATACGCCAGCGTTAGGACCGTCGACCTGCTCAGCTCACGCTGGATGGAGAAGTTGAAGTGCTCGGCGTACGGCAGCCTGTTGTGAATGTCATAGCCGGGCGAGAACGAGATCGGCTCGTAAACTGCAAAGCTGAGATTCTTGTTCGCGGGACTGCCTGGGGTCGGGATCGTGAACGGGAAACGCTGTCCTTGTGATGTTCCGTCGAGGCGATTGCGGAACGGTTCCTCAAAGAGAACAGGAGCTGGACTTGTCCAGAACAGCCCGAAGGGAGCATCAGCCACTTCGAAGAACAGGTTCAGGTCCTCGACCGACGTGTAGTAGATGCCGTAGGCAGCGCGAATGCTGGTTTTGCCGGGCCCGCCAAAGATCTTGTGCAATACCCCATCGCTGAAGTCGGGCGAATACGCAAGCCCAACACGCGGGCCGAAATTGTTGTATTTGGTCGGAGCCAGGGTCTTGGGGATGCCCGGGTCTCCAGGAAACACCCAACCTCGAGGAGACTTCGGGAAGAGCACCGATTGCTCTCCCGGATTCCAAGTCTCGATCTTTCCCTGCGTGTCATACCATGGCATGCTGACTTCCCATCGCAGACCAAGGTTCAGTGTGAAGTTTGGCTTCACCATCCATGAATCTTGCGCAAAGGCGCCGCCGTAACGTGTTCGGGAATCCAGCAGCTGTAAAGCGGCTTGGGTGTAGCCACCCTGGGCTGTCGGCGCCCCAAGCAAATAATCGGCGAAGTCAATGCCGGTCACGGTGCCGTCGAACACGAACGCCCCATTAACATCTGCCAAATTGCGCTCGTTGACTTGCAGATATCGAAATTCACCGCCGAACATCAGAGTATGGTTCTTGACGACTTTCGAGAAACTATCAGAGACCATATAGGTGTTGTCGGGCTGGAATGTGATCAAATCGGGTGCGCCGATGCTAAAGCCGTTAAAAAAGAGCCGCGGCACGAATTGCTTAGTTCCAGGCAGTCCGTCAGTAATAATCCCGAGAGTGCCGGGCCCGCTAACGAAACCGAGTGATGAAAGTTGCGCGAAGCCGCCACTTGGGGTGTCTTTATGGGTGGAGGTCCGGAAGAAGGTTGCCCGCGCCTCATTCACCGCAGTAGGTCCAAGAGTTTTGGTATTGCTCATGACGAACGCTTGTGCGCGTGTGGGCGTAACTGAGGGGAAGCCCGGAACGCTAGAGGCAGGGAGTGCGCTTTGAACGGTTGAATCGTCATAGTGGTAGTACCATGACCAGTCGCCGGTCATGTGGCTATGGAAGTCGACGCGCTCCCCGATCTTGTCATCTCGAACTGTGTTCTTCTGGCTGTTGTTCTCATATGTACCTAGCGCAGGGTTAATGTTGGGGGCGGGAATGAAAGGGAGAACTCCAATTGCGGCCGGTGACCAGGCGCTCTGCGGGATTATGCCGCCTGGAAACACGCAGACACCGTTCTGCGCATCGGTCAGTGTATTGCAATTGGGAGCCCAATACGACTCGCCAGGGCTCACCGTGTAACCTAAGCGCTTTGTAAGTTCTTGGGCCCAGCCGCACGCAGGACAGGTTCCCGAAGAAGTCCCATCGACTGTCCCGGTTAAGGTCCCAGGGCCAAAATTACCCTGGCGCTGAAGTGTCGTAGGCAATGTCACGAGCCCGGTTTCAGCGCCTTGCACCTGTCTGGTGCCTTGATAATCCGTGAACCAGAACAGCTTGTTTTTCCAAAACGGTCCCCCAATCGCGTAACCGAACTGATTGCGCCGCAGTTCGGATTTTTGGGGTGTGAAGAAGTTCGCAGCGTCCAGCTTGTCGTTGCGCAAGAATTCGAATACATCGCCATGAAAGCCATTGGTGCCCGACTTGGTTATGGCGTTCATGACCGCGCCGCTGAATTTTCCATATTCGGCGTCGAAGCTATTGGTGATGAGACGAAATTCCTCGACAGAATCGAGATTTGGAACTAGGCCAGCGCCCAGGTTGCGGCCTTCGCTTACGTCGCCTCCATTTACAAGAAAAGCGTTCCCGGTTTCGCGCTGGCCGTTGACCGAGACATTGCCGGCGTTCGTGATGTAACCCGAGACCGGCCTGTCGCTCTGAGTGCTTCCCAAGAGCGTGCCGGCGGTATCGGGCGCCACTCCAGCCTGAAGCCCCAGCAGGTCAAGGTAGCTGCGTCCATTCAACGGCAAGGCGAGCATCTTCTTTGAATCAATCACGTCGCCCAGCTGCGTGCTTTCCGTTTCCACGTGCGCGGCCGTGGCAGAGACATCGATCGTCTCGGCCACAGCGCCGACTTGCAGGGTAATGTCAATCCGCAGCTGATCGTTAACTTGTAGCGTGATGTCGGTGGCGTTGTATGCGCGGAAACCGCTTGCTGTCGCAGTTATTTTGTAGCTGCCCGGCGACAGCGCGAGAAAATGGTACGAGCCGTCAGCACCTGTCGTGGCTTCCTGGCTCACATTCGTTTCCACATTTGTTACACGAACCGTGGCGCCGGTGACCACTGCTTGGCCACGATCGCGAACCACGCCGGTAATGGAACCGGTCACGTCAGCGTGCGCGGCGCTGAGGCCGAAGATGAGAAGCATTGAAACGATTAAATACTGCGACGCAGGCGATTTCTTGTTGACTTTCACGGGGTCCCCCCACGATTGGGATGTCTTGCGTGGTGCTGATTAAGCGAGGGGAAAAACGGTGGGACGGTCGCTCGAAAACCCGATGCATCGAGCGGCAGGTTCCTGAAAGCGTTGGGGATTATCCTCCCTCAAAATTGCTAAGTCAACAGGAAAGTGACTGAAAGTTGGGTACGGGCGGAGCGGGAGTGGGACTCCCCCCGGCCGGCAGCGCGGTTGAGGAGTTACCCGGCGGACTCCTCCGCGTGGGATATCCACAGAGCGGCGCCTGATCTGAGTCAGCCCGCTTCAGGATTCGTTAGGCAGCTGGCTCTTTTTACTTTTGCGAAGGCTCTTCCCGCCCAGGAGGATTGTTTACGGCATTCTTTCGGAAACGGCGTCACTAGATTCTGGTGTTTGGTGGAGGGGAAGGCTGTTTACAGGCAATCAATTTCGTAACGGGTGCAGTCCCGAGAGGCGCCAGAGTCTAGCCCGCCTGTGGCAGGCCCACAGCTTCAAAGTCTTCTTGGCTGTGAATCCAGCCCTCTCGGCCGTCGATGCGGACCTTTATCCATACGTCTCCGTTTACGCTGAAAGAGATCGCTTTGACATCCTCATTCCAGGCAACTGGCGTCCGGGCTTCGAGGTATTCGATCTTGCTTTGCGGCTGCACGATCACGTGTGTGGGCGTGAAGCCATCGTCGGCCTCGGGAAAGAGACGCACGAACGTGGGTTGATTATCGCGGTGCGCATCGACGGTGATCGGATACGAGCAGCGTTCGACTTGTCCCGTCGAGGTCGTCTCAATGCAGCGCCAGGCTGGTTGCAGCTTACCGGTGATCCAATTGATTAGCACCGGATAAACGATGTTGAAGTTTCCCGTCCACACTCGGAACTTCAGGACATCATGCACTACCGTGGCCGTTACTCCTCCAAGAGAAGTTGGAGTGGGCCGAAGCGAATCAGTGCCGATATCGAGAAACTCTCCATCAATAAATATTGGCGGGCCAAACGGACCGAAGAGGCTTCCATCCGCGGCATATTTGTCGCGGCCGTACTTGAACCCGAATACCTGCACCCAACCTCCGCTGCCTGGAGCCGAGGGCAAATCCATTCCGTGAACCAATATGCCGCTGCCCTGCTTGGTGGTGAAGGAGTCGGCGCTGATTCCCACAGTGCTCTCGAACATGCCATTCTCAAAAGACACCAGGTATGACTCGCGATAAACTACATGCTCTTTCGCATCGCGCAACTCCCACCATTCCACCGTCTCATCGGTTGTCCCTTCAATGCTTTGCAAGTGAGTCAGCAAGCGGAACGTTTGCTGCGCGACGATAAGAGTCTGCCTGTGGTCTGAAACCACCACCTTCGGAGGAGGCGCGTCGATGTTGGGCGCGGCAAATGGCGGGGAAGGAGAAGCAGATGATGCCGGGGGAGAGCTTGGTATCGCCGGCGCCGTTTGAGCGGCCGCGGATGGTTGCGCCTTCTGCGGCGTAGGCTGTGCTACAACACCTGTCACCGCTTGCGTAGACTTCATTCCCTGGCCACGATTGCAAGCGACGAAGGACACTGCAACTGCCACCAGCGTGATTACAGCCACGCTGCTGTCCTGCTCTTTCATGGCTAACGTATACCGCGTTTATGTGCGTGGGTTAAGGAACGAAAGGATGCGAACTTCCGGCCGATTTGCCAGGCTGAGACAACAGGCTGTATCTCGCTCAACTTCTCAACTTCCCCATAAGGGATCTTGGCCCCGCTTCGGTTGATTCATTTCTGCGGGATGCGCTTTACACGGGCACGCCGAAGGTTCCCGAGAGAGGGTAAATTTATCTGCAAGCGAAGAGCATGATCACATCCCGCAGGAGTTGATGATCGCGGTACGGTCGATGTCATAGATTTTGCAGGACACAAAAGCGTGCTTACTCGGAAATTTCCCGGCAAGGAAGGACTAGCTTGGGCTCCGAAAGGGAATGAAATCCAATATCTGCTTCTCCAAACACCAGGTCCAGCAGTGGCTCGAAGAGCGCAGCTTCCAGCCCCGACCAGTGAACGGGAGGACTGCCAAGCACTAATTAAGATTTCTGGAGTGAAAAAGCCCGATGGCCGGTCGGGGCTTTTTGTATTGCGGCTAGGTTCTGTGAACCAACTTCGCGATGAATGCCGGAATTATTGGCAACCGGTGAATGCTAATGCGCTCGCGGGCGAACTGGTTCCGGCGGTCACGGAAACCGCCGGCGTCTGTATGTGCGACTGTGCACAGTCGGATACGCCTGGCGAACCGGGCACGAACGCGTTCGCGTCGACTGTGTAGTTCACTACACCGGAAGCGGGCAATGCTGGGGTCTGTGCTCCATTTTTTACCGTAATTGTATTCCGCAGCTTACAGAAGTCGCCGGATTGAAGTCTTAGAAGGGCCGGGCAGGAGCTGGTGCCGATAGCTGATTCGAGATTCATACTGCGGAACGGTTTGTGGATGTAATAAAGCGGTTTTCGCCCTGAGATGAAACTGTTGGTGAGACGGGCGCCCACAAGTATTTTGTGGCTCATGCTTGGTAGGCCTTCGCTTTTCCACGAATGTCGAACCTAAGAATGCTGTCGCTGATTACCGCGGTTACCTTCCTAATCGTTTTCTAACTAAGGACAATTGAGTGCCCAATTAACGGAAGAGCGGGGAAAGAATTTTGAAGCACTCGTTGGCGATAGTATGGTGCAGGCGGTCCGCACTACTCGCCGCGGCGTTGTTCTTCCTTGTGTTCGCCCCCAGGCTGAACGCGCAGACTCAAGATCCAGAGCGCCCGGTTCCAATCCTTACGGGTAATGCCGGATTCTTTACTAACGTTGACGGCGGCAAAAAGGAGCTGGTTCCCGAAATCAATCCCGTACTGCTGGTGCCGCTGGGAAACCGCTGGTTAATTGAGTCTCGAGCCGAATTCAAGGGTGAATTCGAGCGGCCCGAAGGCGGCGGACCGTACGGCGGAAAAGTAGAAGAAGAGATCGATTACCTGCAGGTGGATTACATCGCCAATCCGTACGTGACCGTCACGGTGGGCCGCTTCCTTACTCCATTCGGCATCTATAACGAGCGCCTCTATCCCATTTGGATTCGCAGTCTGCAGCGCGCGCCCCTGATTTTCCCTCTCGGTACTGGTTCGAGCGATGGCGCAATGCTGCGTGGCGGCTTCCAGGTCAGCCCAAAGGCCGACCTGAATTACGCCACCTATTTTTCGACGCTGAGTACCGTGAACAACTTCCAATCCGACCGCCTCATTGGCGGACGCATGGGCGTCTTCTTTCCTGGGCCACGGGTCGAGGTCGGTGCTTCCTGGCAGAAAGAGTTGCAGGAGGAACGCCCGAACGCCTTTGGATTCCATTTCGCCTGGCAGCCGACGTCGCTCCCGCTCAACCTGCGATCCGAGTATGCCCGCTCGCATGATGGCAGCGGTTACTGGATCGAAGGTGCCTATCGCCTGAGCCAGCTTCCTTTCTGGAAAGCAGAGATGCGCCGCACCGAGGTCGTAGCCCGAGCGCAGCAGTTCTTTCCGGGAGAGATCTCCCAAGATGAGGCCGAGGAGTACGGTTTGCCCGACGTGAATACGCGTCAGGGAGACTTCGGGTTGAACTACTACCTCCGCGACGGACTCAAAGCTACAGCCAGTTATGGCCGCCAGTTCAGCTCAGACGGCAATTTCAATCTGTGGACGGTGGGCATAGCTTATCGTTTTGCGTTTCCCTTGGGGAAGGTGGGGCCACGATGAAAACCACAATCACCATGGTGGCGGGCCTTCTCGCATTGTTCTCGGTGATTTGCGGGATGGCACAGCCGCGCAAGAACAAGAAAGAGATCTCGAGCGCCCCGAGCGCCCCGATCGTGTACACCGCCGCGCAGGCCGATGCCATGCGCATCGATGGCGAGCAGAGGTTTCGCGCGAATTGCGGCCGCTGTCATGCCACCCCGCACAAATTTCCGCCGCGCATGATGAGTACGATCGTTCGCCACATGCGCGTGCGCGCTACCATCACCGATGAGGACATGCGCCGGATCCTCTATTACATGACGCAGTAGCGAGGCTATCCAGTGATGAGCAGCAAAGTATCCGGCCATACGGCTCTCGCGGCCTTCGTGATGATTGCCTGTCATTTCGCCGCGGCTCAGGCGCGCATCATCGAAATTCTGGCGGACAAAGACAGCCGCTACAAGATAGCGGGCGAGTCCAGACCGGAAATCGTCGTGAAAGCGGGTGAGCCGGTGCTGCTTCGCGTCACGGCGCGCAAGGCAAAATCATGGAACCGCGACGGCTCCATCCACGGCTTCACGCTGCTGCACGCCCGAGATCGATCTAAAGTCACCGGCTGGGATCTGCTGCTCCGACCCGGCACACAGGAGTTTCAATTGACCGCGCCCGCCGAACCCGGCGAGTACGAGGTGATGTGCACCGTAATTTGCAGTGAAGACCACGAAGGCATGCACATGAAGGTTATCGTAGTACCGTAATTTATCGAGGAGTTGCTGATGAGCAGAAGCACAGTCTGGAGCGCGGCCGCAACCTTGGCGTTTGCTACCTTAGCCCACGCTGGCGGCAAAGAGATCTCGACCTTCCGAGGCGAAATTGCCGATAGCCAGTGCGCCCTCAACGTGCACTCCCTCACCCGTTCGCACCAGGAGATGCTGAAGGGCAAGTCCATGGGCGGCACGCCACTTTCCTGCGCGGTCTATTGTGTCCGATACATGGGCGGAAATTTCGTTCTAACCTCCGGGAAGCATGTCTATCATCTCGACAATCAAGAGTTAATGCAGAAGTTCGTCGCGGAAAAAGTGAAAATATCCGGAACCCTGGATCAAAAGACTGACACCATCCACGTCGCAAAGATTGAAGTAGGCGAATAGGCTACGATCTGAGCAGGCGGCCCAGCGACTTACACCTGACACTTTGAGTCGACAATTTGGTGAAATTGCTCTTGTGCTTCTGTAACCACGTTGGGCCACTGCAAAGACCTGAAGACTTCGACGTCGGTGGCCCGGAAGAGGTGCCAAGGGGGCTTGGCGAATTTTGGGTAGTGGTGCAGTTTGGCAAGGCAGCGAGCCGGAAGCGCGATTGATGTGTCGCAAAGAACGCGACCGTTCGCGCGGGCTCGCCCAGATCTCCTTCGACTTCGCTCAGGACAGGCTTTCGCTGCGCAAGAGACGCTTGCCAGGATGACATCAAACTGCAACACTACCCGAATTTGCACAGCTGAGGATCGCGCCTGCCATGGCTATTGAACACGCGTAGACGCCATTTGCGCGCTCTGGAGGTTTGGATGGGCAAGGAGATCGAGATGGCAGTTCCGTCCATCGGCTTCGAGAAAAAATAACCCTGGCCGAAATTGCAGCCAGCGCGGAGTGGTTCGTCCCCGTTCTGCTCTTGCCTCCAGGCCTTCCGCAACCACCTCGATCTGAAGCGCGTTGGCCATGGCGATGATTGACTTCACGATCGCACGGTTCTCCCGGTTGGCATGGATGGGCGAAACAAACGACCGGTCGATCTTGAGCGTGTCAATAGCGAACCGACGCAGGTAGCTCATGGAGGAATACCCCGTGCCGAAATCGTCTAGGATCAAGTGCACGCCCCAAAGCTTTCAGGTCCGAAATTAACTGTCTGGTGCGCTCCCCATCCTCCATAGTAACGGTCTCGGTGATCTCCAAGTGGAGCGCCGCAAGGGTTAAAGTCCGTCTGACGTAAGAACTTCCGCAACCAGATTCGCGAAGCCCGACGCATTGAACTGTTTGCCGGATACGTTCACGGCCATCCAGATGGGTGGCTCATCTGAACAGCGTGTGTATTCTGAAACCGGCGAACGAACATAGCGTGAGTGACATGAATCGAGTTGCGCCAAATATGGCGCAGGCATTCTGCAAGCCCTGTCGGGACTGGGTGCGAGCCCAGGCCAGCGCCGATATGCCCCAATGCATCAGCCCAACTGCTATTTTGAAGACGCCAGTAACCAAAGCAGCTCGTAACGTGCAGCAGTTCCAGCAACTTGCATGATTACCTTTGGTGGTTCAATTCCCCTTCGGCAGATTGCTGGGGCGAGATCGCCATCCTATAATTGCAGCACTCTGGTAGGGATTCTCCGTCAGGTTCCGGTAGGCAGCCGCGGGAATATTTTGCGTCTCGATGGCTTTGTGGGTGAGTGCCTTCAACCACAAAGGCGCAAAAAAGACGATGTTCCCCGTCTTAGTGCCAGCACCGGATATGCGAAAACGCCTGCAACTCGTCCTGATGGCCAGTTCCGTAATCGCGACCTTCCTTTCTACAGCTACGCCATCGCTACACGCGCAGGCTGCAATCACTGCATCCACTGACGACGGTGGCCGCAAGGTTTACGTCAATGACTCCGCCCCAGCAGCACCGGTCCGAAAGGGTCCGAGATACATCTCGAGTGGGTTGGTCTACTGGAGTCCGAGTGCACATCAATGGAAGAGCGTTGCTTCGGTGAAGATCCGGGCAGCACGATCGGCGGCGGCGGAGGTCAATCAATCGCAGCAGCTCTCCAGCTTTGTGCGTGGCAAGCCATTCACGCAGCAGGAAATCGATTCTGCTATAGACGCTGCGGCGGCACGGCACAACGTGGATCCTAGTCTGGTACGCGCGGTCATTAAAGTGGAGTCGAACTTCAACCCTAACGCCGTCTCACGCAAAGGGGCGATGGGGCTGATGCAACTGATGCCGCAAACCGCGCGACAGCTGAAAGTAACCAACCCGTTCGACCCCGAGCAGAACGTGGATGCAGGCGTGCGCCACCTCAAGCAGCTCATGGAGAGCTACGGAGGAGACGTGAAGTTGAGCCTGGCTGCTTACAACGCAGGAGCAGGAGCGGTAGCGCGTAGTGGAGGCATACCGCGCTTCGCTGAGACTCGCAACTACGTGAACCGGATCAGCGGGTTATATTTCGGCGGAAGCGATCCCGGATACCGCATTCTCGGCGTGCCAGTTCGCGAACCTGTGCGCATGCAGCGAGACGAGCGCGGTGTGCTGTACATCAGCAATACCGATTGAAAGCGCATTTGTAGCGGCAGTCGGACCAGCGATTACGGGCTGTAAATTGGAAAACTCCAGGTTCTGGCAACTCGCGTTGCATCTCTCTGCGGTTCCGCTTCTCTTTTCTTTAGCGGGCTCCGCCCATGCAAACGTACACAAATCTGAGACTTGGGCGCGAACGCAATTCTCGACGGCTGAGAACCTGCGCGAGCAACTGAACGCGTGTCCGGCTCGGAATCGAACCCGGCAGGATTACCGGCGCGTGATCGCAGCTTATCGGAAGGTGTACTACAGCTCGCCGACTTCGAGCAAAGCTGATCCCAGCGTAGCAGCGGTTGCCGAGCTGCTGCTGGAGGAGGGCCGCCGCTTCGAGGATGACAATCTGCTGCGCTCGGCCATCGGTCAGTATGAATTCCTTCGCGGCCAATATCCCGGCAGCAAGCACCGGGTTGAGGCGCTGCTCACCATAGGGAGGATTTATCGAGATGATCTTGAGGATGGGATTCATGCTCGTGAAGCGTTCCAGGAGTTCCTGCGCCTTTATCCTCGGCATCCTCTAGCCGATCAGGCCCGCGCCGAACTAACCGAACCCGTGCAGGAAGCTGTGTTGAAGTCGAAAGAAGAGCGAGAGCCAAAGCCGGTTGCACGGCGGACAAAATCTCCACAGGATAGCCCCCCAAAGCCAGCAACGCTGAGGGGAGTCCGTCATTGGACAACCGCTGGATCCACACGAGTAGCAATAGACCTCGAGCAGGACGTAAAGTTCGCATCGCAAAAGATTCAACATCCAGACCGGATCATTCTTGATCTGGAAGATACAATTCCAGCGCCTGCGCTGGCAGGCAAGAATCTCGATATCGGCGATGCTGTCCTGAAAACAATCCGTATTGCCCAATCTGCCAAAGGAAAAACGCGAGTCGTCCTTGACGTTGACGAAGTCGCAGACTTTCGCGCCTTCTTGCTGCAGAACCCTTCGCGGCTCATCGTAGACATTCGCGCTAAGAATATCGCCGCTGGAACAGCCATAGGGAATCACGAGGTCCCGGAGACTCCGTCACCCGATGTCTCCGCGAGTCCTGCGATTTCCACTAAGCATGCGACCCGGGAACTCGCATCGCCTGCACCAAAGACCACTGAATCCAAAAAGCCCGAGATCCCGGGGCCGAAACGGCGAATCGTCGAGGCCGATGAAGATGATGATGCCGAAGTCGCAGGGCCGGATTCGACTGTCGATAAGCCAGTCCGCAAGCCTGCCATCACAGCTGCTTCGACTACGACCAAGACCCGCGCTGCTGCGAACAGGCGCAAGTCAACTCATCCGGACGTCGACGCCCGTGAGGCCCAGCCGACCGCACACGGCGACCGCTCCCTGATCCGCGCGCTCGGGCTCAAGATCGGCCGGATCGTGATCGATCCCGGACACGGCGGACACGACACTGGAACCATCGGCCGGCATGGATTGGAGGAAAAAGACCTGGTATTGGAGGTCGGCCGCCGATTAGGCAATCTGCTGCAAGCTCGCATGGGCGCCGAAGTGATCTATACGCGCCGCGACGACACGTTTATTCCCCTGGAAACCCGTACCGCAATCGCGAACGAGCAGCAGGCGGACCTGTTCGTCTCCATCCATGCCAACTCCAGCCGCGATCCGGATGCGCGTGGAGTGGAGACGTACTACCTGAATTTCACTTCTTCTGCGGAAGCGCTGGAAGTGGCGGCGCGCGAGAATGCAGTTTCGGATAATGCAATTCACGAACTGCAGGATCTGGTGAAGAAGATCGCGCTGAAAGAAAAGATTGAGGAATCGCGTGAATTCGCGGTCGATGTCCAGCGTTCGTTGCACAGCGGACTGGCGGCAAAAAGCCCGGGGATTCGCGATCGGGGCGTGAAGCAGGCTCCGTTCATCGTGCTGATTGGCGCGAACATGCCATCGATTCTGGCCGAGATTTCATTTGTTAGTAATCCAGGCGACGAGCGGCGGCTGCGGACTGCTGAGTACCGGCAAAGGATCGCAGAATCGCTCTATCACGGAATCGCAAAGTATGTTAGCGGCCTGAGTGGAGTAAAAGTCGCTAGCAGGATCGAGAAGGAGCAGGGGCAGTAGTCTGCCCGTCCAATCTCCTCATCATTTTTTCCGTTTTCAACTCGCGAGTCAGGTCATCCAGCAACCCTAGAAAGACAGTCGATGCCGGTCAGGCGCGCCGGAACGCGGCAGCTTCAATTTTTCGTTCCTCGAATTGCTTATAGCGCTTGCGGACTACGGGTCGCAACGCCCCTAAAACGATGGTCAGAATTCCTCCGATGAGCATCAGGGGATACCAGATCCCGTAAGGCTGTCCCTCAAACAGCGCAAACAGTCCGACCACAAGGTTGCCCACCCCGATCAGTGTCATGACGGTAAATGCGCCCAAGATGAAGCTCCGACCTTTCCCTTTAGGCGCGAGTACTCCTGTGGCGGCTCCCAGAACGCCGCCCAATCCGCCGAGTATGCCTCCACCGAGTCCCCCGTAAAACGCACCAAAATGAATTGGATCAAACCATGGTTGTGTCATGTTCCTCCTCCCCGTCTGTCCTCTGCTTGCGATAAAGATCGCGAACTGCCCGCGCAGCCATGACTGTAATGTCGCCTCGCTCTACAAGGTCCGCGAGTAATTGCATCATCGGGTCGAGCGATTTACCTTCCACAATCTGCCGAACCCGTTCAATCAGTCGATCGACTCGGGCTCGGATCGTGGGATAGCTGACTTGGTATGCGCTGGCCAGATCTTTGAGCGATCCCGACGCCAGCACTAACTGCAGCACCAGATCGAGTTCCTCTTCAGTCAGCGAAAAAAGCGGGTGCCTTTTTAAGGCTAATTTGTGTTCGCTTGACGATTCAGAAACGATCATGCACGGCACTATATCGCGGACTTTAATAAATGTAAAGTATACTTTAATAATATTGAACATTATCTAAGTATATGAAAATTAACATGTTTTGTTTTATTTCATGGTCTTGACAAAGCTTCGGTCGCAGGAACAGAATCTGTTATAGGCGAATAAAAAGCGAATTTTTGCCTTTTGTTCCGCCTTCCAGCTTCCTGTTTTGAGGTTGTCATGTCTTCTTTACCCTCTCATCTTCCAATGGCTATTACTCCTGTTTGGTCAGCGAAGAGTCGACCTCCGCTCGAAAAACGGCTCAACCCAATGCCCAAGTTGGCCGGAGTTACACCGGCATCGAAGCTTGCCGTGCGGCCGAGGCCGGAGATGGTTTCCACAGGCATCCGCGAGATTGATGTGCTTACTGGCGGGCTCCCTCGCGGATGCCTGAGTGAAATTTATGGGCCTGTCTCCTCGGGGCGCACCAGTTTGCTTGTGACGGCATTGGCAGCAGCTACGCAGCGCAAAGAATTCTGTGCTCTGGTGGATACAACGGATGCTTTCGATCCATCCTCAGCAGCAGCGGCCGGAATCGAGTTTGAGAAATTCCTGTGGATTCGGTGCGGGGCAAATTCACCACGGAGACACGGAGGCACTGAGCTTAAATACGGTCATGTTGAGCAGGCGTTGCGTGTGACCGATCTGCTGCTGCAAAGCGGCGGCTTCGGATTGGTAGCGATCGATCTTTCCGATGTTCCGTCGCAAATTGTTCGGCGCATTCCACTCACATCCTGGTTTCGTTTTCAGCGGGCCGTGGAGCCTACGCCTACCGTGCTGCTGGTTTTTTCGCAAACGCCGTGTGCGCGGACTTGCGCTTCTTTATTGCTGCAGATGCGAGGACAGTCGGCGATCCTTAGCCGTCCGTCACCACGACAAGAAACTCCCACTCACACGCAACTTCTCGATGGCCTTCAAATTGAAGGAGAGTTAGTACGATCACGTCTGGAGCGTAAGCCGGTGCAATCCGTCACAACTGCATTCGCGACCAAAGCTGTTCGGGCGGGGTAATCAAAGATCAACAATCGTCAATCAACAATGCCGTTTGCCTGCATCTTCGTTCCCGATTTTCCTGTGGAGGCATTGCTGCGTGCCGAACCGGAGCTGCGCGGGCAAAGCGTGGCCGTGCTGGCGGGCAAGCCGCCGCTGCAGAAAGTTTTTGCCGTGAACGAAAGCGCCCGCCGCGCCGGAGTTGAATTAGGGATGACCAAGCTGCAGGTGGAAGCCTGTAGCGATCTCATGCTGCGTGCCCGCTCTTTATTGCAGGAGGAAACAGCCCATGCCGCGCTGTTTGACTGCGCGCAATCATTCTCACCACGAGTGGAAGACACCGCCTGCGACACGATTGTTTTGGATGTTGCGGGGCTAGAGAAGCTTTTCGGGTTACTCCCCGAGATTGCCCGCAATTTGGCCCAACGAGCTTGTGATCTCGGACTAGAGGCAAATGTTGCCATGGCTTCCAATCCCGATGTGGCCGTGCTGGCAGCGCGCGGGTTTTCCGGCGTGAACGTAATTGTTGAGGGCAGGGAAGCGGAGCAACTGGCCAACTTGCCGGTGGAAGTGCTGTTTGCGGATGCGGCTGATCCGAATGCTAAAGAAGAGGCGGCGCAGCTTTTAGAGACTCTACGCCGCTGGGGAATTCGCAATCTGCGCGACATGGCTGAATTGCCGACAGTTGCTTTGAGTGAGCGGCTGGGGCAAAGGGGCTTGCATCTACAGCAATTGGCGCGGGGCGCTGCGTCACGCGCGTTGGTTCCGGCAGAACCGCCGCTCATTTTTGAGGAGACGATTGAACTGGAAAATCCGCTGGTGCTGCTGGAGCCTATGGCATTTCTGCTCCATCGGTTGCTGGAACAATTGTGTGCCCGGCTGAGCGCACGTGCTCTGGCTACACAGGAACTGCAGCTGGAATTGGAGCTTGAAGACGGACACTCTGCATCGGAGGAGAGGGGAGCCTCAGTTCAAGCTCAGCAGTGCTTTCATCGCACCCTCCGCATGCCTGTTCCAATGCTGGACGCAAAAATTTTCCTCAAGCTGCTGCAGCTCGATCTGCAAGCCCATCCCCCGGGCGCTCCCATAACAAAAATTCATTTGTGGGCAGAACCGGTTCGGCCGCGGGCGGCGCAGAACGGGCTTTTCCTTCCTCCCTCGCCAGAGCCGGAAAAGCTCGAGATCACGCTCTCGAGGATTGCAGGCATTGTCGGGAAAAACAAAGCGGGCTCGGTGGAACTGTTGGATACGCATCGTCCGCAGGCATTTCACATGCAACGATTCGCGGCTGAATCGCACGTCTCAATTTCTGAGCATGATTTCACAGACCGCAGGAAAAACCACAAAAGCTTGCTGCACCGCGGAAGAGCGGCGCTTCAGCGCCGCGTAACTCGCAAGGAATCAACGCCGGATTTAGCCGCTGATTCGGAGCAGGAGCGCAAAAGCCCCATCACAGCGCTGCGCATCTTTCGCCCCCCTGCGCGCGCGACGGTGACGCTGCGGGAAGGTAAGCCGACTCACATCACGTGCGCAAAACAAAAAGAAATATCCGGAGAAATTCTCTGGACGGCCGGGCCCTGGCGCTTTTCCGGCGACTGGTGGGAGCACGAAGGCTGGGGGCGCGACGAATGGGACATCGCTCTGCAGCAGGAGACGGGAATTGCGCTGTATCGCCTGGTACGCGATTCGCTCAAGGGACGATGGTTCGTGGAAGGAACCTATGACTGATGGAACTTTCTTACCACGGAGACGCGGAGCCACTGAGAATTGGAAGACCGAACTATTTCTGCGTGATTCCGTGCCTCCGTGGCGAAGGTTGCCGTGACAATGTACGTTGAACTCCATTCTCGTTCTGCCTTCAGTTTTCTCGAAGGCGCTTCTCTGCCGGAGAGATTAGTCGAGACCTGCACAAACCTGGGGATCCCCGCCATGGCACTCCTTGACCGCGACGGCGTCTATGGCGCTCCACGCTTCCATATGGCGGCCAAAAAAATCGGGTTAAAGGCCCACATCGGTGCTGAGGTAACGTGCGAGTCTTCGCCGCAGAGACACAGAGTCACTGAGAAATTAGAACTCTCCTCCGTGTCCCCGTGTCTCCGTGGTGGATTTCGCCTTCCTCTTCTTGTCTCCTCTCGCACTGGTTACCAGAATCTCTGCCGGCTCATTACGAAAATGAAGCTGCGCGCCAAAAAAGACGAAGGCGCAGTGCGCGAAGAGGAATTGCGAGAGAATGCCAACGGGCTGATCTGCCTTACTGGCGGCGATGATGGGCCGCTCGCATCTGCGCTCGCTCGTGGCGGCATAGAAGAAGCACATCACTCGGTCGAACAACTAACCAGAGTTTTCGGACGCGAGAATGTGTTCGTTGAACTGCAGCGGCATTTGCAGCGCGAGCAGGAGGCGCGCAACCGCGCTGCAGTTGAAATCGCACGCTCGCTGAAACTGCCTTTGCTGGCGACAAACGGAGTTAACTACGCCACCCCGCGCGAGCATGAACTCTGCGACGTTTTCAACGCCATTCGCCACCATCACACCTTAACCACTGCGGGACGCCTGCTGGCGAGCAATTCCGAACGCTACTTGAAATCGCCGCAGCAAATGGAATCGCTGTTTTCCGATCTGCCTGAAGCCATCGTGAATACGCGGGAACTTTCTTCCCGGTTGGAATTCACTCTCAAAGACCTTGGCTACGAATTTCCAAAATATCCCGTGCCTGAAGGCGAGACGATGATGTCTCTCCTTCGCGAGCGTGCCTGGGAAGGGTTTCAGCAACGTTATGGCAGAGCCGGAGATCAGTTGAAAACTCGCGCTTTAAGCCAGATTGAACGCGAGCTGAAATTAATCGACCACTTGCATCTGGAAGGCTATTTCCTGATTGTCTGGGACCTGGTCCGCTTCTGTCGCGACGAAAACATCCTGGTGCAGGGGCGCGGCTCGGCCGCCAACAGCGCAGTCTGCTATTCGCTTGGCATCACGGCGGTAGATCCTGTCGGCATGGAATTGCTCTTCGAGCGATTTTTGTCGGAAGAACGCGGCGAGTGGCCTGATATCGATCTCGATCTCCCCAGCGGCGACGATCGCGAACGCGTAATCCAGTACTTATATAAACGCTACGGCGAGCGTGGCGCGGCCATGACCGCCAATGTGATTACCTACCGCAGTCGCATGGCAGGGCGCGAAATGGGCAAAGCGCTGGGCTTTGATCCAGAAACGCTCGACAAAGTATCCGCCGCAGTCTCCAACTGGGAATATCGCGATTCAAATGACACATTCGACCGTCGCTTCCGCGAGGCAGGGCTCGATCTCAACCATCCCCGCCTGCGCAAATATTTCGAGCTATGTGTGGCCGTTCAGGATTTGCCGCGTCATCTCGGCCAACACTCCGGCGGCATGGTGATCTGTCAGGGGCAACTCGATTCCGTGGTCCCGCTGGAACCCGCATCCATGCCGGACCGTGTAGTGGTGCAGTGGGACAAAGATGATTGCGCCGATCTAGGCATTATTAAAGTTGATCTGCTTGGCCTCGGCATGATGGCCGTGTTGAAGGATTCCATCGAACTGATTCGTGATCATTATTGCGACGAAGTCGATCTCGCCCGTCTGCCGCCGGATGATCCGGAGATTTATTCCACTTTGCAGAAAGCCGACACCATCGGCATGTTCCAGATCGAGAGCCGCGCGCAGATGTCGTGCCTGCCGCGCCTGCGTCCCCGACGTTTCTATGACATTGTGGTGCAGGTAGCAATCATCCGTCCCGGGCCCATTGTCGGGCAGATGGTCAACCCATTTATCAAGCGGCGGCAGGGCCGCGAGGAGGTGACTTACGCGCATCCCTCGCTCGAGCCGGTGCTGAAACGCACGCTGGGTGTGCCGCTCTTTCAAGAGCAGCTGCTGCGCATGGCCATGGTAGTTGCCGGATTCAGCGGCGGCGAGGCTGAGGAACTGCGCCGCGCCATGGGCTTCAAGCGTTCGGAAAAGCGTATGAAGGAAATCGAAACCAAACTGCGCGCCGGCATGGAACGGAACGGCATTTCGCCAGAAGCGCAGGAGCAGATTATTCTCTCAATCACTTCGTTTGCGCTCTACGGATTTCCCGAATCCCACGCCGCCAGCTTCGCCCTGCTCGCCTATGCCAGCGCCTATCTGAAATGCCATTACCTCGCCGCCTTTACTGCCGCCCTGCTGAACAATCAGCCCATGGGCTTTTATCGTCCAGCCACAATCGTGAAAGATGCGCAGCGACACGGGTTGAAGGTGCTGCCGGTGGATGTGATGCAATCGGATTGGCAGTGCACGTTGGAGAAAGTAGCTGCGAATCGCTGGACTAAACAAAAATCAGTTCTCGGTTCTCCGTCTTCAGTTCTCAGTCCTGCACTGCGCCTTGGCCTCCGTTATGTTCGCGGTCTGCATGAGGAAGGGGCTCACGCCCTGGTGCGCGAACGTAATCGTGCCCCATTCATCTCCATTCACGACCTTGTTCATCGTGTGCTTGAGCTGCGAAAAGATGAACTGAACACGCTCGCGGAAATTGGCGCGCTAAATTCCATTTCACCACCGAAACAAAGTGACACAAAAACAAACGAGGCTGCGCCTCCGGGCCTCAGTGGCGAAAAAGACTTCCACCGCCGCGACGCTCTCTGGCAGGTCCAACGCGCCGTACGCAGTTCAGGTCCGCTGGTGGATGAACTTCCCGAACCAGACTCCAAATCTCCGCTGCTGGCGATGAATGAAGAAGAACGCCTGGTGGCTGACTTCCGCGGGACTGGGCTCACCGTTGGTCCGCATCCCATGGCCTACCAACGTAGCCGCATGGATGCAATCGGCATCCGCAGAGCCATCGATCTAAGGGGCATTCCTAATGGCCAGCGCACGTGCATTGGCGGATGCGTTATTGCCCGCCAGCGCCCGGGAACGGCAAAAGGTTTTGTCTTTCTCAGTCTCGAAGACGAAACCGGGGTGGCTAATGCCATCATCATGCCCGATCTGTTTCAGAAGAACCGACTGCTGATTACTGCCGAGCAGTTCATCATGGTGGAAGGAATTCTGCAAAACCAAGACAACGTGATTTCCGTAAAAGCAGAGCATGTTGCTGCGCTATCTGTAACACAGGCGGAGACCAGTTCCCATGACTTTTACTGATGACCAGAGTTACAAGTTGATGAATCTACGTCAGCTATAATGGGCATGGAGAGAGGGCTTTCACTCGCCTTCCGGGTGCGGGGCCGACCCACGTAAGGAGTATCCATGGCCATTCAGAAGACGGAAAAAATCTGGCACAACGGAAAACTGGTTCCCTGGGACAGCGCGCAGATCCATGTGATGTCGCATGTGGTGAATTACGGCTCGTCAGTGTTCGAGGGAGTCCGCTGCTATTCGCTCCCCAGCGGGCCGGCAATTTTCCGCGCCCCGGAACACATGCAGCGCCTGCTAGACTCAGCCAAGGTTTATCGCATTGACGTTGACTACACTCGCGACGAACTCGTCTCCGCTTTAGTGCAAGTGGTCAAGAACAACGGCGTGTGGCCGTGCTATATCCGGCCTATTGTGCTGCGCGGATACGGAGAAGCGGGAGTAAATCCCTTCAACTCGCCGACTGAGGTTTATGTTTGCAATTATCCGTGGGGCAAGTATCTGGGCACCGACGCGGAGCAGGGCGTCGATATTTGCGTCTCCTCATGGACACGCATTGCTCCTAATACGCTTCCCGCAATGGCTAAGTCCGGCGCGAACTACATGAACTCACAACTCGTCAAGATGGAAGCGATTGTCAACGGCTACGCGGAAGGCATCGCGCTCGATGCCGAGGGCTATGTGAGCGAAGGCTCGGGTGAGAACGTATTTGTGGTCCGCAATGGTATCCTGCAGACCGCGCCGCTCGGGAGTTCTGTGCTGCCGGGCATTACCCGCGCTTCCGTCCTTCAGATCGCCTGCGATTTGGGCATTCAGGTAGTGGAACAGGTCATTCCTCGCGAACTTCTCTACATTGCAGAGGAGGCGTTCTTCACCGGCACTGCGGCTGAGGTCACCCCAATCCGCTCGGTCGATAAGATCAGTGTGGGCAAAGGGGTTACTGGCCCCATCACCAGGGCGATTCAGAAAGAATTTTACGCAATTATTGGTGGCGAGAAGGCTGACCGCTTCAACTGGCTGACGCCTGTGCCCGTGGGCAGCAAGCAGCCTGTCGGGGTGTGAGCAGTAGAAGGTTTGTGACGGCAATTCCGGGGCGCTCCATGCGCCCTTCTCTTTTGTTCACCCTTGCCGGGGCCGACCGACGCCGGAATCCTGGCTTCGAAGGCGAGCATTATTCCAGCGGTTTTCCGATTCCATTACTTAGGTCATCTTGGGTTGGATGACGTTTCACGTCATCATGAAGGTTGGTCAAGGGGACCTGTGGAATGAATATTGACGATCTGCTGCGTATTGCCATGGAGCAGCGCGCTTCCGACTTGCACCTGAAAGTCGGCAACTATCCTCACCTGCGTATTGATGGTGAATTGAGCCCCCTCACCGACCAGCCTCGGGTCAGCGCCGAAGACATGTTGACCATGGCCTTCAGCATGATGTCCGCACGCCAAAAGCAAAAGTTCAAAGAAACAACGGAAATCGACATGGCGTATGGCGTAGCGGGACTGGGGCGCTTCCGTGTCAACGTTTTCCAGCAACGCGGCAACGTTGGCCTGGTGCTGCGCGTCATCCCTACCAAGATTCGGGCTCTTGACGAATTGTATTTGCCCAAGATCGTGGAGCAGGTCTGCGACATGCCTCGCGGCTTGATTCTGGTCACCGGCGTTACCGGTTCCGGTAAGTCAACAACCTTGGCGGCGATGATTGACCGCATCAACTCCACTCGCGCCGAGCACATCATCACCATTGAAGATCCAATCGAATTTCTACACCGGGACAAAAAGGGCTACGTCAATCAACGTGAAGTAGAAGTTGACACGCCCTCATTCTCATCTGCACTGCGCTCCTCTCTCCGTCAGGACCCGGACGTCATCCTGGTCGGCGAAATGCGCGATATGGAAACCATCGGCACCGCCCTGCACGCTGCCGAAACGGGACACATGGTTTTCTCCACCTTGCACACTCTGGACGCAGTAGAAACGATCAACCGAATCATTGCTGTTTTCCCGCCGCCGGAGCAAAAACAGATCCGACTTCAGCTCGCGGCCGTGTTAAGAGCAGTCATCAGTCAACGCCTGGTTCGGCGCTGCGATGCAGAAGGCCGCGTGCCTGCAGTGGAAGTGATGATCAACACTGCCTATATTCGCGAATGTATTCTTGTGCCGGAAAAGACGCGCTCGATCCGGGATGCGATTTCTGCTGGAACTTCGCAGTATGGCATGCAGACGTTCGACCAGTCGCTCTGGGACCTGTTCCAGGCCGGTCTGATCAATTACGAAACCGCTCTCGAAAACGCCTCCAACGCCGACGACTTCAAGCTGCGCATGCAGGGTGTATCGTCGACCAGCGATATCTCTCGCAATGCCATGCAGGCGAGTGGGTACGGGGGCCGTTGAGTTTTCTCCTCGAACACCGCCCCAAGGCGAGCGCGGTTGCCCGCCTTGTTTTCTTGCCTATGAAGAGAGCAGTTTCATTAGCTCGTCAGGCTCCGGACGTTGTATATAGTCTGGATCGGCGGAAACGTAGAGAAGTGAGCCATCGCGCTCGATGATGAATGTGGCCGGAATTGGCAGCCCCCAGCTGTCGTCTCCATTAAGAAAAGGAAGATTCACGAAAGCTCGGCGATAGATGGCCTGCTGTTCCTGCGGCGCGCGATAGACGAGACCAAAGCTGCGCGCGACAATATTTCCCGCATCACTCAATAGTGGAAACCCTAGCTTGTGCTGATCTGCCATGAAGGAGCACTGAGTTCGCGTTTGCGGCGAGATTGCCAGAAGCGCTGCTCCTGCTTGCTTGAGCTGCGGGAGCACGGCGTTCATAGCTTGTAGTTGAGCCACGCAGAACGGGCACCAGCGCCCGCGAAAGAAGATGATCACTAGCCTGCCGCTTTGCAAAAGTTCACGCGAGGAAACGATGCGTCCATTTTGGTCTTCAAGCTCGAACGACGGAGCAGGGCTGCCAACCGGCAGTACGCGATTCAGAATCCCTGAGTCCCTCAGCTGCTGAACCACGCCAGCATGAATAGCTTGAGTTTCAGCGGGAACATAAGCATCAGCCAGGGCTTTGCGCGCGGCGAGTTGTTCCTTGAGACGCCGGACATCAGAGGTAGCGATCGATTCTTCGAGGGAGCGCCATTTCATAGGCAGCCATGATGTCATCAGCATGAGGCCTAAGCCTCCGGAAGGGCCTTACCTAGGAAGTTTCATGCCTGCCAGCTTCCGCGCGAAACTTGCTTTCCCCATCTGTTTGAACATCTTTCGCATCTGCGCGTACTGGCGGAGCAGGTTGTTCACTTCCTGAACGGTAGTGCCGGAGCCGCGTGCAATGCGCTTGCGGCGGCTGCCATTGATCACTTCGTGATGTTCGCGCTCGTGCGCCGTCATGGAGTTGATGATCGCCTCTACCCGGTTGACTTGCTTTTCATCGACCTTGTCGGCATGTTTCTGCAAACCGGCGAAGGGGCCGATACTGGGCAGCATCCCCACCAGGCTCTGTAGCGATCCCATCTTCTTCACCTGCCGCAATTGATCGCGAAAATCTTCCAATGAGAAACCGTCGCCGGTGAGCGCTTTGCTCGCGAGTTCCTGAGCCTTCTTCTTGTCCATCTGCTGCTCGGCCTTTTCGATCAGCGAGAGGATGTCGCCCATCCCAAGAATCCGCGAGACGATGCGGTCAGGATGGAAAGGCTCCAGCGCATCGTATTTTTCGCCTATACCGATGAACTTGATCGGCTGCCCAGTAACTTGCCGGATGGAGAGTGCCGCGCCGCCACGAGCATCACCGTCCATCTTCGTGAGCACGACGCCAGTAAGTGACAGCTTCTTGTGGAACTCGTCGGCTGAGCGGACGGCGTCCTGGCCTGTCATAGCATCGGCGACAAACAAGATCTCTTGCGGATTGAGCAGCCGCTTGAGCGACTGCATCTCATCCATCAGCTGCTCGTCGATATGCAGGCGGCCTGCAGTATCAACGATCAGCACGTCACAGCCTGTATTTACCGCCTCCCGCCTGGCTTCTTTGGCAAGACGTTCGACTGTGGCCGTGTTGGATTCGTTTACTTCACCTTCGTATAAGTTCGCTTTGATTGCTTGAGCGACAATTTTCAGCTGCTCGCGTGCGGCGGGACGATAGACGTCTACCGAGACCAGCAGGGGCCGATGCCCGCCATGCTTCAGCCAATTCGCCAGCTTGCCGGAAGTGGTCGTTTTGCCAGAACCCTGCAGGCCAGCCATGAGTACAACCGTCGGTGGCTGCGAGGCAAACTTCAGCCGGGCAGTGTCGCGGCCCAGAGTTTCAATCAACTCATCGCGTAGAATCTTGATGACCTGTTCCCCAGGCGAAAGTGCGGTCATAACCTGCTGCCCGACCGCCTTCTCCTGAATGTGATCGATCAGTTGCTTGACGACCTTGAAGTTGACGTCGGCTTCGAGCAGCGCCAGGCGAATTTCGCGCAGGGATTCCTGAATGTTCTCTTCGTTCAGGACAGCTTGGCCGCGCAGTGTCTTAAACGCGCGTTGAAGTTTTTCCTGGAGATTCTCAAACATAAGAACAAAATTATTCTAGCAGTCGAGTGAGTTCAGGCAGAGACGTGCATGAAAATCTCTTTCGCAGCAACCACCGTATTGCAGTGGATTGTAACTGTATCCTTCACTCTCTCCGCATAACCTCCAGCATAGGTCACCATCACAGGAATGTCGCGTGCCCGGGCTACACGAAATACGAGTTCATCGCGGTTCTTCAATCCTTCAATGGTCAATGCCAGGCCGCCAAGTTGGTCCTCGCGGTAGGGATCGGCGCCGGCAATATAGCAGATCAAATCAGGTTCGAATTGCCTCAGGCCGGAAGAGAGCGCATTGTCGAGCCAGGCCAGGTAATCGTCATCGCCGATTCCGTCGGGTAGATCGACATCGATAGAAGAATGGGGCTTCCACATGGGATAGTTGTTTTCCTGATGGAGAGAGATTGTGAAAACATCGCCAGCGTGCGCGCCGCGCATCTTGGCAGGCGGGGACGTCGTCACCGTGGCTGCGGAAACCGACGGTAGCGGCTCACTGGCAGTTCGAGTGCCCGCAAAAATAGCGGCAGTACCATTCCCTTGATGAACGTCACAATCCACCGTCATCGCAGTGCGGATCTTGTTATCGCGCTGCATGCGCCGAATCGCAACTGCAACATCGTGGATCATGCAGAAGCCTTCTCCGTGATCAGGGAATGCATGATGAAATCCTCCACCAATATTGAAGGCGACACGGTCCTTCAACGCATGCTCGGCGGCGAGGATCGATCCGCCAGCGGCCAGCCAAAATGCGCGCACCAACTCCGGCGAGTAGGGAATTTCCATTTGCATTTCTTCTGTCGCGCTGAGCGTGCCCGCTTTCAGTTTCTCCACATATTTGGGTGTGTGCACCAGCAGAATGTCCTGGTCGGAAGCGGCATCGGGCGTTATGAAATCGGAAGGCGCTGCAATGCCGCGTTCAAGCAGGTGTTCGTGGATGAGGCGATATTTTTCCGCCGGAAATACATGTGCACCAATCGGAAGATAGTAGCCATCGCGGTAAACCAGCTTGAACGGGAGCATGGCGGACTAATAGATGATAATCCTCCCCCAGCTCTGGAGGCTTTCGTACGGGGACAGCACGGGACGTTTAGGACTTCAGCTGGGCTAATGCTTTTCTCACGTCGTCAGCCGCGGAGTAGTTGGGATTGATTTTCAGCACCCGTTCCAGGTGTTGGCGGGCCAGGGTAGGCTTCTCCGCTTTCTCGTAAGCCAAACCGAGGTGATAGTGGACCGTGGCATCTTCAGGCGCCTTGGTTTTCTCAGCCAGCTTCAGCGCTTCCTGAAAAAGGTCAATGGCCGACTGGTAAGCGCCCTTCTGATAAAGGACCCAACCCAAGGTGTCGGCGGCGTTCGGAGAATCGGGCATTCCGCGACGCGCAGTCTGAGCGAGCGAGAGTGCGACGTCGACATTGCCCCCAGTCTCGAGCATCACATAGGCGAGATTGTTGGAGGCGAGCGGGTTGTCTGGCTTCAAATCCAGAGCTTTCTGATAAGCGTCTTTGGCCTTCTGCCAGTCTTTTTTCGATTCATAAAGCTCACCCATCAGAATGTAGAAGCTGGCTTCGTTGGGATTATTCTTGATCGAGTTCTGGTAGGTGGCAATGGCTTCGTCAGTTGCACCTTTGGCGACCTGCACCCGCCCTAATTTCAGGAGCGCGTCAGAATTATTTTTATCAAGTTCGGCTGCTTTCTTTAACGCAGCTTCCGCTCCTTTCATATCTTTTTTATTGTTCAGGAGGACGGTTCCCAGCAGGTCGTAGAAGGCGCTACTGTTGGAGACCTTGGAGATCTGGCTGTTGGCGGTGGCTACCGCTTTGTCCGGCTGGTTCTGCGCGAGATAGGTGTTCATCAACCCACCAAGCGCGTCCGTGGAGCGGGGATCCTTCTCTAATGCCTGCTGATAGGCCTTCTCCGCCTCCACGAACTGCTTCTGCACGAGCTTCAGGTTACCCATCTGCACGTAACCCACAGGACTTTGGGGCGCGACCTCAATCGCCTTGTGGATATCCTCTTCCGCCGGTGCAAACCGTTTTCGCGCGATATTGGAAACCGCGCGCAAAGCGTAGCCATCAGGTGAAAGTGGCTGCAAATCGAGGACTTGTTTGGCGCTCTGCTCTAAGGCATCCATGTCGCCTCGGCGCAAAGCGGCCGCCGCCAACGCGCGATGAGCCTCTACCAGCTCGGGACGCCAGCGCACCGCATCGCGCCACTCGCTCTCAGCTCGGGCCAGATTGCCCAACTGATCGAACGCCAGACCTAGATGGAAATGTGCTACACCGCTATCAGGATCGTTTTTTAGGGCAGTTTGCAGGGTCTGAGTTGCCTCATTTGCATGCCCGTCGCGAATTTGAATTTGGCCGCGGTAGACCAGCGCCTCGTTGTCGTTGGGGTTCGCCTTTAACAGTTCATCGTTGAGCTTGCGAGCCTCGTCAAGGCGATTTTTCAAGATAAGCAATTGGACATAATTCTTTTTCACCTGAACATCTTTTGGATGCTCGCTGTAGAGCATCCCGTATTCTGCCGTCGCCTTGTCCAGATCGCCGGTAGCGAAATAGAAGTCCCCCAACATGCGATAGCCGACAGAATTCTCCGGCAGATCACGCTTCACTTGCTTCAAAAACTCTTCTGTTTCCGATCTTTTTCCTTCCGCTAAATAGAGTTTGGCAAGAGCGGCGCGCGGGTCCGGACTCTTAGCATCAACATTGATGGCACGCCGATACTGCTCCTCGGCCTCAGTCAGCCGATTACGCGCCTGATAGTAGCCGCCGAGCGCCAGCTGTGCATTCATCGCCTGGGGATTCAGCTGCACAGCTTTCTTCAGGTTGCCTTCAGCGGCATCCATCTGGTTGGTTCTCATTTGTAGCAGGGCCAGGTTCAGATAGGCTTCCCAGCGATCGGGGCCGAGGCTGATCGATTTCTGAATTTCCTTGATAGCGGCGGGAAAGTCTTGCTGCGCGGAAAGCAGGTTAGCGATCGCTTCATGCACTTGCGGATCATTAGGTTGTTTGCTGAGGAGCAGGTCAATGTGCTCCTGCGCCTGCTTGAGGTCGTGCCCGGCAATCAGCAGATTAGCAAGGTCAACGCGGGCCTGATAATTCTCAGGGTCCAACTCCACCGTTCGGTTGAGTTCCTGATAGGCCCGGGTCCATTGCTGCAGCTTGAGAAAGCTCTGGGCGAGCCGGTAATGGCCTTGAGCAAAACGGGGGTCCACCTGAACTGCGTTGCCGAACTGGATCGAGGCTTCGCGATATTTTTCTTTATCAAAATAACGCTGGCCGCTCTCAAAATACTTTTGTTTGCGAACATTGGGATCGCGTGAACAGGCGACGAATGACGTAATGGCCAGCCCCAAAACGAGAACCAGCCGGCAAATAGAAGAAAGCCTCATTTACAAATCTCCCAACCCGAGCGCAAGGCGCTGGTAAGAATACCGTCAACGGGTGACTTAACAGGGTAAGGCACACAGACGAGTTGCAAAAAGTTACTCCCGTCACAAAGCGGATACTGCCCGGGTTCACGATCGAGCCATTTCATCATTGGAATGCTGAAGGGATCTGCGTGACTCTCGTTAACGCGGAATGTAGCGATTAAAATATGGCTCGGCGTCTGCTGCCAGCGAAAGCAGTCGCTTTTCAGCCGATTCCATGGCCTCTCCTCCGCGCAACGGCGTTGTGATCCGGACAAGAGCGCCGTCACTGCGATTCATGCGGATGGCATCCGCCACCAGATAGAACTTCGCCCAATACTCACTCGCAACCGCCCGATTATGCGCCAGATACCAATATAAGACGAGCTGGCGGTCATCGCCCTTGGCGATGACGTAACGGTTGGCCGGATAGGGTGACTTTCCGGGTAGAGAAATTGTCACGCGACTGGACTCAACCGGAAACCAGCCGGCTCCCGGCAGACAGTGCTTGGGTGAATGAATCGTATCGCCCGTCCGTTGGCTGGCGAAATAGGCGATGAACACGTCCACATAGGGTTGCGGCGCGGCTGGATTCTGGTAGACGCGCAACAGGAAGTCTCCCGAGCCAAGGACCTCCAGAGCATCCTGTGCAATGGGAACATCAGTTCCTGTCCAGGCACCCAGGGTGCGCGGAAACGAAGCCAGAGGTTCGCGGGGTGCAATGACTTCTTTGCGTGAGCGCGCGTGCAGGAACAACGCTGCCGCTAAAAGTACCGCAACAACAACCGCGAATCGCAAATGAGATTTCACGACTGAGCCGCATCTTTCACGAACATAGCACGCAGCAGTCTGTGTACTACGAACAACATAGCCAGAGACATCACAAAAATGAGCCAGCCTGAAAATAAGTGGAAAAACCCCTCGGCTTTCTCAGGGTCCCAGTACTGCACAAGAAGACCTGTGCCAACAATCCTGAAACTGTTGGCTGCAACGGCGATCGGTATCGATGCAACGGCGAGCAGGACCCGGATCCAGATTCGGGATTCCATCAGATATCCATAAATGATGGTCAAAGTGGCCAGAGAAAGCAAGGAGCGAATACCGCTGCAGGCTTCTGCAACTTCCAGTTGCATGAGCGGAAGCCCGATGACATTGCCTTCGCGCAGCACGGGCACTCCCGCGAGGGGCAACACATTGCTGGCGATTTTGGACGCCAGCAACTGTAAAGGAAACGTGATCTGATTGAAGACAATGGAGGGAATCGGGACCATCAGAATGAGGAAGGCCCAAGGGAAGAGCACGGCGCGAAAGTGCTGCCATCCCAGAAAGAAAATCACCAGACCAGCAATCAGCAAAAGCAGGGAGACACGAGAGAGAAAAAGCTCCGCGCCAAGATTTCCCAAGATGAGCATGAAAACGGCCAGGGCCACGATCGGCAGGCCCGCCCAGGATGGTTTTAGAGGCAAAGCCGACAGCCGGGATCGCTCCTGCCAGAGTACAAATAGCGAGAACGCCGGCACGAAAAACCCATGAGAAAAGTTTGGATCGTGCGACCACTGATTGGCGAGCCGGCTTAGGATTGAAGCGTAGAGCCAGCCTACCAGAATGAATAGGACAACCGCTTGCCACCACCTCGCTTGCAGCGTGGGTTTGGATAACGAAGCTGGGGCCACTTGCGCCGCTGGACCCATAATTTAAGAGTTCAACCTAGCGCAAGAATATGCGAACTCTAGATTGGGTTCAAATTGGCCGGGAGCTAGGAAGGGCTGGCATTTTGAAATCACCTGGTGTAGCGCGTTGGCTTGAGAGTGGGTAAGGTGAGGCTGAGAGCAATTGGCTCATTCTAAGCTGACCGAGTCTCGCTCACTTCAATTCGACCACGAACACGTCTCCGCGGCAATTACTAGTCAACGTACAATTTGAGGCTCCACTGCTTGAGCCTAGAGTCCCCGGCCAGTCCGATAAATAGATAGAACCTGCCGTCTTGCGAAACGGCGCCAATCGCATACTGTACGGAGAAGTTAGAGGACTGGGAACTGTTGAAGTTGTGCGCGAAACGCCGCATCGCACCGGGGGTTGAGGGTACGGCAGTTATTTCGTTGTACCATGGTCTGAGAACAGGCAAAGTCGGTCCGTAGCTCGAAGAAAACACCGGAGTCGAGTCGTCTCCAGGATTGTAGTTCCACGCTGGATGTGTGTCCTGATCGCCGGGTAAGCAGGATGGGGTGTTGCTGTTGGCGGCGCACGCCGGGACCATGGGACGGACAAGTAGCGTGGCCGAGGAGGGCTGCAAAGGTACGGCTGGTCCAATTGCCCAAACGGAGGTCCGTTGCCGTTATTGATGACGTGGCTAAATCCTTCCGTCCAATGTCCACCACAAGTGGACCTGGGGGCAGGCGTTTCATCGCCAGAAGTGCAGAATTCCCTGATAGGAGCCAATGCAACCCCTGAACCGCCTATCCCTATCCCTGCGGTGTAGGTAAAATTGAGATGCCCGGGGTTAGTATTTGCATCCGTGACGCGGACGACCCGTGTATTGAAGTCAGGATCGATCATCAGAGTGTTGGTCCCGCTCAAGTTCCCGCATGCTGTCAGAGAACCTGCCGCACACGTGTTTCCGCCTGCCTGCGGTGAAACTGCTAGATTGGGTAAAGCCGCCAAGTCTGTGCGTGAGCAAGCGTAACCAGAGTGGTCCGCAGAGATGTGAACTTCCCCAGCTGGCACCCCAGGCAGTCGTGGAGACGCCGCTCTGGACTGATTGCCCCAAGGCGGCAGTGGCCGCGAACAGTAAGCAAGAGTTTCTTTCATCGCGAGAGACTCAGACTTACCGTGAGTAGCCGGGCGCATCCGTCGGCAGCGATTTCGGAAACGCTGTAGTTGAAAAATAGAAAAGGCGCGCCGGATCAGCGCGCCACCAGGATTTTCTAAGCTTCTAGTTTCAGAGTAGCAGAGCTAGGCGGGGAACCGGGCACGACTTCCGGGAGTATTTTTTCTATCAAATCAGCCAGATAACAGGAAATTGCCAATGATGATGGATTGACAGCAACAAACGTCGTGCAGGGCCAGCAACCTTACTCGCCAACAGAGAGGTAGTAACTGGGAATGCAAGCAGCGGCGTTTAGGAGCTATTTCCTGTCAGTGGTTACCTTGGTTGCCACCCGTAGTGACCACAGAATGTGAAAAATTTTTCCATTTAATCCTCCCCTTGATGTAGGTTTAGCCCAAGGTTGGATCATGAGCCAAGCAAGCATACTGGCAAATGTATGAAAAACATAAGCTTGCTCGGCAGGAGGAGTTCCCGCCGATGCCGCGGCATTGGTACAAGCCGTGCTGCTGGTGTAAGAGGAGTTTTCCGGCCTACATTTCGCAAGTTTCCGGAGCCAACAATGGCAAGCCATTCCCCTGCGCGGATTGAATCATGGGCGAACCCAGCGGCGTTTGCGACCCTATTCGTCGAAGCGGACAGCCCGTGCATGCGGGCACTGGAAGTGATGGTCCGCGAATTGGCCGCACGCCCGATGCTTGTGCTTTTGCTGGGGGAGGCAGGTTCAGGAAAACGCACGCTGGCGCGACGCATCCATGAGATCTCTCCACAAGAAGCAGGGAGCTTTCAGCTCATCGGATGTGCAAATCTGGTGGCAGAAGATGTGCTAAAAGCACGGCTGGATGGCCGGTTTGCCACAGGGACTCTGTTTTTTGAAGAGGTCGGTGATTTGAGTTCCGAATGTCAAGGCAGGTTGTTAGAAACCCTATCGAATGTTGAAGGCAACGGAAGAGCGCACCCCTGGGCACGCGTAATTTGTGGTAGCGCCCGTGATCTCGAAGTAGAGGTTCGCTCAGGACGCTTCCGTGAGGATCTTTATTACCGTATCAGCAGTGTCTGCCTGCGTTTGCCGCCGCTTCGTCAGCGAAGGGAAGATATTCCCTTACTGACCAGTTTCTTTCTGGCGAAATACGCACACGAATTTGACCGTCCCGCCCCCACGCTCAGTGCTGAAACGCGGCAATTATTTGAACATTATGCCTGGCCGGGAAACATCCGCGAACTGGAGGACGTGGCCAAGGCCATCGTAGCGTTGGGGGATGAGGCGGTTGCCATGGGCGGTCTGCGGGCGGTGCTCACCAAGCCTGACCGCAATGGCAATGGAGAGCGGGTTTCCCTGAAGCAGGCGGCCCGGGCGGCCTCCCGCGAAGCCGAGAAGGAACTAATTTTGAGCGTGCTGACGCGCACGCGATGGAATCGCCGCAGAGCAGCGCAAGAACTGCAAATAAGTTATAAGGCGCTGCTGTATAAGCTCAAGAATATTGGCTACGGCGAAACGGATCGTCCTAAGGCATGGGGAATCGAATGAAAGCAATGTTCAGATGCACCGCAGTGCTGCTGCTTGCTGGTACGGTTGCTGTCGGTCAGAACAACAATGACGCCCCTGCACAGAAAGCCAAAGACAGCAGCGGGGCGACGGTTCAGCAACCCAAGAACGCTGCGTCGCCGACCTACCTTATTGGGGCAGATGACACATTGCACATCGATGTATGGAAAGAGCAGAGCCTTACCGTCACCCTGCCGGTCCGGCCGGATGGCATGATCTCGATGCCGTTATTGAACGACGTGCAGGCAGCCGGATTGACTCCCATGCAGCTGGCCGCCTCCATTTCCGAGAAGTTGAAGAAATACGTTACTGATCCGCGCGTAACCGTGGTGGTCACGCAGATGAACAGCCAACGCTTTTACGTTACCGGCGAAGTTCTGCACACAGGGGCGATGCCGCTGCTGCCCAACATGACTGTTCTTCAGGCGTTGGCCAGTGCGGGCTTCACTCAATTTGCGAATCTGAAAGGAATTTATTTGCTGCGGATGGAAAGTGGAAAACAAAACAAGATACCGATTAATTACAAGGCTCTTGTGAAAGGCGAGGCAGTGAACCAGAACATCCTGCTGAAACCCGGGGATACGATTGTTGTTCCGTGAACCACAGTTACCGATCAGGCTATTCGGACAGAGGTGAGATGCGGAGATTTTGGACACTTTGCTCATTGATATTGCTGGCCATGGCATCGGCGGGTGCCTGGGCCCAGAGCGACAGCCCGCAGTCCGGGGAGAGCAGCCAGCAGACTGCGCCTTCGACCGGGGCGGTTCCTGCTTACGGTCAAAACGATATTGGAATTTCCAGTGAGAATCCTCCGCTTACCGGCCTGGACCAGCCATCTCTGGAGCCCCGCGCCACCACACGCAGCTTCCTGGTTCCGGGAGTACACGTAAGTGAATCGGTGGACTCGAATATTGAAGGCAAGACCGGCAATGCTGCCATCCATGGGGTAACGCGGGCCGTGGGCACGCTTTTTTTGCAGAGGTTGTGGGGGCACTACGAGACCGACTTGGAGTACGTCGGCGGCGCCGGTTTTTATACCATCCATGGCCGCAACGCTCATTTGCTGCAACAGCTTGATGCAGGTCAGCGCGTAATGTGGCGTACCGGACAACTCGCGATTCGGGACAGCTTCAGTTATTTGCCGGAGGGCGCATTTGGCTACGGAGCTTACGGAGGCGCAGGATCCGGTGGCTTGGGCGGCGGTTTCGGCAATCTGGGCGGCATAGCGGGAAGCGTGTTGGGCGGCATTTTTGGAGCAGGGCAGTTCGGATCCTTAGGTCAGGAGCCTCGGATCACGAATTCTACGGCGTTGGAGGTGGCGCAGTCGCTGAGCCGCAGATCGTCCATCACCGCCGCTGGCAGCTACGGTTTGGTGCATTTCATCGATGATTCGGCTGGATTCGTAAACAGCCGCCAGATTGCCGCGCAGGCTGGATACAACTACCAGCTAACTCGTAGGGACCATGTGGCGCTGGCTTACGGTTTTCAGCGTTTCGAATACCCCAATTTTCCGGGCAGCGCATTCCGGACTCAGATCGTCAACCTGCTCTATGGCCGCCGAATTTCCGGACGATTGGATTTTCTGATAGGCGGCGGCCCACAATTTACTACGATAAACAATCCGCTGCTCGGTCCAACCCAGAGTGTTTCCGGCAACGGGCGGGTGAGACTTCGCTACCGCTTTCCCAGGACCACAGTGGGGCTTTCCTATTCCCGTCACAACACCGCCGGCTCCGGCTTTTTCCTTGGGGCCGCCACTGATATTGCCGAGCTTTCAATGGGTAGGCCCATAAATCGTGTCTGGAGCATGACAGCCGATGTCGGCTACACGCGTAGCAGCCGGATTCAGCCTGCGATCGCCACTGTATCTGCTAAACATTTCGATTACGTCTTTGCCGGTGGCGCCGTGCACCGGCCTTTGGGACGACAGTTCCGGCTGTTCATAAGCTATCAATTCAACGATGTTAGATTCGACAATTCGTGCACGACCCTGTCCGGGCCGTGCGGCGGCACTTCGCAGCGGCATATCGCCACCGTTGGGCTGGATTGGCACCCTCGTCCGATCCGGCTGGATTAGATTCTTGGCCGTTCGGGGACGAATGGCCTGAAGGAAACAGAATGATTGAAAATCGCGAATTGAATATTGACGATTACCTGGCGATGTTGCGCCGGCGGATGAAGGTGATTTTGATTCCCGCGTTAGTGGCGCCGCTAGTTGGATTTCTGGTCTCATTTGCCTTCTCGCCCAAATACACCTCCCAGTCACTGGTGCTGGTGGAAGAGCAGAAGGTCCCCGAGGGCTACGTGAAGCCGGTCGTCACCGAAGACATTGCCCAGCGGATCACCACCATGCAACAGCAAGTCCTCAGCCGTTCCCGCTTGCAGCCGTTGATCGACCGGTTAGGTCTGGCCAAGGGCCGGAGCGTCGATGAAGCCGTGGACGGTATTCGTCAGAACTTTTCGATTGATCCGGTGGAAACTAGTACCACCACGGCTAAGAAACGCCGGCAAAACGGCGACATGCCGGGCTTTTATGTGAATTTCACAGACGATAATCCGCGCGAAGCACAGCAGATCTGCGGTGAACTCACGTCCATGTTGTTGGAAGAGAATCTCAGACTGCGCGAGCAGGTAGCGCAAAGCACGACTGATTTTCTGTCGCGACAAGTGGAAGAGGCCAAGCGCAATCTCGACGATCAGGACAGCAAGCTGGCGACGTTCAAGAAACAATACATCGGTCAGTTGCCAGGAGACGAGGATAACAACCTCAAAATTCTCATGGGCTTCAATTCGCAACTGGATGCCAATACTCAGACCCTGAACCGGGCGCAGCAGGACAAAGCTTACACCGCGTCAATCCTGGCCCAGCAGTTGGCAGCCTGGAAGTCGACCCAGAGTTCCACGAATCCACAGGCACTCGAACAGCAACTCGCGTCCTTGCAGAGTCAATTGATCACGCTGCAGGCGCGCTACACGGATGATCATCCGGATGTGGTGAAAACGAAGCGCGATATTGCAGAGCTGCAGCGCAAACTCAAAGAAATTAATTCGGACTCGTCGCAGGGAACGGACACAACCGACAAGGTTGAAAAGGCTGACAGCTCCGAACCGCCGGAAATCCGGCAGTTGCGGATGCAGATTCATCAGTATGAGCAAGTGATAACTCAGGCTAGCGCGCGCGAGAAGACACTTCAGGATCAGATCCGCGCATACCAGGGGCGGGTGGCTCTCAGCCCGGCTGTGGAAGAGCAGTACAAGCAGCTAACCCGCGATTACGAGACCGCGCACAAGTTTTACAACGATCTGTTAGCGAAGAAGAGCGAGTCCGAGATGCAAACCGACATGGAGCGCCGCCAACAGGGCGAACAGATGCGGTTGCTGAATCCTGCGGTTTTGCCGGACAAGCCGAGCTTCCCCAACCGCTGGCTGTTCGCGGGGGGAGGACTGGGAGCGGGGGTGGGACTGGGAATGATCCTTACTCTCTGGCTGGAGCTTCGCGATAAAGCGATTCGCAGCGAGCAGGATGTGCTTGCCGTTCTTGAGTTGCCGCTGCTGGCCTCGGTTCCCTGGATTGGAGCCGATGGCGATCGCCGCAACGGCGGACCGGTCAGTCGAGGCAGGCCTGAAAAGGAAAACAAGAGAGAGCCGGTCGAGGTTTAAGGAAATGTACAAAGATTTTTTTGGACTGCGAGCCAATCCCTTCAACGTCAACCCGGACCCGCGATATCTCTTCCTGACGCGGCACACCGAGGAGGCCTTGGCCTGCTTGACCTATGGCATCCAGAGCCGTAAAGGCTTCGTCTTGTTAACCGGGGAAGTGGGCACCGGCAAGACCACTCTGATCAATAAATTGCTGGAATGGCTGCGGCTGCAGCAGGTGGCCACTGCTTTCATGTTCAATTCGCGGATGAATGTACCGCAATTCCTCGACTACATGATGACGGATTTCGGCATTGCCTGCGATTCGCGAGCCAAGAGCCAGGTTCTGCTTCGCCTTTACAACTGGCTGCTGGACCGGTATCGCGCCGGAGAAACCGCCGTCCTCATCATTGATGAGGCTCAGAACTTATCCGATGAAGTGCTCGAAGAAATTCGCATGATGACGAATCTCGAGACCTTCACTGAAAAGTTGATGCAAATCGTGCTGGTCGGCCAACCGGAACTAGAGCAACGCCTCAAGCAGCCGCATTTGCGACAGTTGCGGCAAAGGCTGACATTGCGCGCCAAAACGCATCCGCTTTCCTTGGAAGAGACGAAAGCCTACGTCACGCAACGGTTGCGCATCGCCGGATCCAATGGGCAACAGATTTTCGATCCTGAGGCAGTACTCGCAATCCATAGCTACGCTCAGGGCATTCCCCGCGTCGTGAACCTGCTCTGTGAGCACTGCCTGGTGAGTGCATTCGTGGATCAGCAGAAGCTGGTTAGGGCCAATGTGGTCGACTCGGTCGCCCGCGATTTTGATCTGAGCGACAACAATACCTCTCAGCTTACGGGCACGCCTCCGCCCCCCAACGGCGCGGAGAAATTTGATCTGGTGGAAGCTTTGAAGACTTTGGCAAGTCTCGCCGACCGATTACGGCAATCAGAACAACACCTCCCCAAAGAAAGGAAAATATGAGCCGGATTCATGAAGCCCTGAAGAAGGCGGAAGAGCAAAGGGTAACTTCTCAGGGAGGGAGGCTAGTTGAACCCCTGCAGCCAGCGGAGCCTGCCGTCACGGATCCCATGGCAGCGGTCGCTCGGCACGCAGAGGGCACACCTGCACCGGCCGCAACCGGTATTCCCTCATTCACCTCGCCCTATACCTTGGACACGCTGTTCGCGCGCTGCCCTCAGGGCCGCTGGTCACCGGACCGGAAGACCATGCTGTTTTTCAATCCGGAAGAACAGGAATACGGCAGCGAAGAGTTTCGCACTCTGCGCTCGCGGCTTCATCAGATACGGGAAAAACAGTCATTGAAAAAGGTGCTCGTCACCAGCCCGCTGCCAAAGGAAGGGAAGTCTTTCGTCGCAGCGAATCTGGCCCAGGTCATGGTCCGCCAGGAAGGGCGCCGCGCCCTCCTGATTGACAGCGACCTCCGTGGCTCGCGTCTGCATGACGCTTTGGGAACATCTCCCACTCCCGGCCTGTCCGACTACCTGCTCGGGGAGAAGGATGAATTCGGGGTGATTCAACGTGGGCCAATGGAAAATCTGTTTTTCATTCCATCCGGACGCACCATCGGAAATCCGGCGGAATTGGTGGCTAACGGCCGCATGCGGTTCCTTCTCAACCGCGTGGAACCCTTGTTTGACTGGATCATCATCGACTCGCCTCCGGCGGTTCCGGTATCGGACGCCGGCCTGCTCGCCAATTACTGCGATGGAGTTCTGATGGTAGTACGTTCCAATGCCACACCCTGCGACGTGGCTCGCAAAGCGCGGCAGGAGTTCCGGGACAAGCATCTGGTAGGTGTGGTCCTGAACGGTATCTCTACAGAATCCTCATACACGCAGTATTACTACGCGACCTACGGCCGCACGAATGGCAGGCAAGAGTCGCAAGGATAGCGCGTGATTCGGCTCTTCAACGTTTACTACCCGGTTCGCACACTAATTTTGCTGGTGGGCGAGGCGCTGGTGGTCTGGACCTCGTTTCTGGTGGCTATCTGGCTGGTGTTCGCCGAAGATAGCTATCTCGTCCTCAATTTCCAGTACGGCTACTATCAGATTCTCTTCATCACATTCATCGTGCTGCTGTTCTCACATTGGTTCGATCTTTACGACGCTACAAGCTTCAGCGCCAAGTGGGATCAGCTTTTTCGCCTATTGCTTGTGCTTGGGTTGGTCGCATTTTCTCTCGCCGCGATCGGATTTCTGTTTCCCCATGCGGTACCCGCTGGAGACTCTGGCCTGCTCGGATTAGTGATTCTCACCATCGGTCTTTTCGTCTGGCGAAGTACCTACACCTGGCTGTCACGCCAACCCTATTTGCGCGAGCGCGTGTACGTCTTGGGCACCGGCGAGCGGGCGCAGCGGCTGGTGCTGGGCTTGCGTTCACGTTCTGACTTGGGTGTTGAAGTCGTAGGCTGGACCGGCAACCTGGAAGGCGCCTTTACGCTCGAAGCAGCTGCCACGCACCTCACTCAAACCGCCCGTGAACGCAGGGCTCATCGTGTAATAGTCGCAATGCCGGATCGCCGTGGAACAATCCCAGTTCAAGAGTTGCTGCTGCTTCGCCTGCACGGAGTGAAAATTGAAGAAGCGACCTCCTGGTTGGAAAAGATGTCCGGCAGAATCGAGGTCGAACAGCTTTATCCGAGCTGGCTGATCTTCGCGGAAGGATTCCGGTTCCGTGCCGGCTGGATGCTCTTGCGGCGGCTGTTTTCCCTTCTTGCTTCTGCACTGCTGCTGATGTTGGTGCTGCCGATTATTCCGTTGATCCTGCTGGCCATCAAGCTGGATTCACCCGGGCCCATCCTGTACCGGCAAAGGCGGGTAGGGCGCGGCGGAACTAAATTTCACTGTTACAAATTCCGCACGATGCGCCAGGATGCAGAAGCCGATACCGGCGCCACTTGGGCGAATGACGACGATCCTCGCATTACATCTGCAGGACGCTTCTTACGTATCACCCGACTGGATGAGATCCCACAGCTGTGGTGTGTGCTCAAAGGCGACATGGCATTTGTGGGGCCGCGACCCGAGCGGCCAGAATTCGTGGAATGGCTCACTCGCGAGATTCCGTACTACGGAGTCCGGCACGTTGTCAGGCCGGGCATTACTGGCTGGGCGCAGGTGCGCTACAAGTACGGGAATACATTGGAAGACGCGCGGGAAAAACTGCAATACGACTTGTTCTATATCAAGAACGCCTCGGTCGGGCTGGACCTGCTGGTGATGTTCGAGACCATCAAAATTGTGCTGCTGGGCCGGGGCGCGCAATGAAATGGATTTTCTGGGCATCGGCCCTGCTCATCGCATACACCTACTTGGGATATCCCGGCTGGCTCTGGTTGCGGTGCAGGTGGCGTCGTCAGCGTGTCAACTCCGGACCACTCCAGGCTTCGGCCTCATTCGTGATGGTGGTCCGCGACGAAGCGCAAGTCCTCGAACCGAAGCTCGAAAACTTGTTAGCGGCCGATTATCCGCAAGAGCGACTGGACGTCGTGGTTGTGTCTGACGGTTCTTCGGACGGCACAGACGCCATTCTTCGCAAGTACGCTCAAAATCCCCGCGTAAATGTTGTGCTGAACCAATTATCGAGAGGGAAGGCTGCCGGACTGAACGATGCGTTGCAGCTGGCACAGGGCGAAATTGTAATCTTTAGCGACGCAAGACAGTTGCTAGAGAAAAGCGCTGTGGCCAGGCTGATGGAGAATTTCGCGGATCCGAGCATTGGATGCGTGAGTGGCGAGCTGATGCTGGGAGATCCAGATTCCGGACAGACAAGCCGCGGCACTGGTCTCTACTGGGTGATCGAAAAAATGATCCGCGACCTGGAATCGCGCTCCGGTTCCGTGGTCGGAGCAACAGGCGCTCTGTATGCCGTGAGGCGCGAACTGATCCCGGCGTTGCCGCCTGGCACCATTCTGGATGACGTTTATGTTCCCATGCACGTAGCCCGGCAGGGCAAGCGGGTTGTGTTCGAGCCACGCGCAAGGGCCTGGGATCTTCCTAACCTCGGCCGTGATCGCGAATTTGCCCGTAAAGTACGAACCCTGAGCGGAAATTATCAGCTGTTGCGGCTTGCCCCATGGCTGCTGAGTGCATCGAATCCTCTTCGCTTCGAGTTCATCAGTCACAAGGTGCTTCGCTTACTAGTGCCATTTGCGCTCCTGATCTTGTTGATCACTTCAGCGTTGATCACCGAACCGTTTTATCGAAGCATCCTGGTTGTGCAAATCGCTTGTTACGGATTGAGCCTTTTGGCCCTGGCGCACGTCAACACCGGCCCGCTGAGCAGAATTTCGGATGCTGGGCTTACGTTTCTCCTGCTCAATACGGCTGCCCTGGTGGCATTTCTGAACTTTGTCACTGGCCGGAAAGTTGTATGGGTGCGTGAGGCGCAAACAGATGTGGCAAATATGGGACGAACGGGTACGGCAGTAGAGCGGAAGATACCCCGCCTCACAAACGTTGGGTGAGTATTGAAAATCCTTTGGATCAAAGCGGACAAAATCCTGCCCGTCCACAGCGGCGGCAATATACGTTCGTACCATATCCTGAGGCACCTCGCGACAAATAACGAGCTTACGTTTTTCTCCTACTACGATGGGCAGCCCGATCCTGACTATGAACAGGAACTCACTCGCCAGTTCCCGCATGCGGTTTGCCTGTGGAGCGGAAAACCCAAGCTGAGCGGCATCAGGCGCAGCATCGATTACCTTTGCCACCTACCATCACCGGCCCCTTACGCGGTGAGCCGATTTGCCTCCCCTCGTGTGAAGCAGCAGTTGAACACGTGTCTCCGGGAACGAGACTTTGATGTCACGATCTGTGATTTTCTGGATGCAGCCGTTAACCTCCCCGCAAAACTATCCATGCCTGCATTGCTCTTTCAGCACAACGTAGAGAGCGAAATATGGCGCCGCCATGCGGCTACCGCTACCAGTTTGGCAAGCAGGCCGGTGTACCGTCTCGAGTTCGCGAAGATGCTCGCCTACGAGCGGGGCATGGTTCGAAAATTCCAACATGTAATCGCGGTTTCCGAACATGACAGGCAACTGATGAGCGCATGGATTGAGCCGTCACGGATTACCGTGGTGCCCACCGGCGTTGATTTGCAGCAATACCAGCCGGACTGGTCGGCGGATGCGGCGGCACCGCTGGTCGTGTTCGTTGGAGCCATGGATTGGGAACCAAACATCGATGCGGTCGAGTACTTTTGCCGTGAGATCTGGCCTGCGGTCCTCGCCAAAACTCCCGCCGCGCGATTCCGCATTGTTGGCAGAAATCCGGGAAATCGCATTCGGATGCTGGAGTCGGCTGCGGTTCAAGTTACAGGATCAGTTCCCTCCGTTGCCGATCACTTGAGATCCGCTACCGTAGTGGTTGTACCGCTGCGGATTGGGGGCGGTACACGCCTGAAAATCTATGAAGCTATGGCGATGGGCAAAGCGGTCGTCTCAACCTCGATCGGAGCAGAAGGACTGGATGTTCACAATGGGCGTGACATTATTTTCGCCGACGACCCGGACAGCTTTGCCGGTGCTGTCTCGACGTTCCTTAACGATCACGCACTGCGGAACGCTTACGGACGGGCAGCAGCTGCGCTCGAATCGCAATATGACTGGTCCAACGTCAGTGACAAGTTCCTGCGGGTACTCGAACGCACCGCCAATGTGCCGCCCTCAGCCGTTAAGTACGCTTTGATGTTGGAGAGAAACTGAAATTTAGCTGCGCTGTGGGGTTCTCGAAGGTTTATGTGGCCTGGATATTTGACGTTCGTTTTGGTGCCCAGCATTCAGCGCTTCCGAAGGATCCTACACGTCTGTGCTGTTAGCTATGGTTAAGGAACGACAAGGCCCGGAGACTCGTTCTCCGCTGGTGCGGGTGCCGTCAGTGCACGATACAGATATTTATGCGACCACAAATGGGCTCAGCTATGTTCGCTGATGTAGTTCCATTGATGCGATGCATTGCTTGCGGCTCCTGCCTTGTTGTACAGGAACCGGGCTTGGCGTGTTCCGGTTGTGGCCGGAAATTCCCTGAAGTCCGGCACGTACTCCGTTTTGTCGAGGAGCACAGTTACGCGGACAGCTTTGCTTACCAGTGGCGAGCCTTCGACAAAACTCAATTGAATCCACCCGCTTCCGAGTGGGATTTTCGCAAGAAGACAGGACTCAGGCCGGAAGAACTGCAAGGCAAGCTGGTGTTGGATGTGGGCTGCGGAATGGGCCGATTTGCCGAGGTGGCAACCCGATGGGGCGCACGCGTCGTGGGAATCGATCTGAGCGCGGCGGCAGAAGTGGCGGCAACAAACCTGGCGAATCGCGAGTTCATTGCTCTACAGGCTGATGTCTTCGCCCTGCCATTTGCGCCTGAGAGCTTCGACGTGATCTATAGCATCGGTGTGCTGCACCACACTCCCGATTGCGAAAAGGCCTTTAAGCTGCTGCCGCAGTATCTCAAGCCGGGCGGGAAAATCGCCGTGTGGTTGTACAGCGGCTACAACAACTGGTACCGCTTCAGTGATCAATACCGTAAAGTGACGCACCGCATGTCGCCGCGCACTTTGCACCGAGGGTTGCGCCTTGCCGTGCCAACATTACACGGATTGGATCGTGGCCTTCGCGCGGTGCCTGTCCTTGGGAAGCCGATGGCCGGCGCGCTCAATCTGCTCTTTCCGATCAGCAAGAATAAGGATCCGGAAGTGCGCCTGCTGGACACACTGGATTGGTATTCCCCGAAATATCAATCCAAGCACACGTACGAACAGGTATTCCGCTGGTTTGAAGCGTGCGGACTCGAGCACTTGACGGTTGCTGATATTTCCATAGGAGTCAAAGGCACGAACCCGCTTCTACCGCGAGGAAATGCTCGGAACCAATCAGAGAACCCGCAAAGCGTTGCAACTGCAGGCCTTACCGGAAGCCGTAAGCGCCGGCCAAAAACTCGCCAAGTGATACACAACATCTCCACAACGCTGCGCTGGCTGCCCGCTTATGCAATGCAGCGCGTTACCCGCTCACTGCCGCCGCGCGATAACCTGCATCTGATGATCGCAATGGCAGATCATTTTGAACCTGCGATCTTTCCCGGCAAGCCAGGCTCGTACGCGAGTTATGACGAGCAGGAGCGGCGTCTCGATCATTGGTGCCGCGAGTATCCGCAATTGGTCGACGCTTTCCGCGACAGCGACGGCCATCCATTCAAGCACACGTATTTTTATCCTGCTGAGCAATACGACTCGCGTCTGGTCGAGCAGCTCGCCGAACATTGCCACGCGGGCTGGGGCGAGATTGAGATTCATCTCCATCACGGACTAACAAATCCGGACACCGAAGAGAACACACGGCGCCAACTGGAGCAATTCCGTGACCTCCTTGTTTCAAAGCACCGATCGCTTTCGTTCATGGAAGGCGATCGCGAATTGCCACGCTACGGTTTCGTACATGGGAATTACGCGCTGGCCAATTCGGCCGGTGGGCGCTTCTGCGGCGTCGACAGTGAGCTGCAGATATTGGCCGAAACCGGATGCTATGCAGATTTGACTTTGCCTCCCGGACGTTTCCATCCGGCACAGATTTCCAAGATCAATTCGATTTACGAATGTGAATTGCCGCTCAACCGCCGCACTGCACACCGTCGCGGCCGCGATCTCGAGTGCGGGCGCGCCCCTAAAATCTTCCCCCTCATAATTGAGGGTCCCTTGATGCTGGACTTTGCTCCGCAACGCGACAGACCTCGATCTCTGGGTATCGAGAACGCTGGAATCACAGCATCTTATCCTCTGAGCGTGGCTCGCCTGAAACTCTGGAAACGGGCCCGAATCTGTGTGGGAGGCCGTCCGGATTGGCTATTCATCAAATTGCATTGCCATGGCATGGATCCGCGGGAATGCCAAGCAGTTCTTGGCGAGCCGATGCGCCGCTTTCTTCGTGAACTGGGGGACGGTGCTGGAGAACGGAAAGAAATCCTTCATTTCGTTTCCGCTCGCGAAATGACCAACATAATCCTCGCTGCATGTGACGGTCGCGAAGGTAATCCTGGTGATTACCGCGACTATCGCCTGAAGCAGAATGACGGCAACTTCAGCCGGAATCACGAACGTGTCACGCAATTAGCTCTGAAAGACTGACCATGTGCGGAATCGCCGGTATCGTTGGCAGCAAAGATGACCACACCATTGACTATGCTGCCGTGCGCCGCATGTGTGACAGCATGGTTCATCGTGGGCCCGATGAAGAAGGTATTTTCGTCAGGGACGGCGCCGGCCTGGGCATGCGGCGGCTCAGCATTATTGATCTTGCCGGCGGACACCAACCCATCTTTAACGAAGATCGCTCGGCGTGGATAGTCTTCAACGGCGAAATCTACAACTTTCCCGACCTCCGCCCTGAGCTTGAAAGCTGCGGCCACAAGTTCTCTACCGACAGCGATACCGAGACCATTCTCCACCTCTATGAGGACCTTGGAGCCGATTGCGTTCAGAAACTGCGCGGCATGTTTGCCTTCGCTCTCTTTGACGAGCGCCGTCGTTCACTCCTCCTGGCTCGCGACCGTCTGGGCAAAAAGCCTTTGCACTACGCACTGCATAAGGGCCGCCTGTACTTTGGATCAGAGATCAAGGCGATTCTTACGGCAGCCCCGGAGCTCGCCGATGTCGATCGCCAGGCGCTGCTGCAATACATGTATCTCGGATATATACCTGGTCCGGCAACTGCCTTCACGTCGATCCGCAAGCTTCCACCCGGACATCTGTTGCAGTTTCAGTCCGGCAATCTCCAGATGCGCCAGTACTGGGACGTCCCCCGGTACGACACACACGTGCCCCGGAGCGAGCAAGAATGTCTCGAAGAGCTGGAATACCGCCTGGCTGAGGCTGTGCGGATCCGTTTAATTTCCGACGTGCCACTTGGAGCCCTGCTCAGTGGTGGTACGGATTCTTCCACAGTCGTTGCACTGATGGCCCGCGCCAGCTCCAAACCTGTAAAGACCTTCTCCATCGGCTTCAAGCACGCCGATTTCAATGAGTCGCATTACGCTCGCATGGTGGCTGAGAAGTTTGGAACTGAGCATCAAGAACTCATCCTCGACCCTGACGTAGTTGGCACCGTCGAAAAACTCACGCGCTCACTGGAAGAACCTTTCGGCGACTCGTCCATGTTGCCGACCTACTATGTTTCCTGTCTGGCACGCCAACACGTAACGGTTGCTCTTTCAGGAGATGGTGGCGACGAGTTGTTTGCCGGCTATGACCGCTACCGTATCCAGGAGCGGCGCCGGATTTTTGAGCATGTTCCTGCCGCACTGTGGAGGCAGTACCGCGAACATGTCTTCCCTCTGCTTCCCAGGAACATAACGGGACGGAAATTCTCCTATAGCGTTTCTCTGCCCTGGAAAGAGCGTTACGCGGACTCAATGTGCTTTATGCCGGCTCTTGAGCGCGACGTGCCACTGCTCTCCCCCGAATTCAGCGCGCTCGCGCGCAATGGCGCAGATCCGCAGCAGATTCTGTTGCAATACTTCGATCAGGCTCCTGCTACTGACCCAATCAGCCAAATGCTCTATGTGGATATGAAAACTTACTTGGTCGAAGACATTCTGACCAAGGTAGATCGCATGAGCATGCTGACCTCGCTCGAAGTTCGCGTGCCCATACTCGATCATTTGTTTGTGGAATGGGTTGCCGCGTTGCCCGTGGAGTACAAGCTCCGGGGCGGCAAGCAAAAATACATTCTGAGACAACTAGCTGAGCGTGTCGGTATCCCGGCAGAGGTCATTTATCGTCGGAAGCAGGGCTTTGCCTTGCCTCTGAAACACTGGATGAGAAATGAGCTCAAAGACCTGATTCAGACCGCATTGCTCGAACCGCGAACTTTACAACGTGGCTTCTTCGACCCACGCGGCGTCCGGCATTTGATGGACGAACATTTCAGTGGCAGACGCGACTATTCGGGGCAGATCTGGCAGCTTCTGATGTTCGAGCTTTGGCATCGCAACTTCCTCGAAACCCTCAAGCAGACGGGCACTCCTACTGATTCGGTCCAGCTGACGGCAATCTTGAGCAAAGCTCCGACCAGCCCCGCAATCACGGCAAGCGCAACTCGGCAAACCTCGGAAGGCTCTCACGGCGTTTTTCTGATGATTAACAGCTTCGAAACCGGAGGCACTGAGCGCCAATTCGCAGCTCTGGCCCAAGGCCTGGACCGGCATGACTTCCAGCTGCATCTCGGATGTATTCAAGAAAAAGGCGCCCTCCGGGCCCTCTTCGCGGACGTGCCACGGTTTGGTTTGGGCGGAAGTCTCTATGGGATCCAGTCGTGGCGGAGTCGGGCACGACTGTCGCGGCATCTGAAAGACAATCACATAAAAATCGCACATGCTTTTGATTTCTACACCAACCTGACATTGATTCCTGCGGCGCGTCTGGCGGGCGTTCCGGTTGTCATCGGAAGCCTGCGGCAGATTGGAGATTTGTTGAGCCCTGCCAAACGCCGGGCGCAGAATGCTGTGTTCCGGCTTTGCGACATTGTGGTCTGCAATTCACGCGCTGCGGCCTCCCAGCTCGCAAGGCATGGCTTCCCGGAACGAAAGATCGCTGTCATCGGCAATGCCCTACACCCGGAAGCTTTTGCAGAAGCAATTCCCGCGCTGCCTCGGACCGCAGGCACGCCGCGCGTTGGCATGATCGCCCGCATGAATGCTGAGTACAAGAATCATGACCTGTTCCTGCGCGCTGCCGCCTACGTTCTGTCGCAAGTCCCTCACGCGGAATTCATCCTCGCTGGAGACGGGCCCCTTCGCTCCGTGTTCGAGAATCAGGCTGCCACTCTGGGGATTGCGCATCGCGTCCGTTTCCTGGGAGATTGCACCGATGTCTCCGGGCTGCTTGCCTCCCTCGACGTTTCCGTAAATGCATCGTCGTCAGAAAGCTTATCGAACGTCATTTTGGAATCTATGGCGGCTGGGGTTGCTGTCGTCGCGACGGATGTAGGCGGCAACTCGGAACTGATTTCTACGGACACCGGAGTACTGGTGCCGCATTTGGCGGAAAAACCCTTGGCGGACGCTATCATTCAGCTCTTGCGCGATTCCGGATTACGCGCGAAACTCGGACAGAATGCGCGACAGTTCGCCAGGGATAACTTCGCTCTCGAGAAGATTAGCCGTGAGTATAAGTCTCTTTACATAGCGCTGCTGGATCGGAGGAGGGCCCACGATGCCTCACCTTTCGGCGCCGCAAGCCAATGGCCCACGATCGCGCCTCTCGGTAGTGATCGTGGCGCCGACGCTGAAGTGGGTGGGAGGCCAGGCGGTTCAGGCTGACTTGCTCCTCCGTCACTGGAGAGGCGATCCTGAAGTGGACTGCCGTTTCCTCGCCATTGATCCTCCATTTCCACGTGCATTGCGCTGGGTCTCGCGAATTCCGTTTCTAAGGACCATCCTGCGCGAGCCAATCTATGTTTGGAATCTTTGGCGGGACTTGAAAAACGCAAATGTCGCCCACATCTTCTCGGCTTCCTACTCTTCGTTTCTGGTTGCTCCCGCCCCAGCATGGCTGATCGCCCGTCTGCGCGGTGTAAAAACACTGATCAACTACCGAAGCGGAGAAGCTCCCGGTCATCTTAGGCGCTCCATGACCGCCGTCTTTGTTTTGTCCCGCACAGATCGGATTGCAGTTCCTTCAGGCTATCTGAGAGATGTTTTTGAGACATTCCGCCTGCACACGGATGTCGTTCCAAATATCGTTGACATGTCACAATTCCACTTTCGGCCTCGAGCCACTCTGCGCCCCCATCTGGTTTGTACGCGCGGATTTCATCCTTACTATTGTGTTGACGTAGTGGTGCGTGCCTTCGCGGAAGTGAAGCGAGAATTTCCCGATGCCCACCTCGATGTTGTCGGGACTGGCCCGGAAGAGTCGAACATCCGGGAGTTGGTCCGTACGCTGAACTTGCATAATGTGAATTTCACCGGTGTGGCCTCCCGCGAGCAGATCGGTCACTGCTACGATCAGGCCGATATCTTTATTAACGCTTCGCGTCTGGATAACATGCCGGTGTCAATCATTGAAGCCTTCGCCTCAGGTACGCCTGTGGTCACAACTGCGCCGGAGAGTATTCCGTATTTCGTCACCCA
>Ga0075424_100000081_pt1 | contig 54228 bp, 52 predicted proteins | sample SoiMethybrSBSTD3_FD_75301 | JGI IMG/M metagenome (GOLD analysis project Ga0075424, IMG submission 75301) | Bulk soil microbial communities from a Populus tree surrounding site in Tennessee, USA - Soil MetaG P. TD hybrid SBSTD3 | ecosystem: Environmental > Terrestrial > Soil > Tree plantation...
CCCGACGAGCCCCGGCGTGCCCGCCGCCGCGGCCGCCGATACGTTGACGGCGCAATACAACCATCTCGATTCGGTTCAGAGCGTCGTGGACGCCAATCGCGGTCAGATCGCGGCCATCATCGTGGAACCGATCGCCGGCAACATGGGTCTCGTGCCCCCGCGCGACGGATTTCTGAGCGGGCTTCGCGTGCTCTGCGATCGGGAGGGGATCGTGCTCGTCTTCGACGAGGTGATCTCGGGCTTTCGCGCGGCGCCCGGCGGGGCTCAGCAGCTCTTCGGCGTTCGTCCCGATCTGACCTGCCTCGGAAAGATCATCGGGGGCGGCCTGCCGGTGGGCGCCTACGGCGGCCGCGCCGACCTGATGAACCTCGTCTCGCCAGCAGGACCGGTCTACCAGGCGGGCACACTGTCGGGGAATCCGCTGGCGATGACCGCCGGATTGTGGGCGCTGGAGGAACTGACGCCTCGGTTGTACAAGCATCTTGCGAAGCTGGGTGCGCAGCTTGCCACCGGCCTCGCCGACGCGGCGCGGGCCGCGGACGTGCCGCTGCAGGTGAACGCGTTCGGCTCGCTGCTGACGCCGTTCTTCACGGATCAACCCGTGCGCGACTATCAGAGCGCGGTCGGCGCCGACACGACAATGTACGCAGCGTTCTTCAATGGCATGCTGGCCCGCGGCATCTACGCGCCTCCGTCACAGTTCGAGGCCTGGTTCCTGTCCGCGGCGCACACGTCGGGCGATGTGGAGAAAACGGTGAAGGCCGCAAAAGACGTGATGAAGAATCTTCGATCGGAGGCGGGGTCTTAAGACCCCGCCCTACCTACCTACCTAATCGCAGGCGGCTGATCCAGACGCACACGAAGAATCGTGTCAGGCTTGAGCGTCACGTCCTTGCCTTCGGTCGCGGCGATCGTTCCGCCGCCGCCGATCAGAACGCCGAGCAGCGCTCCCTTGGCACCGCCGATGATGCCGCCGATGATCGCGCCGATGCCAGCCCCTGCGCCGATCTTGCCAGCCTCACCCTTAATACCTTCGCTCTCGAGCGCCTGCGTGACCGTGCCGCGCATCGGATAGTTGCGTCCGCGAATCGTGATCTGATCGAACGCCACGGTGACGCTGCCCTTGCGCTCCGTGCGCGTGGCCTTCTGCACCGAGCTCACGACGCCGCGAACGGTAGACCCGGCCGGAATCAGCACCTCGTTGCCACGAGAGAGATCGGCGACAGTCGTCGCTTCAAAGCGCTGTTCGACCTGCGCGGTCGCAGAGGACAGCTCCGAGTTCAGCCGCACGTCGATCTCCTGACCCGCGGGGATGGCGCTGCTGCCCGAGCTCCGGGAGGTCGAGCCCTGATCGGTGCGCGTGCGGTCGTCGACGACGCCGCCGCTGACGCCCGTGCTGCTGCCGGCGCCGTATCCGCCGCGCGAACCCGCCGTGCCGGTGCCATTCGGATCGGTGTTCGTCCGCCAGCCGCCCGGGTTGTTGGTTGACGCGTCGCCGCGCACATCGTTGCTGCGCATGTCGCCGCGCGCACGCGAACGCAGATCCTGAATCCGGTTCTGCAGGTCGCTGTATTCGGATCGGCTGACGTTCCCTTCCTTGCGGAGCTTGACCTTCAGATAGACGACCTCGTCGCGCAGATCGTCGAGATCGCTCTGCATCCGGGCCGCGTTATCGCTGCTCGCGCTCCGCACGCGATACACGTCGCCGCTCGCGTCGTAGACCTGATCCTGGAGACGCTGGATGTCGGCGGCCGTCACGCTCTGCGCGGCGGCGGGCATCGCCAGCGCCAGCGCAAATGCGGCCGCGCCGCACACGCGCCAGAGGGCCGGACGTGTCAATGTGATTCGATTCATCGTTCTCCCCTTCAAAGGCCGATTTATCGGGTTTGCCGTAACACAGACACCAGATGCAAAAGGAACGCCTTCCCAGCCCGTCGATTTAGACGCGGCGCGCGCAAGCCCAGCCTGTGGGGCGAGGCGGGGCTGAAGCCCCGCCCCACATGTAGGGCGCCCCTTTAGGGGCGCCAAGACACGAATGGTAAAATCGATATTCACCAATGGCAGTCCTGAAGCTTCACAGAACGGTCGGGGTCCACGTCGGACCCGTCCAGGTCGGCGGAGGCGCGCCCGTCGTTGTCCAGTCGATGACGATGACGGACACTGCGGACGCACAAGGGACAGCGCAGCAGTGCATCGAGCTGGCGCAAGCCGGTTCGGAGATGGTGCGAGTGACCGTCAATGTCCCCGAAGCGGCCCAGGCTGTACCTGAAATCAAGCGGCGGATGCTCGACGCGGGTGTAGCAGCACCACTCATCGGGGACTTTCATTACAACGGCCATCTGCTCCTCACGCGCTACCCCGCGTGCGCGGAGGCGCTCGATAAATACCGGATCAACCCGGGGAATGTCGGGACCGGAAAGCGGCGCGACGAGCAGTTCGCGACGATCTGCGGCGTGGCGCGCGACCGCAACAAGCCGGTGCGAATCGGCGTCAACGGCGGATCGCTGAACCAGGAGCTCGTCCTCGCGAAGATGCAGGAGAACACCGATCGCGATCTCGGCATGACCTCGGAAGAGATCATCAACGAGTGCATGGTGTTGTCCGCGCTGCAGTCCACGGACCTCGCCCTCGAGAGCGGGCTTCGGAAGGACCAGATCATCATTTCCTGCAAGACGTCCCGGCCGCGCGACCTCATCGCCGTCTATCGCGAGCTGGCGCGCAAGACCGACCAGCCGCTGCACCTCGGGCTCACCGAGGCCGGCATGGGGATGAAGGGACTCGTCTGGTCCGCATCCGCGATGGGTATTCTTCTCCACGAAGGCATCGGCGACACGATTCGCGTATCGCTGACGCCCCGTCCCGGCGGCGACAGGCGCGACGAGGTCTACGCGGCATGCGAGCTCCTGCAGGCGCTGGGCATACGATCGTTTGCGCCGAGCGTCACGGCGTGTCCGGGCTGCGGCCGCACGACGAGCACGACGTTCCAGGAGCTGGCCGAGCGGACGCAGGAATACATCCGCGAACGCATGCCGGAATGGAAGACGATGCACGAAGGGGTCGAGACGATGACGCTCGCGGTCATGGGCTGTGTCGTGAACGGCCCTGGTGAGTCGAAGGCCGCGAGCATCGGGATCAGCCTGCCGGGCACCGGCGAGGCGCCTAACTGCCCGGTGTACATCGACGGCCGCCATGTGACGACCCTTCGCGGGACGTATGACGAGCTCGCCGTCGCGTTCCGCGAGCTCGTCGACACGTACGTCGAGACGAAATATCCGCGAAAGGACCTCCGTAGCGTCCGCCTTTAGGCGGACCGTTCGCCTTTAGGAGGTCCGTAGCGTCCGCCTTTAGGCGGACCGTTCAGTCGATCCGGCTGACGAGCTCCGCCCCGGAGTCGTACAGCTTCTTTCGGTCCTCCCCGCCTGCCTCGTCGAACTCCGGAATGCCGTTGGCGTCCGAGCCGCGGCCATCGGCCCGATCGGAGTTCTTGATCGCGTCGCCGCGCGATTCAGTGAGTGCGTCAGGCGGCGCGTCGCTGTCACGCTGCGCGCGGTTCTCTTCCGGGTTGGCCACTTCATTTCGCAGCGGATCGCCGTGCGGTGCTGGCCGTTCGTCCTGCTCTGCCATTGGTCCCTCCGTACCACGGGCACGCAAGTGTAGTACCGGCATGCGCCCGCCTCCGCCGGCTCGTAAGTCAGGCCGGCTACGGCGAGGCCTCGCCGAAGCCGCTTCGCGGCGAAGGCGGGGGATCCGGATTAAGAGAAGGCGGGAGTCGAATTCGTCGACGCGTCCGAAAAGTGGACTCGGTCGATCCGTCGCATCCACACCGTCAGCAGGCTGACGCCGCAGATGATCAGACCGGTCGACAGCCCCCACCATAGCCCGATCACACCGAGACCGACGACGAAGCAGAGCGTGTAGCCGAGCGGCAGACCGATGAGCCAGTGGCCAACGAGGTTCCACACCATCGGCGTGCGCGTGTCGCCGAGCCCGCGCAGCACACCGGTCGCAACCGCCTGCGTTCCATCGAACAGCTGAAAGACAGCCGCCACCCAGAGAAGCGACACACCAAGCGCCAGCACGGAGGGATCGCGCGTGAACGCGCCGACCAGCGCCTCCGGAATCAGGAGGAACGCGGCGGCCGCGCATGACATGAAGGCCGCGCCGAACAGGAACGCCGTCCACCCCGCCCGCGACGCTGCCGCGCGATCTCGCGCACCGGCCGCATGGCCGACGCGCACGGCTCCTGCCGATGCAATCCCGAGCGGGACCATGAAGGTGAACGACGCGATGTTGATGGCGATCTGGTGCGCCGCCAGCGCGATTGGCGGCAATCGCCCCGCCAGCACCGTCGCTGCCGCGAACACGCCGACCTCCAGCGTCACCTGGCTCGCGGCAGGGAATCCGAGCGCGAGCAGCCGCCCGATGCGGACGAGCTGCACGCGCCCGACAAAGGGGATCTTGCCCTCACGATACAGAATCGTTCCGAGAAGCACGGACGCCATGACGACTCGCGCGGTGACGGTGGCCCAGGCGGACCCGGCAACCCCCAGCGCCGGAGCGCCGAAATGGCCGAAGATGAGCACCCAGTTGACGGCCGCGTTGAGCACATTGGCAACGACGAGCGCGATGGTGACAGGCCGCACGACGCCGATGCCCTGCAGATAGCGGCGGAAAGAGGTATGAAGCAGCAGCACCGGCGTGCTGAGCGCGACGATACGCAAGTACGGCTGCGCGAAACGAAGGACGTCCGGATGGAGACCCCACAGCGGCATCGTCGCGACGAGCAGCAGGACCAGCGCGACGGTTGGCGGCGAGAGAAGAAGCGCGAGCGCCACGCCGTGCCGCAGCCAGGAGTGGCAGTCGTCCATGCGACGCGCGCCGAACGCCTGCGACACGAGCGTGTCCAGCCCGAGGAGCAGCCCCATCGCGAAAATGCACACTCCGATGAACAGCGTACTGCCCATTCCGACGGCGCCAATTGCCTCCGGACCGAGCCGTCCCACCATCAGCGTGTCGACGAGCCCCATCGTCATCCAGCCGAGCTCGGCGATCACCACCGGAGCGGCCAGCCGGAACATGGGACGGAACTCCTGACGAAGTTCTACGAGGTTCTGCAAGGTTCGACAGGGTTTGACGAGCGCGAGGTTCTACGGGGTTCTACGGCGGTTCGCGTTCCACTTTTCAATGATGCGACGGAGCTCTTCCAACGGCTCGGGATTGTCGTCGACCTGCAGACGCAGGACGGTGTCGTTGTTCAACCAGACGCCGCCGTTCTTCTTCACGATGATCATCGCGGCCGATTGCATGCCGCGCTTGTCACCACCCGCAGCCTGTCCGGCGTCGAGGGCGGCCATCAGCCGGAGCGAGAGGTGGCCTGAGGCCTTCTCGAACGCGTCCACCATGCCGCTGACAACGGCTTCGCCAGCGAGAATGTTCCCCTGCGCCGTGCAGAACTTCCCGCCCTTGTTGCCCGCCCACGCCGTCGCCTGCGGTCCGGTGTACGCCGCGTAGTTGCCCTTCGCGTCCATCACCGCGAACTGACGTCCTTCTTTCGTCCAGTCCTTCGGACGCGGATCCGGATCGCTGTCGAGGATCGCCTTGACGATCGCCGGCGGAGCCATCCCGGCGCGGAGCAGCGCGAGCGCTTTCGGACCGTAGCTCACGTCGACGATCGCCTGGGTTGCCGCGACGCCCACGTCGGCTTCCGCCCACAACACTCCGTTACCGACCGAGAACACGCGAGACTGCACGGCGCCGCCGACTTCGCCCGTGTCGGCGTCGTATCCGAGAATCGAGAATGTTGCGACGGGTGGAAATGGAAGGGTGGAGGGGGTCTGGGCGCGAAGACAGACGATAAGCGCGCAAGCGATGAACGCGGCGAGGCACGCCTTCACGCGAAGCGCTTCGGCGCGCAAGCGCCTCAGCGCCAAGGCATCAGCCTCTCAATCCATGGGATGCGCGTGAGGTCGTTGTAAATCACGGTGACCATCAGCATGAGCAGCAGCACGAACCCGGCGAGAAGCATCTTTTCTTTGACCTTCATGCTGAAGTCGCGCCGGGACACGCCTTCGAGCGCGAGGATCGCAATGTGACCGCCGTCGAGAACGGGAATGGGCATCAGATTGAGCAGTCCGAGGTTGAGGCTGATCATCGCCATCAGGCTGAAGAGCGGCAGCCATCCCTGTTCCGCCGCGGTTCCGGAAAGATCCGCGATCGCGACGGGCCCCATCAGCTGTTTCACCGACGTCTGGCGCGTGAGCAGTCCGCCGAGCGTCTTGAGAATCAGCGTCCCCCACTCCCAGTTCTGATCGAGGCTCAGCTTGAACGCCTCGACGATCCCCGGATTCACCTTCCTCGATTCCGCAACGAGGTGCGCGCCGATCTTCGCCACGCCGTCCATCGGCCGCGGCGTCACGGAGATCGTCTTCCTTTCGCCGTCTCGCTGAATCTCCAGCGTGATGGGCGTGTTCGGATGCGCTTTGATGATTTCGACGAGCCGCGGGTTCGTAATGAACGGCTCACCCTCGGCAGAAAGGATGATGTCGCCCGGCTTGAGGCCGGACTGCTCGCCGGGCGAATCACGCTCGAGGTCGGTGATCACCGGGCGGATGACAGGAATGATTCCAATATCGCCCGTCTCGAACTTACCCCTCGCGCTGACGTTCACCGGGATATCGATCGCCTTGCCATCACGGACGATGGACAGCGTCACTCGGCGGCTGGGCTTCCCCAGGATCACGACCTGCAGCTTCTGCCACGTCTCCGTCTCTTCGCCGTCGACGCCGGTGATGCGATCGCCGACCTGGATGCCCGCCTGCTTCGCGGGGGAGTCCGGCAGGAACGACGAGACGACGGTGGGGCGCTCTTCGTAGAGAGGGACCTGCGCGCCCTGATAGAGCACGAGCGCCATCACGACGATGGCGAGGGCCAGGTTCATCACGGGCCCCATCACGAGGACCTGGAATCGTTGCCACTTCGTCTTCGACAGGAACTCGTCTGACGCACCGGTGCGCGCATCTTCCGGTGTTTCCCCCGCCATCTTCACGTATCCGCCGAGCGGCACCGCGCTGATGCAGTATTCGGTATCGCCGCGCCGGAAGCCGATCAGCTTCGGTCCGAAGCCCAGTGAGAACGTGAGCACGCGCACGCCGATCCGGCGCGCCATGAGGAAATGCCCGAGCTCGTGCACGAAAATGAGCACGCCGAGCACGAAGACAAAGGCGAAAAAGCTGGTCAAGTTATATAGGCCCCTGGGCTTTGGGTCAGACCTTCGATTGTACCCTACCGGCCGCCACGGCCGTCACGTCACGGGCCCACCGGTCGATCGCCCGCACGTCATCGAGCCCCCGCACAGGGCGCACACCCTGCTGTTCGTAGGCGTCCATGCCGCGGCAGATGAGATCGCCAATCGCGGTAAAGCCCACGCGCCCCTGGAGGAAGGCCGCGACGGCGACTTCGTTGGCGGCGTTCAGCACGATAGGCAGCCCGGGGTCCCCCTCGAGCGCGCGAAAGGCCAGAGCGAGACAGGGGAACTTGGATGTGTCGGGCGCGCTGAAATCGAGCCGTCCCGCTCGCACCAGGTCGAGCGGCGGCAGCGGCGCTGTCCAGCGTTCCGGGTACGAGAACGCGTACTGAATCGGGAGCCGCATGTCGGTGACCCCGAGCTGCGCGATGATCGATCCATCGATCATCTCGACCATCGAGTGCACGATCGACTGGGGGTGCACGAGAACGTCGATGCGGTCGGGCCCGATGTCGAAGAGCCAGCGCGCCTCGATCACCTCGAGGCCCTTGTTCATCAGCGTCGCCGAATCAATCGTGATCTTCGGCCCCATCGTCCACGTCGGATGCCGAAGCGCTTCGTCGGGGGTCACCTGGAGCAGCGCAGACTCCGAGGCGTCGCGGAAGGGTCCGCCGGACGCGGTCAGGATCAGACGGCGCACGTCCGAAGGCGAGCGGCCGTGCAGACACTGGTGAATCGCATTGTGCTCGCTGTCGACGGGGAGGACCGGCACGCCCCGGCGGTGGGCCGCCTGCATCACGATCGCGCCGGCCATGACGAGGATTTCCTTGTTCGCGAGCGCGATCGTCTTCCCCGCGTCGATCGCGGCGAGCACCGCATCGAGCGCCGCGGTTCCGGACGAGGCAAACAGCACGACGTCGGCGTCGGGATGCGTCGCCACGGCAATCAGCCCTTCGGCGCCGCTGAGCGCATCCGGGCTTGCCGTCACGCCGCGCCGTGTCAGCTCGGCGCGCGCGTCCGCAAGCGCACGCGGCGTCGACATGGCGATCGCGTCAGGCGTGAACGCCGCGACCTGCTCGACGAACCGCGCAATGTTCTCCCCTGCCGCGAGCGCGACGGCGCGGAGCCTGTCCGGATGCGCGGCGACGACGGCCAGCGCACTCTGGCCGATCGAACCCGTCGAGCCGAGGATGGCGACGTTGATCACTGCAGGTACCGGATGAACACGTAGTAGACAGGAGACGCGAAGAGCCAGCTGTCGATTCGATCCAGGACGCCGCCATGTCCGGGAATGATCGCGCCCGAGTCCTTCACGCCCGCGCTGCGCTTCAGCAGCGATTCGAACAGGTCTCCGACAATCCCCAGGGCCGCGATGCTGGCGCCCACGAGGACGATCAACAGCAATGACGCGCCGTCGAAGATAATGCGCGCGCCGGCGACGAACGCGAGCGTGCCAATCACCATACCGCCGATCGCCCCTTCGAGCGTCTTCTTCGGACTGATCGCGGGCGCAAGCGGCCGCCGTCCGAATGCCCGGCCGGTGTAGTACTGCGCCGAATCGCTCACGACGATCGTCAGCATCAGGAGCAGCAGCGCCTCGCGGCCGCCGAGCGCACGCACTGCGGCGAGCGCGCCGAGTGGCAGGCCGATGTAGAGGATCGGGAGGACCGCCGCAGCGGTACCGCGAAGCACCCCGGGCCCCGGACGTCCGGCGCCGACGGCGAGCGCACCGATCGTGATCAGCGAGGTCAGCAGCACGACGTCGAGCGGGATGGCGCCGCTTCCGAGCGCCGCGCACGCGGCAAGCACCGCCGTTCCGGAGAGTATCCGCGGAACGCGCGTTTCGAGAGCCGCCGCGATCGCCGCGTACTCGACGAACGCGATCGCCGCGGCCACGAGCGCGAGCACGAGGGTGGCCATGGGGGGAAGAAACCAGACGGTGCCGACGACGATCGGCAGCAGGACGAGCGCGCTGAGTACGCGAGTCATTGACCCTTCGAGAGCCTCAGGGTCGCCCCGAGCCGTGTCGAGGGCCGAAGCGGCTCGCGGCCGGCGGCTGGCGGCTGGATCACCGGCCCGCGACCGCGGGATGGGTGATCCCGCCGTACCGGCGATCGCGTTTCTGGTACGCGAGGATCGCTTCGAGCAGGTCCTTCTTGCGGAAGTCAGGCCACAGGGTGTCGGTCACCCAGATCTCCGCGTAGGCAATCTGCCAGAGAAGGAAGTTGCTGACGCGCATCTCGCCGCTCGTCCGGATCAGCAGGTCGGGATCGGGCTGACCGGCGGTGTACAGGAAATCTGAAAAGCGCTGCTCGTCGAGATCCTCCGCGCGAACGCCCGACGCGAGCATGCGACGGGCGGCCTCGACGATCTCCGCGCGGCCGCCGTAGTTCAACGCGATGTTGAACAGCATGCCGGTGTTCGACGCGGTCTTGTCTTCCGCCATCTTCAGCTCGCCCTGAATGTCCGGCGCCAGCTCGCCTTCCCGGCCGATGACGCGGAAGCGGATGTTGTTGCGCAGCAGCGTGTTCAGCTCGAGCCGCAGATACCGCTTCAACAGCATCATGAGCGTCGACACTTCTGTCGCCGGCCGCTTCCAGTTCTCGACGGAGAACGCATAAAGCGTCAGCACCTTGATGCCGAGGCGGGCGGACGTTTCGACGATGTCGCGCACCGAATCGATGCCGGCGCGGTGCCCCTCGACCCTCGGCAGGTGCCGCTGCGCCGCCCAGCGGCCGTTGCCGTCCATGATCACCGCGATGTGCTGCGGCAGCCGGTCGAAGTTCACCTGGCGCGCCAGCGTCTCTTCCTGCGATCCAGGAGGAACGACCGAGAGGATGTCCTGAAGCGACATGACAGCGGGTGGAATCTAAACCGTGATGATACAGTGTGTTAGAGGCAAGGAACAAGTGCCCTCTTCGACGCCGCTGGTGCGCAGAATCGCCAGGAAGGCCGCCCGCCTGCTGCCACGATCGGCGTTGCGGCGTATCGCCGATTACCGGTTCGGCTACACGCAGGACGGGAGGCGCTTCGACTTCCGCGAGCAGGCCGGGCCACACGGGCCGGTCGCCACGATTGACGATCGCATCCACATTCACTCCACTGAGGCGTTCCTGACTGATTTGCGCTTCCATTTCGTCGAGAACGGGCAGAGCCGCGACGAAGTGGGCGCCTTCGTCGACGCCGCCGCGGCCCTGCCGGACGCTGCGCTGCTCTATGACGTCGGCGCGCATCGAGGGCTTTTCGCGCTGGTGCACTGCGCGCTCGGGCCGAAGCGGCGCGCCGTGCTGTTCGAACCGTCGATCTCGCTGAGCAATGACGCTCGTGCGCTCCTCGCGTTGAACGGCTTCGACGAGCGATCGGAAGTGCGGGTACGAGGCGTGAGCGATCGGGCCGGCACGCGCCTCATCGCGGAAGACGCGCTCGGCTTTGCGGGGCCCGCGGACGATCAGGATACGGACGCCGTCCCGATCGAGTTCACGACGCTCGATGCGGAATGGCGCCGCACGGGCGAAGCTCCGGCGGTCCTGAAGATCGACGTCGAAGGGGCGGAAGGAGAAGTGATTCGCGGAGCGGCCGCGCTCCTCCGCGAGGTTCGACCGCTGCTCTTTCTCGAGCTGCACCTCGATGTGCTCGAGAGGCGCGGAGAACCGGTCGACGCGCTGCTCTCACAGCTGACGTCGTCCGGGTATCGATTCAGGGAGCCCGATGGCCGGCAGCGCTCAGTACGGGGAATTCGCGATTCGCTGCGGGCGATAGTTCGGATCGTCGGCCAGCCTGAAGGCTGGCCCCACGGCGGCTGATGGGCCCCTTCCGGTGTGGGGCCAGCCTTCAGGCTGGCCGAGGTCAATTGTGGGGTCAGCCTTCAGGCTGGCCGAGGTCAATTGTGGGGCCAGCCTTCAGGCTGGCCGGGGTCAATTGTGGGGCCAGCCTTCAGGCTGGCCGGGGGTCAATAATCGACCCGGACCAGGAACAGGCCCTGCGCGGGAGCGGTCGTGCCAGCCTGGGCGCGATCCCGCGATGCGAGGATTTCCGCCGCGCGGGACGCCGGCCAGCGGCCGATTCCAATCTCCACGAGCGTGCCGGCGATGTTGCGGACCATGTGGCGCAGGAAGCCGTCCCCTTCGATGCGCATGACGAGCGGCAGGTCGTACCCTCCGCCGTCCTGCCAGACGAGCGCGCGCACGACGCGCTCGGTGGAAGCAACCACCGATCCTGCACCCTGAAACGCCGCGAAATCGTGCACGCCGACGAGCGCGTTCGAGGCTTCGCGTACCGCATCCAGATCGAGCGGCGGCTGGACGTGCCAGACGTATCGCTGGATGAACGGTGACGCAATCGGCGCGTTGACGATGCGGTATTCGTAGACTTTGCCGGTCGCGCTGAAGCGCGCGTGGAAGCCTGGTTCCACGTCCTCGATCGAAAGCACGCGGACGTCGCGAGGCAGCTCCGCGTTGAGCGCGCGCGCGAGCGTCGTCACATCGATCGACGCCTCCACCATCACGCTGGCGACCTGGGCCAGCGCGTGCACGCCCGCGTCCGTGCGTCCGGCGCCATGGACGGTGACGGGTTTCCCCTCGATCGGCGCGAGCGCATCCTCCAGCAGCATCTGGATCGACATGCCGCTGTCCTGACGCTGCCAGCCGACGTAGTTCGCCCCGTCGTACTGCAGCGTGAGCTTCAGGTTGCGCATTTCTGATCAGAGGGGCTTCGCCCCTCTGACTCCCCTACACAGTCGCTCGCGCGGCCTGAGGGCCGCGCTCCGCTCCGGTGGGTCGCTTCGCTACGCTCGCTCCGGTTTTTCTTCACGGGGCCCTGCCTCAACCGTAGCAGCGAGTCCATACACTCAAGCCTGCTTTTCAGCGACGTGCTGCTGCTACGACGCGCGGGATCCCGGTTTCACGACCGGCAGCCCTTTCGCGCAGAGCGGGCAGGAATCCGGCTGGTAGGTCGGCACTTCCATCTGCACGAGGCTGAAGAGCGGCACCCCGATGCGCGACGGGTCGGACCCGCGATCGATGATCGACGAGGCGCCCACCACCTGCGCGCCGGCTTCGCGCGCGACGTCGATCGTCTCTCGCGTCGACCCGCCGGTCGTGATGACATCCTCGACGACCAGCGCGCGATCGGACGGGGACACGGTGAATCCGCGGCGCAGCATCAGCTTCCCGTCCTGACGCTCGGCGAAGATGGCGCGGATCCCGAGCGCGCGTCCCACCTCCTGCCCGATGACGATTCCGCCAAGCGCGGGCGACAGCACCACCGTCGGCTGAAGGTGCTTCGAGCGCTCGGCGATCGCTTCGCCAAGACGGGAGGCGAGATCCGGGTATTGCAACACGAGCGCGCTCTGCAGGTATCGCTCGCTGTGCAGCCCCGACGTCAGCCTGAAATGTCCTTCGAGAAGCGCGCCTGATTTCCGGAACAGGTCGAGGACGGTTGACGAGTCCATCTACGTCGCCTTTCCGTTCCGCGGGACGCGCAGGTTGTCTTCGAACAACTTCAGGATCCGCTTGTATTCGTCGGCCCAGCTCGCCTCCTCGGTGAAGCTGTGGTTCTCGACGGGGTACGGCGCGACCGACCAGTTTTCCTTTCGAAGCTCGATGAGCCGCTGCACCAGCCGCACCGAATCCTGGAAGAACACGTTCGTGTCGACCATGCCGTGGCAAATCAGGAGCACTCCCTTGAGGCCGTCCGCGAAGTAGATCGGAGAGCTCTGCCGGTACGCCTCCATGTCCTTCTGCGGCACGTTGAGGATGTTCGACGTGTAGCCGTGGTTGTAGTGCGCCCAGTCCGTCACGGGCCGCAGCGCAGCCCCTGCGGCGAAGACATCGGGCGTCGTGAACATCGCCATCAGCGTGATGAAGCCGCCGTAGCTGCCACCGTAGACGCCCACATGCTTCGCGTTCACCTGCTCTTTGGCGACCAGATAGTTCGCGCCGTCGACGATGTCCTCGAGGTCTTTGCCGCCCATGTGGCGATAGATCGCCGTCCGCCAGTCGCGGCCGTAGCCGGAGCTCGCGCGATAGTCGACGTCGAGCACGACGTATCCGCGCGACGCGAGCAGGTTGTGAAACATGTATTCACGGAAATAGCTCGCCCAGTATTTGTGCGCGTTCTGCGCGTAGCCCGCCCCGTGAACGAATACCACGCCGGGGTGCGACGGATCGCGCTTCGCGCCGATCATCTCCGGCGTGAACAGGCGCGCGTACACGTCGACCCCGTCGCGCGCCTTGAACGTAATCACCTTCGGATCGATCCAGTTGAATGATCGCCATTCCGCCGTCGGCGTCGTCGTCACCTGTCTGGCGGCCGCGCCCGGCTGGTTCGGCATGAGGAACACTTCCGGCGGCCTGTTGCTATACGAGTAGAGCAGTCCGAGCATCGACTGATCCGGCGAGATCTCCGCCTGATTAGAGCCGACCATCGACGTGATTTTCCTGCGATCGCCGCCGTTCGTGGAGAGCGTGTAAAGATGCCGTTCGCCCGGGTGCGCCTCCGTGCTGGTGATGTAGAACGTCTTCCCGTCGCGCGACGCCTCGGCCGACGTGATCTCCCATTTGCCCGACGTCAGCTGCGTCGGCTTCGCATCTTCATCGGAGAGATCGAGCGTGTAGAGGTGCATCCAGCCATCTCGTTCCGACAGGAACCAGATGCGCTTGTTGTCCGGCAGGAACTCGACCAGCGATGCGCCAAAGCCCGCCCCGGCTTCCCGGATCCACGCCTCGTCGTGCAGCACATCGACGACTCTCGTCTTCCCTGTGTCCGGGTCCAGCGCAACGATCCAGCGGTCCTTGTTGTCTGCCGATCGCGCGGACGCGACCACGAACCTGCCGTCGTCTGAAACGACGGGCATGCTCCAGCGGAGATCGCGATCCTTCCCAAAGCCGCCGTCGGCCGATACGGCCTTGCCGGTTTTCAGGTTGAGCACGGAGAGGAATCGACGGTCCTGGGCATCGCCCACATTCGTGCGCCCGGTGATGTCCTCGATGTAGCCGGTCTCAGTGACGTAATTCGGAACGATCGCGGCCTTTGCGCCGGCCGGACGTTCGGCCACGACGATGAAGACGTGCGTATCGTCGGGCGACAGCATCAGGTCCGATGCCGTCTGGCGATCCTGCAGCTCGAAGGCGGGAAGCTTGTCCTTTTTCGCTTTCTCCTCGTCCCTCTTCTTGTCTTCCTTCTGCTGCTTGACGAAGCCGATCAGCTTCTCTTCCTCGTCACGAAGGTATTTCTGGCTGTCGGTGAGCTTCGGCTCCGGCTTCTTCGGGGCGACGTCGGTCAGTTGCGAGATCAGCGAAGTCGCGGTGCCATCGACCGGCACGATGAAGAGATTGCCGTCGCTGACGTACGTCACGTGGGTATCGCCGCGCGCCCATCGGGGGTTCGATTCGGCGCCGGTCGTGCGCGTGATTTGCCGCCGCGTGCCCGCCGTGCTGTCAACCATCACGATGTCGCCACCGTCTACAGAGATGACGCGGCGGTGCGCCTTGTCCCATCGTCCGTTCGCGGACGGAATGTTCCTGGCTTCCTCGTCCGAGAGCTTGCGCGGCTCGCCCCCGTCCCGGGACACGACGTAGGTGGAGGACTCCTTTTCTTTTGGCTTCCGCCACTCGAAATAGAGCTGCTGCGAATCGGCGGACCAGCGCAGGTTCGTCGGCGGATATCCGACGAGATCCGGCCCGCGCATGATGCTGTCGACTGTCAACTGGAACGTAGCGTCCCGGTCCGTAGCGTCCGCCTTCAGGCGGACCTGCGCCGGCGTTCCGGCCAGATTCAGGGGCAATAGCGCTATCGCGAGAACGAGGGCAACGCGTCTCATCAAGGGAACCTGTTCCTGTGGAAAACCCGTAGTATACATGCGCCTCTTTTTGCTATTCCATCGGCGCCTGGCCTGAGTTTTCCTCGCATCTGGAGACCACTGCAATGCGTTTCGAGCAACAAATATCGGCGTGTTTGAAGCCTGCGGCCGCGGCCGCGCTGGCGCTTCTGGTGTTCGCATCCGACCGCCCCCTGTTCGCTTTCGGACAGACCCCCGCGGCGCCCGCACAGGCGCAGCCGCCGGGGACCGCCGCCCCGCCGCCCGTGGTCATACAGGGCCCGCAGATTCAGATCACCGCAGACGATGCGGTGCGCATGGCCCTCGAGAACAACCTCGGGATTCGCGCCGAGCGGCTGAGTCCGCAAATGCAGGCGCTGGTGGTGAGTCAGACGCGCGCCGCCTTTACGCCGGTCGCGTTCGTGAACACCACGCGGAACAGCAGCAGCAATCCCCCGCAGAACTTCCTTGCCGGCAACGACTTCACGACGAACAAAGGATTTCGATCGAACGCAGGGGTATTTCAGTTCCTGAAATGGGGCGGCGGCCAGTACCAGGCGTCGCTCGACGGCTCCCGCAACACGACCAGCGATCCGACCGATCCGTTCAATCCGCGCCTGTCGTCGAACTTCAACTTCAACTTCACGCAGCCGCTCCTCCGGAACTTCGGGATCGACACGACACGCCAGCAGCTGCTCATCGGCCAGAAGCAGGAAGAGATTGTGAATCTCGATCTGCAGCAACAGATCACGCAGACCTCGCGCAACGTCCGGGCCGCGTACTACGATCTGATCGGAGCGATCAAACAGCTGCAGGTGGCGCAGCAATCGCTCGATCTGGCGAAAGAGTCGTTGAAGAACAACGAGCGCAGGGTCGAAGTGGGCACGATTCCGCCGATCGACATTGTAGAAGCGCAGGCTGAGGTGTCGCGGAACGACGAGGGGGTCATCATCGCCGAGGCGCAGGTCAAGTCGGTCGAAGACGTGCTTCGCACGCTCATCATGAACCCGTCGCAGCCGGATTTCTGGACCGCGCGGCTCGCCCCCTCCGAAGAGCCGGTGCTCGCTCCCCAGGCCGTGGACGTCGACGCCGCGATCCGAAACGCGCTCGACAAGCGGACCGACCTCGCGCAGCAGCGCCGCCGGATGGATCAGACCGACATCACGCTGAAGTACATCCGCAACCAGAAGCTGCCGGCACTCAATGCGATCGTCAACTACGGGCTCGCGGGTGTGGGAGGCACGCGAACGCTTTACGACACGTCGCAGGGCTTCCCCGTGCCGAATGGCACCGCGCAGCGCAGCTTCAGCGACGCGCTTCGGGACATTTTCGGCAACGATTTCAAGACGTGGAGCGTTCAGTTCCAGGTGAATTACCCGATCGGCACGAGCCAGGCGGAGGCCGGGTTCGCACAGGCGAAGCTGCAGCGCGAGCAGGAAGTCACGACGCTGCAGGCGATGGAGGTGCAGGTCGCCGCGCAGGTACGGGACGCCGGTCGTCAGGTCGACACCACCCTCAAGCGGGTCGAGGCAACCAAGAACGCACGGGTGTTCGCCGAGAAACGGTACGATGCCGAGCAGAAGCGGATCAACGTCGGGTTGTCGACGACGTTCCAGTTGCTGCAGGCCCAGCGCGATCTGAACAATGCGCGTCTGTCGGAGCTGAACGCGATCATCGCGTACAACCGCGCGCTCGTGAACTTCGAGGCCGTCCAGCTCGCTCCGCTCGCCGGACGTTAATCGTGCCGAGGGCTAAAGCCCCGGCCTACATCGCCGTCACCCGTGGGCCGGGGCTTTAGCCCCAGCAAATCCCTGCGATACACTGCGTCGCGTGAAAGTGACCGTTACGGTCATTACGCGCGACGAAGCCGCCAACATCGCCGCCGCCCTCCAGTCGGTCGCCTGGGCCGACGAGATCGTCGTCATCGATTCGGGCAGCACCGACGACACCGTCGCCATCGCGAAGCAGCACGCGGCGCGCGTCGAAGTCCGGGGATGGCCCGGCTACAGCGCGCAGAAGAATTACGCGGCCGAGATCGCGTCGAACGACTGGATCCTGTCGATCGACGCCGACGAACGCGTCACCCCTGAGCTCGCCTCCGAGATCCGCGGGGTGCTGGCCGGCGCGCCGGCGTCGCGCGGCTATCGCATCCCGCGGGTCGCCTGGTATCTCGGACGCTGGATTCGATCGACCGACTGGTATCCGGACTACCAGCTGCGGCTCTACGACCGGCGCGCCGGGAAATGGAACGGACGGCGCGTCCACGAGTCAGTCGATCTGCAGGGGGCGCCCGGCCAGCTGCGCCACGAGCTCCAGCACTACGCGTACCGCGACCTCGCGCATCACCTCGCCACCATCGACCGCTACACGACGCTCGCTGCCGAGCAGTGGCGCGCCGAGGGCAGGACCACGAACGGGATCGAGCTGTTCTTCCATCCGCGTTTCGCGTTCATTCGCAATTACCTGCTGCGCGGCGGGATCAGGGATGGAGAGGCCGGCCTTCTGGTGTCGAAGCTGAACTCGTATTACGTCTTCCTGAAGCTCGCCAAGCTGTGGGAGCTGCAGCACGGCGCGCGCGGCTGATGTTCTCGCTGCACATCGACACCGCGCGGACGTGGCGGGGCGGGCAGAACCAGGTCCTCACGACCATCCTCGGATTGCGCACGCTCGGGCATCGCGCGATGCTCGTGGCGCATTCCGACGGCGAGCTCCGTCAACGGGCGGCGGAAGGGCTGGACTTGATCCCGCTCGCGCCGAAGACGGAAATGGATCTGGGGGCCGCCTGGCGGCTCTCGCGCGTGCTGAAGCAGCTGAAACCGGACATCGTGCACGCGCACGATCCGCACGGCGTCGCGATGGCCGCGCTCGCGCTGTCGATGAGCACCCAGCTCGCGAAGCCGCCGCTCGTGGCCGCGCGGCGCGTCGATTTCCACCTCAAAGGCAACTCGCTCTCGCGGTGGAAGTATCGCCAGGTGGACTGCTTCATCTGCGCGTCGGACGCGATCCGGCAGATGCTGATCGGGGATGGCGTCCCTGTCGCGAATACCGTCACCGTTCACGAAGGGATCGACATCGGCCGCGTCGACGCCGCACCGCCCGCGGCGCTCCATCAGGACCTCTGGCTCCCGCACCACGCGCCGATCGTCGGCAACGTGGCCGCGCTCGTGCCGCACAAGGGTCAGCGGCACTTCATCGAGGCCGCGCGGCTCGTGCTGCCGCACGTGCCGGACGCGCGGTTCGTGATCGCGGGTGAAGGAGAGCTCCGGCCAGCGCTCGAAAAGCAGATCAGGGATCACCACCTCGAGAAGCACGTCCTGCTGGCAGGTTTCCGTCCGGACATCCTCTCTGTTCACAAGGCGTTCGACATCTTCGTCATGAGCTCGATCACAGAAGGACTCGGCACATCGGTGCTCGACGCGATGGCGGCCGGGAAGCCGGTCGTCGCCACGACGGCAGGGGGAATCCCGGAAGTGGTCGCCGACAACGAGACGGGCTTCCTCGTGCCTCCGCGCGATCACGAGGCGATGGCTGACGCGATCGTCAGGCTGCTCAAGGACGAGCGATTGCGGACGCGGATGGGAGCTGCCGGCCGCGCCCGTGCCGAATCGTTGTTCAGCGCGGAGCGCATGGTGCAGGACACGCTCCAGGTCTATCAACGGGTCGCGATGCACCCGCACCAGGAAGAGAAAGAGCCAGCGTGAGACAGCCGGGGCTGAAGCCCCGCCCTACTCAACGCACCGCTGCCAGCCCTGACTTGCAACCCGAACGGCCGCGTGGGCATTCGTCGAACGTCACCGAGGCGCCGTTCTGCGAAAACGTCACGCCGCGCACGAAATGCGACGTGGGCGTACCGTCGGGGTCGATCAGGTTGACCTGATTGAGCGCCTTTCTGGCACGCGCGTCGAAAACCCGCAGCTGGTAGCCGTTGATCAGGAATCCGACACGGTAGCCGTCGTTTGCCCACGCAATCTCTTCGCAGTGTTCGCTGCCCGGCACGAGCGACGCGACCCGGATCGCGTTCTCGCGCGTATCGCCGATCCACAACGTCTCGCACCAGCCGCGCTCGCACGGCTCCTTCTTCACGAGCGCGACGCCACGCGCCTCTGACGGCGCCGCCGCCATCAGTTCCTGCTTCGCACCGGCGCGCGTGCCCGCAAGATACGCCGCTGTCACAGCGGCGAGCGCGAGCGCGGCGAAGGCGAGCGCCTTCACTGCGCCGCGCGGCGCACGCGCGGGCGGCACAGTCCTCTGAGCGGGCATTGCGAATCCCCCTGCTTCCTGCCGTAGCCGCAGGCATTCATCATGCCGACGTGGCAGAGCGAGAAATCGAAACGGACCGGATCCTGTGGATTCAACTCGCGCAGCGACGCCGTGATGTCCGCCGCCATCCGCCAGCCGGGGCTTGCATACGTCGTCAACCGCAGGCATCGCCCCAGCCGGATGACGTGCGTATCGAGCGGCACGATCAACTTCGACGGCGGCAGGCGCGTCCAGACGCCAAGGTCCACTTCGTCCGATCGCGACATCCAGCGGAGATACAGGTTCAGCCGCTTGCACGCGCTGCCCGCTGAAGGCCGTGGAAAGAAATAACACACGCCGGGGCGGCGCGGCTTCCGGCCGTACGCGCGGCGCACGTCGAGCGCGAGCGCGCGCGTGGAAAAGCTGTCCAGCGCCGATCCGACGTCCTCGTCATCGTGGGTGAAGCCGTCGAGAAAGAACTGTTCGATCGAGCCTGACTGCTCCAGCATCTGCCGCAGCATCCAGATCAACGCGACGAGGTCGTCGCCGCGGATCCAGCGGTGCACCATCGTCCGCATCGCGCGCGGCGCGTTTTCCGGCTCGAATGCGCGTACGAACCGCGCCGGCCGCGGACCGACGATTGCAAACAGTGTGTCAATCGAGTTGAGGACGCTGGCGACGCGGCCGAACGCGAGCGCGCCGGCGCAGAAGCCGGCGATCTCGCGGTCGGCGGGATCGCTGAACGGTCTGACTTTGTGGACCGGGTCGCTTGCGGAATCGACCCGGTTGTAATCGAAATAGAGGGACTCGAGTCGTTGCCGAAGATCAGCCACCGACCGTGATTCTAATGAACAATGGCCTCGTATTGTTGGTTTCCGCGGTTTCTGTGATCACGCCGTCTGCGTCGGACACGGCGATGAGGTAGTACAAGCCGGCAGCGGTCGATGACGGGATGACAGCTGACGCGGTCGCCGTGTCCGAAGCGCCGGCCGCGAGCGGACCAATCGCACGAGCGCCGATCGCGACATCGCCTGCGTCGAGTGTGATGTTCGTCGACAGGTAATACCGCGTCGTCGAGTTGGCCGCCGCGCCGCCGCCCACGTTCTTCGTCGAGTCGGTGATGGCGATCGTCGCGCCAGCTGCCGCCGTGCTCACCGTCGTGAGCGACGCGATGCTCAAATCCGGTCCCACCTTCGTAACGCCCCACGACACGTTGTTCGTCTCCGCCGACTCGAGGACGTCGTTGTTCGCATCGCACTTGACGATGATGTAGTACGTGCCGGTTGCCGTTCCGTCCGGAATCGTGAGCGACGTCGACGCCGCGCTGGTGGCCGATGCGGCCAGCGGCGGAACGACGCGAGTGCCGATCAGCGGGTCGCTCGGCTCCAACGTCAGGTTCGTCGAGAAGTAGAACGCGGTCGTCGAGGCGCCCGCGGCCCCGCTGCCTTGGTTCTTCACCGTGTCCGACACGACGAGCACCGCGCCAGCCCCCGCAGCCGTGGGAACGATTACGCTGGACTCGATCAGATCGGGCCCGATCCACATCGAGAGGTTGAACTTGACGTTGTTGCTCTCCTGCGTCTCGGGCACGAGGCCCGTCGCATCCGCCTTCGCGAGAACGTAGTACACGCCCGCCGGCGTGTCCGGCGGAATCGTCAGCGTCGTCGTAACGGAGTCGCTGGCGCCCGCGGCAAGCGGGCCGACGGCGCGGTTGCCGATGAGCACGTCAGGCGCGTCGAGCAGCACGTTGGCTGACAGATAGAAGAACGTCACCGACGATTCGGCCGCGCCTCCTCCCTGATTCTTCGTCGTGTCCGACACCGTGATCGTCGAACCCGCGGCGGCGCTTGCGGGGTTGGTCAACGCGGACACGACGAGGTCCGGCCCGATCCCGATCGACGATCCCATCTTGACGTTGTTGTTCTCGTTCGATTCGGGATTCGTGCCGCCCGCATCGGCCTTCGCGAGCACGAAGTAGGTCCCAATCGCCGCCGTCGCCGGAATCGTGACCGACGTCGCCGCCGTGTCCGAGGCGCCGGCTGCCAGCTGCGGGACCGGACGAGTACCGAGACTGATGTCCTTCGCGTCAATCGTCAGGTCCTTCGACAGGAAGAAGCCGGTCGCCGAGGGCTGCGCCAGACCACCGCCCTGGTTCTTGGTCGTGTCGGACAGCGTGATTGCCATCCCGGCGCCAGCCGTCGACGGCCCCGTCACGCTGGTCACGACCAGATCCGCGGGCAAATCGTCGCTGGTGATCGTCACCGTCGCGGGCCCGGACCCTGGCAGATAGGCCGGACTCGCTGCGAGGGTGGCGACGACGGTCTCGTTCGATTCGACGAGCGTGTCGTCAATCGGAATGACGGGAACGACGACACTCGCCACGCCGGCGTCGAGCGTCACGCCGCCGGGAAGCGGCACGTAATCGCTTCCCGCGGACGCGGTGCCGGAGACCGTGTAGCCCACGGTGAGCGGAGCCGCCAGGTCGCCGCTGCGTGTGATGGTGAATGCCCCGTTGTTCGGGCCTGCCTCCGACGCGGTGGGCGTCGACGCGGCGATCGTGACCACCGGCAGGCTGGGCAGCGACGAGGCGGCGCAACCTGGCAGCGCGAACGATCCGATACGCGTCTGCCAGCCGATCTCGCTCGTGACCGCGTAATATTCCTGCGTGTACCAGAACGTGCAGTCGTCGGCGGGATCGACGAGCAGCGCGCTGTAATCGCCCCAGCGGCCTAAACTGTGCGTCTGCGATCCCGATCCCACCATGAGGTCGGCCTCACCGAGCGTCATCACGTTCAACGGATCGTCCGCGAGCCGCCCCGTGTAACGGATCGACGGCGACGTGACGGGACCCGACACGCTGAACCCGAGCGCGATGTTGCCGCTGCCATCCATCGCCGCACTGCCCATCCAGCGGTGGTTCGTATCGGGCGCGTAGGTTCCCTGCTGATAAATGAACGGTGACGATCCGGGGTTCCGCACCTCATACCAGCGGATTCCCGCGTGGTCGGAGGCGTCCGCGTCGACGGTCTGGTTCACGACGAGGGCTTCATGCGTGCCGAAATTGCGATATTGCAGCCGGTACATCAACCGATCCGCGATCGCGTCGACGCGTGTGGTCGTACCCGGCTGGGAAATGCAGTTCCGCGAATAGCCGCACATGTCCGAATCGAACGGCGCCGTCGGCAGCGCGGCCACGCGCGTGAACGACGAGAGCGACGGATTCCCAAAGTCGGCGTGGAAGCTCCAGACCTGCAGCCGGTCCACCGGCGACGCGCCCCACGCGTCGTCGTCGACCTGGACGAAATACTCGGGCGACCCCAAGGGGGGCGCTGGGCCATCGAAGTCCGCGGGCAGCATGCCGCCGAGATTCATATCGACCGATGCCAGGTCGTAGTAGATCGCGGACGCCGGTTGACCGCTCAGCATGCGCGACCGATCGAACGCGACCACGCCCTGTCCCGCCCATTGCAGCGAGATCGACGTGTACTGGTTCATCGTCATGTAGTAGCCGTCCGACCACACGCCGAACTTCGGATAGTCGTTCAGCTTGTTGAACGAAAACTCGTAGCGATAGTACGCACCGAGCGGGTCTGGCGTCTGGGACACCGCGATGCATTCGTAAAACGGCGCGAAGAGGAGTCCGAGGAACGAGTACGGGAGCGCGAGCTGGCTCATGACCCAGCGGTCCGCGAGGCGGTCGTACCGCACGATCGGATCGCCGCTGTTCGTCGACTCGCACGCGCCACCGAATCCGCGCCAGATCGTGTTGCCGGGCGCCGGCCCGTACAGGAGAGCCGGAGGCGTTGTCGCATCCCCCTTCGAGTACACGGCAAACGAGAGGTTCACCCACTGCACGAAGTGATTCGGACCGACCGCGCCGTTCGTGTCCGGGGGGAACACGCCGTTCAGGTTGCCGACGCCTTCGATGCTGCGTGTCGGGCCGGCGAGCGCGGGGAGGGCCGGCGTGCTCTGCACGACGGGGTCCGCGACGAGCGTCGTCGAGGAATGCCGCGCGACACGGTGCATCTGCGGCTCGCGCTCCACCTTGTCGACTGGCGGCGGTAGGCCTGGCGCGATATCGCGGAGTCGTGCCGATCGATCGTGCCGCGCCACCACGACGTGCGGCGCGCCTTCGACGCGATCGAGGCCGGGGGCGGAACGCTGGACCGCCGTCACCTGCGTGATGGCGGTGCCCACCAGGGCGGCGGCGACGAGAAATGCTCGCTTGCGCATGACCGCCCGCGCGCAAGAGGCATTCCCACGGAGGCGGTCAGCTTACTGCAGGCAACTCAGTCACTTGACGGCGTGTCCCATACCGGTCCGTCACAAATGCGTCAGGACGGCCACGATCCTGGGGGTCAGACCGGGGTCAGACCAGGGTCAGACCACACTCAGAAGGACGTCACGGGAACGCCCGCCCGGCACAACGGGCAGCTTGCGGCGGCATAGTTCTCCGGCGCCGCGTATTCCGCGAGCGCGAAGTTCGGCGCACCCACGTCCGCGATGGCCTCGAGCCGGTCGCAGATCTCCGCCGTCGCGATGACCCGCCCGCCAGCCTGCGCCACGAGCTCCGCGCAGCGCTCGAACGTCTTGCCGGTGTTTCTCACGTCGTCGACGAGCAGAACGCGCTTGCCCTCCATCTCGCGCGCGTAGAAGCTGCGCAGGATGAACCGATCCTGCGTGTAGGTGAACGGCGCGAAGCTGCACGGTGGATGCGTCAGCGCGCGGCGGCCGTCGAGCAGCCCGGCAATCGTATGCGCGAGCAGCGCGCCGCCGGTCACGGGGCCTGCGACGACGTCGGTATCCGCGATGACTTCCGGCGGAAGGATGTCGATCAGATCCTGCGCCAGACGCCAGATCGTCGACGGATGTCGGAGCAGCTGGTGCGGGTTGAGATAGACGCGGCCGTGGAAGCCGTTGCCGTAGTCGAAGTGCCCTTCGCGCATCAGGACCCCGAGCTGTTCGAGGGTCTTCAGCGCGTGCGATCTCTTCTCAATGAGCGTGTGCATTTCGGTAGACGACCTTTCCGCCGATGAGTGTGGCAGCGACCCCTCCGCGGAGCTTCCACCGATCGAAGGGAGTGTTCTTGGATTTGGACACGAGCCGTGACGCCTCGATCGTGATCGCGAGATCGGGCGCGAGCACGGTCACGTCGGCGGGCGCGCCTTCCTGGAGCGATCCGCCGCGCACGTTCAGCAGGCGCGCGGGATTGACCGACAGCAGCTCGATCATGCGCTTGAGCGAGATGCGGCCGTGATGCACGAGCCGGTCGAACACGAGGGGCACGGCCGTTTCGAGTCCGACGATCCCGAACGGCGCGCGATCGAACTCCACCATCTTTTCGTCGGCGTGGTGCGGAGCGTGATCGGTCGCAATGACGTCGATGCTGCCGTCCGCGAGGCCCTCGAGCATCGCGTCACGATCCTCCCCCGCCCTGAGCGGCGGGTTCATCTTCAGGTTCGTATCGTACTTCACCGCGCCGTCGAGCGATTCATCGGTGAGCGTGAAGTGATGGGGCGCCACCTCGCACGTCACGCGGACGCCGCGTTCTTTGCCCGCGCGCACCGCCCGGAGCGACTGCCGCGCGCTCATGTGGGCGATGTGCACGTGCGCCCCGGCAAGCTCCGCAAGCGAGATGTCCCGCTCGACCATGATCGACTCGGCCTGTCCTGGAATGCCGCGAAGTCCGAGCTGCGCGGCAAAGTAGCCCTCGTGGGCCACGCCGTCGCCCTTGAGAGACGGATCTTCGCAGTGATTGATGATCGGCACGCCGAGCATTCCGGCGTACTCGAGCGCGCGCCGCATCAGCAGCGCCGTCGCGACCGGACGCCCATCGTCGGTGAACGCGACACACCCGGCCGCCTTCTGTTCGCCGAGCTCGGCGAGCTGCTCACCCTTCGAGCCGATCGAGACCGCACCGATCGGATACACGCGCGCGAGCTGTGATTCCGCCGCCTTCTTCAGGATGAACTGCGTGATGCCCGCGTGATCGTTGACCGGCTCGGTGTTCGGCATGCACGCGACGGACGTGAAGCCGCCGGCGACCGCCGACGCGGTGCCCGTCGCGACGGTTTCCTTGTGCTCCTGTCCAGGCTCGCGCAGGTGCACGTGAATGTCGATCAGCCCGGGTGACACAATCCAGCCGCGCTTCACCTCGAACACATCCGCGCCGTCGACGGGCAGGTCCTTCGCCACGCGGCGGATGACGCCATCCTCGATCAGCACGTCGAGCTCGCCGTCTCGTGCGTTCGCCGGATCGACGACGCGGCCTCCCTTGAGAATCGTTTTCATCTCGCCTCAGTGCTCGTCGATCGCGTGGCTGCCGTCTCGGCCGGAGAGGAGGTACAGCACCGCCATCCGCACCGCGATGCCGTTCGATACCTGCTCCAGAATGACGGAGTACGGGCCGTCCGCGACGGCTGAATCGATTTCAACGCCCCGGTTCATCGGCCCGGGATGCATGACGATCGCATCGTTGGCGGCGCGCCGCAGCCGCTCCGGCGTCAGACCGAACAGGGTGAAATACTCGCGCACCGACGGGATGTAGTGGCCGTGCATCCGCTCGTGCTGAATGCGCAGCATCATCACGACGTCGGCCCCCTCGATCGCTTCGTCGAGAGACGTCGTCGCATGCACGCCGAAGCGCTCGAAGTTCGACGGGAACAGCGTCGCCGGCCCGCACGCCCACACTTCGGCCCCCATCGTGTTGAGCAGCAGTACGTTCGAGCGCAGCACGCGGCTGTGCAGCAGGTCCCCGACGATCGCGACCTTCAGGCCTGACAGCCGTCCCTTGTGTTCGCGAATCGTGAACGCGTCGAGCAGCGCCTGCGTGGGATGCTCGTGCATGCCGTCGCCGGCGTTGATGATCGTCGACTGGCACATCCGCGCGAGCAGATGCGGCGCGCCCGATGAGCCGTGCCGCATCACGATCATGTCCGGCGACATCGCCTCGATGTTCCTCACCGTATCGAGGAGCGTTTCCCCCTTGGTCACGCTCGACGTCGCGGTCGCGATGCTCAGCGTGTCCGCGCTCAGCCGCTTCTCGGCGATCTCGAACGACGTGCGTGTCCGCGTGCTCGGCTCGAAGAAGAGGTTGACCACGGTGCGCCCCCGGAGGGTCGGTACCTTCTTGATTGCGCGTCCGCCGATCTCCTTCATCGCGACGGCAGTGTCCAGGATGAGCGTGATCTCGTCGGCGTGAAGCCCCGCGATGCCGAGCAGGTGCCGGGACTTCAGCGTGACCGCCTCGATGCTGGTCGTCGTCATGCTTCCCCCTCGATCACGACTTCGTCGCCGCCGTCGATCTCCTGGAGCCGGACCTGCACGCTTTGTCTTGCCGACGTCGGCAGGTTCTTGCCGACGTAGTCGGCCTTGATGGGCAGCTCGCGATGGCCGCGGTCGACCATGACGATGAGCTGTATCGCGCGGGGACGGCCGAAATCGATCAGCGCGTCGAGCGCCGCTCGAATCGTGCGTCCCGTGTACAGCACGTCGTCGACGAGCAGGATTTTGCGATCGTCGATGGAAAACGGGATTTCGGTGTGCCGGACGAGCGGCTGCGGGCCCACCGGATGCCGCATCAGATCGTCGCGGTAGAGCGTGATGTCGAGCGCACCCGTGGGCACGTTGTCGCCGTTGATTTCGCGGAGCGTTCGCGCGAGCCGCCGCGCGAGCGGCACGCCGCGCGTGCGGATGCCGACGAGCGCGATCTCGTCCAGGCCACGGTTACGCTCGAGAATCTCGTGGGCGATGCGCGTCAGCGCGCGGGCCATGCGATCGGCGTCCATCACTTGCGGCATGGGACGCTGTCGCTCTTAAGGGAAAAAGGAAAAAGGAAAAAGGAAAAACCTGAAAGCTTCGGCTGAGGGGTGGATTACAAACTTCACGGGCTTCACCTCTTAGCGGTCTCTCTGGACCGCCGTTAAAGAGTTCTGCCGATGGTATCACATCACCGGCTGTAGGACGGGATGAACACGATCGGACGATCGGCGGTGAAGGCGCGTGTGAAGAGATCCGATCGCGTGAAGCCGTCCATGTCGCGCGCGGAGGGAAGGCCGAGGAAATACAGCGCGGTCGGCGCGACGTCGACAATCGAGCCTCGCTGACGCCGTCCGGGCTCCGCCGCCGTGCCGTAGGCGATCAGAAAACCGTCCGGCGCACGCTCGTGCGTGCCGCTGAAATCGGGATCCCCCAAGAGCCGTCCGATCGTCTGCTTGATGGGGTTCATCGGCTGCATGCCGAAACCCGACACCACCATCAGCAAATCGCCGGGTCGCAGCGCATCGAGCACTGCGCCCACCTCGCTGTCGATGAACCCGTAGTAGCGGTCGATGATCTGCGAAAAGCGCCGCCGATCCTCTTCGGGAATGTCGCGAAACGCCCGCGGCTGCGTATAACGGAGGTAGTAGTGGCCGACGATGTCGAGACCGTCGTAGCGAAGCGCCGTGAACCGTGGATGGATATCGGCGGCCAGATCGTGCATCGCGCGGCTGTAAAGCCGATCGCGCCGCAAGGCAGACGCTTCGGGCGACTGGGCGCGGCTCCCCGCCGACGCCGGCAGCGCGTCGCTCACGTCCACGGGGGCGGTAAACGCCGCTTCGAGCGTCGGCAGGACTTCGGGCGGCGACGCGGCGCGATCGAAATCCGCGATCGATCCGACGAGCTGATGAAATCGATCCGTGATGAGGAAGCCGTTCAGTTCTTCGGCGGGATACGTCAGCGGCCAGCGCGCGACGCCGACCGGAACGCCGCCGCTCGATACGATCGACCAAAGGGGCCGCGCGCGCCACGTTGTCGACGCGTTGGGCTCGTCGCGCACGAACCCGAGGTGCACGAGGATGTGCGAGAGGCAGTGGTCGGGCAGCAGGTCGACGGCGCGCCTGTCGTTTCTCGCGTAATACGATGCCGCAGAGCGAACGCCGTTCTTCGACGGGTACATGCCGGTCGCCACGGCCGCCCACACGGGATCAGGCTGCGTCGGCCTGACTGTCGCAAGGTCCATCAGCGCCGCCTTGTCGAGCATCCGTCCGAACGCGGGCAGTCGTCCTTCCGCCACGCGCGGAAGGATGTAGTCGAGCGATGCGCCGTCGAGCAGCAGCATGACGAGGCGTGGACCGGTGTCGTGACGCGCCTCGGCCGTTGGAAGCGGCGTGACTGGCGGGGGCGGCGACACCGCCGGTCCACGAGCCGCAAGCGGCAGCATCAGAGACGCGCACGCCGCCAGTACGAACAGCGTCGCCCCGACACGGCTCCCACGGCGGCCGAAGGAATAGTGGGCGATCGCGATCACGAGAAGCACCGCCGCTGACGCCGAGGTGGCTATCGCGCCAGCGGTCATGCGCCGGGCCGCGTCCTCGGTCAGGGCCGCCTCGAATCCACGCACGTTCAGCCACATCAGGATCGAGGCAAGCGCCGCGAGCACGGCGCCCATCCACGCCAGCACGCGGACGCTCGCCCATCCGGGCGACAGAACGCGGAGCACGAAGAATTCGCGTACGACGATGACGACGTAGAACGTCGCCGCGAGGTGAAGCCCATACAGCAGGGAGATCGTCGTGAACCAGCGCCACGTACTCGCCGACACCAGCGGCACCTGCGGGTTCAGCTGCAGCACGAGAATCGTGAAGTAGGCCGCGCCGAGCGTGCCCGCCAGCAGCGAGTTCGTGAGCATCCGCAGGAACCGCATGCCGTCAGTGTACGCCCGTACGTAGCGCCGCCCCGTCGGCGCCGCGTATACTGCGGCGTATGCTCGTCGACGTCGATGCTGCGGTCATCTCGAACGCGCGGCTGTCGGATGACTACAGCGTCGTCGCTCTCGCGGCTCCCGATATCGCGGCGCATGCGCGACCCGGCCAGTTCGTGATGATCAAGCCCTGTCGCGGCATCGATCCGCTGCTGCGGCGCCCGTTTTCCATCTTCGAGATTCTTCGCGACGGCGACGGCGAGCCGGCGGGGATCTCCCTGCTGAACAAACGCATCGGCGTCGGCACGAGCCTCCTCTACGATGTGCTCCCGGGATCGCGCATCCAATGCCTGGGCCCGCTGGGCCAGCCGTTCGACACGATCGATCCGCCGGCCGAAGCGTGGATGATCGCCGGCGGCGTCGGGCTCGCGCCTTTCGTGACGCTTGCCGAAGCGCTCCGCGGGCGCGGGACGAAGATGCGGCTGTTCTACGGCGCGAGGCGCGCGACCGAGCTCTATTACGTCGACGAATTCGAGCGCCTCGGCGCGGAGGTGACGCTGTCGACCGAAGACGGGAGCCGGGGCGAGCGGGGGTTCGTCACGGTGCCGCTCGACGCCGCGCTGGCCACGACACCGGCGGCGCGGGAGGTTCGGCTCTTCGCGTGCGGTCCGACGCCGATGATGCGCGCGGTGGCGAAGCTGGCGGCGCGCCGCCGCCGTCGCTGCGACGTGTCGCTGGAACAGGTGATGGGCTGCGGCATGGGCGGGTGCTATAGCTGCGTCGTGCTGACCCAGGCGCCGGGAGGATCGCCGCACTTCGTGCGATCCTGCATCGACGGCCCCGTCTTCGATTCGACGCGGATCATGTGGGACGCTCTCACGCACTAGCCATCAGCATGGATTTATCTGTCTCGCTCGGCAGTCTCACGCTCGCGAATCCGCTGATCGCGGCGAGCGGCTGCTTCGGCTACGGCGTCGAGTACGCCGACGCCGTCGACCTGTCCACGCTCGGCGGAGTTGCCGTCAAGGGACTGTTCCTCTCCGAGCGTCAGGGTCATCCGCCGCCGAGGATTGTCGAGACTCCGGCGGGGATGCTGAATGCGATCGGCCTGCAGGGAATCGGCGTGCACCGTTTCGTTCGCGAGAAGCTGCCGGAGCTGCGCGACCGGCGTGCCGTGGTCTTCGTCAACGTCTGCGGCACCACGATCGACGAATACTGCGAAGTGTCGCGCGTCCTGTCGGATCACGAAGGCGTCGCGGCAATCGAGCTGAACATCTCGTGCCCCAATATCAAGGAAGGGGGGATCACTTTCGGGTGCAGCCTGACCGGCACGCACGCGGTCGTCAGCGCCGTGCGCAAGGTCACGCCGCTGCCCGTCATCCCGAAGCTGACCCCGAACGTCACCGACGTGGCATCGTTCGCACGCGCCGCCGAGGAGGCCGGCGCCGATGCGGTGTCGCTGGTGAACACCTTCCTCGCCATGGCGATCGACGTCCACACCCGGCGGCCGAAGCTCTCCAACATCGTCGGGGGGTTGAGCGGGCCCGCGATCCGGCCGATCGCCGTCCGCATGGTTTACGAATGCCGGCAGGCGGTGAAGCTGCCAATCATCGGCATGGGGGGGATCGCAACTGCGGACGACGTCCTGGAGTTCATGATTGCAGGTGCGAACGCAGTTCAGGTGGGGACCGCGAATTTCGTCGACCCGCTCATCTGGCCGAAGCTGCTCGACGGGCTTCGCGACTACATGACCCGGCACGCCATCGCGCGGCTCGGCGACATCATCGGCAGGCTGGACACCACCAAGAGAGAGACGGCATGGATCAGCTCCTAGTCGCGCTCGACGTCGAGAGCAGCGCCCGCGCGATTGCGCTTGCCGATGCTCTGCGCGGGTCGGTGGGGGGATTCAAGATCGGCAGCCGGCTCTTCACGTCCGAAGGACCGTCGATCGTCCACAGGCTGGTCGACAAGGGGGACCGCGTTTTTCTCGACCTGAAGTTCCACGACATCCCGAACACGGTTGCGCAGGCGGTTTCCGCGGCGGCGTCGCTGGGCGTGTGGATGGTCAACGTGCACGCGTCTGGCGGCACGAAGATGATGCAGGCCGCGCGCGAGGCAGCACGAGAGGCGGCCGCGCGCACGGGCACGAAGCCGCCGATCGTGATCGCGGTGACGGTGCTCACCAGCATGAACGCGCCGGCGCTGAAAGAGATCGGATCGGGCTCCGAATCCGTTCTCGATCAGGTCACGCGACTCGCCGAATTGACCAAGGCCGCGGGCCTCGATGGCGTCGTCGCATCGCCGCAGGAGACCGCCGTCATTCGCCAGCGATGCGGACGGGAGTTCGTGATCGTCACACCCGGCATCCGCGGCGGGGGCGCGGGGACGGCTGGGACCGACGACCAGGAGAGGACGATGGGGCCGCGCGAGGCGATCGCGGCCGGCGCGTCATACATCGTCGTCGGCCGGCCGATTATCGCCGCATCGAATCCGCGCGCAGCGGCGGAACTGATCGCCGACGAGATTACTTCGCCGTCACGATGAAGTGTCCGCGGCGGTTCTGCTGCCAGCACGCCTCGGTCTCTTCCGTGCAGAAGGGCTGTTCTTCCCCCTTGCTGACTATCGTGATCCGATCCGCAGGGATCCCCAGGCTCACCATGTAATCGCGCACCGCATCGGCGCGGCGCTCGCCGAGCGCCAGGTTGTACTCGTTGGTGCCGCGCGAGTCGGCGTGCCCCTCGACCATCACTTTCGTGCTCGTCCAGCGCTTCATCCAGTCGACGTCCTTCTGGATCGACGTGCGCGCCTCGGCCGTGATCTCGGTCGAGTCAAGTTCGAAGAATGTGTCGGTCAGCGGCTTCTCCGCGTTCAGCTCCTCGAGCGTCTTCCGGCGGAAGATCTCGTCCTCGGTCGGCGGAGCCGGCTGCGGCGCGGGGGGCGGGGGCGCCGGAGGGGGTGGCGGTGTCGGGGTCGTCGCTGGCGGAGGGGGGGCCGCCACGGGCGCGGGCGCCGGCGGCTGCGGCTTCGGATTATGGTGGCACGCGGCGAGCGTTACACCAGCCAGAACAACGGCACACACTGCGAATCTGCGCATCATCAGATCTCTCTCCAGAATCCTCCCGACGGCTCTCTCTCTGCTCTCTCGCACCTCGACATTACACTCGGGGGTAGTATCGTCGCTGCGACGGAGCTTACCGGCCAGTGCGGAATCGTGTCAATTTCTGTATCGGATCATGGACCGATTACTTGAGGCAACGGCGCGCGCCGAGCGCGACCATTTCTGGTTTCGGGGGCTGCGACGGTTCATGGGACCGCTCGTCGCGCAGGCCTCGCGGAGGATCGCATCGCCGCGGATCCTGGACTGCGGGTGCGGGACGGGCCATAACCTGGGGATGCTGCGGCGGTATGGGCGTGCCGCGGGGATCGATCTCACCTGGACCGGCTTGTCCTACGCTCGCGGCCGCGGAGAACGCGCAATTGCGCAGGCGACGGCCGTCGCGCTGCCGTTCGCCGAGGAGACGTTTGACGTCGTCACGTCGTTCGACGTCATCTACGCGCTCGACGATCGCGACGAGCGGGCTGCGATCGCCGAGATGTTTCGCGTGCTGAAGCGAGGCGGTCATCTCGTGGTGAACGCGGCAGCCATGGATCGGCTGAAGGGCAACCACTCGGTGCTCGCGCTCGAAGTGCGGCGCTACAGCCGGCATTCGCTGCGCGAGCGTCTCCAGCGCGCGGGATTCGCGGTGCGCCGCATCTCGTACACGAATGCAACCATCTTCCCCGCAGTCGCCAGCTTGCGCCTGTTGCAGCGGCTGTCAGGGCATGAGGCGTCCGAAGAGGAAATCTCCATCCCACCCGCGCCGATCAATGCCGCGCTGAGCGCCGCGCTCGCGATCGAGTCGGCGCTCATTCGCGTCGTCGACATGCCGTTCGGCAGCTCGCTGATGGCGCTCGCGCAGAAGCCGCGGTAAGATTCGCCGCATGAAGGCGTACTTGCTGACCACCGGCGGATTGTTTGCCCTGCTGGCTGTCGCGCATCTCGCGCGCACGATCGCAGAATCGTCGCGGCTCAAGTCGGATCCAGGTTTCCTGATCGAAGGTCCGGGGATCGGCATCCTCGCGCTCGCGATCGCGATCTGGGCCTGGCGGCTGCTGCGGACGAAGAACGTCCGCGGAATCAGTCTGTAATTCCGCTCTGGAAGCTTCGATGACCGATCGTGAACGCGCGGTAGCCGAGCTCCATCGACTGATCGACGGCATTCCAGTCGCGATGGTGACGACGATAGCGGCCGACGAGATGCTGCGGGCGCGTCCCATGCTGCTCGAGTGTCTCGAACCAGACGGCACGCTCGTGTTTCTCACGCACCTCTCGTCACAGAAGACCGCCGAGGTCAGACGCAACTCGCGCGTCAATGTTGCTTTTCAAAGCGACAAAGGCACTGCGTACGTGTCGGTCTCCGGCACCGCGACCGTCGCGCACGACGTGGAGCGGATGCGAACGCTGTGGAACCCGACGTATCGCGCGTGGTTTCCCGGCGGAGCGGACGATCCGGACGGCGCGATCTTCACCGTGCATATCGACCGCGTCGAATACTGGGACGTTCCGTCAAGCCGCCTCATGCGCCTCTGGGGCGTCGCCAAGGCGCTGGCGACCGGAGAGGTCGCCGAATCAGGCGATTACAACAGGATCGAGTTCGGGGATGCCACGTCGGCTGATTAGGACCCCGCGGAGTCGCCTCCATGCGCCGGCTCATTAGTTCAGGATCGACATTCGAGAAGGAGATCGGTTTCTCGCGCGCGGTTGTGTGCGGGCCCTGGATCTTCGTCTCGGGTACGACCGGGTTTGACTACGCGACGATGACGATCTCCGAGAATCTCGAAGAGCAGACGGAGCAATGCCTGCGAAACATCGAGTCGGCGCTGCGGCAGGCCGGCGCGAGCTTGAACGATGTCGTCCGGGTGACGTACGTGCTGCCGAACGGCGCGGATTTCCCGCAGTGCTGGCCGATTCTCCGGAAGTATTTCGGCGACGTTCGTCCCGCTGCCATGATGATCTCTGCCGGACTCGCCGATCTCCGGATGAGAATCGAAATCGAGGCGACGGCGTATCGAGAGTAGCGATCGCAGTGCGGCAGACTTACTTCACCGAGTACGAGTAGATGCGCAAGGCGAGGTGACGGCGGTCGGGAGGCCCGCCCCGCTCGGCTGGGACGAACGTCTTGTCGCTGCTGATGGTGACGCGGCCGTCGGCGGCAGCCAGCGCATCGGCCGGCACCACGATGGACTGCGTGAAGTCGCTCGACGGGCTGAAGCGGCCGAGTTCGCGCGTCCCGGCGGCGACGATGACGGTCGGCGCGCTGTCGAAGTAGCGCAGCGGCGATTCTCCTGAGAGCGCGAGCGTCAGATCCCGCCCGACAGGGCGAACCCACAAGATCGCCTTGTCGCTCGCCCACCGCCACGCCTGCGCGGTGCGCGGGTTGTACTCCGGTTCGTACCAGCCGGACTCGGCGCCAATCATGGGCACGCCCGGCGACTGCAGGTCGAACTGCTCCAGGCCCACGGCCAGCTCGCGCGTGGACCCATCGGCGGGCGCGGATGTGACGACGAGCGGGACGTACGCCGGAGCCGGTGGTCTGACCCCGGTCTGACCCCGGTCTGACCCCTGCAGCGACCCCGCGGGCAATTCGAGGCGGCGGAAGAAATACCCCGCCGGCGTTTCGAACGACTCCATCGCCACACCATCGAGCGACAGCGCAATGCGCACGGGCGGCGCGCCGTCGACGAGATGCCGGCCGCCAATCATCAGCGTCCCGGGCCCGGGACGCGTGCGAATCCATGCGACGCTCGGTTTCACCTGCGGTCCGTAGCCATCCTTCGCACTAATGCCGGCGACCTCCGCGGTGACCGCCCACCCGCGATCGAGCATCCAGCCCGGCGGCCGCATCGCGTACACGTCGGCATTCCCCGGCCTGGCACCGCCGACGAACGGCGGTTCGATGAACGGCCAGCGGTACGGCAAGGGGCCTCGCCGCGACACGGGATCGATCAACGCGAGATCGGTCCGGCGTGGATCGGCAACGTACGACACGAGCGCTGCGGGATCGGCACGCCATGCATCCACGAGCGCCAGCCACTCGTGCCCGTGCGCCGCTTTCACGATGCGCACCGATGAATCGTCGCCCATCCAATCGGCCACACGGCGCATCACCGCGTGCATCGCCACCACGCGCGGCCGCCGCGCATCCGCACGCGCCGCCGCCGTCACGTCATGGAACGCGCCGAACGCGGGGCTTCCGGAACTGCCGAAGAGAAGCGCGGCGGGTATCGTGATCCAGAGCGACCACACCGCGAGCGCAGACGCGGCAGCACCGAGGACGCGCCGTCCCGCAAGATCGAGCGCCTGCACGAAGAAAAACGCGACCGGCACGACGAGCGGCAGCGCGTAGCGGGTCGTGACGACCTCGTGAAACAGCAGATGAAAGACAGCGTACGGAAGGAAAGCAACCACGACCAGTGCAGCGGCCCTCGGCGCCTTGAAGACGACACGGCCGAATCCGACAACAGCGGCGGCGAGCACGAGCGATCCCGCGATCGGATGACCCCAGGGCCAGAGGAACGAATGAACGAGCGCATCGACGGCCACCCGCGCGACCTGACCCGTGCCGCTGTGCCGCATGTTCCACAACATCACGACACCTGATAGATCCTCCCCAGCCTGCGAACCGAGCGCGCTGACATAGGACGACAGCCCCCCGCTCGCCACGATCAGCGGAACGCCCCAGCTGACAACGCCAATGGCGAACGCCGCGGCGACGGCAAGTCGATCGCGCAGCGTCCACGCAAGCGGCCGCCACGCGAGGGCGACCGCCAGCAACGGCAGCGTCAACAGAAGCGTCTGCGAGCGGATGCCGATCGCGAGGCCGGCGATGAAGGCGGCCTGGACGAGCGCGTGCGGCCGCGCGAGGCCCGCGATTGCCGAGGCCGTCAGGGCCTGCGCCGCGACAGCCGCGGCCAGACCGGCGGTGTCGCTCAACGGCCGCAGCGCGGTAAACCAGAAGAGCGGTGACAGCGCAGCGACGACGGCCGCCCATCCGGCGCGCCGTTCCGATCCGTCGAGCGCCAGAAAGAGCGTGAACAGCGGGACGATGAGCGCGGCGCCGCAGATCGCGCTCCAGATGGCGAGCCCGCGCGATTCAGGCGACGCGATCCCCGCCGCACGCAGCGCGGCGGTCGACGCCTTCCCCATCGCGATGAACACCGGATACCCAGGCGGGTGCGGCTGGTGCGTCGCGACGTCGAAGTGCCGGACGCCCAGCGCGAAATTGATGGAATCGAGGTCTTCGAGCGTCGGCGGCAGGAACGGGACGTGGGCCGCGAGGAAGACGACCGCGAGCGCGGCGATGGCTTTGCGCAAGTGCGATCAGACGGCGCGGAGACGCAGCGCCTCGTTCAGACTCCCGAGCCGGTATCCACGCAGATCGACGGTGACGTGCGCGTAGCCGATCGCCCGCAGCTCGCGATCGATCGTCTCGGCCGTCGCGGGCTCGAGCGCGCGCGCGATCTCGTCCTGCCCCAGCTCGATCCGGGCCAGCGTGTCGTGATGGCGCACGCGGCAGATCCGGAATCCAAGCCCGCGCAACACGCTCTCGGCGCGCTCGATCATCCGCAGCTTCTCGTCGGTGACCTCGCTGAAGTACGGAATCCTGGAGGACAGGCACGCAGACGCCGGCTCGTCCCATGTCGGCAGGCCTGCACGCCGCGACAGCTCGCGGATCTCGTCCTTCGTCAGATCTGCCTCGTCGAGCGGGCTTCGCACCCCGAACTCGCGCGCCGCCTGCCGGCCCGGACGGTAATCGCCGCGATCGTCGGCGTTGCTGCCGTCGACGATGACGGGAATTCCGCGTTCGCCCGCGAGCACGGACAGGTGCGTGTAGAGCTCGTGCTTGCAGTAGTAACAGCGGTTCGCGGGATTCGCGCGGTACTCGGGGCGCGCCATCTCGGAGGTCTGAATCACGAGGTGCGCAAACCCGAACTCGCGCGCGACGTCGAATGCGATCTGACGGTGCCGTTCGGGATAGCTCGGGCTGTCCGCGGTGACCGCGAGGGCGCGGTCGCCGAGCGCGCGATGCGCGGCATACGCGAGGAAGGCGCTGTCGACGCCGCCGCTGTATGCCACGATGACCGATGGAAGCTCGCGCAGGGCGCGGTCGAGAGCCGTCTCTTTGGAATCGATGGAGACGGAATCGGAAGGCGAGATCTCAGCGCCCGCGATCGGGGCGTGGGGCACTACTCGTAGTCCTCTCCGGCGGTGTCGTCATCTTCGTCCACGTCGACGTCGTCGAAATCGTCGTCGTCGTCGCCGTCGCCATTGTCGTCGTCCTCGTCTTCGTCCTCGTCCTCGTCGTCTTCTTCAACGGCTTCGAGTTCGACGGGTGTGATGCTGGTCACTTCGAGGTTCGAGCCGCAGTCGGGGCAACTGATAAGATCGCCCTTGTCGACATCGAACTCATCGACCTCTATCTCCGCATCACATTCCGGGCAGGTGGCCATTACACGCTCCTCGATAATCTTCGGGATTATAACTGAGAACCTGATAAATTCGGCAACGCGGCCGCGCCGCCGGATCGTGCCGTCCGACACATGTCCAGCGTGCCGATGTCCAGTGTGATCACGAGAAAAACCATCATCGTCGCCGACGACACCGCGTTCGTGCGGGACCGATTCGCCAGCGCGCTGCTGAGCGCGGGCCACGACGCGCTCACCGTGAAATCCGCCGCGGAGCTGCTGGCGCGCGTGCGCGCGGATCTCGCGCGGATCGACCTCATCGTCCTCGATCTCCGGCTGCCGTACGCCGGCGGCGTCGAGCTCGTACGGTCGGTCCGCAAGCTGGATGACGGCCGGATCCCGATCCTGATCTTCAGCGGGACGATTGCGAACGCCGACGAAGTGCGGGATCTCGCGTCGCTCGGGATCGCTGGCTACATCAACGAGTACAGCGCGGTGCAGCATATTCTCCCGTCGCTTGCGCCCCACCTGTTTCCGGACAACTTCAACCGGCGCGACAGCCCGCGCGTGGTGCTCGGGATCCCGGTGGCGTACCGGTTCGGCAACACGATTGCCGCGGCGCTGACGCTCAACTTGAGCAAGGGCGGGCTCGCGATTCGGACGATGAGCCCGCTGCAGGGAAGTCCAAAAGTGCGCGCGCGGTTCCGGCTGCCGGGATCGAAGCGCGACATCGAAGCGGAGTCGCGCGTCGCGTGGAGCGATCGACGGGTCGGGATGGGACTGCAGTTCGAAAAGGTGGACCCGAACGATCAGGCCGCGATCGACGAGTTCGTCGATCAGCATTTCTTCATGAACAGGAAGGCGTGATTCGCGATTCGCAGTTCGCGATTCGCGGTTCGGTTCGCTATTCGCGCAGGAGCCTGAGCGCGTTCGCGATGACGATCAGCGACGCGCCCATGTCGGCAGCCACAGCCATCCAGAGTGTCGCGGCTCCCGCGGTCGCCAGAATCAGGAACGCGCTCTTCAGCGCGATCGAGAAGGCGATGTTCGCGCGGATGTTGCGCAGCGTGGCGCGACTGAGTCGGAACGCGTAGGGGATCTTCAGGAGCTCGTCGGCCATGAGCGCGACGTCGGCCGTCTCGAGCGCCGCGTCGGTGCCCGCGACGCCCATCGCAATCCCGATGTCGGCGGCGGCCAGCGCCGGCGCATCGTTCACGCCGTCGCCAACCATCGCGATCGAGCCGTGGCGCGCGCGCAGATCCTGCACAGCTTTCGCCTTGTCCTCCGGCAGCAGCGCGCCGCGGAATGCATCCAGATCCAGCGACTCCGCCAGCGCACGCGCCGCCGGCTCCTGATCGCCTGTGAGCAGCGCGATCTGCGCGATGCCCTGCCTGCGCAGCAGATCCACGGCGTCGCGGGCCGCTTCGCGCGGTTCGTCGGCCACGCCGATCACGCCAATCGCCGCGCCGCCGGCGGCGACGATGACCGAACCGTAGCCGCGCGCCGCGAACGTGTCGAGCGCCGCTTCGACCGAGGGTGAACACAGCCCTCGCTCCTCGACGAGCCGGTGGCTGCCCGCCAGGATCGAGCTCGAGCCAAATCGCGCTTCGGCTCCGCGTCCCGGCAGCGACTGGAAGGATTCGACGAGCATCGGTCGAATGCCCAGACCCGCCGCATGCGCGACGATCGCGTGGCCCACGGGGTGCTCCGACCGCGCCTCGAGCGACGCGGCCACACGCACGACTTCCGCCGCGTCGACGCCGTGGGTCGGCACAACGCCGACGACCTTGAGCCGGCCGTGCGTCAGCGTGCCGGTCTTGTCGAACGCCACACAGCGGATGCTCGCCATACGCTCGAGATGCGCTCCACCCTTGATCAAGACGCCCTTGCGCGCGGCGGCCGCGAGAGCGGACACGATGGAAACGGGCGTCGAGATCACGAGCGCGCACGGGCACGAGATCACGAGAAGCACGAGCGAGCGATAGAACCACGTCGCCCACGACGCGCCCATCAGAAGCGGCGGCGCGAGCGCGACGGCGACCGCCGTCGCAAGGACGGCCGGCGTATAGACGCGCGCAAAGCGATCGACGAACGTCTGGCTCGGCGCCCGCTGCGACTGCGCGCGCTCGACGAGATGGATGATCCGGGCGAGCGTCGAGTCGCGGCGCAGACGGCTGACGATGATGTCGAGCGCTCCGCGGCCGTTGATCGTGCCCGCGAACACCTCGTCGCCCGGACGCTTCTCGATCGGCAGCGACTCCCCCGTCACCGGCGCCTGGTTGACGTAACTGTCCCCGGCGGAGACGCGGCCGTCGAGTGGAATCTTCTCGCCGGGCTTGACGAGGACCGTGTCGCCGATCGCCACCGCATCAACGGACAGCCGCTCGGGCAGCCCGTTGCGTCTGACGACCGCTTCGGCCGGCGTCAGGTCCATGAGCGCGCGAATCGCGCCGCGGGCGCGATCCATCGCGCGCGCTTCGAGCAGCTGCGCCAGCGCGAACAGCACCACGACCGACGCGGCTTCCGCCCACTGCTGCAGCGACATCGCGCCGATGACCGCAATCACCATCAGCGCGTTGATGTCGAGATGCCCCGCGCGCACCGACGCCACGGCGCGGCGCGCGGTGTAGATGCCGCCGCACGCGATCGCCGCGACAAAGAGAATCCAGACGAGAGGCCCGTGCGCGACCGTCGATGCGGCAAGGCCTGTCAGAAAGGTGACCGAAGAGATGATGACCAGGCGCTGGCGGGTCAGGGCCGAGCCGGCAGCCGGAGCTGGCTCTTCATGCTCGAGCCACGCGCGCATGCCGGTCTGCGCAACCGCTTCGGCAATCGAACCCGCGGAGAGTCTGGCGGCGTCGTACTTCACGCGCACGCGCTGCCCGACGACGTCCGCATCCAGCGCTTCGAGGCCGGCGAGCCGTTTCAGCCGGCGCTCGAGGATCGCGACCTCTTCGTGGCAATCCATCCCCTCGATCTTGAACGTCGACTCGGCGTGGAGCTCGCAGACAGTGCAGGTGCTCATCGGCGGAGCTCTTCCACGTGCGTGAGCGCCTGCCTGAGCAGCTCGAGAATGTGCTGATCGTCGACGGCGTAGAAGACGAGGCGGCCCGCCCGCCGCGGACGCACAAGACGCATGCCCCGCAGGAGCCGCAGCTGGTGCGAAACGGCCGATTCGCTGATCCCGACGAGCGATGCGATATCGCAGACGCACAGCTCCCCGCCCGACAGCGCGTCGAGAATGCGCACTCGGGTAGGATCCCCGAGTACGCGGAACGTCTCCGCCAGCGCTTCGACGGCGCGGGGCTGCATCATCGCCGGTTTCCGCTCGGACGCGTGATGGGCCGCGTCGCACGCGGGCGCTGCAATCTCAGAAGGGCTGTCGGTTATGGACATGTGAATATATGAGCAAGTGCTCATATATAGGATACTGCAAGGCAGGCGATCGAGAAAGCCCCTGCAACCGGCCTCATGGGGCCGAGACGCCCCACCGTGGCGCCTTGACACGTTTTTCGTGCTGTCGGTAGTATGCAGGTTTGGGCTCTAATCGGCCTGCTTTCTATACCTTACGCATACCCCGGTTGGCGGCAAGCTTCACGCAAGAGACCGCTCGTCGAACCAACCTGTAATTCGCGAACGGAGTACTCGTGTGATCGAGGTGCAGCACATCACGAAGCGCTACGGCACCGTGACGGCCGTGGACGACGTCAGCTTCCGAGTGGAGCGCGGCGAAATCCTCGGCTTCCTGGGTCCGAACGGCGCCGGCAAGACAACGACGATGCGCATCCTGACCGGCTACATGCCGCCGACTGAAGGGCGGGCGATGGTGGCCGGCTACGACGTCTTCACTCACCCAATCGACGCGAAGCGCCGCACCGGCTACTTGCCGGAAATCCCGCCGCTCTATCCCGACATGACGGTGCGCGAGTATCTCGACTTCGTCGCGCGGATCAAGGCGGTGCCGTCCAACGAGCGGAAGCAGCGCGTCTCGACCGTGATGGAGCGCGCGCACGTCGCCGATATGGCGGACCGCCACTGCGCGAAACTTTCGAAGGGCTATCGCCAGCGCGTCGGCCTCGCGCAGGCGCTGATTCACAACCCCGACGTGCTCATTCTCGACGAACCGACAGCGGGCCTCGATCCGAAACAGATCATCGAGACGCGCGGCCTGATTCGCAGCCTCGCCGGAGATCACACGATCGTTCTCAGTACCCACATCCTTCCGGAAGTCGCCCAGACCTGCCAGCGCGTCGTCATCATTAATAAAGGCCGGGTGGTTGCCGTCGATACGCCGGACAATCTCACGGCGCGCCTCAAGGGTTCGGCGACGATGTATGTGCAGGTCGACGCGGCAGGAGCGGATGCCGGCGCGGCGCTTGGCGCGGTGTCCGGCGTCACGCGCGTCGTCGAGGTCGACCATCGTGAAGGCGGGCACGGCCCCGCCGCGTACGAGGTCGAGAGCCAGCCGGACGTCGACGTGCGGCGCGATCTCGCGCGCGCGATCGTGACCCGCGGATGGGGGCTTCTCGAGCTGCGGCCCGTCCGAATGAGCCTCGAGGACGTCTTCCTCCAGGTGACGACGGAGGAAACCCCGGAGGAGGCCGCCCGTGCGTAACGTGCTCGCCATCGCGACCAAGGAATTCCGCTCGTACTTTGCATCGCCGATCGCCTACATCCTGATCGGCCTGTTCTCGCTGCTGTTCGGGTGGTTCTTCTACGTGTTCCTGATGGCGTTCGTGCAGCAGAGCGAGCAGATGATGCAGTTCGGCGGCGGCGGAGGCGCGAACGTGAACCAGATGATGATTCGCGGCCTCTTCCAGAACACCGCCGTGATCATCCTGTTCGTCATGCCGATGATCACGATGCGCACCTACTCGGAGGAGAAGCGCTCGGGCACGATCGAGCTGCTGCTGACATCGCCCGTCACCGACGTCGAGATCATCCTCGGCAAGTTCCTCGGCGCGCTCGCGCTCTACGGCGCGATGCTCATTGTCACGATGCTCTACATCGCGATCCTGTTCCGGATCGGCAACCCCGAGTGGCGCCCGATCATCGCTGGCTACCTGGGTCTGCTGCTCATGGGCGGCTGCTTCCTGTCGGTCGGGCTGTTCATCTCGAGCCTGACGAAGAACCAGATCGTCGCGGGGTTCCTGACCTTCGCGACGTTCCTGATGTTCTGGATCATCAACTGGATGGGCGAGTCGTCGGGACCGACGACGAGGGACGTGCTCAACTACCTGTCCATTACCGAGCACTTCGACGACTTCTCGCGCGGCATCATCGATACGAAGCATCTCGTGTATTACCTGAGCTTCATCACGTTCGGACTGTTCCTGACGGCCAAGTCGGTCGACAGCGAACGGTGGCGCGGATAGCGGACATATGTTGAAACGAGTTCTTGGACTCCTCGGATGGCTTGGCGTCGGCCTGGTGTTCGCCGGCGTCGCGCTGCGATTCACGCGGCCCGAATGGCACGCGTGGTGGTACGGCCTGCTGGTCGCGGGCCTCGTGTGCACCCTGCTCTATGTGCTGAGCGAATGGCGCGAGATCGTGCGGTCGTTCTCGGGACGGCAGGCGCGACTCGGCTCGATGGCGGCGGCGAGCGTCCTCATCGTGTTCGCGATCCTGTTCGCGATCAATTACCTGTCGTCGCGCCACAACAAGCGGTGGGACCTGACCGCGGCGAAGCAGTTCTCGTTGTCAGATCAGACCAAGAAGGTGCTGCAGGGGCTTCAGAAACCGCTGCGGGTCCGGGTATTCGGCGCTCCCGAGGATTTCCCGCGCTTCCGCGAGCGGCTCGACGAATATCAGTACCAGTCGAAGCAGCTGAATGTCGAGTACATCGATCTCGTTCGGAATCCGACGAGAGCCAACGAGTACAAGCCGCCTATCCAGACATCCGGGACCGTCGTTTTCGAGTTTGACGGCCGGACGGAGCGCGTGACGTCGGACAGCGAACAAGACCTGACGAACGGCTTGATCAAAGTCGTTCAGGGGAAGCAGCACAAGGTCTACTTCGTTCAAGGCCACGGAGAGCACTCGACGGACACGAGCGATCGCACGGGGTACAGCAGCATCGGCTCGGCGATCAAGAGCGACAACTTCGAGACGGACTCGCTCGTGCTCGCGCAGCAGAAAGCGGTCCCTGACGATGCGTCGGTGCTGGTGGTCGCGGGACCGAAGACGGACTTCTTCCCCGCCGAGATCGACATGTTGAAGAAGTACCTCGGCAGGGGTGGCAAGGTGTTCTTCCTCCTCGATCCACCGGAACGTGCGGATTCGCCGCCGACGACGAACCTGGTCTCTCTGGTCAAGGACTGGGGCATCGATGTCGGCACCAACATCGTGGTCGACGTCAGCGGCATGGGACAGCTGCTCGGCACCGACGTGTCGGTGCCGGTCGCGGCGAAGTACGAGACGCATCCAATCACCGAGCGCTTCAACCTGCTGACGGCGTATCCGCTCGCGCGATCGGTGAGCGCGATCGAAGGGGGCGCGAACGGCCACAACGCGCAGAACCTTGTGGACACCAGCAGGAACAGCTGGGCGGAGACCGACATCAAGCGGTTGACGACGGAAGGCCGGGTCGAACGCGAGCTCGACAAGGGAGACAAGGCGGGGCCTGTCTCGCTCGCGGCCGTGGTGTCCGCGCCAGCGACCGATGCGCCAGCGCCCGCGCCCGATCCGAAGGATCCGAAAGCGGCGGACGCGCCGAAACCGGAATCCCGCCTCGCGGTCTTCGGCGATTCGGATTTCGTCTCGAACGGCTATCTCGGCATTCCCGGCAACCGCGACCTGTTTCTCAACACGGTGAACTGGCTCGCGCAGCAGGAAAACCTGATCTCGATCCGGCCGAAGGATCCGCAAGATCGCCGCGTGTCCCTCACCGCGGACCAGGCAAAGCTGATCTTCTGGCTGTCGATCGTCATCATCCCCGGGTTCATCCTCGCGGCCGGCGTTCAGACCTGGTGGCGGAGGCGGTAAATGCGCGGCGTCCGGTTGCTGATTCTGCTCCTCATCGCGATCCCGATCGGGTGGTACGCGTACCACGATTCGAAGAAAGGGCCGGGCGACGATACGCCGAAGCGGGACAAGGTCTTCAGCGTCGAAGCCAACAAGATCGACGAGATCGAAATCAAGGCCGACTCCGGCGATCGGACCTCGTTGAAGCGCAAGGGCACGGACTGGGAGATCGTGCAGCCCGTGAGCGCGCCGTCGGACCAGTCCAGCGTCTCTGGCATCGCGTCGAACCTCGCCTCTCTCGAGATTCAGCGGGTGATTGATGAGAACCCGGCCGACCTCAAGGAGTTCGGCCTGGCATCTCCACGCATCGAGGTGGCGTACAAGTCCGGCGGACAGGAGAGGCGCCTGCAGATCGGCGACAAGACACCGACGGGCAGCGACCTGTACGCGAAGCTCGCCGACAGCAAGCGCGTGTTCCTGATCCCCGCGTATCTCGAATCCACGTTCAACCACGGCACGTTCGACCTTCGGGACAAGACGGTCCTGAAGGTCGATCGCGAGAAGCTCGACAAACTGGAAGTGGTCACCGACAAACGGACGGAGCGCTTCGAGAAGAAGGAAGGCGATTGGCAGATCGCCGAGCCAGCCGTCGGCAGGGCGGAGTTCAGCGCGGTCGACAATCTCGTTTCGCGAATCAGCTCGCTGCAGATGAAGTCGATCGTGAATGACGCGGCCGACCTGAAGAAGTACGGTCTGGAGAAGCCCGCGCTGACCGTGCGCGTCGGGTCAGGCTCGTCGCTCGCGACGCTGCAGATCGGCGGCGCCGCCGAATCGGGCTCCGTGTACGCGAAGGATGCCGCACGCCCGGCAGTCTTCACGATCGAGTCGTCGCTCGTGGACGATTTGAAGAAGGATCCGTCCGAATACCGGCTGAAGGATCTGTTCGATGCCCGCTCGTTCAACACGACTCGCGTCGAGATCGTTCGAAACGGGCAGACCACGGTGTTCGAGAAGACGAAAACGAAGGACAAGGACGGCAAGGAACAGGACAAGTGGCGGCAGACCGCTCCGGCGGCGAAGGACGTGGACGGCGCGAAGGTCGAGGCGGTCATCTCCGCGGCGTCCGCGGCACGCGCCAACGGATTCGTCGACAGCACGGCGAAGACCGGCCTCGACACGCCGGAACTCACGGTCGCCTTCACCTACGACGGAAAGCAGGAGCGCGTCTTATTCGCACGGGCCGCAGGGACGGGCTACGCGTCGCGCGCGGGAAACCCGGGCGCGGCGAAGATCGATGCCTCGACAATCGATGCAATCGTGAAAGCGCTCGAGGATTTGAAATAGCTCTACGCCTCGGCGGCTGCCGTGCGGTCGCGGCTGCGTGCGTGCTCGCGGCCGCGGGGTGCGCAGCGCACCATCCCGCTGCTACCGCGCCGGTCCCGCCCTCTCCCGCCGTGCGCGAGCTGCGGGGCGATCTCTCGCGCGTATTCGGCGCTCCCATCGACAAACGCGGCGTCTGGGCGGTCGACATCCGATCGCTCGACACCGGCGAGCGGCTGTTCGACCTGAGCGCGGACAAGCTGATGATGCCCGCGTCGAACATGAAGATCCTGACGCTGTCGGCGACAGCCGACGCGCTCGGCTGGGATTACCGGTTCACGACCACGCTCGAAACGAGCGGCACCATCTCCGCGGGCGTGCTCCACGGCGATCTCGTCGTGCGCAGCAACGGGGACCCCTCGATCAACTCGCGCGACAACCGCGCCGACTCCGTGCTCTTCGAGTGGGCGCGCGCGCTTCAGGCCGCGGGCATCTCGTCAATCGACGGCCGCATCGCGGGCGACGACCAGGCGTTCGATGACAGCGGGATCGGCGCAGGCTGGGCGTGGGACTATCTGCAGTACGATTACGCGGCCCCTGTCGGCGCCCTCGAGTTCAACGAGAACGTCGCCGCCCTCTCCATCACGCCAGGGCCGGCGGCGGGAACCACTCCGATCGTCACGCTGTCCCGCGGGTCCGGGCTCGAGCTGATCAACCACGCGATGACGGGCCCGGAAGAGTCCACGAGTACGCTCGACTACACCCGCCACCTGGAGCGGCCGATTCTCGAAGTCACCGGTTCGATCGCTGCGGGTACGCAGACGATCAATCGCTCCGTCGCCGTCGTCAACCCGACAATCTTCTTCGCGCAGTCGCTGAAGGATGGCCTCGTCGCGCGGGGAATTCCTGTCAGCGGCGACGCCGTCGATTTCGACGACATCGCCGCCGAAATGCCGTCGAGCGAGCGGCGCGTGCTCGTCACGACGAAGTCTCCGCCCCTGCGCGAGATCGCCGTCGTCCTGATGAAGATCAGCCAGAACCTCTACGCCGAGACGCTGCTGAAGGCGCTGGGCGCATCGAAGAACGGCCTGGGCACGACGGAGGGAGGCCGCATCGCGGCGCGGAACACGCTGACGTCGTGGGGCGTCGCGCCCGACGGCTATGTCATGTACGACGGTTCCGGCCTGTCGCGCTACAACTACGTCACCGCTTCGACAGTCGCGACGATCCTCGAGCACATGTACAAGGACCCGCGGCACCACGATGCCTTCATGGCGACGCTGCCGATTGCCGGCAGGGACGGCACGATCTCGTCGCGCATGCGCGGCACTCGCGCCGAGGGAAACGCGGTCGCGAAGACCGGATCCATCGCAAACGCACGATCGCTGTCGGGATACGTCAAGACCCGCGACGGCGAGATGCTCGTGTTCTCCATCCTGTCGAACGATTTCATCATCCCGGCCGCGACGATCAACTACATCGCGGATCTTGCGGTCGAGACGCTCTCGAATTTCACTCGAAAGGACGTCGGAGAAGGAGGTAGGAGATAGGAGATAGGAGACAATTGGAGCCGTGCTCCGGATCGTTGGAGTAATCGTGATCGTCGCAGCTCTGGTCGTCGGCGTTGGGTGGTATTACCTCAACGACCGGCGCGTTCATACGGCTGCGACAGAAGCGCCGCCGGCGAAGGATGCGTGGGTCGAGCAACTCTACAGCTCGAACCCGCTCGAGGCGCAGGCGGCAGTCAAACATGTGGAGCAGCTCGGATTCGACGCGCTGCCCGTGATTCACAAAGTCCTGCAGGACCCGAACGCAACGCCCGGCCAGGTCAAGGGAGCCATCAAGGCCTGCGCAGTGCTCGGTCCGATCGCCGCAGCTGCGATTGGCGAAGTTGTCGAACAGCTCCCCGACCCCACCGTTACCGCGGATGCGGCGATGGCGCTCAGCTACATGGGTCCGAATGCGTTTCCGCCGCTGCGGAACTCGCTCTCGAGCGATGACGCGGCGATTCGGCGCGAGGCGCTGCGATCGATCGGCAAGCTGAAAGACCGCGCGCCGCTCGACGCGATGGAAGTCGTGCCGCTGCTGATCGACGGGACGGGCGACGCCGATCCGAGCGTTCGTGCCGTGGCCGCCACCTACCTCGGCATCATCCACGAAGGCGGCGGCGATGCCGTGATGGCGCTCCTGGAAGGATTGAAGGATCCGGTGCCCGACGTGCGCCGCGCGGCCGCGACGGCGCTCGGATCGTTCGGGTCGGACGCGCAGCCGGCGATCCCTGCGCTGCGCAAGGCGGCATTGGATCCCGACGAGGACGTCGCGCGCGAGGCCGGCCTCGCAGTCGTCAAGTTGACGAGCAAATAGATCGCACGAAGGCGACGATGTCCCCGGCGGATCCCTGCAAGCCGCCACCCTGCGCGAGATCCGCGCGTCCGCCCCCTTTTCCGCCGAACCGCTCGATCAGTTTCTTCAGGATCGCGGCGCTATCGATCGTCAGATCCGCAGAGCGCGCGATCACGACTGCGGCAGGCGCGGAAAGACTGAAGAGCGCGGCGACGTGCCCGGGTCGCGAGGCGATCGCGGACGCGATGGCCTTCAAACCCTGCTGGTCCCAGCCCTCGAGCGGGGCAATCACCGCCTTCACCCCGCCCGTCTGTTCCGCGCGCGCGGCAAGCGCGTCGGCCTCGAAACCCGCCAGCCGCACCTGCAGATCCGTGATCTCCCGTCGGGCCTCCTTCGCGTCCCCCTGGAGGCGTTCGATGGCCGCCGCGAGCTCCGCAGGCAGCACGGAAAGGAGCCGGATGCTTCCGTCGATCGCTCCGCGCAGCTCCCGGTATCCGCGCAGCGCGCGAACGCCGCACAGAAACTCGACGCGGCTGCCGCCACGGAACTTCTCCGCCGATCGCACGAGGATCGATCCAATCGCGCCCGTGCGTGATACGTGCGTTCCGCCGCAGGCAGAGACGTCGAAGTCCTGCACGTCGATGATGCGCAGCGTTCCCGTGCGGACGGACTCCTTTCGCAGCGGCAGGCGCGCCGCCTCTTCTGCATCCACGAAACGGATCGCGACGGGACGATCCTCCCACACGACGCGATTCGCTTCGTCCTCGACGCGATCGATCTCCGCGCTCGAGACTACGCGAGTGAGATCGATGGTCGACGACGCCGAGCCGAGATGAAAGCTTTCCGTGCGCGCTCCCACGAGCCGGTCGAACGCCGCGGAAAGAACATGCTGCCCGGTGTGCTGCTGCATGTGCTCGAAACGGCGTGGCCAGTCGACGGCGCCGCGAACGCGCCCGGTCGGGATTGAGTGCTCGACGATGTGGAGAATCACCCCGTCGTCGCGATCGACAACGTCGACGACTGCGGTGTCCCCGAGGCGTCCGACATCGAACGGCTGGCCGCCCGACGTCGGGTAGAACGCCGTTCGATCGAGGACGGCCGCGGGGCGGCCGCCGTGCTCCTCGACGCTCAGCACGTTCGCGTCGAATTCCGTGAGATAGGGATCCGTGTAATACAGCCGCTCGGTCACGAACGCGCCCCACCGCGCTTCAACAGCGGATCGTCGACGCCAGCCTCGAGGAATCCGCGCGCGCGCAGCCGGCAGCTGTCACAGCGCCCGCACGGCGCGCCGGACGCATCCGGGTCGTAGCAGCTGTGCGTCAATCCGTAGTCGAGGCCGAGCGCGGACCCCTCGCGGATGATTTGAGCCTTGGAAAAGCGCAGCAGCGGCGCCAGTATCTCGAGCGGCCGTCCTTCGACCCCCGCCTTCGTCGCCAGCGCCGCGACGCGCTCGAACGCCGCCAGATACTCGGGACGGCAGTCGGGATAGCCCGAATAGTCCAGCGCGTTCACGCCGATGACGATCGCTTCCGCGCCGACGACCTCGGCCCAGCCGAGCGCGAGCGAGAGAAAGATCGTGTTGCGCGCCGGCACGTACGTCGCTGGAATGTCGTTGGCGTCGAGACGGCGGTCCTTGGGAATCTGCCCGTCTCCGACGAGCGCCGAGCCACCGAACGCGGCGAGGTTCACCTCGAGCTCCACGTGGCGGCGCACTCGGAGGCTCCTGGCAACGTTCTTCGCGGCGGCGACTTCAGCCGCGTGCACCTGGCCGTAACGGATGGTGAGCGCGTAGAGCTCGTAGCCGCGTCGCCGCGCGATTGCGCCCGCGGTGTACGAGTCGAGCCCGCCGCTCAAGAGGAGCACGGCTCTAGACGCCACGCACGTCCGCGCCCCAGATGTATTTGTGGGCCTGCAGCTGGAGGCGCACCGGAAGCTTGTCCTGCAGGATCCACGCGGCCAGGTCCTTGGCGGGAAGCACCCCGTGCACGGGCGAGAAAAGCACGGCCCTGGCACGATCGACGAGCCCGTGCTTCACGACGACGTCGCGCGCGAATTCGTAGTCCGCGCGATCCTTGATGACGAATTTCACCTCGTCGTGCTCTGTCAGCAGGTCGAGGTTGGGCCAGTGGTTCTTGTCTGACTCGCCGCTGCCGGGACACTTGACGTCAACGATGCGGATCACCTGCGTCGGCACCTCGGAGATGCTGATATGACCGCCGGTTTCGAGCATCACGGTCAGCCCCGATTCGACGAGACGACTCATCAGCGGATAGACATCGCGCTGAAGCAGCGGTTCGCCGCCAGTGATTTCCACGAGGTCGCAGTGGTACCGCTCCACCTCCTCGACGACGTCATCGATGCTCAGCTTGCGCCCCTCGGTGAACGCATAAGGTGTGTCGCACCAGGAGCATCTCAAGTCACATGCAGTCAGACGGACGAAGACGCACGGCCGCCCCGTGTGGGTCGACTCCCCCTGAATCGAGTGAAATATCTCGTTGATCGTCAGCATCGCGACTCGAACTATCTATTTTAACGGCGATAGAATGAGCGGGCATATGGCCAAGCCGACCTTTTTCTGGAAGCCGACGTGAACCACGTGCCGCAACGCCAGAAGTTATCTGGAGCAGAAGGGCGTGGACGTCGAAGATCGCGACATCAACCGCAATCCGCCCGATCGCGCATTCCTGGAGAAATACATCGACAAGGATCGGTTTCTCGACTTCGTGAGCACCCGCAGCCCCGTGTTCAAGCAGCGGCCGCTGCCGAAGTCGAAGAAGGAGGCGATTGATCTGATGATGGATCAGCCGAACCTGATCAGGCGGCCGATCCTCATCCGCGGGTCGAAGGTGACCTTCGGGTTCAACAAGGAGGAATATCCGTAATTCGATGGGTGATATTCGGATCGGCACGTCCGGGTGGAGCTATCCGACCGGTCAGGGCACGTGGAACGGCATCTTCTATCCGATCCCGCCAGGACGGCGATCGCGCAGCAGCCGGTTCGACGAGCTGCGCTTCTACGCCGAACACTTCGACACGGTGGAAATCAATTCCACGTTCTATCGCGTGCCCGCCGTTGCGGCCGCACGCGGCTGGGCCGATCGGACGCCTGCAGGCTTCGAGTTCTCGCTGAAGCTCTTTCAGAAGTTTACTCACCCGTCGATGTACGAGAAGTCGACCGGCGACGATCCAGCGAGCCTGGGGCAGAAAGACGTCGACGAGTTCCGCACGGCCATCGATCCGCTCGCGGCGTCTGGCAAGCTTGGAGCGCTGCTCGCGCAATTCCCACCCAGCTTCAAGAACGAGTCGTCATCGCGCGAGTATCTCGATTGGCTGCTCGGCAGCTTCAAGGACTATCCGGTGGCGGTCGAACTGCGGCACCGGAGCTGGAGCGATGACCCGGTCGAAACGCTGCGGCTGCTGGCGGCGTACGGCGCCGCGTGGACGCAGATCGACGAACCGAAGTTCCGCGTATCGATTCGCCAGAACATGCTCCCGAACGTTCGGACCTTCTACTACCTGAGGCTGCACGGCCGGAACGCGGCGCAGTGGTGGAAGCACGACAACTCCGAAGATCGCTACAACTACTTCTACTCGGCGGAGGAGCTGCAGCCGTTCGCGGACGCGGCGAAGGAAGCATCGCGGGAAGTGAAGAAGGCGTATCTCTACGCGAACAATCACTTCTCTGCGAAATCGGTCGCCAACGCGGCGATCCTGAAGCACGAGCTCGGGCAGCCGCTGCCAGGTGAATATCCGGAGGAGTTCGTCGAGCGCTATCCCGATCTGAAAGGACTCGTCAGGGTGTTGGGAGAGAGCTCCCTTTTACGTAAGCCTTCTTGACCTGATCGCCAACCTTGATCTTGTCGACGACTTCAATGCCCTTGATGACCTTACCGAACACCGTGTACTTGCCATCCAGTGACGGGTGCTCACGGCTGGTGATGTAGAACTGGCTGCTCCCGTTACGCGGATCGTTGCCCGCGTAGGCGAGCCCGACGGCACCGCGGACGTGCCGCCGCTTCTTCGTGATCTCCGCAACGCCCACCGGCTTGCCGCTGTCGCCGCGGCCCCACCAGTCCTTCATCAGCACGTTTCTCGACTGCGGATCGCCGATCTGGATGAGCCCCATTTCCGCCCGGTGGAAGCGTTGTCCGTTGTAGAAGTTCTTCTTCACGAGTCCGACAATCAGCGCGACCGTCTTCGGCGCCTCCTCGGGGTACGTCTCGAACTCGATGATGCCTTTCTCCGTCTCGAGCACGACGGTCTGACCCGCGCCTGGCGAGGGCTTCTGCGCGACCGCTGCGGCGCCGATGGCCAGAACGAAGAGAATGAGGAGTATCCGCGTTCGCATGACGATCCTTCTCGCGGGCCTAAAGGCCCGCGCTACGGGAGTTCCCGACGCGCGTGACGCCGATTCTCGGGCAAAGGTCGAACAGCACGCAAGTACCGCACAGCGGATACACCGGACGGCAGACGTTCTGCCCCCAGGTCACGAGGTACAGATTGATCACCGGCCACCAGCGCCGATCGGCGGCCGCGTAGAGCGCCTGCTCCGTTTCATCGGGCGTCCGCGTCGAGACCCACCCGAGCCGGTTCGAGATTCGATGGACGTGCGTGTCCACGCAGATGTTATCCGGGCTGGCGTGCGCGAGGATCAGCACCAGGTTGGCGGTCTTGCGGCCGACGCCGGGCAGCGTGAGCAGCTCCTCCATCGTGTCGGGCACGCGCCCGTTGTAGCGCGACATGAGCTGCCTGCAGGTCTCGAGCACGTGGATCGCCTTGTTGCGGTAAAAGCTCACCGGATAGATGAGGCGCTCGATCTCCTTGACGCGCAGCTTTGCCATGGTGCGCGGCGTTCGCGCCACCTTGAACAGGCGCGTCGACGCCGCGTGCGTCACGGCGTCTTTCGTCTGCGCCGACAACATCGTCGCGATCAGGACCTGAAACGGATCTTCCTTCTGATCCGCGGCAATCTTCTCGACCGCGGGCTCGTCGAGGCCGTCGATCGCCCTCGCCAGGCGGCGCATGACCGTGCGGATGCGCCCACGCGGGATCGCTGGCTGCGGCGCGAGCCTCATACCGGCGTCAGCGGCGGCTCGCCAGAGAGCACGGCGATCACGTTCCGTACGGCCAGGTCGGCCATCGCGGTCCGCGTCTCCCGCGTCGCGCTGCCCAGATGCGGCGCCAGCACGACGTTCTCCATCGTCATCAGCGCCGCATGAACGGACGGCTCTTTCTCGTACACGTCGAGCGCGGCACCGGAGATCAGCCGTTCGTTCAGCGCCCAGACGAGCGCGTCTTCATCGACGACGGAGCCGCGCGCTGTGTTCACCAGCAGCGCGCTGCGTTTCATGCGCGCGAGGGTCCTGCGGTTGATGGTGTGTCTGGTCGCTGGTCCGCCAGGTGTGTGCAGCGAGATGACGTCGGAGCTGACGAGCAGCTCGTCGAGCGACATATCGTGCTTCGCGAAGACTGCCGTCATGCCGAACGCCGGCGCCTTCGCGGCAACGGCGCGGCCGATCCGGCCGCGGCCGATGATCCCCAGCTGCTTTCCACGCAGCTCGGTCCCAAGCATGAAATCGAGCGCCCAGCCGGTCCAACCGCCGCGCCGTATCAGGCGGTCCCCTTCGGCCACGCGGCGCGCGAGCGTGAGCAGGAGCGCCCACGTGAGCTCCGCGGTCGCCTCGGTGAGCACGTCGGGCGTGTTCGTGACGATCACGCCGCGCGATTTCACCGAAGGCACATCGATGTTGTCGTACCCGACCGCGACGTTCGCGACAATCTTCAGGGCCGGCGCCGCATCGACGACAGCGCCGTCGATGCGTTCGGTCAGCAGACAGATCAGGCCCTGCTTGTCGGCGAGACGACGCTTCAGCTCGGCGGGGTCGATCGCGTTGGGACCGTCGTGGAGATCAACGTCGCACGCGGCGTCGAGTCGGGTAAACGCCGCCGAAGGAATTCGGCGGGTCAGCAAAACCTTGGGTTTCACGGGATGCGGGATCCGGGATGCGGGATCCGGTTAATGGCCGTGCGACTGGCAGTACCCGCAATGGACGCACTGCACATCCGGTTCGATAAGGCACGCACCATCCGACGCCGGCACGGTCCAGCGATGGTGGC
>Ga0075424_100000086_pt1 | contig 53734 bp, 36 predicted proteins | sample SoiMethybrSBSTD3_FD_75301 | JGI IMG/M metagenome (GOLD analysis project Ga0075424, IMG submission 75301) | Bulk soil microbial communities from a Populus tree surrounding site in Tennessee, USA - Soil MetaG P. TD hybrid SBSTD3 | ecosystem: Environmental > Terrestrial > Soil > Tree plantation...
TCGCCGCGGCGTCGGCGCTTCCGGGCGGCGGAGGCGTGCTCCCCGAGCTGGCGCGGTTCATCGGCTCGCGCAAGTCATGACGGGTCGGGCGACGCGCCGCTGACATCTCCAACGCCGACACCCGGAAAAGGGGCGCCCGCAAGGGCGCCCTTTTTTGATATGTCAGTACCGGATTCCATGCGCGCCTTCGTCCAAACTCGCGTCGGACACTTCGAGGAGAAGGACCTCCCGCGCCCCTCTGCCGGTCCGGGAGAGGTCGTCCTGCGGATGCGCGCCGCGCTGACCTGCGGCACCGACCTGAAGATCCTGGAGCGGGGACACTCGCGCATCCGGCCTCCGCTGACGATGGGACACGAGATGTCGGGCGAGATCGTCGACCTTGGATCCGGCGTGACGGCGTGGAAGACCGGCGAACGCGTCGTTCCCGGGATCTCTGGGCCGTGCGGTCGGTGCGCCGACTGCCATGGCGGGCGCGCGAACCTCTGCGCGGCCGGCCACGCGGACCGGTTGTGGGGCGCCTTCGCCGAGTACGTCCGCGTTCCCGCGGGCGTGGTCGCGGGCAACCTGCATCGCCTTCCCGAGGCGCTCGAGGACGAGTTCGCGGCTTTCCTCGATCCGCTGGCCTCCGTTCTGCACGGCTGGAACCGACTGCGCGCGCCTTCGGGGACGCTCCTCGTGTACGGAGCCGGTGCGCTCGCCTTCCTGTGGGCGGCGGTCGCGCGGCGGCACGGCCTCGACGTCGTCATTGCCGGCCGCCGCTCGGAACGGGAGGCGCTGGCGGCCCGACACGGCGCGCGGTTCGTGGACCTGACGAAGGCGGGCCCCGAGGCCCTCGTTGCCGCGGGTGGTGGTCCCCCCGACATCGCGGTGGATTGCACGGGCGAGCGCGCCGTCTGGGAGCTGTTGCCCGAGATCGTGCGTCCGGGAGGCCAGGTCCTGCTCTTCGGCGGCTGCGCGCCCGGCGAAACGGTCACGTTCGACGCGGCCCGACTGCATTATGCCGAGGTCGCTCTCGTCGGCTCGTTCCACTACACGCCCACGGAAGCGCGTGCCGCGCTCGACGCGCTCGCGGCCCGCGAGATCGACGTACGCGGAATCGTGGCGGCCCGCGGAACTCTGCAGGATCTGCCGCGGTTCCTGTCCGCCCAGAAGAGGGGAGAGGGCGTCCGGTACGCGATCGTCGGCGGCTAGGTGAGTCGACGCCCGGCCGTGCGAAAATGCAGCGTGCCGTCCGCTTCGCGGAAGACTCACTCTCCAGAGCCGGGTTACTGAGGGCTGGCCGGGTTGCGGACGAGACGCGCCGTGATCCTGGCCGCCGGAGCCGGAACCCGCATGCGGCGCGCCGATGAACGGGCGGCGCTCGATCCGGAGCAGGCGAAGGCGGCGGATGCGGGGCTCAAAGCTCTCGTCCCCGTGGCCGGACGCCCGTTTCTCGACCACGTTCTCTCCGGCCTGGCCGACGGCGGCCTCGACGAAGTTTGTCTGGTCGTCGGCCCCGGCGAGAACCCGATCCGGCAACGCTACGCACGGCGCCCTCCGGAGCGGGTGAGCGTCCGCTTCGCCGTCCAGAGAGAACCTCTCGGCACGGCCCAAGCTCTCCTCGCCGCGGAAGATTTCGCCGGCGGCGAGGAATTCCTGGCGTTGAACAGCGACAACCTGTATCCGGTCTCGGCCTACCGCGCTCTCCGCGAGCTCGGCGGGCCCGGGCTGCCCGTTTTCGACCGCGAACGTCTGATCGCGGCGAGCAACTTCACGAGAGACCGGGTGGATCAGTTCGCGGTCCTCGAGGTCGGGCCCGACGGCTTTCTCGAAGCGATCGTCGAAAAACCGAAGGCAGCGCGCCGCGCAGGCTCCGTGCTCCTCTCCATGAACCTCTGGCGCTTCTCGCCGCGCATCTTCGACGCGTGCCGCGAGGTGCCGGTGTCGGTTCGCGGCGAACGGGAGCTGCCGCAGGCCGTCGGGTGGGCCATCGCGCGGCATGGAGAAAGGTTCCGCGCAATCCCGTGTGCGGAAGGTGTGCTGGACCTCTCGACGCGCGCCGATGTCGCGGAAGTCTCGGCGCTCCTGGCCGCCGCGGAGGTTCGCCCGTGACGGGAGCGCGGGTCGAGGAGCGGCTCCGGGCCGCGGGGTTGTCCGAGGCCGAGGCCCGGCGCAAGGGCGAGCTCTTCGCGCAGGTGGATGCGGCGCTGGCCGGGCTCGGGCGCCCGGCGGCCGGCGCGCGAAGGTGGTTCGTGCCGGGCCGGATCGAGATCCTCGGCAAGCACACCGACTACGCCGGGGGCCGCAGCCTCCTGTGCGCGGTCGGGCGCGGGTTCTGCGTGGCGGCGGTGGCGCGCGAGGATCCGGTCGTCCGCGTCGTGGACGCCGCGCGGCGCCAGTCCGCGGAAGTCGCCCTCGATCCGTCGGTGGTGCCGGCTTCCACGGGATGGAGGGTCTTTCTCGAGACGGTCGTCGGGCGCATCGCCCGCAACTTCCCGGGACGGCTCCGCGGCGCCGACATCGCCCTCGCGAGCGACCTGCCGCGCGCGTCGGGGTTGTCGAGTTCCAGCGCGCTCGTCGTCGCTCTTTTCACGGCGCTTTCGGACGCCAACGCGCTCGCCAAGCGGCCTGAGTATCGCGCGAACATCCGCAGCGGCGAGGATCTCGGCGGCTATCTCGGGGCGGTCGAGAATGGCCGCGCGTTCGGTTCCTTCGAAGGGGAGTGCGGCGTCGGGACGTTTGGCGGCAGTGAAGATCAGACCGCGATCCTCTGCAGCCGTTCCGGGGAGGTCGCGCAGTACGCCTTCTGCCCGGTCCGGGAAGAGAGACGCCTCCCGCTGTCGCCGGATTGGAGCTTCGTCGTGGCCTCCAGCGGCGTCGCCGCCGACAAGTCGGGGGAAGCCCGCGACCGCTACAACAGCGTGTCGCTGTCGGCCGCGGCCATCCTCGAGCTCTGGAATCGCTCGACGCGCCGCGAAGACGGAAGCCTTCTCGAAGCCGCGGCGGCCGCGCCCGACGCCGTCGAACGCATTCGCAATCTCTTGCGGGCGCTTTCGGTGAAAGGCTTTTCCTCCGAGAGGCTGCGGGCGCGTTTCGACCAGTTCCTGGAGGAGTCCACGGTGCTCGTGCCGGGCGTGGCGGACCTGCTCGCCCGCGGCGAGATGATCCTTGCCGGCGAGCTCGTGGATCGTTCCCAGGCCCTCGCCGAAACGTGCCTCGGAAATCAGGTCCCCGAAACCGTTCTCCTCGCGCGCGAGGCGAGGCGGCTGGGGGCGGCCGCGGCGTCGGCGTTCGGGGCCGGCTTCGGTGGCAGCGTCTGGGCGCTGGTGAAGACAACGGAAGCCGAACCGTTCCGTAAGCGGTGGGCCGAGCGCTATTCGGAGGAATTTCCCAACCCGACCGAGCGCTCGCGCTTCTTCACGACGCGGCCGGGGCCTTCGGTGGTGAGACTCTAGCCGCGGCCGCTATCGGCCGATCGCTTCTTTGATGGGCGGAGCGGCCTTCGGGTTGTAGGCGTTCCAGTCCTTTCCCAGGAGCGCCGCCGCGGTCGCCGCGATTTGGCTCTGCGTCACCCTCGGAGCGTTCTTGCGCTCGCCCAGGGCCGGCGTGTCGGGCCCCACGACCGCGATCCACATGTTCTCGGCGCCGTCCACGTTCCAGTCGTGATGCTTCCAGTTTTCGGGACCGTCTCCGCGGCCGTGGTCGGTCGTGAAGATGAAAGTCGTCTTCCCGCGGTACTCGGGCATGCCCTGCATCGTCTCCCAGAGCTCCCGAACGAAGCCGTCCACGGCGTGTGCCGACTGCAGCACCAGGTCGTACCGGCCGTTGTGCGCCCACTCGTCAGTCTCGCCGAATCCGACGAAGAGCACACGGGGCTTCTTCGCGCGCACGTACTCGAGCAGCGTCTGCTGGAGCAGGGCGTCCCAGGGCATGTCGGAGAACTCGTGCGTGATCGAGGCGTACAGCGTGTTCAGCAGCTCCTGCCGCGGGTTCGCGGCGTTGGGCACGGGAGTCTCCCAGCCCACGCGCATGTCAAGCCGGCTGCGCTCGCGGTTGAAGATGCGCGTGAACGCGTCCCACCCCGCGACGACGCCCACGCGGCCACGGAGCTCCGGGCTCGCGTCGAGCCACTCGAAGACCGACACGTTGGGATTCGGAGGGTAGTCGTTGGAGTCGATGCGCGGATCGCCCGCGCCCGTGATGATCTCGTTGTAGCCGGGGTAGGAAAACTTGAAGCCGTTTTCCACCTGCGCGGAGCTTCCGGCGTCGGCGTTTCCGTAGACCACGCCCTGCTTCGCCACGACCGACCAGAAGAACGGAAGCACGGCCTCTCGGCGCTCGAGCGCCGTCGGCCGCCAGAACGCCTTCTTTGTCGCCGGCACGTCCTCGACGCCTCCCGGCTTGTCGGAGACGAGCCCGGCTTCGGCGCCTCGGAAGACTTCCTGCCAGCGAAGCCCGTCGGTGACGATGACCACGACGTTCTCGGTCTTCCGCGCCTCCGCGGCCGGCATCAGATGAACGAGCGCGGCGAACGCGAGAAGGGCGCACGAAGCGACTCTCTTCACGATGACCTCACGAAATCCTCGGCGAGGACGCGGTCGTAGGCGGCCGCGACTCTCTCGGCCTCCTCCTCGCCGAACGAGAGCGGCGGCTTCATCTTGATCACGTTGTGGTCGGGGCCGTCGGTAGAGAGAAGAATGCCGTGATCCTTCATGCGCTCGACGACGTATCCGGCCTTCGCGGCCGCCGGCTCCCGCGAGATCCGGTCGAGGACCAGCTCGATGCCCAGGAACAGCCCTCTCCCACGCACGTCACCCACCGCCGGGTGTCGTTCCGCGAGGCGTTCGAGGTCCTGCTTGAGCTTTCCACCGGCACGAAGCGCGCGCTCCTGCAGCCTCTCTTCCCGGATGACGTCGAGCACAGCCAGGCCGATCTCGCAGGAGACGGGGTTTCCGCCGTACGTGTTGAAGTACTCCATCCCGTTGGCGAAGGCCGCGGCGATCGCGGGCGTCGTGACGACGGCGGCCACAGGATGCCCGTTGCCGATTGGCTTGCCCATCGTCACGATGTCGGGAACGACTTCCTGCGTCTGAAAGCCCCAGAACTCGCTGCCCACGCGTCCGAAGCCGACCTGGACTTCGTCGGCGATGCACACGGCGCCGGCCGCGCGCGCGTGCCGGTACGCCGCGGCGAGGTAACCAGGCGGCAGCTCGATCTGCCCGCCGCACGAGAGCAGGCTCTCGCAGAGAAAGGCGGCGGGCGGGTGTCCGGCGTCGCGAAGGGCACGCGTGGCCTCTACAACGTGTGCGGCGAACTTCGCGCCGCGCTGCGGGTCCTCGCGGCGGTAGAGGCCCCGATAATCGTCCGGCATCGGAACCTTCTGTACCCAGGGAGGTGCGCCCGACCCGCCGGGACCGTCGTACTTGTACGGGCTGACGTTGACGAGGGTCTGCGTGTTGCCGTGGTAAGCGCCGTCCACGACGATCACGCCGCGGGTCCCGGTGGCCGAGCGCGCGAGACGCAGGGCGAGCTCGTTGGCTTCGCTGCCGGAGCAGACGAAGAAACAGACCGAGAGCGGTTCGGGCAGCGTCTCGGTCAGGCGATCGGCGTAGCGCAGGATCGACGGGTGGAGGTACCGCGTGTTCGTGTTCAGGACCGCCATCTGCCGCGCTCCGGCGCGCACGACCCGTAGGTGCGCATGCCCGACGTGCGCGACGTTGTTGACCATGTCGAGGAACGCACGTCCCGTCTCGTCGTAGAGGTACGTCCCGTAACCTCGCAGGATCGTCAGCGGCCGCCGGTAGGACACCGACAGCGACGGGCCCAGGCGCTGCCGGCGCTCGGCGCGCAGGCGCTCGCCGTCGTCGGCGGGAGCGCGAAACCTTGCCGGACCCCGCACGATCAGGTTGGGGTCCGGGCACAACGAGAGCCACGTCGCGCGCTGGCTCGCGGTGGCGACACCCGGGAACTCGCCGTCGCGGTCGAGCATGTCCGCGATGACCTGGAAGTGGACGTGCGGTGGCCAGTCGCCGTTGCCCGGCGGAGCGCCGATCGCGCCGATCTGCTGTCCCTTCGAGACGCTCACGCCCGGCTGCACGCCGTCCAACGAGTCAGCGGTCAGGTGCCCATACAAAGTGTAGAAGCGCGGTCCGCCCGCCGGCGCATGTTCGAGGATCACGGTCGGCCCGTAGTCGCCGCGCCCCGCGTTGTCGCGAACGGCGTGGACGCGACCCGAAAGCGGGGCGAAGACGGGCGCGCCCGCCTCCTGAAAGAGGTCGAAGGCGAGATGAACCGTGCGCCGCTCGGGGTGCTCGGTCGCCGGCCCATCGAACGCGTCGGTGGCGTAGATCAGCCGCGCCTCGTCGTACCGGCCGATGCCGGTCGAAGCGCCTTTTACCGCGAGGGCTCCGAAGAGCTTCGCCGTCATGGCGCCCGTATCGGTGGCCTGGGCGGGGCTCTGGAAAACCGGGCTTCCGACCGAAAGATCGAAGACCACGGCCTTCGAGAGCTCGCCCGAGACGACCGGTCCGATCTCGGATCCATGGTCGCGAAGCCAGGTCGAGATCGCCGGCGACTCGGGGCAGGGCTCGAGGCCGCACGCCGCCCTCAGCCGGTACTGCGCGAGGCGCGGGTGGATCTCGCGCATTCGGGCCAGCGCTTCCCACGCCGGTTCCTCGCTGACGAGCAGATATGGATTGTCGGGCTCGGCCGTGCGGCGGTGCGCCGCTAGGCAGACGCTCGTGCACAGGCGCGTCGCCGCCAGGATCCACACCGCTTCGAGCTCGACATCGGCAAGCGGGCGGGCGGCGTGATATCCGGCGACGAGCGGTCCGGCCGCCGCAATCGGATCCGGCTGCGCGAAGATCGCGTAGGCGATGGCCACGGCGAGCTCGGACACCGTCCAGGCGTCGAGCATGTCGCCGAAGTCCAGCAGACCCGTCACGCCGCGCTCGCGCGGGTCGGCTTCGGGTCGGCCCACCAGGACGTTGGCGTCGTTGGCGTCGTTGTGGATCACGCTTCGGGGCAGCCGGTGCTGGAGCGGCTCCACGATTTCCTCTCGCTGCCGCCCGAAGTGCGCGACGAGCGCGCGGCGCTCGGGGTCGGCGATCGCTTCGACGAATCGCGCGATGACCTCGGGAGCACACGCCGGGTCCCAGAGGAGGTCGCGGCCGTGCGCCGCGGGGTGACGGAAGCTCGACAGCGTCGTGTCCAGGCGTCCGAGAAACCGCCCGAGGCTTTCGAAGAGCGCAGGCGACCGCGGCCGCGCCTCGGTGAGCGTCGTTCCCGGCAGATAGGTGACGAGGCGGACGAACCGGCCGCCGTCCTCGGCCCCCTCCGTTCCGTCGCGCGTGCGCACGAGGCGCGGCACGGGCAGGGAAGGATCGCGCTCGGCAATCCACGCGAGCGCCCGCGCCTGCAGGTCCAGAGCTTCGGGCCGTTCCTTGACGCCCGCGATCTTCAGGACGTACTGGCCGCGCGGCGAACGCAGACGGAAGTTGCAGTCGCGCTCGCTCGGGAGAGGCTCCGCCGAGGCCTCCAGCCCGTAGAGCTCGCGCGCGAGCCGCGACGCCTGCGCGGGGGAGACGGAGTCCATCGTGCCGCGACGCTATGGCAAGCCCGGCCGGCGTTCAAGCGGCCGTGCGATATCCTCCCGCCCCATGTCCAGCGTTGCCGCGGTCGCCGTCGCCGACGTTTCGACGATCCGCAAGAGCTTCCCCGCGCTCGAGCGGCGCGAGAGCGGCGTTCCCGTGGCCTATTTCGACGGGCCCGGCGGAACGCAGGTACCGCGCGAAGTCGTCGAGCCGATGGTCGACTATCTCTTCCGCCACAACGCCAACACCCACTGGCACTATCCGACCTCGGCCGAGACCGATGCGGCGATCGAGGTGGCGAGAGCCGCGCTGGCCGACTTCCTCAACGGAGACGCATCCGAGATCGCGTTCGGCCAGAACATGACGACGCTGACGTATCACCTCTCCCGGGCGCTGGGCCGTTCCTGGGGGCCGGGCGACGAGGTTGTGGTCACGGAGTTGGACCACCACGCCAACGTGGATCCGTGGAAGGCGCTGCAGGTCGAGCGCGGCATCACGATCCGTACCGTGCCTCTGATCCCGGAGACGGGACTGCTCGACTGGACCGAGCTGGAAAACGCCGTCAACCGCCGGACGAAGCTCGTGGCGATCGGCGCGGCGTCGAACGCGCTCGGCACGGTCAACGACGTGGCGGCTGCGGCCGCGCTGGCGCACTCGATGGGCGCGCTGACGTTCGTGGACGCGGTGCACTCGGCGCCGCACCTTCTTCCGGATGTCCGTCGGATCGGCTGCGACTACCTCGCGTGCTCGCCGTACAAGTTCTACGGCCCGCACCTGGGCGTCCTGTGGGGCCGCCGCGAGCTCTTCGACGCGCTCGACGTTCCGAAGCTCGAACCAGCGCCCGACTGGTCGCCGGAGCGGATCGAGACAGGCACGCTGTCCCACGAGGGAATCGTCGGAGCGGGCGCGGCCGTCGATTTTCTCGCGTCGCTTTCGGGCGGCGGCGCCTCGGGCCGGCGCGCCGCGCTCGCCGCCACTTACGCCGAGCTGCACGAGCGTGGCCGGCGTCTCTTCGGGCGCCTCTGGGCGGGACTCGCGGCGATCCGCAGGGTCCGGCTCTACGGACCCCCTCCCGACGCCGCGCGCACGCCGACGGTTTCCTTCGTGATCGACGGCGTCGCTTCCTCCGATGCGGCCAAGGATCTCGCGCGCTGCGGTCTCTATCTCTCGAGCGGCGATTTCTACGCCTGGACCGTCGTGCAGCGCCTCGGCCACGCCTCCGACGGCCTGATCCGGGCCGGCTGCGCCTGCTACACGACCGACGAGGAGGTCGACCGTCTCGTCGAAGGCGTCCGCGCAATCGCTGGGTAACATCGCGCTCCAAACTGCGCTGATCGATAATCCCTCCCGATGAAGGCCGTTCGTGTGGACGCCGACGGGGGCGTCTCTGTCGTCGAGGTGCCGGAGCCATCGATCGGCCCGGGCGAGGCCCTGATGCGCCCGCGCGTGGCCGGAATCTGCGGCTCGGACCTGCTGGATTGGTACGTGCGCAAGAAGGCCGGATCGATCCTGGGGCATGAAGTGTCGGGGGAGATCGTCGCAGTGGGAGACGGCGTGGCGGAGTTCTCGCCCGGAGATCGCGTTGCTCCGCACCACCACGCGCCGTGCCTGGCCTGCGAAGCGTGCGCGTCGGGCCGCTACGTCCACTGCGCGGAGTGGCGGGCGTCGCGGCTGGACCCCGGCGGCTTCGCCGAGCTGGTCCGGATTCCGGCGGTCAACCTCGCGCACGATACGCGAAAGATTCCGCAGGGCGTCTCCGACGAGGAGGCGAGCTTCGTGGAGCCGCTGGCGACGGTCGTCAAAGCCTTTCGCCGCGGCGGCTTCGCCCCCGGCCAGTCGGTTCTGGTTGTGGGGCTTGGCCCGGCGGGCCAGCTGGCGCTCCGGCTGGCGCGGGCCCTCGGCGCCTCCGAGGTCGTCGGCGCCGACCGCGTGGATTCGCGCCTCTCGGCCGCGCTGGCGGGCGGAGCGTCGACCGTGCTCGACGTTCGGAGGGAATCGCTCTCCGACGGCGCGCGCGGACGCACCCGGGGCCGCGGGTTCGACTTCGTGTTCGTGTGTCCCGGCAAGCCCGAGGTCATCCGTTACGCGTTCGAGGCGACCGCGCCCGGGGGGACGCTGCTGCTCTTTTCGATGGCGCCCCCGGGAGAGTCCTGGGACGCCGCGCTCTTCGATCTCTACTTTCGCGAGGTCTCCGTCGTGCCGTCTTACTCCTGCGGCCCGGACGACACCCGGGAAGCCCTCGCCTGGATCTCCAGCCGCCGCATTCCGGTGGCGGACATGGTGTCGCACCGGTTTCCGATCTCGCAGGCGCGAGAGGCCTTTGCGAGGGCTCGCGATCCGGAGGGCGCGATGAAGGTGGCGATCACGTTCGGATGAGCAAACACGCGCGCCGACTGGACGTGGTCCTGGTCGAGCGCGGCCTCGCCCCCTCGCGAGAGCGAGCGCAGGCCCTGATCCTCGCGGGGCGTGTGGAGGTGGACGGCCGCCGGGCCGAGAAAGCCGGCCAGAGCGTTCCCGGGGAGGCCGTCGTCACGGTCGGGCAGCCTCCGCATCCCTTCGTCTCGCGCGGCGGAGTGAAGCTCGCCGCCGCCCTCGATCACTTTGGCCTGGATCCCGCCGGCCTGGTATGCCTCGACGTGGGCGCTTCGACGGGAGGCTTCACCGATTGCCTTCTCCAGCGCTCCGCGGTGCGCGTCTATGCGGTGGACGTGGGGCACGGCCAGCTCGATGCGAAGCTCCGCGCCGATCCCCGCGTCATCGTCCGCGAGAAGGTGAACGCGCGGTCGCTCTCGGCGGAGCAAGTGCCCGAGCCCGTGGACCTCGCCGTCGTCGACGTGGCTTTCATCTCACTGCGGCTGATCCTGCCCGCGGTGGTGACGCTCGTGAAAAAAGGCGGCGCCGTGGTCTGCCTGGTCAAGCCTCAGTTCGAAGCCGGCCGCGGAGAGGTGCCGCGGGGCGGCGTGGTGAAGTCGCGGGAGACGCGGCGGCGCGTCGTCGGCGAGATCGAGGCAGCCGGAACGTCTCTCGGACTCACCGCCCTGGGCGCGATCCCTTCGCCGATCCTCGGAGCTCGCGGCAACGAGGAAGTTCTCGTCGGATTTCGTGTAAATTGAGGCGGATGAGGGGGTCACGCGGCTCGGCGTCCAGGTTCTCGCGGGTCGCCATCGTGGCCAAGACCACCTCCTCTTCCGCGGTCCGGCTGGCCGCCTCGATCGCCGCGGCGGTCCGGCGTCGGGGCCGCAAGGCCTTCTTTGACGACGCCACTGCGGAAGCTCTCGGCAAGCCCGACGGGGTGCCTCGGAGCGCGGTATCGCGCGAGGCCGACCTCGTCATCGTGCTCGGCGGCGACGGGACGCTCCTGTCGGTCGCGCGCAACGCTCCTCCGACCACGCCGCTGCTCGGAATCAACGTCGGGCTGCTCGGCTTCTTGTCGGGGCTGTCCGAGAAGGAGGCGATCCGGCGCTTCGACGAGGTCCTCGCCGGCCGATTCCGCGAGGACCGGCGGGGCCTCCTCGACGTGAAGGTGACACGGGGACCGCACCACGGCACCTACCGGGCCTTGAACGACGCGGTCCTGAACCGCGAGGCGCTGGCCCGCATCTCGACCTACGCGATCGAGCTCGACGGCCGCGCCGTGGCGGAGTTCCGGGCCGACGGCGTCATCGTCTCCACGCCGACCGGCTCGACGGCCTACAACCTCTCGGCCGGCGGCCCGATCCTGCACCCGCAGCTCGCGGCCTTCGTGCTGACCCCGATCTGTCCGCACACGCTGGGCCAGAGGCCGCTCGTGGTGCCGGCCTCCACGCGCATCCGCGTGCGCGTCGTCGGCCCCGAGCGGAGGGACGGCGGCGTCTACCTGACGCTGGACGGCCAGGAGGGATTCCCGATCTCCGCCGGAATTCCCGTGGACGCGCGGGCCAGCCGATCGATGGTCACGCTTCTCCGGCCCCCCGAGACGGATCACTTCCATCAGCTCTCGAGCAAACTTTCCTGGGGCGTGTAGAACCAGTCGGTCATGGCCGAGGATCCGCGCAAGGGCCAGGGTGGATTGGCGCACGAGGCGCGGCGGCTGTCCACGCTTCGTCTCTTCCTGATCGTTCTGCTCTTCCTGGCCCTGGCGGCCTACGCGATCTGGAACTCGGATCGATTCCAGTCGCTGTTCCAGGGCGTTTCGCAGCAGCGGCTCTCGGAGCTTCTGCAGCGGCCGGTGCGCTTCCGGCGCGTCGACTTTCACATCTTTCCTCCGTCGGTCACGCTCGCCGACGTCAGCGTCGGCAACGACCCGCGCACTCCCGAGGAACCGCTGCTCGCGGCCTCCGAGCTGACGATCGGCGGCGGAATGTCGGTCACCGGGGGCGAGCTGCGCTTCGGGCGCGTTCGCGCCGTGGGCCCGAAGATCGTTCTGACGCAATTCCCCGACGGAAGCTGGAATCTGCCTCCCGGCCTGACCGCGCCCGGCAAGGGAGGGGGAGGCCTGAAGCTCCGGGTCGGCGAGCTCATCGTGGTCCAGGGACTCCTGCGCTTCGAGGGCCGCAAGACGGACATGGATGGACGTTTCGAGGACTTCGCCGTCCAGGTGACGGCCCTGCCGCGGAACCGCTACCAGGGCACACTGGCCTGCCGCCGCGCCACGCTTCGGCTGCCGTCGGCGGAGCCTATGGTCCTGGGTCTGGACCTTCGGTTCCGGATCGATCCCGCGACCGGAGCCGCCGTCGAGAGCCTCCGCGCCAACGGGGAATTCGGAGAGCTCCGCGCCACGGGCTCGGTCGACAACTTCAAGAACCCGACGGTCCTCCTGCTGGCTTCGGGCGACGTCCACATCGCCGAAGTCGAACGCATCTTCCGGCTGAAGCTCGGTTTCACCGGAGACGCCTCGGTGCGGGCCGACGTCCAGGTCGCCGGCGGGGGGTTCCGGATCACAGGCAAACTGAATTCCTCGAAAATCGACGCCAAGGGCTTCCCCATCGAAGACCTGCAGGCGACCGTCCTGGCGCGTCCCGAAGCGCTTCTGGCCCGGATCGAGAGAGCGCGCTACGCCGGAGGCGAGGCCACCGGAGTTTTCCGCATCGAGAACATCGCGGGAAAGGGGCCGCAGCCGATGACCCTCGTTCTCGACGCGAAGCGGATCTCGATGGAGCGCTTCTTCGCCGATTTGAAGCTGCCCGGCACCGGTCTCTCCGGCGGCGCCTCGCTTACGGCGTCGCTGCGCTGGGGCGCGGCGGGGCTCGAGCGGGCCAACGGCGGCGCGACGCTGTCGATCGAACCGGGTCCCGCGTCGTCGCTGGTCCGCGGCCGATTCGGGGTTCCGGTTTCCGGCGGCGGAGCCCTCACCATCGTGGACGGTCGGATCGGTTTCGAGGGGACCACGTTCCGGTTCCCGGCGTCCTCTCTCACCATGACCGGCGGGCTGCAGATCGGCCACTGGATGCCCGACTTCGACTTTCAGCTGCGCTCGCGCGACCTGACGGAAGTGGATCATCTCTTCCAGAACTTCACGGCGGCCTCCGGCGGCCGTCCGAAGGCGCTGGGCCTGGGCGGGTCGGGCGACCTCGACGGCCACATCGCGAAGTCCTGGAGCGAGCCCGAAGTGACCACGCGCATCTCGGCGGAGAACGCGCGCTATGCCGGCGTTCTCTTCGGAAGCGTGCGGGGCACCGCCGAGATGCGCGAGGGAGCGTTCCTGTTCCACCCGCTCCGGATCTACGAAGGCAGCGCGACGCTCTCGCTCGAAGGCACCGCCCGCTATCGCCATCAGGCCGGGAAACCGGACCTCGACCTGACGGTGTCGGCCAAGGATTATCCGGCCCACCGCCTCCTCGACTACCTCGATCTCGAGTATCCGATCGAGGGCCGCGTCACCGGGACGTTTCCGCTGTCCGGCGACACGCCCTACGGAATCTCCGGAGGCGGCACCGCGGTGCTCGAGGACGCCGTCCTCTGGGGACAGAGAGTCTCGCGGTTCGCGGGCCGCGTGACCCTGGAGCCGGGGAAGGTCTCCTTCGACGAGATCCGCGCGGACCTGGAAGGCGGCATGATCGGAGGGCACGGCTCGATCGCCTTCCGGGAGAAGACGTTCGAGGTGCGGGCCGCGGGCGACGGTATTCCGATCCAGGCGCTGCAGTCGGTCCACGACGCGAGCGCCGACATCGACGGATCGCTGACATTCGAGATCAGCGGGTCGGGCAGCTTCGATCGGCCGGATCTGACGGTGTCGGCGACACTGACGGACGCGATCTTCTTCGGGCACGCGATTCCGCCCGGCAAGGAGCCGCGGCTGACCGCGAGAGTCTCGCACGGCACGCTGGACGCCACGGTCACGGTGGAGAAGGGTTGGACGCTCAAGGCGAGGGGCGAACCCTTCGCAACGCCGGGCACGGTCGACGCCGACCTCGACGCGCCGGACATCGCGTCGCTTCTCCTCTTCACGCCGCTCGGAATGGCGGAGGGGGCGGGCGGCGCCGTGGCCGCGACTGGCCACTTCACGTTGCCCAACCGCGAGGGCGCAGCTCCCGAGGGCGAGATCCTCGTGTCGTCGGCCCGTCTGGACCTCACGGAGCATCCGGGCCTGCTGCGGGCCGCCGACGCCCGCATCCGCATCGCGAATCACCGCATCACCCTCGACGAGACGAAGTTCGTCGGCGAAGGGGTCGAGCTCGCGGCGCGCGGCACGCTCGACCTGTCGGGTGAGAAGAAGGGGATCGACGCGCGTCTCACCGGTACGACGGACGCCGCGGTGCTGGGCCTGTTCGTTCCGGACACCGGCTTCTCGGGCAAGTTGACGATCGCCTTGGCGGCCAGCGGCACGATGGACGCGCCGGCCTTAAACGGTTCGGTGCGGATCGAGAACGGCCGCTACCGTGTCGCCGGCTACTCCTTCACCGAGATCGAAGGGACCATACGTGTCACCGGGACTTCCGGAGAGATCGAGGGCGTGCGCGCCAGGGTATCCGAGGGAGAGGCGTTCGCGGCCGGCAACTTCCAGCTCGCGGGCGCCTCGCTGAAGGATTACCGCCTCGCGGTCCAGGGCCGGCGCGTGCTGGTGCGGGCGATCCCGTCGCTCCGACTGACGGTCGACGCGGATCTGGTGCTCGCCGGCACGCCCGAGACCCGCGAGCTGCGCGGCCAGGTCTCGCTGCTGAGGGGGACGTATTCGAAGGACGTCGAGCTGACCGTCTCGGATCTGCTCGGGCGCAGCCGTCCCGGCGGCGCGATGGCCGCGCGGCAGCGCTGGATGGAGCGGACGTCGCTCGACGTGCGGATCGTCTCGGCGGCCGCGCTGGAAGTGCGCAACAACCTGGCGCGCCTCTCGGGGGAAGTCGACCTGACGGCGCGGGGCACGCTCGCCGATCCGGTTCTCCTGGGCCAGATTCTCCTGGACGAAGGAGGGCGCGTCGTCTTCAGCGACGTCCGCTACGAGATCGAGAACGGCGTGATCACGTTCGCCAACACGGCGCGCATCGCGCCGTTCATCGACATCCGGGCGCGGGCGGACGTGAAGGGCTACGACCTCGTCGTGTCCCTGGTCGGGACCTGGCCCCGGATCACGCCGACCTTCACTTCGGATCCTCCGCTGTCCAACGACGCGATCCTGGGCCTGATCCTGTCGGGCGTCCCGCCCGATACGCGGGCCTCGTCCGACACCGCCGGGCAGCTCGTGTCGGCAGCCGGCGGCGTGCTCACCGGCGCCGTGACGTCCCCGCTGACACGGAGCACGGCGCGCCTCTTCAAGCTCGACCGCTTCCAGATCGACCCGGTCTTCCAGGGCAGCACGCTGTCGACGTTCCGCACCACGATCGGCAAGCAGATTACGCAGGATCTCTCGGTGACGTCCTCGATCGCCATCGACTCGAGCAAGGACCCGATCATCCGCATCGAGTGGCAGGCCACCGACACGATCCTGATCCAGCTGATCCGCGACGAGAACGGCATCCTGACCCTGTCGTTCCGGAAGCGCCAGCGCCTGTGAGGAAGGCGGCCGCCGCCCGGGCGCTCGGCGCGCTGCTCTTCGTCGTATCGGCCGCCGCCCTCGGTCAGGAGCCCGCCGGGGCGCCGATCGCTCCCGACCTCTATGGCCGCACGGTCTCGTCGGTGGCGTACTCGGCCGACGGCGAGGTGGACCGCAAGGAGATCGCGGACCTGATCGCGATCGAAGCCGGGCGTCCGCTGGCCGAGGCGGACGTCTCGGCCACGATCCGGAATCTCTTCAAGACTCTGCGCTACTCCAACGTCGTGGTCACCGCCGAGCCCGAGGGCGACAACGAGGTGGCCGTCACGGTGCACCTCTGGAAGGCCTATCGCATCGCGAAGATCTCGTTCGAGGGAAAGACGGCGTTGTCGAAGGAGGATCTGCGGCGCGCGGCGAATCTTTCGGAAGGAGAGCCCTTCTATGCGTCGGCCCTGGAGAACGGCGCCGCGGCCCTCGAGAGAAGGCTCTCCACGGAGGGATACCTCGACCCAAAGGTCGAGCCCGACACCGTGTTCGACCCGGCGACCTTCACCGTCCGCGTCGTCTACAACATCACCGCCGGCAAACGAGCCCGGGTCGCCGAGCCGTTCTTCGACGGGGACATCCATCCATTCTCCGAAGCGGTCCTCGTGGAAAAGGGAAAGGTCAAGGTCGGAAAGCCTTACAGCGAGACGCGCGCGCGCGCGGCGGCGGATCGCATGCGCCGCTTCCTCCTCGAGCAGGGATACTTCCGGGGGACGGTCGAGCTGATCGCGGCGGAGCCCACCCCGGACGGGCGCCTCCAGCCGGTCTACCGCGCGACCATCGGGCCGCGGTATTCGCTGCAGGTCACCGGCGAGAAGGTGAAGACCGCCCGGAAGCAGATCCTGGATCTTCTCCAGACCCAGAGCTTCGACGAGGATCTTCTGGATCAGTGGGTCTCGGACGAGAAGGAGGCCCTGCAGAAGGCCGGGCACTACCGGGCGAAGGTATCCGCATCGATGGCGAACGGGGGAGAACCAATCCCCGTGACGCTGACGGTCGAGCCCGGCCCGAAGTACGCGGTGGACGCGATCGCGATCCGGGGAAACGCATCGGTCCCGGAGAAGACGCTCGAGGACCTGATGGTGACCCGGAAGAAGGGCCTGCCGATCATCCAAAAAGGGAGGTTGATCGACAAGGACCTCGACGACGACGTCAGCGCGATCCTCGGCTACTACCAGAGGAACGGCTGGGTTGACGCGAAGGTCGAGAAGTCGGTGGTGGATGGCTCGAAGCCCGATCGGCTGGGCGTGACGATCACGGTCACGGAGGGGCCGCGCACGTACGTCGAGGAGCGTACGGTCGACGGCGCCGAGCACCTCACGCCGGCCGAGGTGGAGCGCCTCTTGACGGTGCGCGTGGGCGAACCGTTCAATCCGAGCGCCGTTCGGCAGGACGTGTCGGCCCTGACCGATTACTACTGGAACCATGGCTGGAGGGAGGCTTCGGTCCAGGACCGCTACACCCTCTCGGAGGACCGGACGAAGGCGTCGATCGTCTACCGGGTCGACGAGGGGATGCGAAGCTTCTTCGGCAAGGTCATCGTCCGCGGCAACGCCGTGACCGACCCGGACCGGATCCTCCGCCAGGTCGCGTGGAAAGAAGGCGAGCCCTACTCCGAGGAGAAGATCGCCGACACCCAGCAGAACCTGGCCCGGACGGGAGCTTTCCGCACCATCGAGGTGCAGCCGCAGCCCGCCGACCCGCAGACCCAGTCGCGCAGCATCGACGTCACGCTGACGGAGGCCCGCCGCATCTCGCTTCTCTACGGCTTCGGCTACCAGAACGCCGCCGGCGCCACCGAAAACCGCAATGACGTCTTCGGCGTCGTCGGCGCCACGTACCGCAACCTCTTCGGCCTGATGCAGTCGGCTTCGGCGGAAGTCCAGTACGCCCCGCTCTCGCAGCGCGGGCACTTTTATTTGAGCTTCGTCGAGCCGTACGCGTTCGGCACCAACGTGCCCATCAACGTCGTCGGCTTCGTCTCACGCGAGCCCATCCAGGACGTCAACATCGACAAGCTCGGCGGCTACATCGAGTCCGTCCGGATCTGGCAGAAGTACCTGCGGGTGGGTCTGCGCTACGAGTACGTGCAGAGCGGTCCGACGAACCCCGAGGATCTCTCCACGATCGAGCTCGAGAAGTTCCCGAAATCCGACCAGCCGATCAAGCAGTCGGCGATCGGCCCGAGCTTCCTCTGGGATCGGAGAGACGACATCCTCGACCCGCACGGCGGTTACTACGCGAGCCTCGCGGGCAAGTACGCTTTTCCGTTTCTCTCGGCCGACGCGCGCTACGGCAAGGTGTCCGGACAGGTCGCCTGGTTCAAGTCGATCTTCGGGGGAGTTCTGGGCGCGAGCCTGCGCGCCGGCGCGATCTACCCGTACGACCTGGAAGCCCAGATTCCCGTGCCGATCCCGGAGCGCTTCTATGCCGGTGGCTCGACGACGGCGCGCGGCTTCGACACCGACCTGGCGGGGATACCGGCAGTCACGGTCGACTACAACACGCAGGCCACGTTTCTCAGCCTGAACGAAACGGGCTCCTGCGCCCCCAGGTACCCGCAACTCGAGCACTACAACTGCAACGAAGGGCCCCGCATCATCGGCGGCAACGGGTTCATGGCCTGGACGCTGGAGTACCGGCTGCCGGTCTTCGGCAACCTCGGCGTGTCGGTGTTCTACGATCTGGCGCAGGTCTGGGAGAACGCCGGAGACATCAACTTCAAGATCGAGGGACCCTTGAAGGTGGATGGCCAGCCCAACGTGAACATGGGGCTGCGCCAGTCGATCGGCGCGGGCCTCCATTACTTAACGCCGATCGGTCCGATCCGGCTCGAGTACGCCCGGCCCGTCGAACCGCGGACGATCGACTTCGAGGTCACGATCGACAAGTTTGAAAACGGTAATACCTGCGATGCGAGCACCGACCCTGGCCACTGCGTCCGCGGCTTCGGCAGCACCAAGGAGAAGGGGCGGATCCTGCTCTCGATCGGCTATCCGTTCTAGAATCGACGAAATGCCGCTCTTCGAGTACGAGTGCCGGGACTGCGGGAAGCGATTCGAGGAGTTCGTTCTCGGCGATGCGCGCCCGAGCTGCCCGGGCTGCAAGAGCGGCAAGCTGCGCAAGTTGCTTTCGGCGTTCGCCGTCGGATCCGGAGGGACGAAGACCTCCCCCGCCGAGGCGTCCGGAAGCTGCGGGACTTGCGGAGACCCGCGGGGTCCCGGCTCGTGCTCGATGAACTGACTCCGCGCGCGTGGCGCGGCGCGGAGTCATCCCGAGGGCGTGAAAGCCCGAGGGATCCCGTCCTTTCCGCGCGTCGAGTTCGGGATCCCTCGCTGCACTCGGGATGACGTGCTTACGTTCCCGGTGATTCCGAGAGAGAGACTGCCGGCACGCCCACCGGCCTCTCCGACGATTTCCGTTCGGCGGCGGCGAGCGCCTGGCGCAGCGGCTCGGGATCTTCGACCGTCCAGGAAGAAAGACCGGTGAACGGCGCCTCGGCCAGCGCCTCGCGCCACCCCATCGAACGCAGACCCCCGTCGCGCAGAGCGTGGACCAGCTTGAGCGTGCGAAACGCGTCGAACCAGGTGTGGAAGTGCCGGAGCATCGTCTCCGGATCGCCGGCCGAGCGCTCGACCGCCTGCCGGACTGCGGCGAACGCCTTCATCCGTTCCAGCGACTCCAGAAGCACCTCCGTCAGGAAGAACGGATTGCCGCGCGGCAGCTCCGAGAGCGCCGCGTCGAGCTTCCCGCCAGAGTCCGCGATGGCCGAGAGCGCGCGCAGCCACGCCGCCAGGTGCGCGAAGACCGCCGGGTGATAGAGACGAAATCCGGAAAGCGCCCGGTGCTTCGACACGAGCTGGGACAGCGCCTTGCCGGTTCCAAACGGAACGCGCTCGGAGATTCGGCCGTCGAGGAGCAGGGGAGAGCCCGAAAGGCGAACGATCGTCCCGACCTTCGCGAGCTTGTTGAGGACGTAGAAATCCTCGGCCGCGTTCTTCTCCGGAAAGCCGTGGACTTCGGCGTACGCGCCGGGGCGCAGCGCGATGCAGCTGCCCATCGCCTGGTATGCGTACGGGGAGCCCGCCCAGTCCAGGCCCAGCACGTAGTAGCGAAGCGAGATCTCGTACAGCCGCGCGGCTTGCGCGAGGTCCGGATCCTCCGCGAATCGGTGCTCGTAGAAGTAGATCGCGGCGGCGGAATCGTCCGCGGGCAGCGCCTCGGTCTGGTCGAAGTAGTCGTTGGGGAGAACGGCGTCGGCGTCGGTGTTGTGAATCCAGCCCGACGAGAGCCGCCCGGCCGCGAAGAGAGACAGCGCGACGTCGTTGCCGATCTTGCGGGCGAGGCCGACGCCCTGGCCTTCGGGCAAAAAGTGGCCGGACTGCGAGCGGTCGACGAGCAGGACGCGGCCGTTGGGGAAGTCGAGCTCCGTCGCCGGATGCTCGCCCGGCAGAGTCCGCGATGCTCTGGCTCCGGAAGCCAGACGCTCTCGCACGGCGCCGTTGGCCTCGTGAATCGCGTGAGGCGAATCCTCGCGGGCGTTCAGGACGACGACGACCAGCGTCTCGCCACGTGGCCCCTGCGGCACCGAACCCAGCGTGTCGAAGAGATTCTGTCCCTCTCCGTAGGCCGGTATGACGAGAGCGTGGCCGAATTCGCCCGGGATCGCGTCAGCGAGCTTCGCCTCGGGTTCGGCGTGGCGCGAGAGGTACTTGGAGACCGCTTTGTCCGGCACAGGCGGAGACTATCGGATAGCGGATCGACGGCTCAGTACAGAGCGGCGCGCAGCGGCAGCGACTCCATGACCCGGGCCTCCGCGTCGAGAAGCTCTTCGAGCCTTTCCTCGACTTCCCGGGGCACGAAGTAGGTCCGCGCCAGGTCCAGGTAGGTCTCGAGGTGCCGCACCTCGGTCCGAGCCAAGTCGCGGTAGAAGTCCTTGAGCGTCCCGTCGGGCAGCGCCGCCGCGAGAAGGCCGAAGCGCTCGCACCCCCTCGCCTCGACGATCGCGCCGGTGACCAGGCGATCCAGGAAGTACGCCTCGCTGCCCTGCCGGTACTCGCGCGCGAGGCGTCCCAGGTAGACGCTCCGAACGTCCGGGCCGAGCGTTCGCCCGCGCTCGGCGACGCGCTTGACGACCTCCTCGAAGTGGGCGAGCTCCTCGCGCGCCAGCGCGATGCAGCGGGCCACGAGCTCCGGGCGGTCGGGATAGTGCGCCACCAGGGCCAGCGCCGCCGCCGAAGCTTTCCTCTCGTTGGCGGCGTGATCGATGAGAAAGGCGTCGAGATCCGCGAGCACCGCCGCCGTCCACTCGAGCGGCGTGGGCCGCTTCAGAAGCAACCCGCTACCCTCCGCTGACGGCGGGCAGGATCGCGATCTCTCCGTCGGCCGGCACGGCCGTGTCGAGGCCCCGCGCGTCCCGCACGTTTTCCTCGCCCACGAAGAGGTTGACGTGCGGCCGGATCTCTCCGACTTCCGTGATCACGCGATCCCGCACGCCCGGGTGCCGGGCGCCCAGCGCGTCGAGGGCTTCACGCACGGTGGCCGGGGAGCCGTCGACGGCGACGCTGCGGAGTCCGCCCGAAAACGGCTGGAGAGGACCCGGTATCAGGAACCGGACCGCCATCAGGCCGCCTTGCGCCGGGAGCGGGCGGCCTTCGCGCGCCGCGCCTTCGACCGGGCGTTCGCCACGACGGCCGCCTTGACGCAGACGATCGGCGGGAGTCCCTCCGCGGCCAGCTTCCAGCTCCGGCCTTCGTCGCGCGACGCGTAGACACGGCCGCTGCGCGTGCCGAAATAGACGCCAGCCGGGTCGAGCGAATCCACCGACATCGCGTCCCGCACGACGGTCTCGAGCGCGCCCTTCTGGGGAAGCCCCCGGGTCATGGCCTGCCAGGATTTTCCGCCGTTCTTCGTGCGGTAGACGCGGAGCTTTCCGTCCGGAGTGCACCGGAAGCCGTCGGAGTGGAGCGGCAGGACGAAGGCCGTGTCCGGGTCGCGGGGATGAATCCCCACGCAGAAGCCGAAATCCGAGGGCACACCGTTGGCCACGTCGTTCCAGGAGTCGCCGCCGTCGTCCGAGCGGTAGAGGCCCCAGTGATTCTGGAGAAAGAGGCGATCGGGATTCGTCGCGTTCTGCGCGATCTTGTGGACGCACTGCCCGAACTCGGGATGCGGATCCGGCAGAAACTCCGCGCGGACGCCGCGGTTCTTGACGTTCCAGCTTCGCCCGCCGTCGTCGGTGCGATACGCGCCGCCCGTGGAGGTCGCGACGACCATGCGCCCGGGCCGCTTCGGATCCACCAGGACGGTGTGGAGACACAGACCTCCTCCTCCCGGCATCCATTTCGCGCGGTGAGGATGGTTCCAGAGGCCGTCGTTCAAGCTCCAGCTCTCGCCGGCGTCGCCGGACTCGAAAAGAGCGGAAGGCTCGACCCCACAGAAAATCGTGTCGGCGTCGTCGGCGCGGCCCGGCGAGATCTGCCAGATGTTCTTCAGCGTCGCTCCGGAGCTCTCCGGGAACCGCACCCGCGGAGTCTCGGGCTGGCTCCACGTCTTGCCGAAGTCGTCGCTCCAGCAGAGCTCCGCCCCCCAGTGCATGCTCGAGGGCGCCGCCCAGATCCGGCGCCGGCCGGCGCGGGAGTCGAAGGCCGCGGCATAGACCGAGCTCCCCGGGAAATACGGCCCCGACAGCTGGAACTTGCGGCGCCCACGGTCCGAGCGGAGCAGGAACAGGCCTTTCATCGTTCCGACGAGGACGAGCAGGTCCCCGTCGCGCGGCGACAGAGGTTTGGGCGGAGGAATCTTCTTTGCAGGCATGGACCGAGAGTCTATGTAATCCAGCGCCGATAAAGCTCCGTGACTTTTCGGCGCAGGTCCTCGAGGCTCCCATCGTTGACCAGGACGTCGTCGGCGCGCGAGCGCGCGGCGTCGGCCGAAAGCTGCGCGCCCATCCGTCGGCGGGCGTCCTCGTCGTCGCCGCCCTTGGCCAACCAGCGCCGGAGGCGCTCGGCCTCGGGAGCGACAACGAGAAGGATGCGGTCGTAGTCGGACTCGGTCTTCGCTTCCAGCAGCTGCGAGGCCTCCGCCACGACGACGCGGGCGCCGGACGCTTGCGCCTCGGCGAAGCGGCGGGCCCGCTCGGCCTGCACCAGGGGATGGATGCGCGCTTCCAGCTCGTGGCGTGCAGTCGGATCGCGGAAGACGATCGCCGCGATCTTCGCCCGATCCACCCGCCCGTCGTTCCCGACGATTTCGTTTCCGAAGAGCTCGCGGGCGGCCGACTCGCCCGGCGCTCCGGGAGCATAGAGGTCGCGTACGATCTGGTCGGCGTCGAAGACGACCGCGCCCAGCGAACGCAGGACGGACGCCACCTCGGACTTACCCGAGGCGAGGCCGCCCGTCAGGCCGACGCGTAGCACCGACTCAGCGCACCGGCGATTTGACGACTTCGCCGCCCTTCATCACGAAGTCGATGTTCGAAAGCACCGAGACGTCGGCGAGAGGGTCCCCGGCTACCGCCACTAGGTCCGCGAAGGCTCCCGGCTGGACGGAACCGACCTGCCCGGTCATCCCCAGAAGTTCCGCGGCGACGGTCGTCGCGCTGCGGATGGCCTCGATCGGAGTCATGCCCAGCTTCATTTCGTACTCGAATTCCTTGGCCTGGTTGATCTCCGTCCACGGAAAACCACCTGCGTCCGTGCCGAACACGATCTTCACGCCCGCCTTGCGGCAGTTCGCCAGCGACTTTGCCGCGATCATCTCTGTGTCCTTGAGCTCCTGGTCCTCGGGGTTGAGGTCGGCGAAGTAGTAGAGGACGGTCTGCGTCGGACTGAGCGCGATTCCCTTGCGCGCCATCTCGGCGGCCATCTCCGGCCGGATCGAGTCGCCGTGCTCGATCGAGTCCACCCCGGCCTCGACCGCGAGGCGCGTCCCCGTGTCCGAAGTGGCATGCGCCGCGACCTTCCGGCCTCGGGCATGCGCTTCGGAGACGACGGCCGCGAGCTCCGCTGGAGTCCAGTTGGGCCGCGTGTCGATGTAGCCGTCGGGCGTGAACCGGACCCGGCCGGTGTTCGCGTAGACCTTGACCCAATCCGTTCCGTAGGAGGTCTGCTCGCGGACCGCGCGGCGGCAGCCGTCGGCGCCGTCGCAGATCATGACGCCCGTCGGGAACTTCCAGTCGGGGCGGAAGTGGAGGATCGGATACGTTCCCGTGGTCGAGAGCGCGGGTCCCGCGACTTGGAGCCGCGGCCCCGGGATCACGCCCTCAGCGACCGCATCGCGCAGCGCCACGTCGGCGTAGCCCGCGCCTTCGGTCTCGAGGTCCCGCATCGCGGTGAAGCCGTGCTCCAGCGCAATTCTCAGCGCACGCACGGCGCGGGCGACTCGGTGCGCCGGGTACTCCTTGAGGATCTGGTCCTCGTACGCGGCGCTGGTCGCGTCCCCCTGGATCAGAATGTGGGTGTGCGCGTCGATCAATCCCGGCAGCAACACGCGCGGGCCGAGGTCGAGAACGCGGACTCCTGCCGGTGCGTCTGTCCCGACGCTCTCGATGCGATCGCCGCGGACGACGACCACCGGGTGCTCCACGTAACGTCCGGCCGCGGGGTCGAGGAGGCGGGCGGCCCGCACGGCGATGCGGGGAGGGCTCGCGTTCTCCGCCCCCAGCCCGGCCCACGTCGAAAGGAGGACGGCCGCCGCGCCGAGCGCGAAGCGGCGCCTCACGGCCGCACGACGACTTCGCCGTTCTTCATCACGAAGTCGATCTTCGACAGGACCGCGACGTTGGAGAGCGGGTCGCCGGCCACCGCGACCAGATCGGCGAACGCGCCGGGCTCGACCGATCCGACCTGCCCGCTCATTCCCAGGAGGTCCGCCGCGACCGTCGTGGCGCTGCGGATGGCTTCGATCGGCGTCATCCCGAGCTTGACCTCGAACTCGAACTCCTTGGCCTGATTGATCTCGGTCCAGGGAAACCCGCCTGCGTCTGTGCCGAAGGCGATCTTCACGCCGGCCTTGCGGCAGTTGTCGAACGACTTCGCGTGGGACTTCTCGGTCTGGCTGCAGACCGCGCAGCCGGCGGCGGCGCGAGGCCCGGCCACGTAGTCGGCGACGACGAGCGTGGGTACGAGGAAGATGCCCTTGCGGGCCATCTCCTTCGCCATCTCTGGCCGGATCGAGTCGCCGTGCTCGATCGAGTCGACGCCGGCTTCGACGGCAATCCTCACGCCTGTGTCCGACCTCGCGTGCGCCGCGACTTTCACTCCGCGGGCATGCGCTTCGGACACAACCGCGGCGATCTCCTCCTTTGTCCAGTTTGGAGGCGAGTCGATGTACCCCTCGTCGACGACCCGGAGCCCGCCGGTGTTCGCGTAGATCTTGACCAGGTCGGTGCCGTAGGAGAGCTGCTCCCGCACGGCCTTGCGGCAGCCGTCGGCGCCGTCGCAGACCATCACGCCCGACGGGAACTTCCAGTCCGGACGATAGTGCTGGATCGGGTAGCTGCCGGTCGTCGAGAGGGCGGGCCCCACGACTTTGAGGCGAGGGCCCGGCACGACGCCCTCGTTGACCGCGTCGCGCAGCGCCACGTCGTCGTACCCGGCGCCCTCCGTCTCGAGGTCCCGCATCGTCGTGAATCCGTGCGTGAGCGCGATCTTCATCGCCCGCACGGCGCGGGCCACACGGTGCGCCGGATACTCCTTCAGGATCTGCTCGTCGTATTCGACGGCGGTCGGGTCTCCCTGCAGAAGGATGTGCGTGTGCGCGTCGATGAGGCCGGGCAGCAGGACTCGGTCGCCTAGGTCGACGACCGTCAGGCCCGCCGGCGCGGCATCCCCGATCGACTCGATCCGGTCGCCGACGACGACCACGACGGGGTGCTCGCGGTACTTCCCGGACTTGACGTCGAGAAGGCGGCCGGCCTTGACGGCGGTGCGTTGAGGGGTCTTCTCGGCTCCGAGGGCCAGGGCGGCGCAGACGATCGCGGCGCAGGCGGCGACGGGTCTTTTTGAGCGGCGCTCGACGCGCCGACGAGAGCGAAGGTTTGTTCCCGTCTGGTCCATAATCCCTGGCTCTCCGAAGGTTTGCGGCGCTCGTAACGCCATACGACACCACCTTTCTTCCGCAGCTCTCTCTGCAACCTGTTGGCGCGGAAGCCTATCGCGGCGGCGAGAAAAGTTTCGGTTCCCCTAAACAATCTACAGGAGCGGACGTATCCTCTCCTGTAGAGATTCGAGGGGAGGGCCAATGGCGCCGGAAAAGAGCGATCTCCTGCAGGGAACCCTGGACGTCCTCATCCTGAAGACCCTTTCCACGGGGGCGATGCACGGCTGGGGCATCTCGCAGCGCATTCAGCAAGTCTCCGAGGACGTGCTGGCCATCAACCAGGGTTCGCTCTACCCGGCCCTCCACCGCCTCGAGGAGAAGGGCTGGATCTCGGCGGAGTGGGGCAATTCCGAGAACAACCGCCGCGCCCGCTACTACAGCCTGACGCGGACGGGCCGGCGTCAGCTCGCCGAAGAGACCGAGAGCTGGGAGCGCTTCGCCGCCGCGGTCACCCGCGTGCTGGCTGCGACCTAGAAGAGGAGGGCGTCATGATCCGCCGCATCGTCGGGAGCATCCGGGGGCTGTGGGCCGGAGAGCGCGCCGAGGCCGAGCTCGACGAGGAGCTGGCCTTCCACGTCGAAAGGGAAACCGAGCAGAACGTCCGGCGCGGAATGACGCCCGAAGAGGCGCGCCGCGCGGCCCTCGTCCGCTTCGGAGGCGTCGACAAGGTCAAGGACGAGTCGCGCGAGGCGTCGCGGGCGCTTTTCTTCGAGACCCTGGTCCAGGACGTCCGCTACGGGCTGCGCTCGCTGCGCAAGAACCCGGGCTACGCCATCGCGGCCGTTCTGACGCTGGCGCTCGGCATCGGAGCCAACACGGCGATCTTCTCGGTCGTGCACGGCGTCCTGCTGCAGCAGCTTCCCTATGGCGGCGGCGAGAAGCTCGTCCGCATCCGGGTCGACGCTCCGGGCGCCGGGATCTCCGACGGGCGCTTCGCCCCGCTGGAGATCGAGGACTTCCGGGCGCAGTCACGAGCTCTCGAGAGCGTCGTCGAGTACCACTCGATGTGGTTCGTGCTGCTCGGAGGCACCGAGCCCGAGCGCGTCCAGACCGGTGTGGTGTCCGCCAACTTCTTCGACGTTCTGGGCGTCAAGCCGATCCTGGGGCGGACGTTCCTTCCGGGCGAAGACAAGCACGGCGCCGAAGCGGTCCTGGTCCTTTCTCACGACTACTTCATGCGCGCCTTCGGCGGCGACGCGTCGGTCGTGGGCCGCGTGTTCCGGATGAACGACCGTCCGCACACGGTCGTCGGCGTCCTTCCCCCGATCCCCGGCTACCCCGAGGACAACGACGTGTACATGCCGGTCTCGGCTTGTCCGTTCCGGTCGGATCCGCAGGTCGAGAACAATCGCGACGCCGGGATGCTGCTCGCGTTCGCCCGGCGCAAGCCCTCGGCCTCGCTCGAGGACGTCCGCCGCGACCTCGGTGAGATCACGACGCGACTGGAGAAGGACTACCCCAAGAATTATCCCGCCGGCGCGCGGATGGCGATTTCGCCGCAGCCCCTTTCCGACGAGCTGACGCGGCGCGCGCGGCCGACGTTCCTGATGCTCTTCGGAACCGTCGGGCTGGTTCTCCTGCTCGCCTGCGCCAACGTCGCGAACCTCTCCCTCGCGCGCCTGATCCGGCGCGAGAAGGAGATGGCGCTGCGCTCGGCGCTGGGCGCGAGCCGCGGGCGGTTGACACGCCAGCTCCTGACCGAGAGCGTCCTGCTGGCGATGGTCGGCGGCGCCCTCGGGCTCGTCTTCGCCGCGGCCGGACGGGGACTTCTCGTGCACTTTGCGCAGCGCTTCACGCCCCGCGCCTCCGAGATCGCGATCGACACGCCGGTGCTCCTGTTCACGATCGCCGTCTCGCTCGCGGTGGGCGTGGGCCTCGGCCTGATCCCGGCGATCTCGGGACGGCGAAGCCTCGTGTCGGCGCTCCAGGAAGGGAAGGGCGAAGGCTCCGCGACGGCGGGCGGCCGCCTCGGCATCCGGAACATGCTGATCGTGGCCCAGGTCGCGATCAGCTTCGTCCTCCTCGCCGGGGCCGGCTTGATGCTCCGCACTCTGTGGAAGCTGTCGAACGTGGACCCGGGGTTCCGCACGGAGCGGATCCTGACCTCGCGGCTGGATCTGAACTTCAGCCGCTACAAGACCGACGAGGAGCGCCGTGATTTTCAGGTCCGGCTGCTCGAACGCCTCCAGACCGAGCCGGGTGTGCAGTCGGTGGCTCTCGCCGGCAGCTTCCCCTTGAACGAGCGGGGACCCGCGAACGGACGCTTCGAGATCGAGGGACGCCCACCCGTCGCCGTCGAAGCGCTCCCGCGCGCCGACTTTCAGCGCATCAGCCCCGACTACTTCAAGACCATCAGCGTGCCGATCCAGCGCGGGCGCGCGCTGTCGGACGCCGACCGCGAGGGCGCTCCGTTCGCGGCCGTCATCAACCAGTCGATGGCTCGGCACTACTGGCCGGGAGAAGATCCGGTGGGCCGGCGTATCGGCGTCGACAACGGTCCGGAGCGAAAGGACTGGATCACGATCGTCGGCGTCTCCGGCGACGTTCGGCAGTATGGTCTGGCGGATCCGCCGGTGGACCAGATCTACGTTTCGATGCGGCAGTACCCGGGGCTTTCGACGACCTGCCTGCTCCGCACCGCCGTCGAGCCCGAGCGCATGGAGCGCACCGTTCGGGCCGCCGTCCACACGATCGGACCGGAGCAGCCCGTGGATCGCTTCCGCACGATGGCGGAGGTCCGATCGGGCGCTCTGGACAATCCGCGGCTGACGGCGGTCCTGCTCGCGGCCTTCGCCGGCCTCGCACTGGTCATCACGGCGACCGGGATCGCGGGGGTAATCGGATTCTCCGTCGGGCAGCGACGGCGGGAGTTCGGAATCCGGATGGCCCTGGGCGCGCTTCCCGGAACCGTCCAGGGAATGGTCCTGAAGCAGGGAATGCGCCTCGTGCTGGCGGGTCTGGCGCTGGGGCTGGCGGGCGCGTTCGTCGTCAACCGGCTGTGGGCGGGTCTTCTCTACGAAGTCGCTCCGTCGGATCCGATCACGTACACCGCGGTGGCGCTCGGACTCGGCGCGATCGCGGCCGCGGCGTGCCTGGTCCCGGCACGCCGGGCCACGGCGGTCGACCCGATGGTGGCGCTGCGCAGCGCCTGAAGGAGAACGCGATGAAGCGCCGAATCGGGATTCCGGCCGTCGTACTGTTCGCGGCGGTGCCTCTCCTCGCCATCGGCCCGAAGGACACCGGTGCGAAGAATCTCGCGATCGTTCTCTTTCCCGGTGTCCAGATCATCGACTACACCGGTCCCTACGAGGTCTTCGGACACGCGCGCGTCGACGATCAGCGCGTGTTTCGCATCTACACGGTGGCGCCGTCCGCCGGACCGCTGCGGACGGCAATGGGTATGACTGTCACACCCGAGTTCACGATCGCCGACGCGCCGAGGCCCGACGTCCTCGTCGTTCCCGGAGGCAACGTGCGTCCGCAGCTCGAGAACGCCGAGCTCGTCCGCTGGATCCGCGACAGCGCGCGCACGAGCCAGGTCGTGCTGTCGGTCTGCAACGGCGCCTTCTTTCTCGCCAAGGCCGGCTTGCTCGACGGCCTGGAGGCGACGACCTTCGCGGGCCTGATCGATCAGCTCCGGGTCGCCGCGCCGAAGACGCGGGTCGTGACGGACCGGCGCTTCGTCGACAACGGCAAGATCGTCACCGCCGCGGGACTCTCGTCCGGAATCGACGGAGCCCTCCACGTCATCGAGAAACTCTACGGGAAGGGAACGGCGCAGGTGGCCGCGGTCGAGATGGAATACGACTGGCGGCCCGACTCCGGCTTCGCGCGCGCTGCTCTCGCCGACCGTCATCTGGAGCCGGCCTACGGGGCACTGGACGAATACCGGGGTCGCGTCCTGTCTCACGAGGGCACACGCGAGAAATGGGAGACGTCCTTCTCGATCCAGACGACCTCGACGCCAGCGGCCGTCCTCGCCAAGGTGGACGCGGTGCTCTCCTCGCGCCGGGACTGGGCGAGGCAACCGGTGCCCGCCGGCAAGGCGGCGGCTTCCGAGAGCCGCTGGCGTTATCGGGACGAGGCCGGAGTTATCTGGACGGAAGTCACGCGCGTCGAGCCGGCTCGCGAGGCGGGCTCGCTGCGGGTCGTTCTGTCGATCACTCGCCAGGGCTGATTCGTCCCTCGAGAGAGGGCTCTCGTCCGGCGCTTGAAACCCGGAAGGCTTCGAGCCGTTTGAACCCGCGAGGAGACCTGCGCATCGCAAAGCTCGCGCTGACGGTCAACGGGGAGGCCCGGACCGTCGAGGTTTTCGACGCGGACATGCCCCTCTTGTGGGTCCTCCGCGACGCCCTGGGCCTGACCGGAACCAAGTACGGCTGCGGCAGGGGCGTGTGCGGAGCGTGCACGGTGCACCTCGACGGAGAAGCCGTCCAGTCCTGCCAGGTTCCCGTCTCCGCGGCCCGGGGCCGCCGGGTCAGGACGATCGAGGGTCTCTCCCGCGACGGGAGCCACCCGTGCCAGCGTGCCTGGCTCGATGCGGATGTCGCGCAGTGCGGCTACTGCCAGCCCGGAATGATCATGGAGGCCGCGGCGCTCCTCGCGGAAAAAGCCGGTGTTGATCGCATCGAGAAAGCTCTCTCGTCGCACGTCTGCCGCTGCGGCACGTATGTCCGCATCCGCCGCGCCGTCGCCGCGGCGGCTGCGGGGGGAGGAAGTCGATGAGCGCCACGCGTCGCGCATTCCTCAAGACGAGCGCTATCGGAGGAGCGGCGCTGCTCCTCGAGGTGCCTCTGCCGATCCGCGGAGAGCAGAAGACGCGCTTCGCTCCCAACCAGTGGGTGCGAGTGGGAAGCGACGGAAGAGTCACGCTCGTCGTTGCGCGCTCGGAGATGGGACAGGGCGTGCGCACGGCGCTGGCCATGATCCTGGCCGAGGAGCTCGAGGCCGACTGGGCTTCCGTCTCCATCGAGCAGGCCTCGCCGGGCCCGGACTATACCGAGATGAACACGGGAGGAAGCGGCAGCGTCGAGGACTCCTGGAAGGCGCTGCGCACTGCGGCCGCGGCGGCCCGGACGATGCTGATCGAGGCGGCGGCCCGGACCTGGAAGGTGGATCCGGCCTCCTGCGCCGCGCGTGATGGCTCCATCGTCCATTCCGGGACCGGGCGCAAGCTCTCCTACGGAAGCCTCGTATCGCTCGCCTCCACGTTGCCCGTGCCGAAGGAGCCGCCGCTGAAGGACCCGAAGGACTTCCGGCTCGTGGGAACGGAGGTGAAACGGATCGATGGTCCGGCGATCGTCTCGGGCTCGGCGCGCTACGGCCTCGACGTGCGCGTGCCCGGCATGCTCTTCGCGGTGGTGGCGCGCCCGCCGGTGCCCGGCGGAAAGCTCGCCCGTTCCGACGCCGCGAAGGCGCGCGCGGTGCCCGGAGTCGTGCAGGTGGTCGAGATCGCCGGCGGCGTGGCCGTCGTCGCCCGCGACACGTGGAGCGCTCTCTCCGGCCGCGACGCGCTCGGAGCCGTCTGGGACGACGGATCGGCGTCGAGCGTCTCGACCGAGGAGCTCTGGCGCCGCCTCGACGATCCCTCGTCCACGCGCCACGCGAGGCACGTCACGCGGAAAGAGGGGGATGTCGAAGCGGCTCTCGCCTCTGCCGCGACGCGGGTGGCCGCGACCTACCGCGACTCGTTCCAGGCGCATGGTTCTGTCGAGCCGCAGAACGCCACGGCGAGCGTGGCCAACGGCCGCTGCGAGATCTGGGCGCCGACGCAGAACCCGCAGCGCGTCCAGAAAGAGGCGGCGAAGGTTCTGGGCCTTGCGCCGGACGGGGTCACGGTTCACGTCACGCTTCTGGGCGGCGGCTTCGGCCGCCGTCTCCATGCCGATTACGCGGTCGAGGCCGCGGAGGTCTCGAAGGCCGCGGGGCATCCGGTCCAGGTCGTCTGGTCCAGAGAGGACGACTTCCTCGGCGACTACCTGCATCCGCCCGAGCGCGTGGACCTGGAAGCCGGGATCGACGCAGCGGGCCGCGTCACGGCGTGGAGGCACCGCGCGTCCAGCTTCCACCTCTCGATGTTCGGCTCCTTCGATCCGAGCAGCCCGCCGGATGAGGAGCTTCCGTGGGGAGGCTACGACACTCCCTACGCCATCCCGAACCTCGCGGCCGAGTACACGCGGGTCGAGTCGCCGCTGCGCACGGGAGCGTGGCGCGCCGTCTTCTACCCGCCGAACGTCTTCGCCCGTGAGTCCTTCCTCGACGAGGTGGCGGGGCGTCTCGGCAAGGATCCGCTCGCGCTGCGGCTCGAGCTGCTCGAAGGAGACCCGATCCTGACCCTCGCCGGCGGCTACTGGAAGATCGACCGGAGGCGGCTGCGTGCCGTCCTCGAGCTCGCGGGACAGCGTGCGGGCTGGACGTCGCCGGTCGCTCCCGTGGCCGGCCGCCGCGTCGGGCGCGGGATCGCCTGCAACGTCTACCACGGGCGCACGCTTCTCGCCCACGTCGCGGAGGTTTCGGTCGGGCCGCAGGGCGACGTGCGCGTGCACCGCATCGTCACGGCGGCCGACTGCGGACGCGTCGTCAACAAACTGGGGCTCGTCGGACAAGTCGAGAGCGGCGTGGCCTGGGGTCTGTCCTATGCGCTGAAAGGCGAGATCACGATCCGCGGAGGCCGCATCGTCCAGACGAGCTTCCGCGACTTCCCGATCCTGGGACTCTCCGACATGCCGGCGGTCGAGGTGCACACGATCGACGGCGCCGACGCGCCCTCGGGTTTCGGCGAGCAGCCCGTTCCCCCGGTCGCGCCCGCCGTCGCGAACGCGATCTTCGCGGCGACGGGCAAGCGCGTGCGCCGGATCCCGATCCGGGCGGAGGATTTGAAGTAGATTCGGCCGGGGAGGTGGGCATGGATAACGCGAATGCCTCCGCCTTTTTCGACTACTGGGAAAAGGTGCGAGGCCGCACCACCCGCGTCGCCGACTGCATTCCCGAGGACCGGCTGGAGTGGACGTGGCAGCCCGGCAAGTTCACGCTGGGCGACATCCTCCGGCATCTCGCCGGCATCGAGCGCGACATGTACGCCGAGAACGCGCAATTGAAGCCCTCGCGCTACGGCGGCCACGGCCGCGAGCTTGCCGATGGGCTGCCGGCCGTGCGCGCGTATCTCGACCGCGCGCACGCCGAGTCGATGGCCATCTTCCGGTCGCTCTCGGACGCGGACCTCGAGAAGAAGTGCGAGACGCCGGGAGGAGCGAAGATCTCGGTTGGAAAGTGGCTTCGCCTGATGGCCGAGCACGAGATCCATCACCGCGGCCAGCTCTACATGGCGCTCGGGATTCTCGGCGTCGCCACGCCGCCGATCTACGGTCTGACCTCCGAAGAGGTCCGCGCGCGGAGTGTGCCGTCGTGAGCGCTTGCGATGAGTCTGCGTCCTGCCGACGCACCGGCGTGCGGCTCGCGGGACACGCTCGAACGCAAGCCTGACTCCATCGCTGTGCGCTCAGTCCCGCTGCGCGAGGCGTCCTCCCTCGGTTACTTCGGGAGACTCCTCGCGCCGCGAGCGAATGAACCACTGCCGCTAACTTGTTGGAGTCGCTGGTCGTCCGGCATCTCTAGGGAGACCGTTTCCACGTCCATTCCTCGGAGGCCGACTTGCCGGACTGCGTGCCTTCGATCTTCGCGTGGAGCGCGCCGTCCTCTGCGAGCCAGTAGAGGATCCGCGTCGGGAAATCGTGCGTCGGGTTCTCGAACAGGACGCTCCGGCCCTCGGACTTCGCAAGGCGGAACGGCGTCGCCGGACGGCCCTTCGGGCTCGCCCAGTAGGTGATTCCGTGGGTCGAGGCCTCGATGCGCAGGAACTCGAAGCTCTGCGTTCGGCCTCCGGCGACGTCGCGATGGAGCCCGAGCATCGAGCCGCCCTTCGGCGCCGTCCAGACCTCTTCCATCTCGACACCGCCGTCCGAGCCCGTCCACGTGCCGGCCATCCACGCCAGGCCGTCCAGACCGGTACGGGCGCCGGCCGCTCCGCCCAGCATCCACAGGAGAGCCGACCGCCCCGCAATTTTCCGCATCCGCATCATCGAGCACCTCCTTCTCGCGAGGCGGACGGTAACGGAGCGGAGGGGTCGTCGTCTTGAAGGAAAGCGACGTCGGAACCCAGCATCCGGTCGAGGCGCTCCGGGTCGGTGAAGTGTGGCGAAAGCTCGCCGCACGAGGCGTCGAGGCCCGCCGGCGTCTCGCCCGAGAACTCGCGGAACTCGCGGATCAGATGCGCCTGGTCCGCCTACCCGCACGAGGCCGCGAGCTCCGCCCAGCGCGGCGCGCCGCGGCCCGCGCGCCGCAGAACGTTCTGGAATCGCGCCAGCCGGGAGAGCGTCTTGGGGGATACGCCGACGCCTTCGGAAAACGCGCGCTCGAGCTGCCGGCGGCTCTTCCCGATCCGTCCCGCGACGTCTGCGATCGCAACGGCGCCGCGGCCGCCTAGGATCAGGGCCACCGCGGCGTCGACCCCGCGTCGGGAGGGCCGGTCCGGCTTTGCGCGCGCGAGAAGAAAACGCTCGATCGCCTCGCGCCGCGATCCGGCATCCGGCGCTTCCATCACCTCTCCCTCGACGCGCCGGCCGTCGCCGTTCCAGAGATCCTCGCTCGAGACGGCAGAATCCGTGAGCTCCGAGAGGGGCAGGGGCAGAAAGACGGACACGCCTCCGGGACGAAACCGAACGCCGAACGTCGAGACGGGCCCCGTCGCCTCGAGCGCGAGCAGTCCCGTCGTCGTGCCGACGAGGAAGCTCGCCGGCTGCGCGGCGATGCCTTCGGGCCCGAGGCTCCGGTACGGAGACTCGAGGTGGAAGATCCACTCGGGACATCCGTCCGGCAGAACGTTTTCGCGCGCGCCGGCCTCCGCGTCGGCGTCCACCGCGCTCCAGAAGCACTCGATCCAGGAGGAGAGCGCCGGGTGCGGCGCCCACTCGCGGTATCTCACGCGGCGGCCGCGGGCATCGGGAGAAAGAGCCGGGCGATCGAGCCCTTGTGCCCGCGCCGGTTCTCCAGCGTCAGGCTCCCGCCGTGGGCCTCGGCGATCTGGCGGCACAACACGAGACCGATTCCCGAGCCTCCGGGCTTCGTCGTGAAGAACGGGACGAAGAGGTTGGTCGTCTCGGGCAGGCCCGGTCCGTCGTCGGCGACCCAGATCTCGAGGCGCTCGCGGCCGCGCTTCCATCCGACCGCCACACCTCCGCCGGTCTCGAGCGCGGCGTCGGCGGCGTTGCGCACGAGGTTGATGAGGAGTTGCTCGAGCTGGTCCGCGTCGGCGTCCACGCACGCGAAGGGGCCCGGCAGGACGCCGACGGAGAGGCGGGTCTCCAGGCTCGCCACGCGCGCCAGCATCGGGCCGACTTCCACGCGGGCGGCGCGCGGCGGCGGCAGGCGGGCGAGCTTGGCGTAGGCCGTCGTGAAGCGGGACAGCGCCTCGGCGCGCGCCGCGATCACCGAGAGGCCGCGCCGCAAGTCTTCGCGCCAGTCGGGAGGAGGCTCGGCCTGTCCGGCCAGCGTCTGGAGGCTTCCCGCGATCGACTGGATCGGCGCGAGGGAGTTGTTCAGCTCGTGTCCCAGCACGCGGATGAGCCGTTGCCAGGCCTGCCTCTCCTCCTCGCGCAGGGGCCGCGACACGTCGGCCAGCACGAGCAGGCGGTGCGGCTCTCCGCCCTGGCGGAAATCGCTTCGCCGGATCTCCCAGCGGCCCGGGCCTCCGGGGAAGCGCGCCTCCAGGATGCGGGGCGCCGCCGGGTCGAGAAACGCCGAGAGCCCCAGCTCCTCGGCACTCCGCGCGCGCAGGCGCGGCTCGGGCTGGCCCAGGAGCTTTTCGCCGAAGCGATTGACGAGCTTCAGCCGGCCGGCCTCATCGAACGCGAACACGGCGACCTCGATCTCGGCCATGACCTTGGAGAGCAGCGCGCTCGCTTCGAGTGCGCCGAGCCTCTGCTCGCGCAGCGTCGCCGCGAGTGCGTTGACCTCGAGCAGGACCTCTCCGAGCGGATCGTCCGGCCGCGCCCCGCGCGCCCGGATCGAAAAGTCTTCTTCGCGCATCGCCGCAAGGATGTTGGACACGGTCTGGAGGGGCCGCACCACCCGCTCGTGGAGGGCATTGGCGAAGACGAGGAGGGCCGCGAGCGTCACGGCCGTGACCGTCCAGCGCAGACGCGGCGTGTAGTCGCCGGTCCAGAGAAGAACGAGCGCCGCGGCGAGGGCGGGCAGAGCCGCCGCCAGGGCGATCAGGACCACGCGCCGGTCGTGCGTCAGCGACCGCATCGTTTGAGCGGCGCTCGACGCGCCGACGAGAGCGGAGATTTGTTCCCGTCGGTTCTCATCAGTCTGGTTCTTCGAAAGGTAATCACGCGCCTCGTCTCAATCCTTAGAACCTCTCGGCTGCCGGTCAACCCGTTACGTGCCGTGCTTCTCCAGGCGGCGATAGAGGGCGCTGCGCGAAAGACCCAGAGCGCGCGCCGCCTGGCTGACGTTTCCGCCGAACCGGTCCATGGCCTTTTTCACGAGCAGGCTCTCGACTTCCTCGAGCGACAGGTCCTCCAGCCGCGGAGCCTCGCCCGTGCCGCGGCGCAGCGCCAGGTCTCCCGGACGGATCGTGCCGCCGGAGCTCATGAGGACGGCCCTCTCGACGGCGTGGTCGAGCTCGCGCACGTTGCCGGGCCAGGGATGCGAGAGCAGCGCGTCGAGCGCGGAAGGCTCGAACCCCGAGATCTCCTTGCGGTAGCGGCGGGCGTGGGCCTCCAGGAACTGCCGTGCCAGGACCGGGATGTCCTCCTTGCGATCGCGCAGCGGCGGAATGCGAATCTCGATCGTGTTGAGGCGGAAGAGCAGATCCTGCCGGAAGCGGCCGGCCGCGGCCTCGGCGCCGAGGTCGGCGTTCGTGGCCGAAAGGATGCGCGCGTCCGAGCGCAGCGTCCGCGAGGAGCCCAAGCGCTCGAACTCTCCCGTCTCCAGGACCCGAAGGAGCTTGCCCTGCTGGGGGAGCGGGACGTTGCCGATCTCGTCGAGAAAGAGCGTGCCTCCGTCGGCGAGCTCGAAGCGGCCGACCCGGTCGGCCCGCGCGTCGGTGAACGCTCCCTTGACGTGCCCGAAGAGCTCGCTTTCGAAAACCCCCTCGGAGATGCCGCCGGCGTTCAAAGTCAAAAATGGCTTGCCCGCGCGTGCCGACACCGCGTGGAGCGCCCGGGCCACGACGCCCTTCCCGGTGCCGTTCTCGCCGGTGATGAGGACGTTGGCGTCCGACGGGCCGACGCGCGCGATGACGTCTAAGACCGGGCGCATCGCGGGGGAGCCCGCGATCATCGCCGGAGCCCCTTCGTGCCGGAGCAGCCGGTTCTCGGCCTCCAGCCGCTCTCCCTGCCGCAGCGCGCGGCCCAGCGCGATCTGCGTGCGCAGGGTCGTCAGGAGGCGGGCGTTCTCCCACGGCTTCTGCACGAAGTCCCGCGCGCCGCGGCGCATCGCCTCGACTGCGAGGTCCACGGTTCCCCACGCGGTCATGACGATCACGGGCAGGCTCGCGTCGACCTCGCGGATCTTGGCGAGGAGGTCGAGGCCTTCCTGGCCGGACGTCGTGTCGCGGGCGTAGTTGAGGTCGATCAACACCGCGTCGTACTGCCGCGCCTCGAGCGCGGCGAGCGCTCCCGCTGGCGAGGAGGCGGTCTCGCAGTCGAGCCCCTCGGCTTTCAGGAGAATGCGCAGCGCTTCCAGGACGTCGCGCTGGTCGTCGGCGACGAGAACGCGCGACTTCACGGCTGGAGTCCCGCGCGGCGGCGGAGGCTCACCGCGGCTTGAAGTCGAGCGCCGCGGAGTTCATGCAGTAGCGCAGGCCCTCGGGAGCCGGTCCGTCGTCGAAGACGTGCCCCAAATGACCGCCGCAGCGGCGGCAGAGGACCTCGGTGCGCGACATGAAGTGGCTGTTGTCCTCGCGGGTCTTCACGCTCGCGCCGCAGGCCGGCAGCGAGAAGCTGGGCCAGCCGGTGCCCGACTCGAACTTCGCGCGCGAGTCGAAGAGCGGGTTGCCGCACGCGGCGCACGAGTACGTGCCGTCGGCGTGATGGTTCCAGTACTTTCCGGTGAAGGCCCGCTCGGTTCCCTTCTCGCGAAGGATCCGATACTGCTCGGGCGTGAGGGAGTCCTTCCACTCCTTCTCGGACTTCTCGATGCGGCCGGCGGGATCCTCGACCACGGGCCGAATCTACCACCGGAGCGTTCGACCTTGGCGAGCGCTCACTCCGACCGCAGGGCCTTGATCGGGTCCAGCCGGCTGGCGCCGCGCGCCGGCAGGTAGCTCGCCGCCAGGGCCACCGCGGTCAGGAGGGCCGCGATCCCCCCGAACGTCAGGGGATCTCGCGGGGAGACACCATAGAGAAGGGCCGACAGCGCGCCGGTCAGCACGAAGGCTCCGGCCAGGCCGAGACCGACTCCGGCGAGCGCAAGACGCGCTCCCTGCCTCAGCAGGAGGCGCTGCACGTCTCCGGGCCGGGCGCCCAGGGCCATCCGGATCCCGATCTCGTGCCGGCGTTGCGCGACGCTGAACGCGATGACGCCGTAGACGCCGATCGCCGAAAGCAGCAGCGCGGTCACGGCGAAGAGCAGGAGCAGATTCATCGCGAAGCGCCGCTGGTCGACGGTCGAGGACATCGCCTCGTCCATCGTGCGCACGCCGTAGATCGGGAGCTCCGGATCCGCCGCGCGGACCTCCTTTTCGATCGAGGCCCCCAGGGCCGCCGGACTGCCGCCGCCGCGGACGAGCAGTGTCATGTTGAGGCTCGAGGCCTGGAGCATCGGCCGGTAGAGGATCGGACTGTCGAGCGCGTCGAGCGCCTCGGTCTTGACGTCGCGCACCACACCCACGATCGTCATCCACGGCCCCGGCTGGAGACGCCCGGGTATCCGGATCCGCCGGCCGACCGGGTCCTCCTTCGGGAAGAACTTGCGGGCGAGGGAATCGCTCACGACGGCGACCGGCATCGCCTTTTCCTCGTCCTGTTCGGTGAAGACCCTTCCCCGTACCAGCGGGATCCGGAGAGTGTGGAAGTACCCCGTGCTGACGCTCGCGAACTGCGCCCCCGCCCGACCCTCCCGGTCCGGGTCGCGTCCCTCGATCTCGAATGCTCCGCCGCCGCGGTTGCTGCCGAAGGGCACGCGGGTGGAAGCCGCGACGCTCTCAACACCCGGCATCGTTCCGACGCGTTCGAGAATGCGCTTGTAGAGCGTGACCTGGGCGTTGTTCTGGAAGTAGCGGCCGGACTCCGGAATGTTGGGCTGGGGCAGCCACAGGCTCGCCATCGTCACGCCCTTCGCATCGAAGCCTGGATCCACCTGCTGGAGCTGCCAGAGCGTTCGGACGAGCAGACCCGCCGCCACGAGCAGCACGAGCGCCAGCGCGAATTCCGCGACGACCAGGAGCGACCGCAGCCTCCGTCCGCGCCGTCCGGTCGACGAGCCCCGCGCGCTGTCCTGGAGCGTCTCGGAGAGCCCCGGCCCGGAAGCCTGCAGAGCGGGAAGGGTGCCGAAGAGGATTCCGGTCGCGAGCGACGCAACCAGCGTGAAGAGCAGCACGCGCGGGTCCGGTCCCGTGTCGGTGAGCCCCGGGATGTTCGTCGGAGACATGCGGACCAGGAGCTGCACTCCCCAGGAGGACAGCGCCAGGCCCAGCCCTCCTCCCGCGAGCGCCAGGACGAGGCTCTCGGTCAGGAGCTGGCGCACGAGCCGGAGGCGTCCGGCGCCCATCGCCTGGCGGATCGCGAGCTCACGGCGGCGCACCGAGGCGCGCGCCAGCAGCAGGTTGGCGACGTTCGCGCAAGCGATCAGGAGAACGAAGCCGACCGCCGCCATCAGGACGAGGAGTGCGGGCCGTACGTTGCCGACGAGGTCGTCCTGAAGCGGAAGGATCCGGGGCGACCATCCCTCGGCGTTCGGGTACTCGGTTGGGAACTGACGCCGGAGCTCCCCCGCGAAGACGTCGAGACGCTGTTGCGCGGCGGCCAGCGAGAGACCCGGTTTCAGACGCGCCAGTCCGCCCTGCAGGAAATACGCGCGGCGGTTGGGCTCGCCGCGAAACGGCGACGTCCGCCAGCCGGCCGGTGACCAGATCTCGACGTCCGTTTCGATGCTTCTTCCCGGATGCCGGAACCCCGGAGGCGCCACGCCGACGATCGTGTACATGTCGTCGTCCAGCCGCATGGTCTTGCCGATGACGCTCGGGTCCGCCGCGTAGTGCCGCCGCCACCACCCGTCGCTGATCACGGCGATCTCGGCGATTCCGGTGCGGTAATCCGCTGGCTCGAAGAAGCGGCCGACCTGGGGCCGAACCCCGAGCAGCGAGAAGTAGTTCGTATCGACCAGAAGAACCTCGGCGCGCTCCGGTCGGTCGCCGCCCGTGATGTTGGCGTTGATCGGATAGAGGCCGGAAACCTGGCCGAAGATCCCGGCACGGTCCTGATAGTCGAACAGCTCGGGCGGGGAGAGTCCCACGTCGGTGAGTCCCTGTCCCTTCAGGTCTCCGGTCACGCGCACGAGCTCCCCCGGCCGCTCGAAGGGGAGAGGCCGCAAGAGCACCGCGTTGACCACGGAGAAGATCGCGGCGTTGGCGCCGATGCCCAGCGCGAGCGTGGCTACGGCGATGGCGGTGAAGCCGCGACTCCGCACCAGCATGCGAACGGCATAGCGGACGTCCTGCGAGAAAGTGGTCACGATGGCCTCCTCGTCATTCGCTGCGTAGTGCGTCCAGGGGGTCGATGCGCGCCGCGCGCCGGGCGGGAATCGCTCCCGCGAGGATTCCGACGGCGAGCAGGAGCGCGGCGATGGCCGCATAGGTCGTCGGGTCGGTCGGCCGCACCTCGAAGAGCAGGCTCGACAACAGGCGCGTCACGCCGAGAGCCGCCGCGCATCCGATCGCGAGACCGACGACGACGAGCCGGAGTCCCCCCGCCGTCACCAGACCCAGGATCTGACCCGGTCGGGCGCCCAGGGCGATGCGAATGCCGATCTCGCGCCGGCGCAAGGTGGCGCTGTAGGAAACGAGCCCATAGAGGCCGAGCGCTGCGAGCAGCAGCGCGAGCCCGGCGAAGCTCGACAGCAGCGCCGCCTGAAAGCGCGGTCCGGCCACGGATTCGGAGACGAACGTCTCGAGCGGCCGGACGTTGGCCGCGACGAGCGCCGGGTGCACGCGCCGCACGAGACTGGCGACCGCGGGCGCCAGGGTCTCCGCCGGCGTGGTCGAGCGGATCATCGCGTACGCCCAGGGAAAAGGCGTCTGGGAAAACGGGGTGTAGATCGCCGAGTCTCCCGGATCGTCGAGGCCACTGTACCGGACGTCCTCGACCACGCCCACGATCTCGCGGAAGTCGCTGCTCTCTTCGGGATTCAACAGACGCAAGCGCCGGCCGACTGCGCTCGCGCCCGGAAAGAGGCGCCTGGCCAGGCCGCGGCTGACGAGAGCCACCGGCGCGGTATCGGCGCGATCGCCGTCGCCGAACGCGCGGCCTTCGAAAACGCGCGTCCCGAGCGCATCGAAGTAACCCGGAGTGGCAGCGATGAAGTACGCGGAGGAGTCCTCGGACGCCGACGCGACCCGGCCTTCGATCTCGAAACGCGTGGCCCTCTGTGCGGTCTGAGGAGGAAGCGCGGTGCCGGCGCCGGCTGCGACGACGCCGGGAAGCTCGCGAATTCCGCGGACGATCTCCAAAGTGGCCGCCGCCCGGGCCTCCCGCCCGTCGAGGTCGACGACGTTCACGGAAAAGCTCGTCACGTTCTGAGGACGGAATCCCTTTTCGACGTGGAGCAGGCGCTGGAGGCTGCGGGCGAGCAGCCCGGCCCCCACCAGCACGACGACCGCCAGGGCCACCTCGGCGACGACGAGCGCTCCACGCAGCCGGCTTTGGCGGCCCGACGAGCCCCGCGCGGAATCGGCGACGGCTCGCGCGAGATCGGTTCGGGAAGCCTGAAAAGCGGGAGCCGTTCCGAAGAGCAGTCCGCTCGCGACGGCCGCACCGAGTGCAAAGAGCAGGACCGGGACCTCGAGGCGAACCTCCGAGAGCCTCGGCAGGTCGGAGGGCGCCACCGCCGGAAGCGCGGAGATCGCCCAGGCGGCGAGCAGAACGCCCAGCGTTGCTCCCGCCAGGGACAGGAGCACGCTTTCCGTCAGCAGCTGGCGGATCAGCCGGCCGCGCCGCGCACCGAGGGCGGAACGGATTGCGATCTCCCTCGATCGCGCGGCGCCCCGGGCGAGCAGCAGGTTCGCGACGTTGGCCGAGGCGATGAGGAGAACCAGGCCCACCGCCGCGAAGAGCGTCCAGAGGGCCGGACGGACCTCGCCGAGCAGCCGCTGCTCCAGCGGAACGAACTGCGCGGTGAATCCCGCGTTGGTGTCGGGATGAATCTTCTGCAGCCGGCGGCTGACTTCCGCCACTTCGGCGCGCGCCGCCTGGAGTGAGACGCCGGGCCGGACGTGCGCCACGACCCGAAAGATGCGCAGGCCACGATTCTCGGCCATCGCGGGAGTCCTCGCCATCTCGTGCTCGAGTGGAACCCAGAAGTCGAACTGCCGGCTCGGGAACTCGAAGCCCGGGGGCATCACGCCGACGATCGTGAATGGGCGCCCGCCCAGGGAAAGGGTCTGATCCAGCGCGGCGCGATCGCTGCCGTAGCGCTGTCGGGCGAAGGCGCTGGCGAGCACGGCGACCGGCTCCCGCGCGTCGGCGGGCCCGATGACACGTCCGGCCGCGGCCGCTCCGAACAGCCGGAAAAACTCGCCGGAGACCTCCGCGCCGCGGCGCTGCTCGGTTCCTTCGCCCCGCTCGAGACCGACGTTGTAGAGGTTGGTCGCGAAGACGGCCGTCTCATCGAGAGACCGAGTCTCCCGCCGGATGTCTTCGTAGTCCGGCAGCGAAGCGTTCCCGACGAGCAGGCGGCCCGCGTCCCGATAGGGCAGCGGCGTGAGGAGGACGCCCCGCACGATGGAGAAGACGGCGGCATTGGCGCCGATGCCGAGAGCCAGCGTGGCGACGGCGACGGCCGTGAATCCGGGGCTGCGGGTGAGAGTGCGAAGCGCGTAGCGAAGATCCTGGCGGAGGGCGCCCATCACTCGCTCCGCAGCGCCTCGAGGGGATCCAGTCGCGCCGCGCGGCGGGCCGGCGGATACGCCGCGGCGAGCGCCACCGCGATCATGAGGAGGGCCCCGCCGGCGAAGACGACAGCGTCGGCCGCCTTGACGCCGAACAGGATCGATTCGACGACGCGCGCCAGAACGTACGCGGCAGGCAGTCCGATCAGGCCGCCGACGAGGAGGAAGCGCGCGACCTCGCCCAGAACCAGACGCCGCACGCTTCCCGGATCCGCGCCCAGAGCGATGCGGACTCCGATCTCCCGCCGCCTCTGCTCGACCGCGAAGGAGAGCACGCCGTAGATCCCGATCGCGGCGAGAAGAGCTGCCAGTGCGCCGAAGGCCGCTGAGAGAAAGAGCATCAGCCGGTCCGTCAGGAGCGACTCGGAGAGCTGCGCTGTCATCGTCTTCACGTTGTCGACGGGGAGCTCCGGGTCCAGCCCCTTGACGGCGGCGCGCAGCGGGGGCGCGAGGAGTCCCGGATCGCGATCGGTCCGGAGATAGAACGTCAGCTCGCCGAGCTTTTCGTACTGGAGATACGGCAGGTACGCGAACGGGACATCCGGCTCAGTGACCTGCGCGTTCTTGATGTTGCGGACGATGCCGACGATCTCGATATCGGGCTTCACGTCCGGCCCACCGCCGAGGCCGAACCGCGCGCCGAGAGCGTTGCGGCCGGGGAAGAGCTTGCGGGCCATTGTCTCGTTGACTACGGCGACCTTGGGTGCGGTCGCGTCGTCCGTCCAGGCGATATCGCGACCGGCGAGGATCGGAACGCCGAGCGTCATGAAGTAGTCGGGACCGACGTGGTTGCGGCGCACGCGTCCAGACTCGAAGTCGGGCGGAGCGCCTTCGACTCTCACGTTGCCTCCGCTGTCGCTGTTGGTGAAGCTGGAGAGCTGCGCGGCGGTGACCGAGCGGACGCCGGGAAGTCCTTTCAGATCCTCGGTCAGACGGCGGGCGAAGTCTGCGGTGCGCTCGGCCGAATAGCCGTTCAAATTCGGTGCGATCACAAAACCGATGACGTTCTCGGGCCGCACCCCCAGATCCACCCGCGCGAGATTGGAGAGGCTCCGCGCGAAGAGGCCGGCCGCGACGAGGAGGACGAGCGTCAATGCGACCTGCGCCGTGACCAGCCAGGCCCGAAACCGCAGGGCATCGCGGGCCGGCGAGACCGTCCCCCGGCCCTGCCCGGCAAGCGTGCGCGCGGGGTCGAGGCTCGCCGCCCGGTAAGCCGGCCCCACGCCGAAGAGCAGCCCCGCGATGAGCGACAGCATCCCGGCGAAGAACAGGACGCGCGGATCGATCTGTGCCGCGATCAGGCGCATGTCCGCCTCGTCCGGGAACGCCGAGAGCAGGCCATGCAGGATCCAGGCGGCGACCACGACGCCGAGGAGGCCGCCGGTTATGGTGAAGAGAAGACATTCGACGACCGACTGCCGCAGGAGATGCCGGCGTGTGGCGCCGATCGCCAGTCGGATCCCGTACTCGCGCTGCCGCGCCGCGCCCCGGGCCGCGAGCAGTCCGGCGAGATTCGAGCACGCGATCAGGAGAACCAGACCTACCATCCCCATGAGGGACACGAGCGGCTTGCCGATGCCGTCCTGGAGCACCCGGCGGCCGTGCGATCCCGGCTGGAGCAGGACGCGGCGCGCCAAGAACTCCTTCTTCGTGTTCTCGTTCCAGCCTTCCATCTTCGGCAGAAGCTCCTGCAGCAGCGGACGGTACGTCGGCTCGAGCGCGCGCTCGGCCTCCGCGCGGGACAGACCCGGCTTGAGCCTTCCGACGATCTGGAGCCAGTAGTCCTTGGGGTCCTCCAGACCGTTCCAGAAGGGCGTCATCTGCGGCTTCATCATCATCGGCACGAAGAGATCCGCAGGACGCCCGGCCTGGATTCCGGCAAACGACGGCGGCGCCACGCCGACGATCGTGAAGGGATGACCGTTGAGGACGACCGTCTGGTCGAGGATCGCGCGGTCCGAGCCGAAGCGCCGGGCCCAGAAGCCGTGGGACAGGACGGCCACCGGATGCGCGCCGGGTGTGCGGTCGTCGTCCGGGCCGAGGACGCGGCCCAGTGTGGGAGGCACTCCGAGAACGCCGAAGTAGTTGCCGGTGACGAGCTCGCCACGGGCGAACTCCGTCGAGCCGCGCGCGGCCACGCTCGCGTCGAACGGCTCCTCGCCGATCAATCCGGCGAAGACCATGGAGCGATCCCGGAGGTCCCGGTACATCGGATACGAGAAGCACGCCGTGTCATCGCCGTCGCTGTGGGTGTGTCCCTGGCGGGGTCCGGGAGAGCGAAGCAGGACGAGCTCGTCCGCGTTGCGCACCGGCAGCTCGCGAATCAGGACGCGGTCCACCAGCGCGAAAATCGCGGCGTTGGCGCCGATTCCGAGCGCGAGGGTGGCGATCGCGGCCGCGGCGAAGGCGGGGCTGCGGCGCAGGGTTCGCAGGGCGTAGCGCAGGTCCTGGAGCAGAGGGCTCATGGCAGGTCCTTTCTCATTCGCTGCGGAGGGCGGTCATCGGGTCCACCTTTGCGGCGCGGCGCGCGGGCACGTAGGAGGCCAGCGCCGCCGCTGCGGCGAGCACGGCCGCGACCGCCGCGAACGTCGCCGGGTCGCGCGGTCCGACTCCGTGCAGCGCCGAGGCGAGCACGCGCGAGGCGGCCGCCGCGGCGAGGATGCCGGCACACAGTCCCAGAGCGACCGGGACGACGCTTTGCCGCACCGTCAACCCGACGATGTCGCGGGTTGTGGCGCCGAGGGCCATGCGCACGCCGAACTCCGGGGTGCGCTGTGCGACGAAGTAGGAGATGACTCCGTAGATTCCGACCCATGCCAGCAGCAGCCCGATCGCACCCAGCGCCGAGAGCAGCATGGTGTTGAACCGGTCCTGTGCGAGGGAACCGCGAAGACGCTCGTCCATCGATGTCACGTCGTAGAGCGGAACTCCGGGAGCCGCCTCGCGCGCCGCCGCGCGGATCGCGCCGGCGAGCGCTGCGGTATCGCCGCCGCTGGAGCGCGCCGCAATCGCCATGGTGCGCTGGACCCAGTCCCAGGCGACGGCGGGAGACTGGGCGATCGGGATGTAGAACTCGGGGTACAGATCGACTCCGAGACCACGCGAGCGGACGTCTCCCGCGATCCCGATCACCGTCTTCCACATAGGATCCGTGTCGGATCCCTCACAGCAAGCGACACGCCTGCCGATCGCATCCTGGCCCGGCCACAGTTTCCGCGCGAGCTCCTGACTCACAATCATGACCCTCGGTGCGCCGCGCACGTCCTGCGGACCGAAGCCGCGGCCGCGCAGAAGCGGGATCCGCATGACCTTTAGATAGTCCGGCGTGATCATGCGCAGGCGCGCGTCCACGGCCTTGGTGACGTCGAGCGTGGCGGCCTCGGCGATCAGGCCGTTGGAATTGCCGCCGGGCCCCATCGGCAGCTGCGACGTCACGGCAGCCGCCTGCACGCCGGGGAACCGCTCGACCGCGGAGACCAATCGCTCCCACGTCCGGTTGACCAACTCGTCGTCGGCATACTCAGCGGCCGGCAGCGACATGCGTGCGGTCAGGACGCCGTGGGGCTCGAAGCCGGGCGCCACGCGCTGGAGGTGGATCGCCGTCCGGATCAGAAGACCCGCGCCCACGAGCAGCAGCAGGGCCAGGGCAATCTGCCCGGCGACGAGTGCCATGCGGAGGCGATCTCGGCCGGCGGCAAGTCCGGGCGTGCGGCCGCCTTCCCGCAACGCGGCCTGGAGATCGCGGCGCGTGGCGCGCAGAAGCGGCGCCATGCCGAAGACGAGGCTGCTCAAGAGAGAAAGGCCGACGGCGAAGAGCAGAGCCAGGGCGTCCAGGTTCGCCTGTTCGATGCGGGGAACTCCGGGGGGACTGGCGGCGACGAGTATTCCGACGGCGCCGACGGCGAGAACGACGCCGAGGGCTCCTCCGCAGAGCCCGAGCACGACGCTCTCGGTGAAGAGCTGGCGCGCGATCCGCCCGCGCGAGGCGCCGAGCGCCGCGCGAGTGGAGAGCTCGCGGGCCCGGCCCGCGCCCCGGGCAAGGAGCATGTTCGAGACGTTGCTGCAGGCGATCAACAGGACCAGCGCGACCGCTCCGAAGAGGATCCAGAGGCGCTCCCGATAGTCTTCGACGAGCAGGTCCTTGAACGGCTGGATGCGAAACCCGCGTTCGGCGTTGTCCATGGGGAACCGCCGCTGGAGATCTTTCGAAATCCCGAGCGCGTCCTGGTTCGCCTGCGCGACTGAGACTCCGGGTTTCAAGAGTCCGTAGACCGCCAGATTGTGGCGATCGTGATCGGCCAGCGTCTCGGCGTCGAACCCGGCGGGAACCCAGAGCTCTTCGTTGTCGCGCGTGTAGTCGAAGGACGCAGGCATCACGCCGACGACGGTGTAAGGCCCGCCGTCCAGGCGGACGGAGCGGCCCAGGACGTCGGCGGCGCCTCCGAGCCGTGTTTTCCACATCCGGTCGCTGACGACGAGGACGCGTTCGGCGCCGGGACGGTCCTCCTCGGGCCGAAAGACGCGGCCCATCTGGGGCCGGACGCCGAACACGTCGAAGAACTCGTGCGTGACCCGCGCGCCGTCGACTCTCTCCGGGGCGTCGTTCTCGGCGAGGTTGTAGTTCGTGTAGCGGACGGCCGCCAGCCGCTCGAAGCTGCGGTTGGCGGACTTGAGGTCCGCGAAGTTGCCGGCGGACACGTTTCCACGGCGGTCCCGCCAGGTCTCCATCACCACGACCACACGGTCGGCGTTCCGGAATGGCAGCGGGTTGAGCAGCACCGCGTGCACCAGGCTGAAGATGGCCGTGTTCGCGCCGATGCCGATCGCCAGCGTCAGGATCGCGAGCGCCGTGAAGCCCGGACTGCGGAACAGCATCCGGATCGCGTACCGAAAGTCCTGCAGGACGGTGTTCATGGTTCCTCCGTTTTCACGCTCTTCTCCGGACGCGCATCGGGCCGCTTCCGGCGCCCCCATCGTCGAGCGAGCTCATCGTCCAGCCTCGGCCCGCACCGCCTCCCCCTCGATCCAGCCGTCCCGCAGGCGCACGATGCGATTCCCGTACGTGGCGTTTTCCTCGGAGTGCGTGACCTGGATGATGGTCGTGCCTTCTTCGTTGAGCCTCTTGAAGAGGCGCATGATCTCCCGCCCCTGATCGGAGTGGAGGTTGCCGGTCGGCTCGTCGGCGAGCAGCAACGCGGGCTTTGCGATCAGCGCGCGCGCCACGCCGACGAGCTGCTGCTGGCCTCCCGAGAGCTGGTTGGGAAAGAGGTCCTTCTTTCCCACGATCTGGAAACGGTCGAGCGTGTCGGCCACGATCGCCGCGCGCTCGGAACCCTTGACGTTGCGGTAGGAGAGCGGAATGTCGAGGTTCTCGGCGACGGTCAGGTTGTCGAGCAGGTGGTACTGCTGGAACACGAATCCGATGTGCTTCTTGTTGAGCTCGATGCGGTCCTTGGGCTTCAAGCGGTGGACATCCTGACCGAGCAGCCGGTACTCGCCGCGCCAGTCGTGGTCGAGCATGCCGAGGATCGAAAGCAGCGTGGACTTGCCGGCCCCCGATGGGCCCATGACCGTGACGAACTCGCCCTTGGCGATCGACAGGTCGATTCGCCGAAGGACGAATGTTTCGCCGGCCCGTGTCTGGAAAGACTTCTCGACGTTGGAGAGTTCGATCATCTTCACTCCGATCTCAGAACACTGGCGGGATCGACGGCCAGGGCCCGCCGCGCCGGCCGCGCGCACGCTACGACGACGACGCCGATCACGAGGAACGCGACGCCGCCGAAGGTCACGGGGTCCGTGGGACCGACTCCGAAGAGCAGACTCGCGAAGAAGCGCGTCAGTAGCAGGGCCGCCGCGATCCCGATGGCCATGCCCACCGCCGCCAGCCGCAGCACCTGTCGGAAGACCAGCCGCAGGACGTCACTCGGCGACGCGCCGAGCGCGGCCCGGATGCCGATTTCGCGGCGACGCTGTCCGACGCCGTAGGAGACGACGCCGTAGATGCCCACCGCCGCGAGGAAAAGCGCCAGGACGCCGAACACGCCCAGAAGCAGCGTGTGAAAGCGCCGCCTCGCGAGCGACTCGGTGATGTACTGGCTCATCGGCTGCACCGCGGTCACCGCTTGGTCCTTGTCGATCGCGTGGACGGCCCCGATCGCGGCCTTCGCGAGGCTCATCGGCGGCCTTCCGGTGCGCACGAGGAACGTCATGGCCGCGTCGGGGTGCTGCGACATCGGCAGGAACACCTCGGTCCGGATCTCCGCGTCGAGGCCATCCTGCGGAACGTCGCCAACGACGCCGACGATCTCGCGGTAGGGCGCCTCGTCCTGGGGGAATCCCTGCTTGATGCGCTTGCCGATGGGACTCTCGTGCGGCCACCACTTCTTCGCCATCGTCTCGTTGATGACGACGACCGGCGGGGAGTCCGGCGTGTCGGTCGTGTCGAAGAAGCGCCCCTCCTTCAACGGCACCCGCATCGTGCGGAAGTACGATGACTCGACCATGTTGAAGGCGCTGTCCGGGAGATCCGACTGGCTCGGCACCGGCCGGCCCGAAATCAGGAAGGGCGAGCCCCAGCACTGGCCGACGACGGGGGTGCACAAGCTCGCGCTCGCGGCCTCGACGCCGGGCATCCGACGCAGCTCGTTGAGCGCCCGTTCGTAGAAGAGAAGGCGGCCGGTCGGTGTCGTGTACTTCGCCTCCGGCAGGTAGACGTCGAGCGCGAGCACGCCGTCGGTCTCCATGCCAGGAGAGACGCCCTCGACGCGTTTGAGACTGCGCAGGAGCAGCCCGGCGCCGACCGCGAGCACGAAGGCGAGCGCCACCTCCGAGACGAAGAGCGCCGCCCGGAAGCGCTGCCGCTCGAGGCCGCCGGTCGTCGAGTTGCCGGACTCGCGCAGCGTCGACTGGGGATCGCTCCGGGAAGCCTGTACGGCGGGCACGAGCCCGAAGAGCAGGCCGGTCAGCGTCGAGGCCGCGAGGGTGAAGAGCAGAACGGCGGGGTCGATGCGCGTGTCCGCGAGACGCGGGATCTCGGCAGGCGCCAGTCTCAGCAGGGGGCCGAGCGCCCACGTGGCGAGGACGACGCCCAGGCCGCCGCCGACGCCCGCGAGCAGCAGGCTCTCGGTCAGGAGCTGCCGGACGAGCCGTCCGCGGTTCCCGCCGATCGCGGTGCGGATCGCGAATTCACGCCGTCGCGCCGACGCGCGGCCGAGCAGCAGGTGCGCGACATTCGTGCAGGCGATGAGGAGCACGACGCCGACGGCGGCGAGCAGGATCCAGAGGGCCGCCCGGTAATCGCGGAACATCACGTCGTCGAGGGAGGCCACGAGCGCGCGCTGACCGCTGTTCGAATCCGGGTACTGCTTCTCGAGACGGAGCATGATCATCTCCATCTCGCGGCGGGCGGACTCGAGCGACGCGTCGGGCGCGAGGCGCGCGAGCACACGCAGCCCCGCGTGGTTGCTTCGATCCTGCCAGGTTTTCAAGCTCCCCATGAGGCCCACCGGCGTATAGACGTCGACGGTGTCCGGGAAGAACGCGAACGAAGGCGGCGCCACGCCGACGATGGTGTACGGGACGGTGTCGAGGTCGATGGTTCGCCCGACGGCCGACCGATCCCCGCCGAACCGGCGCTTCCACTGGCCCCAGGAGAGGATCAGCGTCGGCGGCGCGCCCGGCTTGTCGTCGTCGGCGTCGAAGAATCGGCCGAGCGCCGGCCGCACGCCGAGGAGGGGAAAGAACTCCGCCGAGACCTGTGCGGAGCGGAGCATCTCGGGCTCGCCGAGGCCGCTCAGCATCACCCGCCACTCATGGAAGCCCGCGATCGCCTGGAACGAGCGGTTCTGGTCCCGCCAGTCGAGGAACGTCGGCCACGCCACTCCCGAACAGCAGTGGTGGATATGCCGCTCGCGCATCACGACGAGGCGATCGGGCTCCGGATAGGGGAGGGACTTGAGAAGCACCGCGTGGACGACCGAGAAGATGGCGGTGTTGGCGCCGATGCCGAGTGCGAGCGTCGCGACCGCGACCGCAGTGAAGCCCGGAGACTTGATCAGCGTCCGGAAGCCGTATCGGAGGTCCTGCAGCAGCGTATTCATGGTTTACGCGCGCCGCGGTTCTCGACGTTGGAGAGTTCGATCATCTTCACTCCGATCTGAGAACACTGGCAGGATCGACAGCCAGGGCTCGCCGCGCCGGCCGCGTGCATGCCAGCGCCACGACCCCGCCGACGACGACGGCGACGCCGCCGAACGTCAGCGGATCCGTCGGCCCGATACCGAAGAGGAGGCTCGTCAGGAAACGGGTCAGGCCGAATGCGGCGACGGCGCCGATAACCAGCCCGACGGCGGCGAGTTGGAGGGACTGGCGGAAGACGAGGCGGAGGACGTCGCCGCGATCGGCGCCCAGCGCCGTGCGGATTCCGATCTCGCGCGTGCGCTGTGCCACGCCGTAGGAAACGACGCCGTAGATTCCGACCGAGGCGAGCAGGAGAGCCAGCGCTCCGAACGTGCCGAGCAGAAGTGTGTAGAAGCGTCTGCGGGCGAGGGACTCCACGATGTACTGGGACATCGGCTGCACGGCCGTCACGGCCTGGTCCTTGTCGATATCGTGAATCGCCCCGACGACGGACCGGGACATGCTCATCGGCGCCTGGCTCGTCCGGACGAGCAGCGTCATGGCGGTCGTCGTGTTCTGAGTCATCGGCAGGAAGACCTCGGTCCGGATCTCCTCGTCGAGGCCCGACTGCGGCACGTCGGCGACGACGCCCACGATCTCGCGGTACGGGCGGTCGCTCTGGGGGAATCCCTGTTTGATCCGCTTGCCGATGGGGCTTTCGTTCGGCCACCACTTGCGGGCCATCTTTTCGTTGATGACGACGACCGGAGGCGAGGTCGGTGTGTCGGTCGCTTCGAAGAAGCGGCCCTCCTTGAGGGGGACCCCCATCGTCTGGAAGTAGGAGGCCTCGACGTTGTTGAACGCGCTGGTGGGCAGGTCCGACTGCTCGGGAACCGGCCGGTCGGAAACGAGGTACACGGACCCCCAGCACTGACCGACGACCGGCGTGCACATGCTGGCGCTGGCCTTCTCGACGCCCGGAAGGCGCCGAATCTCCGCGAGGGAGTTCTCATAGAAACGGAGCAGGTCCGCGTCGGTCTTGTACTTCGCCTCCGGAAGGTAAACGTCGAGAGCCAGCACGCCGTCGGTCTCGACGCCGGGGGGCACGCCCTCAACCTGCCGGAGGCTACGGAGGAGGAGGCCGGAGGCCACGGCCAGCACGAAGGCCAGGGCCACCTCCGAGACGAAGAGCGCGGAGCGAAGCCGCTGCCGCGCGCCCCCGCCGGTCGAAGTGTTACCGGACTCGCGCAGCGTCGTTTGCGGATCGCTTCGGGACGCCTGCGCGGCGGGAACGAGGCCGAAGATCAGTCCGGTCAGGGTGGACGCGGCGAGCGTGAACAGGAGGACTGCCGGATCGATCCGCGTGTCCCCGAGGCGGGGAATCTCCGACGGCGCCATGCGAAGCAGTGGTCCGAGCATCCAGATGGCGAGCACGATGCCGAGGGCGCCGCCGACTCCCGCGAGCAGCAGACTCTCGGTGAGGAGCTGGCGGACGATTCGGGCGCGGCCGGCGCCGATGGCCGCGCGGATCGCAAACTCCCGCCGCCGCGAGGAAGCCCGGGCCAGCAGCAGGTGCGCGACGTTGGCGCAGGCGATGAGGAGGACGACGCCTACCGCCGCGAGCAGGATCCAGAGGGCGGCCCGGAAATCGCGGAACATCGCGTCGTCGAGGTAGGTGATCGTGGCCCGATTTCCGCTGTTGGTCTTGGGGTACTCCTTCTCGAGCCGCAGCATGATGGTTTCCATCTCGCCACGCGCTCCCTCGAGGGACACGCCGGGCGCCAGTCTCGCGAGCACGCGCATCGCCGAGTGGTTGCCCCGCTCCAGCCAGGACGGCCGGCTGCCCATGAGGCCGACGGGGGTGTAGACGTCGACGGCTTCCGGGAAGAAGGCGAACGACGCCGGCAGCACGCCCACGATCGTGTAGGGGCTCGCGTCGAGCTGGACGGCTCGGCCAACGACCGAAGGGTCGCCGCCGAAACGCCGCTTCCACACACCATTCGACAGCATCGCCACCGGCGTGGCCTCCGGCCGGTCGTCCGCCTCGTCGAATGCGCGGCCGATCGCCGGCCGGACGCCGAGGAGCGGAAGAAACCGCGCCGAGACCTGGGCGGATCGGAGCATCTCCGGCTCGCCGACGCCGCTCAACATCACATGATCGCTTCGGAAACCCGCCATTCCCTGGAACGAGCGCGCTTGCGCGCGCCAATCGAGAAACGTCGGCCAGGCCACGCCCATCTCGCCGCTGTGGATCTGCCGCTCGCGCATCACGACGAGGCGATCAGGCTCCGGATAAGGAAGAGACCTCAGAAGCACGGCGTGGACCACCGAGAAAATGGCAGTGTTGGCGCCGATGCCGAGGGCGAGGGTGGCGACGGCGACGGCGGTGAAGCCCGGAGATTTCGCGAGAGTCCGGAGGCCGTAGCGGAGGTCCTGCAGAAGGGTCGTCATATTCACTCCGCTCGCAGTGCGGTCGTGGGGCTGACGCGCAAGGCCCGCCGCGCCGGGATCACGCAGGCCGCCAGGACGACCGCCGTCAGAAGCAAGGCCACGCCGCCGAAAGTCGCCGGATCCGACGGCCCGATGCCGAAGAGGAGACTCGCGAGGAATCGCGACAGTCCCAGCGCGGCGATTCCTCCGGCGACCATTCCGATCGCAGCCAGGCGAAGAGCGTGCTTGACGAACAGGCCCAGCACGTCCGCGGGCTGCGCCCCCAGCGCCGTGCGGATCCCGATCTCGCGCCGCCGCTCGGCGACGCCGAACGCGACCACGCCGTAGATCCCG
>Ga0075424_100000087_pt1 | contig 53653 bp, 49 predicted proteins | sample SoiMethybrSBSTD3_FD_75301 | JGI IMG/M metagenome (GOLD analysis project Ga0075424, IMG submission 75301) | Bulk soil microbial communities from a Populus tree surrounding site in Tennessee, USA - Soil MetaG P. TD hybrid SBSTD3 | ecosystem: Environmental > Terrestrial > Soil > Tree plantation...
CGGCGGCAAGGTCGCCTGAGCCATCACGTCCTCCTCGAAAAGATTGCGAGGCGACGAGGCTAGCCCGCCGATCGCGCTCGCGTCAAGCCGGCGGCGCGCTATCTGTAGGGAGCACATGATCTGTCCGCTTTTCGGAGCAAGTGATCTGTCCGCTCTGCAGGCCCTGGGGAGTCAGAGTATCGGCTGGGAGGCCCAGCATGCTCTATCCGCCGGTGGCCTTGGAGCGGGCCATGACGATCCGTGAGGTGGTGCTGCGGGCGATGAGCGGGGAGATCACCTGGATCCAGGCAGCGGAGATCATCGGCTGCACGCCGCGGAGTCTGCGCCGCTGGCGCGGGCGCTTCGCGCGCGATGGCTACTTCGGCCTCCTCGACCGCCGGCGCGGTCGGCCCTCGCCGCGGCGGGCGCCCTTTGCCGAAGTCCAACGCTTCTTGCAGCTCTATCGTGAGCAGTACGCGGGCTTCAACGCGCAGCACTTCTACCAGATCGCGCGCCGCGAGCACGGAGTGACGCTGTCCTACACGTACGTGAAGACGGCGCTGCAGAAGGCCGGCCTGCTGCCGAAGCACCGGGCGCGCGGTCGGCACCGCCGGCGCCGCGAGCCGCGGCCGTGCTGGGGCGAACTGGTGCACCTGGACGGCAGCCGCCATCGGTGGCTCGCGTTGGTCCCCGAGCAGTGGCAGACGCTCATCGTCGCGGTGGACGACGCCACCAAGCGCGTGCTCTACGCGCAGCTGGTCGAGGGCGGCGAGAGTGTCGAGGCCATCATGATCGCCCTGCGGGTGATTCTGGAGCATCACGGCATTCCGGGCGCCCTCTACACCGACCGCGCGAGTTGGGCGGTGCGCACGCCGACCTCGGGCACGGCACCCGAGCGCGAGAAACTGACCCAGGTGGGCCGCGCGCTGGCCCGACTCGGGATCGAGCACATCGTGAGTTTCTCGCCCCAAGCGCGGGGGCGGAGCGAGCGGATGAATCGGACGCTGCAGGGGCGGCTCGTGAACGAGCTGCGGGTAGCGAACATCCGCACCCTGGAAGCCGCCAATCGCTATCTGCGCCAGCGGTTCGTGCCCACGTTGAACGCGACCTTTGGCCGCCCCCCGGCCGATCCCGCCTCCGCGTTCGTGCCCCTGGGCCGCGTGGATCTCGAGCAGATCCTGTGTCATGAAGAGGCCCGCACGGTCGCGCGAGACAACACCGTCGTCGTTGATCACGTGGTCCTCCAGATCGACAAGCAGCGCGGGCGCGGACCTGTGCAGGCCTGCCCGTGCTCGTGCGGCGTCACCTCGATGGCCGTCACTCGATTTGGTGGGGGCCGCGTTGCTTGGGCCGGTACACCGCCACCGGGCGGCCGCTCGTCACGCGCGCCGCCTGACCGGCCCTTTCACTAAAAGCGGACAGATCACTTGTCAAAATCGACCGGACAGATCACTTGTCAGCGACAGCCGGCGGCGCGCTATCCGGCGTACGGGCTCTGCCACAGCGCGTGGCCCACGAAGAACGGGCCGAGCGTCTGCAGATACTGCGAGGTCTGCGTGGTCTTGCGCATCGCCTGCACCAGATGCGACAGCGGATGGAGCTGCCGGCCGACCAGGCCGATGACGAAGTCGTTGTCGTTGACGTCGAGGCCGTGGCAGGCCAGCCGCACGTCGTGGGCGAGATCGGCGTCGCCGTAGGCTCGGCCCAGCACGCTGTGCTCACGGATGATCGCGCCCTGCTCCTGCGGGGTCAGCTTGCTGAACGACCCGGTCCGGCGCAGCGGATACCAGATGCCCCACGGCCACGCCGGATTGAGCGCGGCGCGCCGCGGGCGGCGCAGGAGCCAGTCCTCCAGATCGCTCTCGAAGCCCGAGGCGTAGGTGCGCCCGAACATCGTGAGCTCGGGCTTCTGCGAGAGTCCCGCGAACGGCTCGGCGTTGAACACCTCGCGAAGCGCCGTGACGAAGAAGATCGGATCCTCGCTCATGGAAACCACCGCGACACCGCGCGGATCGTTGACGTCCTGGTAGAGCGCCGCCTCGAGCCGGCTCGACTCGAGCGCGCGCTGTAGTGGCTTGGCGTCCAGGCAACCGCCGAACGCCGAGAGCTGCATGAAGAGCCTCCGGTCGGAGGTCTGTCGGTCGGCTCCGTGCTCCTGGACGTCGATCTTCGTCGTGTCAGAAGCGCTCACGCGCCACTCCTCTCGCGGAGCCCTACCCACCCCGCGTGTGCATCTCCAGGTGCGGGTCCTCGCGCAGGCGACCGATCTGCACGAGCGGCGTGCGGTCCCGCAGCCTCAGCCGCTCCTCGGCGCCGCGGTCGGCGCGACGGCCCCACGCGCCGCCGATCAGCGCTTGCAGCTCGTCACGCGAAGCCCCGCGGCGGAGCGGCCCCCGGAGGTCGACGCCCTTCTGAGCGTAGAGGCACAGATAGAATACCCCGTCCGCGGTGAGCCGGCTGCGGTCGCAGCTGGCGCAGAACGGCTCCGTCGTGGACGAGATGATGCCGATGACGGTCCCATCGGCCAGCGTGTACCGATCGGCCGGCGCGGTGCTTTCCTCGGCGATCGGCTCGATGCGGCCGTAGCGGCGCGAGAGCGTCTCGAGTATCTGGGCTCGGCTCACGACCTTGTCCATCGACCATCGCGTGGCGCCGCCGACGTCCATGTACTCGATGAACCGCACCTCGGCCGGGACCGTGCGGCCGTACTCGATGAGGTCGGGCAGCTCGTCGTCGTTGAAGCCCCGCATCACGACCGTATCGAGCTTCGTCCCGGTGAATCCCGCCGGCGTGACGGCGGCGATGCCCGCGAGGACCTGCGCGTGATTGGTCCGGCGCGTGAGCGCGGCGAAGCCGTCCGGGCGCAAGGTATCGAGACTGACCGTGACGCGATGAAGGCCCGCGGCGCGCAGCGACTGGGCCTGCTCGCCGAGCAACACCCCGTTGGTCGTCAGCGCGAGATCCTTGAGCTTCGGCTTCGCGGCCAGGAGCCGGATCAGCTCCGGGAGGCCACGCCGGAGGAGCGGCTCGCCGCCGGTGAGCCGGATCTTGTCGACGCCGAGATCCATGAACACGTCGGCCAGGGCGCTGATCTCCTCGAAATCGAGGATCTGCTCGCGCGGCAGCCAGACGTAGTCCTCTTCGGGCATGCAGTAGGCGCACCGCAGGTTGCAGCGGTCTGTCACCGAGATCCGGAGATTGCGCAGCGGCCGCTGGTAGACGTCCTGGACCATCAGCGCGCTCCGGCCGCGACGACATCGCTCGTCGCGGCGCGCTCCCACTCGCGCAGCAGCCCGGCCTTCTTCACGCCCACGTCGAAATGATCCCACGGCAGCCGCTCGTCGACCGAGCGGCGCCGCGTGGTGTAGAAGGCGGCGTCGCCGTCCCACTCGCGCAGCGCCCGGCGCCAGTCGCCTTCGTGCGCCGCCGCCAGCTCGAGGAAGTCGCCGACGCGGCGGTCGCCGCGCGCCAGGAGCGCCTGGAGCGTGGCCTCGCGCGGGTTCTCGTGGAGCACACGGACGTTGGAGAAGCGTCGCACCCCGCGCTTGATGATCTCGAGCTTCGCCTGGAGCGACTCGGCGCCGTCGAAGGGCGCCCACTGGAACGGCGTCCAGGGTTTGGGCACGAACGACGAGACCGAGAGCGTGAGCCGCCCGAAAGGCCGGCCGGCGGAGTCCAGCACGCGCAGACGCTCGAGCATGCGCCCGGCCAGCTCGACGATCGCCTCGACGTCCTCGATGGTCTCGGTCGGCTGTCCGATCATGAAATACGTCTTCAGATTTGGGATGCCGTGCGCCCGCACGAGGTCGCAGGCCGTCATCAGCTGCTCGTCGCTGATCGATTTGCGGATGGCGTGGCGCAGGCGTTCGGTCCCCGCCTCGGGCGCCATCGTGAGCGTGCGGTGGCCGCCGCGCGCGAGGGCGGCCACCAGCTCCTCGCTCAGGCTGTCGGCGCGCAGCGACGAGATCGAGAGCTCCATGCCGTTGTCCTCGACGACCTTCAAGAGGTCGCCGAGCCACGGATAGTCGGACACACACGCGCCGACCAGGCCGATGCGGCGCTCGCCACTGGCCGCCATTCGCTCCACGGTTTCGCGCAGGGCATCGACGGTACGGTGCCTGACCGGGCGATAGACCTGCCCCTCGAGGCAGAATCGGCAACCGCGACCGCAGCCCTTGCCCACTTCGAGCAGCGCCATATGGCCGTACTCGGCCTGCGGCGTCTTCACCGCGGCGATCGTCTCGAAGCCGTTCACGTTGCGCAGCCGGCGCTTGGCGATGATCGCGGGCGCTCCGTCGTGCGCGACCACGTCGGCGACGGTGCCGTCGGCGCCGTAGGCGACCGCGTAGCGCTCGGGCACGTACACTCCTTCGAGCTTCGCCAGCGAGCCGAGCAGGTCCGCGCGGTCCTGATAGGCGGCGCGGTACGCGGCGATCAGCTCGACGACCAGCTCCTCGCCCTCACCGACCACCACGAAGTCCATGAACGGCGCGATCGGCTCCGGATTCGAGAACGCGCAGACGCCGCCCATCAGGATGAGCGGATCGTGGGGCCGGCGCGCGGCGGCCCGCAGCGGGATGCCGGCCATGGCGAGCAGTCGCAGCACGTTGACGTAGTCGCCCTCGTACGTCACCGAGAAGCCGACGAGGTGGAATTCGGTGAGCGGCCGGAGCGACTCGAGCGAGAACGGCGGCATCTGGGCGCGACGCATCTCGTCGAGCTCGGCGGGCTCGGGCATGAACACTCGCTCGCAGACGACGTCGGGCATCGCGTTGAGGTGCCGATAGATGGTCTGGAAGCCGAGGTTCGACATGCCGACGGCATACGTGTTGGGATAGACCAGAGCGACGGAGATCTTGCCGCCCCAGTCTTTGATCACGGTTCCGTGCTCTTCGGCGAGCAGGGCTTGAGATTTCTTCTTCAGTGACCAGGACATCGCGCTAGTGTACCACGCGGCGCGCGGTCACTCCCGAGACACCGCCATAGGTTGGAATCGCGCGCCGGTCGTCACGGCGCGGACGTCGCCCGACACGTCGTCGAATGCCGTCGGCGGGATGGAAGAAGACGCGATCAGCCGGTGGCTGGCGAGGCGGCGGCACGACGGCTCGTCCAGGCCATTCCGGCGACCGCGACGAGCACGCCGATGACGCTCGCGAGCTGCGGCACACGGACGGGGCCGAGCCAGAAGCTGTCCAGCCGAAGGGCCTCGATCGCGAAGCGACCGATCGAGTAGAGGCCGATGTACGCGAAGAACAGGGCGCCCGGCCGATGTCGCAGCCTCGAGCGCAGGACGCCGGCGAGCGCGAAGAAAACCGCGAAGTCCCAGATCGACTCGTAGAGAAACGTCGGGTGGAAGTACTCGAACTGTGCGTACCCGAGCGGGCGATGCTCGGGCGAGATGTAGAGCTTCCACGGCAGATCGGTCGGCCGGCCGAAGGCTTCCTCGTTGAAGAAGTTGCCCCACCGTCCGATCGCCTGGCCGAGCACCATCGACGGCGCGGCGACGTCGAGCCCACGCAGGATCGGAAGCCGCCACCGATACGCGAGCCACGCGCCGACTAGCGGGCCCACGATCAAGCCGCCGTGCATCGCGAGGCCGCCCTCCCACACCGCGATGATCTTCGACGGATAGCGGCCGTAGTAGTCCCAGTTGAAGATGACTTCGTAGACGCGCGCCCCCGCGAGCCCCGCCAGGATCGCCCACTGACCGGCGCTGATGATGTCGTCGGCCGGGAGCCCTTCACGCTTGGCCTCGCGATAGCCGAGCCAGAGCCCGACGACGATCGCGGTGGCCATCAGGATGCCGTACCAGCGGATGACGATCGGGCCGAGCTGGAACGCAATCGCGCCCGGCGAGCTCATGACGAGGGGCAGCACAGGACGCAGGATATCACGGGGTTAATGAAGGACCGGATCACCGAGATACATCCGAGAGATTGGTAGGGGCGGCAGGATTTGAACCTGCAAGTCCTTGCGGACAGAAGATTTTAAGTCTCCTGAGTATCCCAGTTCCTCCACGCCCCCGTTGATGACGTGCTCACAGATTCTTGACCTTCTCGTTGACCTCGCGCATGCGCTTCTGCCGCTCCTCCTCTTCGGCGAGCGCCTTGGCCTTGCGCGCCTTCTCGGCTTCCTCCTGCTCTTCCATGCCCTTGTTGGCACCGCCGATCCATTTGTCGATGTACTGCACCCAGGTCGGCAGATGACCCTCGTCCGATTTGAACACGATGGCCTGATGCATCATGCCCAGTCGACGGGGATGGCAGAGCACCGTGGACTCCGCGGGCTCGGAGAAGAGCCGCGACCATTCGCGCGAGGGCGCGGCGCTAAGCTGGATGGTCCACGTGAACTCGTCGCCCTTGAGGTCGGTCGCCTTCGGCGGACCCACCCGCTTGATCAGTTCGGCCATGAACGGTCTCCGGAGATCGTGTCGGTGAGAATGGCCATGTCGATGACATGGAGGCGGCGAGCGGATTCGAACCGCTGAGTAGAGGTTTTGCAGACCTCCGCCTTAGCCACTTGGCTACGCCGCCCCGAAGGAGGGAGCCGGTCGATCGAAAATTGGCTGGAGCGGGAAACGGGATTCGAACCCGCGACCCCGACCTTGGCAAGGTCGTGCTCTACCACTGAGCTATTCCCGCGCCACAGCCGACGATGTTATCACGATCGGCTCGTGCCTGCCCGCAGAGCGTCGGCGGCATCTTCGGGAGGCACAGGATTGATGAAGAACCCGCTTCCCCACTCGAATCCGGCGACCCGCGTGAGCTTCGGAATCACCTCGAGATGCCAGTGAAACGACTCCAGCTGAGCTTCGCGAAACGGCGCCGTGTGCAGCATGAAGTTGAACGGCGGCTCGCCGAGCACCTGGTTCATCCGCCGGAGGGTCTCGCCGAGGGTCTCGGCCACCCCGCGCAGCTCTTCCTCGGTCGATTCCTCGAATGCCGCTCGGTGATGCACCGGCAGGATCCACGTCTCGAACGGAAAGCGCGGGGCGAACGGCGCCAGCGCCACGAAGTCCGGCGACTCGAGCACCAGCCGGCTCCGGCCCCGCCGCTCCTGGCGGATCATGTCGCACCAGACGCAGCGCTCCTTGAGATCGTAGTACTGCGCCGAGCCGGCCAGCTCCTCGGACACCATGATCGGAATGATCGGTGTCGCGATCAGCTGCGAGTGCGGATGCTCGAGCGACGCGCCGGCGGCCTCGCCGTGATTCTTGAAGACCAGGACGTAGGCGAACCGCGGATCCTTCTTCAGATCGAGCATGCGCTCGCGGAATGCGTAGAGCACGTCGGCGACGGCGTCGATCGAGAGCGCGGCCAGCGAGGCGTCGTGGCGCGGCGTCTCGATGACGACCTCGTGGGCGCCCACGCCGCTCATACGATCGAAGAGGCCCTCACCCGAGGGCTCGAGCTCGCCCTCGATCCGGAGCGCCGGGAATTTGTTCGGCACGACGCGGTAGGTCCAGCCCGGGGCATTCGCCTGACCTTCCGGTGCACGGCCCGCGAGGATCTCGGGCGGCGTCTGGCTCTCGTGGCCTTCGCAGAAGGCGCACGCGTTAGCGCGCGGGCGCACCGGCTCGGTGGCGAAGTCGGACGGCCGCCGCGCGCGCTCGGTCGCGATGATGACCCAGCGGCCGACGACGGGGTCTTTTCGGAGCTCCGGCATGGCGCTAGCGGTCCTCGCGCTTCACGGGCCGCTCGAGCAGCGAGGTCAGCGCGTCCGCCGGCGGCTTGCTCTCGAAGAGCACCGCACCGACCTCGTGGCAGATCGGCAGGGTCACCGAATAGCGGCGCGCGAGCGCGAGCGCCGAGACGACGGTGCGCGCGCCCTCGGCGATCATGCGCGTCTCACGCTCGACGGAGGCCGCGGTACCGCCCTTCGCGAGCGCCATGCCGAGCTGCCGGTTGCGCGAGAGACTGCCGGTGCACGTGAGGACCAGATCGCCGAGCCCGGCCAGCCCCGCCATCGTGCCGGACATGCCGCCGAGCGCGACCGCCAGACGCGTCATCTCGGCCAGGCCCCGCGTGACCAGCGCGGCGCGCGCGTTCTCGCCGAGACCGAGGCCGTCGGCGATGCCCGTCGCGATGGCCATGACGTTCTTGAGGGCGCCGCCCATCTCGACGCCAACCACGTCGCGGTTCGCGTAGAGCCGGAACTCGCGCGTGCCGAGTCGCCGCTGCAGCGCGGCGGCCAGCGTATCGTCGCGCGTGGCGATCACCGCCGCGGTCGGCCGGCCCAGCGCGACCTCGCGCGCGAAGGTCGGGCCCGACAGCACGGCCACGCGCGCTTCCGGGAAACGCTCCGCGATGACCTCGCTCATGCGCAAATGACGCTCCGGATCGAGGCCCTTCGTCGCCGACAGGATCGGCACGTCGGCCGGGATAGACGGCAGGGTCTTCAGGGTCGTTGCCACGAACTCGGACGGCACCACGATGATCGTGAGCGTCGCGCCATGGAGCGCCTCGTCGAGGTCGTTCGTCGGCTCGACCCCGCGCGGCACGTCGATGTCGGCGAGATACCACGGGCTTCGCCGTTGAGCGCGGATGCCCTGTACCACTTCACGCTCGCGCGCCCACAGGCGCACCGCCGCGCCGGTCCGCGCGACGTGAATCGCCAGTGCGGTACCCCAGCTTCCCCCACCGATGACCGCGATGCTCACGCCGGACGCCGTTGGCCGAACTTCGGCTCGTGGCCGGCGAGCAGACGCGTGATGTTCGCGTGATGCCGCGCGACGACGATCGCGCTGATCGCGAATGCGGCGATCACGAACGGTGCCGACAGCCCGAGCAGCAGCGCGCCGAGCGGCACGCACGCCGCCGCCAGGATCGAGCTGAGCGAGACGTACCGGAAGCTCACGGTGACGACGAGCCACACGAGCGCCGCCGGCAGGACCGCGAGTGGAACGATGCGAAGGAGCGCGCCGAGCGCGGTGGCGACGCCCTTGCCGCCGCGAAACCCGAGGAACACCGACCAGCAGTTGCCGATCACCGCGGCGACCGCCGAGGCCGCGAGCACGCCGGGCTCGGCGCCGATCGGACCGGCGGCGAGCGCGGCGCCGGCGACGACGGCGAGATAGCCTTTCGCGATGTCGCCGCCGAGGGTCAGGATCGCCGGAAGCCAGCCCGCCGTGCGCAGCACGTTGGTCGCGCCGATGTTGCCGCTGCCGTGGCGCCGGATGTCGGCGACGCCGAAGGCGCGGCCGACGAGATAGCCGATGGGCACCGCGCCGATCAGGTAGGCGGCGCCGATCGCGACGATCGCGCTCACGACCAGCGTTCTTCGCCCGGCACGATTGCTCGGTAGTCGGCCTTCCGGAAGAAGCGATAGAAGTAGTCGACCGCCGAGATGACCGTGAGACCGAGCGCGGCCCACAAGGCTGCGTAAGCCGCGTAGTGGAACCCCGGAGGGTCGAAGCCTTTCTCGATGATCAACATGGTGATGGCGACGTACTGGCTCACCGTCTTCCACTTGGCCAGGCGCGAGGCCGGCACGATCACGCCGACCGAGGCGGCCACCGCTCTCAGACCGGTCACCGCCAACTCACGCCCGACGATCACCACCACGATCCACGCGTCGATCTTGTCGATGGCGAGGAGCGATACGAGCGCCGCCGCGACCAGCAGCTTGTCGGCGATCGGATCGAGGAGCGTGCCGAGCGTCGTCACCTGGTTACGCCGCCGCGCGAGCATCCCGTCGGCCCAGTCGGTGATGGCCGCCAGAATGAAGATGGCGGCGGCGATCAAGGCATGGACGCGGGACGACGAGATGAGGAAAACGATCAACAGCGGCACCGCAACGATGCGCGTCAGAGTGAGACCGATCGGCAAGTTCACGCTGGAGCTCCGTCGCCGGAACGAATGCGCAGCGTCATTATCGGTGGTCGCCCACGATCTTGTCAAACTTCGGCACGTATCGCGGCACGAGCGTCGTCGTGTCCAGGCGCAGGCACAGATCGACGTCGGCCCCGCGCCCGGCGGCGATCAGACGGCGTGCCCACGGCGCGTCCTGCTTGAGCCGGCCCACGTCCGCGCCGTAGCGCCGGCCCGTGTCCAGGGCATCCCGGGCGCCGTCGGTGAGGAGCGCCGCGGGCACCGCCGCGAGCAGGCGTTCGACCGCGAGCCCACCGCACGTCCAGTCCTCCAGCGAAGGCCGCCCGTGCGAGCCCGAGCACACGATGGTCACGTCGCGCCCGGCCTCGAGCGCCCATGCCGCGGCGGCGGTCACGTTGACGAGTGCGGCGATGCCGATGGCCTCCGCCGTGCGCGAGGCGAGCAGCGCGCGCGTGCCATTGCTGGTGGTGAAGAACACCGTCTTACCGCGCACGCGCGGGCTCAGGAACTCGACGGGGGAATTACTGAGATCGAACCCAGGGATGGGCTCGCCCTGCCGCTCGCCGGCCACCAGGGCGCCGCCGTTGCCGAGGTCACACGCGCGCCGGCGCGCCTCTTGCGGATCGGCGACCGGGACGATCGCGTCGCAGCCGTTCGAGAACGCGGTGATGATCGTCGTCGAGGCCCGCAGCACGTCGATGACCAGCGCCGTCACGCCTTCGAGCTCGGCCGCAACCACGACATCGGCAGTCGGCGCGACGTCGATCCGCACGGGTCAGGCGTTTCGGTCCCGGAGCGCGCGGATCTTGAGCCGGAGCGCGTTCAGATTGATGAACCCTTCCGCGTCGCGCTGCCGATAGACCGAATCGGCCTCGAACGTGGCGAAGTCGTTCCGGTAGAGCGATCGCGGAGAGCGTCGGCCGGCGACGGAGACGTTACCCTTGTAGAGCCTGAGCCGCACGGTGCCGGTGACGTCGCGCGCGCACTCGTCGACCAGCGACTGCAGCAGCTGGCGCTCGGGCGCGAACCAGAAGCCGTAATAGATCATCTCGGCGTAGCGCGGGATGAGCGAGTCGCGCAGGTGGAGCACCTCGCGATCGAGCGTGATCGACTCCAGCGCGCGTCGCGCCACGTGCAGGATCGTGCCGCCGGGCGTCTCGTAGACGCCGCGCGATTTCATGCCGACGAAGCGGTTCTCGACCAGGTCGACGCGGCCGATGCCGTGCTCGCCGCCCAGGCGATTGAGCCGCGTCAGCAGCGCCACCGGACCCAGGCGCTCACCGTCGACCGTGACCGGATCGCCTCGCTCGAACCCGAGCTCGAGCGTCTGGGGCACGTCGGGCGCCGCCTCCGGGTCGCTGGTGAGCTGAAACATTTTCGCCGGGGGCTCGGCCCACGGATCCTCCAGCACGCCGCCCTCGTAGGAGATGTGGAAGAGATTCCGGTCGGTGCTGTAGGGGCGCTCGACCGTCACCGGCACCGGGATATCGTGGCGCTTTGCGAACTCGATCAACGACGTGCGTGAGTTCAGCTCCCATTCGCGCCACGGCGCGATCACGCGCAGATGCGGCGCGAGCGCGGCGTAGGTCAGCTCGAAGCGCACCTGATCGTTGCCCTTGCCGGTGGCGCCGTGCGCGACGGCGTCCGCGCCTTCCGTCACCGCGACCTCGACCTGGGCACGCGCGATCAGCGGCCGCGCGATCGAGGTGCCCAGGAGGTAGGCGCCCTCGTAGATCGCGTTGGCGCGGAGCATCGGGAAGATGAAGTCGCGGACGAACTCCTCGCGCAGATCCACGATGTGGACGGCCACGGCGCCGGTGCGCGTCGCCTTGTCGCGGATCGGGATCAGCTCTTCGCCCTGGCCCAGGTCGGCGCAGAACGCGACGACCTCGCAGTGGTAGCGCTCGATCAGCCAGCGCAGGATGACCGAGGTGTCGAGCCCGCCGGAGTACGCCAGGACTACGCGTTTGGGATCAGGCGTCATCGAGCGAGGCTCCCATGAGGTGCAGCATCACGGCCTTTTGCGCGTGAAGCCGGTTCTCGGCCTGCTCCAGGACGATCGAGCGCTTGCTGTCGAGCACGCTGTCCGTGATCTCCTCACCGCGGTGAGCCGGCAGACAGTGCATGACGAGTGCGGAGGACTTGGCGAAGCCCACCAGGGTGTCGTTGATCTGATAGCGGCTGAACGCCTCCAGACGCCGCTCGTGCTCGGCCTCCTGCCCCATGCTCGTCCATACGTCCGTGTAGATGACATCCGCGCCGGTCGCGGCCGCCCGCGCATCCTCGGTGACTTCGATCCGTCCGCTGAGCCGACGCGCGGTCGCCACGATCCCGGCATCAGGCTCGTAACCCGGGGGACACGCCACGATGATCGAGGCGCCCAGCAGCGCGCCGAGAAGCATCACCGAGTGGCAGACGTTGTTGCCGTCGCCGATCCACGCGAGTCTGAGCCGCGTGAAATCGAGACCGCGCTCCCACAGGGTGAAGAAGTCGGCGAGCGCCTGACAGGGGTGCTCCAGATCCGACAGGCCGTTGATGACCGGCACCGTCGCGTTCCGGCTGAGCTGGGTGATCGTCGCGTGCGCATAGACCCGGGCCATGATGCCGTCGACCCACAGCGAGAGATTCCGGGCGACGTCGGGCACCGACTCGCGCTTGCCCAGCCCGATCTCACGGCCGTCGAGGTGCACCGCGCGGCCCCCAAGCTGGATAAGACCCACCTCGAACGTGACGCGCGTGCGGAGCGACGCCTTCTCGAAGATCAGGGCCCACGTCTTGCCGGACAGGGGCGCGGCGGCGCGCCCGGCCTTGCGCCGCTGCTTGAGCTCGGCGGCGAGGTCGAAGAGCCCGAGCGCGACGTCGCGCGTCAGGTCGGCCGCTGAGAGGAAGTGGCGCACGTCAGCCGCGTCCGATAGCGGTGCCGATGATCGCGAGCGCGCGATCGCAGTCGCGCTCCTCGACGATCAGGGGCGGCGTCAGCCGCAGCACGCGCTCGCCCGCGGACAGCACGAGCAGGCCGGCTTCGCGGCACGCGTCGACGACCGGTCCGACGGGCCGCTCGAGCTCGGCGCCGATCAGGAGTCCCCTGCCCCGTACCGCTTTCACGGCGGGGTTCGAGGCCTGGATGCTCCGAAGCCCCTCGAGGAGGTACCGGCCCATTCGTGCCGCACGCTCCCAGAGCTTGCCGTCGATGATCGTGCTCAAGGTCGCCAGGGCGACCGAGGTGATGAACGGCGTCCCGCCGAAGGTCGAGCCGTGCGTGCCGGCCACCAGCACGCTCGCGATCTCGTCGCGGGTCAGCATCGCGCCGATCGGCACGCCGTTGGCGAGCGCCTTGGCCAGGGTCATGATGTCCGGCTCGATCCCGTAGTGCTCGTAGCACCAGAGCCGCCCGGTGCGCGCCACGCCGGTCTGGATCTCGTCGACGATGAGGAGCGCGCCGGACTGATCGCAGAGCTTGCGGAGCCCGCGCAGGTAGTCTTCCTCGCCGATGTTGACGCCGCCCTCGCCCTGGACGCATTCGATGATGACGCCCGCGGTGCGGTTGTCGATCGCGCGCTCCATTGCGCGCAGGTCATTGTAGGCCACGTGCTTGAAGCCGGGCACCAACGGCTCGAAGCCGTGGTGGTACTTCTCCTGGCCGGTGGCGGCGACCGTCGCGAACGTGCGCCCGTGGAACGAATTGCGCGTGGCGACGAACTCGAACCGGTCGGACGAGATCCGCTCGCGCGCGTACTTGCGGGCGAGCTTGAGCGCGGCCTCGTTGGCTTCGGCACCCGAATTCGAGAAGAACACGCGGTCGGCGAACGAGTGCTCGATCAGCAGCTTGGCCAGATGGATCTGCGGCGCGGAGTGATAGAGATTCGAGACGTGCAGCAAGGTCGCCGCCGCCTCCTGGATGGCGCCCGTGACCCTGGGATGGCAATGGCCGAGCGAGGTGACGGCGATGCCGGCGCCGAAGTCGAGATACTCACGGCCGTCGGAGTCCCACACGCGCACGCCGTCGCCCCGCACGAGGACAATGGGCGCCCGCGCGCCGTAGTTCGGGGTGTGGTACTTCGCCGACCATTCCAACAGCGTCTTGGTATCCATCGCCGTCGACCTCACAGAACGATTTCCGTTCCGATGCCTTCACGCGTGAAGAGCTCGTGGACGATCGCGAACGGCTGGCTGCCGTCGATGATGTGGGCCTTCGCCGTTCCGCCCTCCAGGGCCCTCAGCGAGGACTCGACCTTCGGCAGCATGCCCCCGTCGATCACCCCGTCCTTGACGAACCGCTCGGCTTCCTTCCGGGCCAAGGTGCTCACGAGCCGGCGGTCGGCGTCGAGGATCCCCTGAACGTCGGTCAGGTGGATCAGCTTCTCCGCCCCGAGCGTCGCGGCGACCTCGCCAGCGACGAGGTCGGCGTTGATGTTGTACGTCTCGCCGGCTACTCCGAAACCGACCGGCGCGATGACCGGGATGAAGCCGTCCTCGGTGAGCAGGCGGATGGCCTCGGTGTTGACCGCCTCCACCTCGCCCACGAGGCCGATGTCGACCTCCTCGCCGCTCGGCAACCGGTGAGCCCGCCGGCGGGCCCGGAGCAGCCCGGCGTCCTTGCCCGACAGGCCGATCGCCCGAGCGCCGTGGTGGTTGATGCGGGCGACGATCTCCTTGTTGATCTTGCCGACCAGCACCATCTCGACGATCTCGACCGTTTCCTGGTCAGTCACCCGCATGCCGCCCACGAAGCGCGGCTCCTTGCCCAGGCGCTTCATCATGGCCCCGATCTGGGGCCCGCCGCCGTGGACGATGACCGGATTGAGACCGATCAGGCGCAGGAGGCTCACCTCTTGGGCGAACGAATCCTTGAGGTCGGCCCGCTCCATCGCGGCGCCGCCGTACTTGATGACGAAGGTCTTTCCGCGGAACTCGCGGATATAAGGAAGGGCCTCGACCAGGATCTCGGCACGCTGTGGGTCGAGCACTACAGAATGTACCTCGACAGGTCCTGGTCGCGGGTGATGTCGCTGAGCCGGGCGCGGACGTACGCGGCGTCGATCGTCAGCTCCTTGCCCGGCAGATCGGGCGCGTCGAACGAGATCTGCTCCAGGAGCTTCTCCATCACCGTGTACAGACGCCGGGCGCCGATGTTCTCCGTGCTCGTGTTCACCTGCATCGCGATCTCCGCGATCGCCTCCACCGCCTCCGGCACGAACCGGAGGGTCACCTGCTCGGTCTTCAAGAGCTCCACGTACTGCGTGATCAATGCGTTCCGAGGCTCGGTAAGAATGCGGACGAAATCGTCCCGCGTCAAGGGGTCGAGCTCGACCCGAATCGGGAAGCGCCCCTGGAGCTCGGGGATCAGGTCGGATGGCTTGGCGATGTGGAACGCGCCGGCGGCGATGAACAAGATATGGTCGGTGCGGACCACGCCGTACTTGGTCGTGACCGACGAGCCCTCGACGATCGGCAGGAGGTCGCGCTGCACCCCCTCGCGGCTCACATCCGGGCCGTGGCCCCCTTCCCGGCCCGCGACCTTGTCGAGCTCGTCGAGGAAGACGATGCCCGAGTTCTCGGCGCGCCGGATGGCCTGGCTGACCGCTTCGTCCATGTCGACGAGCTTCTGAGCTTCCTCCTGGGCCAGGAGCCGACGCGCCTCGGCGACCCGCACCTTCCGGCGCTTGGTCCGGCTCGGCATGATGTTCGACAGCATGTCCTTGAGATGGATGCCCATCTCCTCCATGCCCTGGCCGGAGAGCACCTCGATCATCGGCATCGACTGCTGCTGCATCTCGAGCTCGACCAGGCGCTCGTCGAGCCGTCCGGCCCGCAGCTGCTGGCGCAGCTTGTCCTTGGTCGTCTCGCGCGAAGCGTCCGGCGTGACTTCCTCGAGCGAGCTCGACGAGTAGGGCTCGGCGCGCCGCGGCAGCAGCACGTCGAGCAGCCGCTCTTCGGCGAGCTGCTCGGCGCGCTCCTGCACGCGCGCCGTCATCTCGGCCTTGACCATGTTCACCGAGAGCTCGGTCAGGTCGCGGATCATCGACTCGACGTCGCGCCCGACGTAGCCGACCTCGGTGTACTTCGAGGCCTCGACCTTCAGAAACGGCGCCTGCGAGAGCTTCGCCAGTCGCCGCGCCACCTCCGTCTTTCCGACGCCGGTGGGCCCGATCATGATGATGTTCTTCGGCGCGACCTCGTCGCGAAGCTCGGGCGGCAGGTTCTGCCGGCGCCACCGGTTGCGCAGCGCGATCGCGACCGCGCGCTTGGCTTTCTCCTGACCGACGATGTAGCGGTCGAGCTCGGCAACGATCTGCGCGGGCGTCAGCGTCAGCTCAGTCATTGTAGAGGGCGCCTCGAGGCCGGCTTGGATCGAGGGTGGCCTGAGACAGATGCGGCGTGGCTCCGCACGCCCGCTCTCTTCGGAGGCGTCGTTCGGCCCGGCTTCAGAGGACTCTCGAGGCTCACAGAACTTCTACCGTCAGGTGGTCGTTGGTGAAAACGCAGATGGTCGCGGCCACTCGCATCGCCTCGGTCGCGATCGCCTTGGCGTCCAGGTCGGAGTTGGCGATCAGCGCGCGGGCAGCCGCCAGCGCGTACGGGCCGCCCGAGCCGATGCCGATCAGACCGTCGTCAGGCTCGATGACGTCGCCGGTGCCGGAGACGATGAACGAGTGCTCGCGGTCGGCGACCGCCAGGAGCGCCTCGAGCCGGCGCAGCACGCGGTCAGAGCGCCAGTCCTTGGCCAGCTCGACGGCGGCGCGTGAGAGGTTCCCGCGATGCTCCTCCAGCTTGGCCTCGAATCGGGCGAAGAGCGTGAAGGCGTCGGCGGCCGCTCCGGCGAATCCGGCCACGACCCGGTCGCCGTAGAGCGTGCGCACCTTCCGGGCGCCGGCCTTGACGATCGTGTTGCCGATCGAGACCTGTCCGTCTCCGGCGATGGCGACCTGCCCGCGGTGGCGGATTGCCACCACGGTGGTCGAGCGGATGCGTTCTGGAGGAGTCATGAGACGAGCTCTATCCGAGAGTGCCAGAAAAACGCGCGGCGTGCCCGCGCACGTCAGAGCGGCCCGCGGTCATTTCGCGCGCGCGCGCGGATGGGCGGCGTCGTACACGCGCATGAGCTGGTCGGCGCCCACGTGCGTGTAGCGCTGGGTCGTCGACAACCGACTGTGGCCCAGGAGCTCCTGGATCACGCGAAGGTCGGCCCCGGCGTCGAGCAGATGGGTCGCGAATGTGTGGCGCAGGGTGTGCGGGCTCACGCGGCGGGTGATCCCGGTCGCTGCCGCGCATCGGCGCACGATCGTGTGCAGGGTGCGCACCGTGAGGCGTCGGCCGCGCCGGTTGGCGAAGAGTGGTCCCGCGGCGGTCCCTCGGCCCGCCAGATACCTGTCGAGCGCACTCGCCGCGCGGCTCCCGTACGGCACGATGCGCTCCTTCCGGCCTTTGCCGAGCACGCGCACGGTCTGCTGGGAACGATCGAGATCCTCGAGGTCGAGGCCGGCCAGCTCGGAGACGCGCAGCCCCGTCGCGTAGAGGATCTCCAGCACAGCGGTGTCGCGTGCGCGCGCGGCGGCGTCGGGCGTCTTGGAGTCCATCAAGGACATCGCCTCGTCGATCGGCAGGAACGAGACGAGCTTCTTGGGCGGCCGCGGGCCCCTCACCTCTCGGGCGACGTTGCGCTCCAGAACGCCGCGGCGGACCAGGAACCGGAACCAGCTGCGCACCGCCGCCAGCTTGCGCGCGATCGTGGTGGCATCGAGCCCGCGCGCGTGCAGGTGGGCGAGATAGCCGCGGATCGTCCGCGTGTCGACGCGGTCGAGCCAGGTGGAGGAGTTTGCCTCCCCGGCATACTTGGCGAACTCCAGGAGATCGCTTCGGTAGCTCCGGAGCGTGTGCGGCGAGGCGTCTTTTTCGAGCTGGAGGTGGCGAAAAAACTCGGCCAGCGGATCCTTCATGCCACCGGGAGCTCGACCTCCCGCTCGAAGTCGCATCCCTCGCGCGCGCAGCTCCTGACGGTGCGGTTCTTCAGCACGCGCTCGGTGACGAACGCGGCCCCGCACTTCGGGCAGGGCTCGTTGACCGGCCGGCGCCAGACCACGAACTTGCAGTTCGGATACGCGGAGCAGCCGAAGAAGGTCCGCCCCTTGCGCGAGCGTCGCTCGACCAGCTGCCCGGTGCAGCCAGGCTCGGGGCACGCGATGCCCAGGGTGACCGGCTTGGTCGTCTTGCACTCCGGATAGCCGGAGCACGCGATGAACTTGCCGAAGCGCCCGTGCTTGATGACCATCGGCTTGCCGCACGTCGGGCAATTCTCGTTCGCCGGCTCGTCCTCGGCGCGGCCGCTGCCGTCGAGGTTGCGCGTGTAGCGGCAGTCCGGATAGGACGAGCACGCCAGGAACTTCCCGAAGCGCCCGCGCTTTTCGAGGAGCTCGCTGCCGCACTCCGGGCACGTCTCGCCGGTGGGCGCGCCCACCTTCTCGCTCTGCATCTCGCGCTTGGCCCGGGCGAGATCGCGCTTGAAGGGCTCGTAGAACTCACGAACCGTATCGACCCATTTGCGCTGGCCTTCCTCGATCTTGTCGAGGTTGTCCTCCATCTGCGCCGTGAACTCGACGTTCATGATGTCCTGGAAGTACGGGATCAGCTTGTCGGTCACGGCCATACCGAGCTCGGTCGGCGACAAGGTGCGCCGCTCGCGATGCACGTAGCCGCGATCGTTGATGATCGTGCCCAGGATCGACGCGTAGGTCGACGGCCGCCCGATGCCGAGCTCCTCGAGCGCCTTGATCAGCGAGGCCTCGGTGAAGCGCGGCGGCGGCTGGGTGAAGTGCTGCTTGGGATCGAGGTCGAGCAAGGTGAGCACTTCGCCTTCCTCGAGCAGCGGGACCGCGCCCTCTTGCTCCTGCTCGGGCTGGGCCTCTTCTTCCTCGCGGCTCTCCTCGTACACGGCGGTGAAGCCCTTGAACTTGAGCGTCGCGCCCTGCGCGCGGAAGATGCACGGCCCAGCCTCGATGTCGGCGGCCACCGTGTCGTAGACAGCCGGCATCATCTGGCTTCCCAGGAAGCGCTCCCAGATCAGACGGTAGAGCGCCATCTGGTCCTTGGTGAGGAATTGCGCCACGGCTCTGGGTTCGTTCCTGAGCTCGGAAGGCCGGATCGCCTCGTGCGCCTCCTGGGCGCTCCCACGCGACCGGTACGTCGGCGGCGCCTCGGGCACGTACTCCTCGCCGATGCGCGCGATCACCCAGCCGCGCGCGGCGGCCTGCGCCTCACGGGCCACCCGGACCGAGTCCGTCCTCATATAAGTGATGAGGCCCTCGGCGCCCTCGGATCCCAGATCGATGCCCTCGTAAAGCTGCTGGGCGATCGTCATGGTCTTGCGCGCCGTGAAGCCGAGCTTCTTGCCCGCCTCCTGCTGCAAAGTCGAGGTGATGAACGGCGGCGCCGGGTTACGCCGGCGCTCGCCTCGCGTGACCGACTGGACGACGAAGCGCGCGCCGTCGAGCGAGGCCATCAGCGCCCGCGTCGTCTCCTCGTTGGGGAGCGACGCCTTCTCGCCGTTGACCTCCTTCAGGGTGGCCACGAACTCGGGCGGCCGCTGCGCCTTGAGCTTGGCGTGGAGCGACCAGTACTCGACCGGCACGAAGGCCTGGATCTCCCGCTCGCGGTCGACGATCAGCCGCACCGCCACCGACTGCACGCGCCCGGCCGAGAGCCCGCGCTGGACCTTCTCCCAGAGCAAGGGCGACAGGCTGTAGCCGACCAGGCGATCGAGCACGCGCCGCGCCTGCTGGGCGTCGACCTTCTTCAGATCGATCTTGCCCGGCTGGTTGAACGCCGCCTTGACCGCGCGCTCGGTGATCTCGTTGAACGTAATGCGATAGACGTTCTTCTTGGCGACGTCGAGCTCTTCGGCGAGATGCCAGCCGATCGCCTCGCCTTCGCGGTCGGGGTCGGTCGCGACGTACAGTGCCTCGACCTTCTCGGCCGCCTTCTTGAGGTCGTCGAGGATCTTCTTCTTCGTCGGCGAGACCACGTACTTCGGCTTGAAGTTCTTCTTCGGGTCGACGCCGAGCTGAGACTTCGGCAAGTCCCGCACGTGGCCCATCGAAGCCTTGACGATGTACTTCGAGTCCAAATACTTCTGGATCGTCTTGACCTTCGTGGGTGATTCCACGACGACCAATGACCGTTTCGCCGCCACCTACGTTCTCCTCGCGCGCGTCTCGAGCGAGACCCACCGCTGTCCCGCAAGCTGCCGGGCCCATCCGCCCAGCTCGAGGGTCACGAGCAGCGCCGCCGCCCGCTCGGGCGCGAACCCGGCGCGCAAGATCAGCTGCTCGATGTGCTGCGGCTCGTCCGGAGCCAGAAACTTCAGCATGCGCCCCTCGTCACTCCCTTTTTCGGGCGCGTGCGACTCGCCCGACGGCGCCGACAGCCCGCGTACGGCGCGGCGCCACTGCTCTGGCAATTCTGACACGATGTCCTGCCAGCCTGTAACGAGTTTAGCACCGTCCTGTATGAGGCGATTGGTACCGGCGCTCGTCGGCGACGTGATTCGGCCAGGAACGGCGAAGGTTTCGCGCCCGAGATCGCCGGCGAATCCCGCCGTGATCAAGGCGCCGCTGCGCTCGGCGGCCTCCACCACGACGACGCCGAGCGCTAAGCCAGCGAGCGTGCGGTTGCGCGCGGGAAAGTGGCCCGCCAGCGCCGGCATGCCCGCGGGAAACTGCGACACGATCGCGCCGCGTGCCTCGATCGCGCGCGCGAGCGGCGCGTTCTCCGGCGGATAGATGAGGTCGATGCCGCAGCCGAGCACGGCGATCGTGCGGCCGCCGGCCGCCAAGGCACTCCGGTGCGCCGCGGTGTCGATGCCGCGCGCCAGTCCGCTGACGATCGTCACACCGCGCGCCGCGAGGTCCGACGCGAGCTGCTCGGTCGCGGCGATGCCGTACGGCGTGGCGCGGCGCGAGCCGACGATCGCGACCGCCAGCGCATCGTCGTCGCGGAGCTCGCCGCGCACGAACAGCGGGGGCGCCGAGGGAATCGTGCCCAGCAGCGCTGGATAGCCGACGTCTCCGGGCCGCAGCTCGCTCGTCATGACTCTAGGGGCTGTTGAGATGCTCAGGATCGCGTCGCGGATTCGCAGTATAGCGAAGCGGCCTGGATCGTCAGAGAGCCAGAACGGATACGGCGGCGTCTCAGCGCCGGGCGGACGAGTGCGTCGCGAGCAGCGAGCGGGCCATCGCCGCCGACTCCGATTTCGGGTATTCGTTGACGACGCGCTGCCATGCCTGCTGCGCGCGCGGCACGTCGCTCAGCCGCAGATGGCAGAGGCCGACCTTCAGCATCGCGTCCGGCGCCTTCGCCGGCCCGTGCTCGAACACCTTGTCGAACTCGACGAGCGCCTGACGGTAGTCGCGCTGCGCCCAGTACGCTTCGCCGATCCAGTACTGCGCGTTGCCGGCGAGCGAGTGCTTCGGGTACTTCGCCAAGAAATCGATGAAGTCGAGCACGGCCTGGCCGTGCTCGCGCGCGCGAAACGTCGCGAGCGCCGCCGCGTACTCCTGCTCTGCGTTTCCGGCCTTCGGCGCTGATTTCGGGGGCGCGGCGCCTGGCGGCGGCGCGAGGGCTGCCTGAGGCGGCGGAGTCGCGCGTGCGACGTTCGGCGCGGGCGCTGGAGCGTCGGGCCCGGCTGGCGCCAATCCGCTCGGTGACGGCGGCCGCGCCGTTCTCGGACGCTCGACCGGTACTTCGGGAGCCGCCGGTGCCGGCGCGCTCGCCGCGGGCGGCGTCGCCGGCGACGGGGGTGTCATAGATGAAGGGGCCGGCGGAACCGGCGCGGGGACTGGTGAGGCGACCGCGGGCGCCGGCGGCGTCGGTGCGGGTACCGCCCTCATCACGGCCGGATCGGGCGGCAGCGGCGCCGGGACTGGCGACGTGCCGGGGCGTGCGGTCGGGGCCGCGGCGCCGGTCTGCGGCGCGAGCGTGTCGAGCCTCGACTGAGCCGCGGTGAGCACAGAGTCGGTCGCCTCGGCACGCCGGCCGAGCCGCTCGACCTCTTGACGGAGCGGCCCGATCTCGAGCGATTGGAATTGTGACCGAACCGTGGCGAGATCTCGCGAGGCCGCTTCTTGCGCGACGCGCATCTCGGCCAGCTCCGAGCGGAGTCGGCCGATGTCGGATCCGAGTCGGTCCACCGCACGCCGACTCGCGCAGCCGCCAGCGAGGATCGCCAGCGCGGCCAACACGCAGAGGCCTCGGCTCATCCGCGCCGACCGTAGCACGCGGTCGAAAACGATGTCAACGACTCAGCGCGATCTCGGCTCGAGCGCGCGAAGAACGATCACGTCGACCACTTCGCCCGCGGCGATCGTGGTGTCGGGCGCGACCACGGCGAGCCCGTCGGCGAGCACCATGGAGCGGAGGATCGCCGAGCCCTGGTCGCCGGTGAGCCGCGCACCATAGCCCTGCGCATCGGCTGTCAGGGTGACGCGAAGATAACCGCGCCGAGAGCCCGGGTTCGGGATCGGCTCGAGCGCGCGTGCGCGCACGCGCGGCCGGTCGATCACCTCGGCACCCTCCATCTTGCGCAGCGCCGGTCGCACGAAGAGCTCGAAGGTCACCATCGCCGAGACCGGATTGCCCGGGAGCCCGAAGATCGGGCGGCCCTCGCGCGTTCCGAACGTGATCGGTTTGCCCGGACGCATCGACACCTGCCAGAGGTGGAGCTCGGCGCCGCTGCGGGCGAGTGCCTCGCGGACCAGGTCGAGCTCGCCGACCGACACGCCCGCCGAGCTCACCAGAACGTCGGCGGCCGAAAGGCCCCAGCGGACTCGCTCGATGATCGCCTCGAGCTGATCGGGAGCGACGCCGAGATTGACCGGCTCGCCCCCCGCCTCGATTACCTGGGCCATCAGCGAGTAGGTGTTGGTGTTCGGGATCTGAGCCGGTCCCGGCTGCGTGCCGAGGTCCGCCAGCTCGTTACCGGTCGAGAGGATCGCGACGCGCGGGCGGCGATACACCTGTACCTGCGAGTATCCGAGCGTCGCCAGGAGCCCGACCTCGGCGGCGCCGATCGTGCCGCCCGGCGTCACGACGACGTCGCCCGCGCGCACGTCCTCACCGGCGGGACGCACGTAGGCGCCCGGCGCGATGCGGCCGCGTACCGTCACCCGCTGGCCGTCGGCCGCGACGTCTTCCTGCGGGACGACGGCGTCCGCGCCTTCGGGAAGCGGCGCGCCGGTGAAGATGCGCATCGATTCACCGGCCCGCAGCGCTCGAGACGGCATCGCGCCGGCGATGATCCGGCCGACGACGGCGAGCTCGACGGACTCTCTCCCGGTGTCTTCGGCACGCACCGCGTAGCCGTCCATCGAGGAGTTGGCCCACGGCGGGATCGTCGTGCGCGAGACTATCGGCTCGGCTAGAACGCGTCCCAGCGCCGCCATGATCTCTACGCGCTCTACCGACAGCGGGGCGATGCGCTTCAAAATTCCTTCTCGCGCTTCTTCTACGGTCAGCACATGCTTACTCTACTACAGCGGTTTGCGGCGGGACGGCGCGGGGTGGGCGTGGGGGCGCCTCGCGCGACCTGCGCGCGTTTCTCGCGTGTGGCGACCGCACCTGGTTGCAGTTCAAGTCACGGTGCCTACACAGGTCGCGCGAGGCACCCCCCCGCCCACCCCACTCCGTCCCGGTGGCCTTTTGTCGGGGAGCTGGATCCGGTTTGCGATGGGCGTGGGCCTTGCGAAGAGCGAGCAGCGGCTCGGCGAAGAACGTTCGAAGAGGCTGTCATCATTGCCGTGGTGCGCGCGCTGTTGTCGTGCTTGATTCAGTGCCGGTCGGCCTGCTTACGCTTTGTGGCGATTCGTTGGCATCGGACGCGACTGATGCCGACGCGCTGATTCGGTTGGCGTGCTGCTGACTGGATGGGCGTGGTTGGGGAAGCGCGAGTCGTGGACGCGGTTGGGGCTTGGAGCTGGTGGTTGGGTGGGTGCGGGCGGGGCGGCGGGTTAGTGGCCGGTGTGCGGGAGGTTGAGGACGGGTTTGAACTGGGCGAAGAACCAGCGGCGGCTCAGGATGAAGAGGGCGAGGAAGCCGGCGGTGATCGCGAGATCGCGCGGCGTGAGCGGCAGGCGCGCGCTCGAGGAGACCGACGGGAACACGACGAAGACGCGCTCGAGGAAGATGCCGACCAGGCCGAAGACCGCGACGACGACGAGTGGCGCGTGGCGCTGCGGCGGGCGGCCGGTGAGGCGCTTGAGCAGGTACATGAACGGGATGAGCCAACCGACCACGAGTACCACCCAGGCCAAGGTCGTCCACGGCTGCACGAAGACGCGCTGGACGAAGAAGCGCGTCTCGACCGGCACGTTGCCGTACCAGATCACGATGTACTGCGACCAGAAGAAGTACATCCAGACGATCGAGAGCGCGAACTGGAGCTTGGCGACGTCCTGCACCGCGTCCGGCGGGATCGAGGCGCGTCCGCGCGCGTTGGTCCGGACCGTGAGGATCGCGAGCAGGCAGAACGCGGTGTAGAGCGCGCTGACGGCGAAGTAGCCGCCGAACAGGCCGCTGTACCATTTGGGGTCCAGAGACATCACGAGGTCGAAGCCCCAGAGCGAAACCGTGACGAGCCACAGCATCAATAAGATCACCGCGACGCGGTTGCGGTGGGCGCGCTCGCGCTCGTCGTCCGGCGGGATCGCGTCGCGCAGGAGCGCGCGCACGAATGCGAAGCACACCGCGAACGTGACGATGGCCAGCACGTACGTCCTGAGCCAGAAGAACGGCACGTTGAGCCAGCCCGCCTTGGCCGGAATTGGGTTCGTCACCCACGGGTACAGCACGGTCTGGCCGGTGTAGAGCACCAGCAGCAGGACGAACGAGATCGGCAGGAAGCCGGCCGTCGTCAGCGCGATGCGCCGCACGCTCGGCGACCAGCGCGCCTCGGTCACCTGCATCATGCCCGCGATCGCCGGTCCGCTCACGGCGATGCCGGACCAAAACACCAGGTTGACGAGGTAGATCGACCACACGTGCTGGGCGTCGCTCGACTTCACGCCGATCAGGAAGACGACCGCGCCGAGCGCGGCCACGAGGCTCCAGAAGACGGTCATTTCTGGGCGATCGAGCGCAAGAAGTTCACGATGTGCCACGCCTCCTGCGTCGACATGGCCTCGCCGTAGGCGGGCATGACCGCGCCGCCGACCACGATGTAGCTGTGCCAGTAGCCGTCGGTACGCTGCTTCTGCAGCTCGGCGTTCGTCAGGTCGGGGGTCGGGATGAACTTGGTCGCGACCGGCCCGGTCGTGCCCCCTTTGCCCTCGGGGCCGTGGCACGGCACGCAGAACGTCGCGAACCGCTCCTTGCCGATCGCCACTGAAGCCTCGCTGGCCCTGACTGGATTGGGCTGCTTGGCCGCGACGTCACGCTGCTCCTTCGGGATGATGATCTCGCCGCCGCGCGGGACCACGCCCGGCGGCATCGAGAACACGCCGGTCGCCGTCGTCGTCGTGCGCTCGCCCGGCATGATCCGGGCGGTGTGGGTCATGTTGTCGTTCCAGCGCACGACGATCGCGGCGCCCCACGCCCCGGCCCCGGCGCCCACGACAAGGAGCATCAGGATGAAGACGTATTTCATGCCGCGTCGCTCATCGTGATTTCACTTCCTCGGCGCCGGCGGTGCGCAGGAGCTCGTGGACCGTCGCGGCGCGCTCGGGGGCGCAGTGAACCGCCACGCCGAAGCGATCGTTAGTGAAGCGCGGGTCGTAGCTCGGGCTCGGCGCGAAGCGCGGCAGCCGGCCGAGCACGACCATGCCGATGACGGTCGCCAGACCGCCGAAGAGCACCATCAGCTCGAAGGCGATGATGAAGAACGGTGGCAGCGACGAACCGCTGATGCCGCTGCCGGCGGGCTGCAGGTATTTGCCGCCGGTGACCAGGCCCCACACCATCGAGCTCCAGATCGTCAGCAGAAAGGCCGACGCGATCCCCGTGAGCCCGCCGATCAGGGTGAACAGGCGCACGCGGCTCACCGGCCGGTCGCGCTCGAGGACCTCCTCGATCTCGTGGACGGGCAACGGAGTGTAGACCGTCATGTCGTGGTACCCGCGCGCGCGCAATTCTTCGAGGGCGCGGACGGTCGTGTCCACGTGGGCGAAGACGCCGAGGACGGTCTCAGTGGCCATGGGCTCGGTCTCGCACCGGCGCCGGAATCGTCTCCTTGACCTCCACGATCGAGAGCGACGGCATCAGCTTGATGAAGCCGAGGAACAGCAGAAAGAAGAACGAGAAGCTCCCGATCACGATCATCGTGTCGGTCGGGCTCGGATAGTAGATGCCCCACGTGTACGGATAGAAGTCGTGGCCGAGCGACGGGACGATGATGTTGAACCGCTCGAACCACATCCCGATCAGCACCAGGATCGACACCACGTAGAGCACGACCGGGCTCGTGCGCGCGCGCTTTGAGAAGAGGATCAGTGGCGCGACGCAGTTGCAGAAGTACATCGTCCACAAGGCCCAGGCGTACGTCGCCGTCACCTTCCAGAACAGCGACGCCTTCTCGATATGCTCGCCGCTGTAGAGCGAGGTGAAGATCTCGCAGATGTAGAAGTAGGTCAGCACGAGTCCGGTGACCAGGATCAGCTTGCCCATCGCGTCCAGGTGCTTTTCCTGGATGTAGGCGTGCAGGTTGAAGAAGTGGCGCATGGGCAGGATGAGGATCAGCACCATCGCGAAGCCGGAGAAGATCGCGCCGTCGACGAAGAACGGCGCGAAGAGCGTCGAGTGCCAGCCCGGGACCAGCGCCATCGCGAAGTCCCAGGACACCACGCTGTGCACCGAGAGCACCAGCGGGGTCGCCAGCGCCGCCAGCAGGCCGTACGCGCGGCGGTAGTGCCGCCACTGCGTGTCGGAGCCCTCCCAGCCGAGTGCCAGCATCGAGAAGATGCGCCGCCGCCAGCCGGTGGAGGCGTCGCGGAGCGCGGCGATGTCGGGGACCAGCCCCACGATGAAGAACACCGTGCTGATCGACAGGTACGTCGAGATCGCGAACACGTCCCAGACGAGCGGCGACCGGAAGTTCGGCCAGAGGAAGCGCTGGTTCGGGTACGGCAAGAGGAAGTACGCGAACCACATCCGCCCAGCGTGGATCAGCGGGAACAGCCCGGCGGTCATGACCGCGAAGATCGTCATCGCCTCGGCGCCGCGGTAGATCGACGTCCGCCACCGCGCCCGGAACAGATACAGGATGGCCGAGATCAGGGTGCCGGCGTGCCCGATACCGATCCAGAACACGAACGTGGTGATGTACATCGCCCACATCTGGGGCACGCGCTTGCCGGCCATGCCCATCCCCCACCAGACCTGCCCGGCCCAGGCGAAGAAGAAGCCGGCGAGCAGCAGCGCCACGAAGCACATCCAGGCGAAGTACAGGTTGCCCGGCGGCTGGAGCGTGCGGAGGACGTCGCGGTTGACGTCTGCGAACGTCGGCGATGCGGCGGCCCGGGTGTCGTTCATCGCCTCACGCGTGTCCGCCGCCGCGGACGACCTTGCGGAGATACGTGATGGAGGGCCGCGTGCCGACCTCCTCCAGGACGTGATACGCCCGCGGCGAGTGCGTGAGCTTCGCCGCGCCGCTCGCCTCGTCCTTCAGGTTGCCGAACGTGATCGCCTGCGTCGGGCACGTCTGCTGGCAGGCGGTCAGGATGTCGCCATCGCGGACCGCGCGCTTCTCGTCGCGCGCCCGGTCCTTCCCCGCAATGATACGCTGCAGACACATCGTGCACTTCTCCATCACACCGAGCTGGCGCACGGTGACGTCCGGATTCAGCTGGACCTCGAGCGGCGTGGGGAACTCGTACTGGAACCAGTTGAAGCGCCGGACGTGATACGGGCAGTTGTTGCCGCAGTACCGCGTGCCGACGCAGCGGTTGTAGACCTGACCGTTGAGCCCCTCCTCGGTACGGTACGCCGCGTACACGGGACAGACCGGCTCACACGGCGCGACCTCGCAGTGCTGGCAGAGCATGGGCAGGAACATGTTCGTCGGATGCTCGGGCTTGCCTTCCGCCCAGCGCTCGATCCGCATCCAGTGCAGCTGGCGACCGTACGCGGCGGACGCCTTGCCGACCACCGGCACGTTGTTCTCGGCCTGACACGAGGTCACGCACGCCTGACAGCCCACGCAGGCGTCCACGTCGATCGTCATGCCCCAGCGCGGCCCGGGATACTTCTGGTCCTCGTACATGGTCGGATGCGCCGCCTCGGGCACGCGCCCGCGCAGCGCCTGCTCGCGCGCGGCGCCGAGCTCGACGTGCTGCGCGATCTCGCGGTCGTCCTGGTCGTGCGTCGCCTGCAGCACCGCCAGCGGGCGCCGCGTGCCGAGCTTCGACAAGGTCACCTTGACGCTCATGAACGCGAGCCCGCCCGAGGCCGGATCCGTGACCGACGGCAGGATTTCCATCGGGTTGAGGGACTTGGTGTCGGCCGCGACGTATCGCGGGCGCTGATACGGCGTGAACCGGTGGCCCATCGGGATCGCGACCGCCGAGGGGTGCAGGGTCGGCGAGACGTACGCGGGTAGCTCTATCGTGCCCTGCGGCGACTTCACGGCGAGCATGTCGCCGCGGGTGACGCCGAGCTTCGCGGCCGTGTCCGTCGAGATCTCGACCCACGCGTCCCACACCGCCTGGGTCATCGTGTCCGGCGCTTCGTGGAGCCAGGAGCTCACCGCGCTGCGCCCGTCGTAGAACCGGAGCGAGGGATAGGCGAGCAGGGTCAGACCGCTCCCTTCGCCGGCAAGCTTGGGGGCTGCGGCATCGACGCCGCCGACCTTCGCGGTGACGGCTGCGGGCGCGACCTCCGCGAAGAGGCCGCCGCGCTTCAGAGCCCCCTCGAGCTCTGCCTTAACGAGCGGCGCCCAAACTCCCTTGAGATATTGCTCAAAAGTCGGCCATGGAATGGGACCCTTGCCCTCCTCGACACCGAGCGCGGCCCGCCCGATTCGAAGTAGCGTATCGCCCATCGGCCGCGAATCGCGCACCGGGGACATGGTCGGCTGCATGAAGCCGATCACACCCTCACGCGGCGAGTAATCACCCCATGACTCGAGCCAGTGCGTGTCGGGCAGCACGACATGCGCGAGCTGGCTCGTCTGATCCGGCACGCTCGCGAAGCTGACGACGAGACCCACCTTGCCGATCGCGTCCGCGAGCTTGAGGCCCGACGGCAAGGTGAACGCCGGATTCACGCCGGGACCGAGGATCAGCACCTCGATCTCGCCGCCGGACATCGCGCCGGCGAGATTCGTGACCTCCGAATACGGCGTGACCTTGCCATAGGCCGAGTCGGCGCCGAATCGTACGGTCTTGCCGACGTTGCCGGCGGCCGCGTTCAGGAGGTTGATCGCCACCTGGGTCTGCGTCGCGTTGGTGCCGCTGACGGAGACGCCGCCGCCCACCGCGAGCCCGGGCTTGGCATGGGCGAATGCCTTCGCGATGCGCTTGATCGTCTCGACGCTCACGCCGCTCTCGTCCGCGGCGCGCTTGACGTCGACCGATCCCGTCGCCTCGCCGAAGCGGCGGTCCGCGAGACCTTCGTCGACCATCGTCCGCAAGATTGCCAGCGCGAGCAGTCCCTCCGTGCCCGGCGCGTTGCGCACCCATTCGTCGGCGTTCGACGCGGTCAGCGACTGGCGCGGCTCGACGTGGATGAACGTACCGGCCCGTCCGTCGCGGAACGAATGCATGCGCGCGAAGGTCCGCGCGTAGTTCACGTTCGAGAGCCACGTCTCGATGAAGTCGGCGCCGAAGGACAGGACCACCTCGGCGTCCTCGAACGCGTAGTACGGAATTGCGTCACGATTGAACGTGATGCGGTTCGCAGCGCGGATCGACTCGTAGGCGAACGGCTCGAGCGTTACCCGCGGACGGGCGCCGATCGCCTGCACCCACCGATCGAGGAGCCCGCCGAGCGTGCCGTTCTCGAGCTGGGTGACGAGCGCGACGGCGCGGCCCTTGCCGACGGTCCGGAGCGCGGCGATCTTGTCCGAGACCAGCTTGGTCGCCGCGTCCCACTGCGCGGTCTTGAACCCGGCGCCGCTCTCGCGCACCATCGGCCCCGCGAAGCGATCGGGGTGATAAAGCCCCTGCAAGGCGGCCTGGCCGCGCATGCAGAGGGCGCCGGCGTTGACCGGATGATCCGGATTTCCCTCGAGCTTGACGACGCGGCCCTCGCGATTACGCGCGATGACGCCGCAGCCGGCCGGGCACTCGCGGCACACCGTCGAGAACCACGAGGCAACGCCCGGCACGAGCTGCTCGTTCGGCACGACCAGCGGCAGGATCGACTCGCTGGCCTGCTGGCAGCCGCCGCTCGCCGCGGCCGCACCGGACACGGTGACGATCTTGAAGAAGTCGCGTCGGTTCATTTATCAGGTGCTCCAGCCCGCATCCGATCGAGGGTGGCGAGTCACGGACACACGTGGCTCCGTTGTCTCAGTGGTGACAGGTCACGCAGTCGAGCGGGGCGTGCCGTCCCGCCGTCGCGTTCTGCTCGCGGTGACATTCGACGCACCAGCCCATCGTCAGCGGCGGCGGCGCCGGCCTGAAGCCGACGAGGTGCAGCAGATCGACCGTCAGCTTGGGACCGGTCTCGGCCGCGTAGGTCGTCATCGTCTCGACGGGCCCGTGGCAGGTCTGGCATTTGAGCCCCGCGCGAATGTGCGCCTTGTGCGGGAAGTAGGTGAACTCCGGGAGCTTGTTCACGCGCACCCAGGGAATCGGCTCTTTCTTCGTGAGGAACTCCGCGAGCTTCTTGATCTCCGGCTTGTCCGCGGCCGCGATCTTGTGGCAGCCCATGCACCGCTCGACGGAGGGCAGTCCCGCGTACTCCGATCGGCGCGCGTCGGCGTGGCAGTACTGACAATCGATCTTGTACGTGCCGACGTGAACGTTGTGCGGAAAATTGATGGGCTGCGCCGAGGGTTTCGCGGCCGCGGCCGGCTGGCGGCTCCACGACGAGATCGCCAGGAAAACCAGGACGGCTAGGAGCGCCGCGCCGAGTGCGCCTACTCCCGCTTTGGCCGTCATCGACAGTCGATCGCCCTCCGGCAGAGTCTTGATTGCTCGTGAACGCTATCACGTGGTTCCCGGGGCCGTCAATCTATTCACGCGGTTCCGATGGTCACGGACTCTTGGCGGGGCGTGTTGCCGGGGCCGACGTGTGGCCTCAGCCAGCGGCCAGCGACTCGGCGGCGGCGCGCGCGGCGAACACGAGGTCGGCATCGGTGTGCGCGAGCGAGACGAATGCCGCCTCGAACTGCGACGGCGCCAGGAACACGCCGCGCTCGAGCATGCCGTGGAAGTAGCGCGCGTAGCGTTTGGTGTCGGAGCGCTTCGCGGAGGCGTAGTCGGTCACCGCGCCGTCGCAGAAGAAGCCCGTCAGCATCGATCCCACGCGATTCACGGTGAGCGGCACGCCGGCTTTCGTGGCGCCGCCCTTGAGACCCTGCTCGAGCTCGGCGCCGAGCGCGTCGAGGCGGCGATAGACATCGCGATCGCGCAGGCGAGCCAGGGTCGCCAGCCCCGCCGCGACCGCGAGCGGATTTCCCGACAGGGTCCCGGCCTGATAGACCGCGCCGAGCGGCGCAACGTGGCTCATAAGCCGGCGCGATCCGCCGTAGGCGCCCACCGGAAGGCCGCCGCCGATCACCTTGCCCAGACACGTCAGGTCGGGGCGCACACCGTAGAGCTCCTGGGCGCCGCCGTAAGCCACGCGAAAGCCCGTGATGACCTCGTCGAAGATCAGCACCGCGTCGTGCGCCTGCGTGATCTCGCGAAGGCCCTCGAGAAATCCCGGGCGCGGCGGCACCACGCCCATGTTCCCCGCCACCGGCTCCACGATGACCGCCGCGATCTCGCGGCCGCGCGCGCGGAAGAGCGCGCGGACGGCGTCGAGGTCGTTGAACGGCGCGGTCACGGTGAGCTCCGCGAGCGCCGCCGGCACGCCGGCGCTGTCGGGAATCGAGAACGTCGCCCCGCCCGAGCCGGCCTTCACCAGGAGGCTGTCGGCGTGACCGTGATAGCAGCCGTCGAACTTCAAGAGGAGCGGCCGGCCCGTCGCGCCGCGCGCGAGCCGGATCGCGCTCATCGCGGCCTCGGTGCCCGAGCTGACCAGTCGCACGAGCTCGATCGAGGGATAGGCCGCGGTGATCGCCTCGGCCATTTCGACCTCGAGCCCGGTCGGCGCGCCGTAGCTGGTCCCACGCGCCGCCGCGTCGGTGACCGCGGCGACGACACTCGGCGCGGCGTGGCCGAGGATCAGCGGGCCCCACGAGCCGAGGAAGTCGACGTACGAGCGGCCGTCGACGTCCCAGATCCGGGCCCCCTCGCCGCGCGCGACGAAGAACGGCTCGCCCCCGACACCGCGGAACGCCCGGACGGGACTGTTGACACCACCCGGAATCACGCGCGAGGCAGCGTCGAAGAGACTCTTGGAGTCGCGCATCAGAAGCTTCGTCCGAGCAGCGCGCCGATGCCTAGCCGCTCCCAGACCCGTCCGGCGGCGAACGAGAGCCGCTCGTGCCAGCGCCAGCGGTCCGAGTCGAGCGGAACCTGCACGAAGTCTCGCTCGGTCGAGTGCCAGCGGAACGCGGCCACCGCTTCGGCGCGGCCGGCCATCACCGACGTCACCAGGTACGTGGCCGTCGGATAGGTCGGCTCGCCGCTGATCTGCGCCTGCTGGCGATCGGTCGGCGAGAAGTAGGCGCCGGCGTCGACGTGCGAATGATAGATCACCGCGATCTCGTAGCCTTCTCCCTCGAGCCGTCCGATGCGCAGCAGATCTTTGGGATCGATGAAGTACGCCGTGCGCGCGTCGCGCGGATGGCGCTGCGGATCCTTGGCGTGAAGCTCGTCCTGGATGTTGCGGCAGCGGACGAGCCGTCGGAGCTGGCCCTGTTCCAGGATGACTCCGCACGACTCGCGCGGATATTCCTCCACGGCCTGACGCCGGATCGCCTCGAGCTCTTCCGCGGTGACGATCGCCCGCGCACCGCCCGCGAGTGCCGGGATGATCGCGACCTCGTCCCGGTCGCGGAGCTTTGTGCCGAGGCCCTGGAGCGATTCGATCGCTTCGTTGTTCACGTAGATGTTCACGTGGTGGTGGACTGCGCCGCCCTCGTCGCGCACGAGCCCCTTGAGCCCACCGTACGAGGCCTCGAGCTGGTCGAGCAGCTCCTTGATGTCGTCCGCGGCGACCTCGATGCGGTCGCGGTTACCGGTGGCCCGACGGAACGACGTCGGGATGTAGACCGTCACGGGCATGCGTTAGCCTCCGGGAGTCAGGTAGCGCTCGCCAGTGTCCGGGAGGACCGTGACGACCAGCTGGCTCGGCGTCATCTCGGCAGCGACCGTGCACGCCGCGAAGACCGCGGCGCCGGCCGAGACACCGACCAGCAGCCCTTCCTCACGCGCGAGTCGTCGCGACCACGCCAGCGCGTCCTCGTCGCGCACCTGGATGATCCGGTCGATGATCGTGCGATTCAGGACGCCGGGCACGAAGGAGGCGCCGATGCCCTGGATCGCGTGGGGCCGCGCCTTGCCGCCCGCGAGCACGGGCGAGGCGGCCGGCTCGACGGCGACGATGCGCACCGTCGGAATCTTCGCCTTGAGCACCTCGCCGACGCCGGTCAGGGTCCCGCCGGTGCCGACGCCGGCGACGAAGGCGTCGAGCCGGCCGCCAACCGCATCCAGGACCTCCAGCGCGGTCGTGCGCCGGTGCGCCTCGGGATTGGCCGGGTTCTCGAACTGCTGCGGCATGAAGTAATCGGGATGCTCGCGGAGGAGCTCGCGCGCGGCGTGGACGGCGCCGGTCATGCCCTCGATCGCCGGCGTCAGGTGCAGCTCGGCGCCGAACCGCGCCAGAAGCCGCTGGCGCTCTACGCTCATGTCGTCGGGCATCGTGAGGATCAGCCGATAGCCCCGCACCGCCGCCGCCATCGCGAGCCCGATCCCGGTGTTGCCGCTGGTCGGCTCGACGATCGTGGCGCCGGACTTCAGCACGCCTCGGCGCTCGGCGTCCTCGAGCATCGCCACCGCGATGCGGTCCTTGACGCTGCCGCCCGGATTCAGCGATTCGACCTTCGCCGCGACCACGGCGCCGCTGGACTTGGCGAGGCGGTTGAGCCGCACCATCGGCGTGTGTCCGACCAGCTCCAGCACCGAGCCCGCGATCTTCGACGTCGTCATATGTGGTACATCGGGCGCGCCGCGCTCCGGCGGGCGAGCGCGCGGGCGGCGAGATCGCCGAAGCTCAGCTGATCGACCACTTTCGACACCGCGTTGGAAATCTCGTCCCACAGCTCGGCGAGATCGTGCCGCTCGCCGCCGGCGCGAGCGCCGCGACGCTGCGCCTCGAACGGCGCGCCGGTCCCCTCGACCGCGCGCAGGACATCTCCCACGGTGATGTCCTCGGGCGGCCGCGTGAGCTGGTAGCCGCCCGCGGAGCCGCGCTTGGAGGTCAGCAGCCCGGCGCGCTTGAGCGCGAGCAGCACCTGCTCGAGGTAACGTTGCGGGATCGCCTGGCGCCGCGCGATCTCCTGGATCGCGGTGAGGCCGCGCTCGCGGTGAAGCGCGAGATCGAGGACCGCCTGGATCGCGTATTCGCCCTTGGCCGAGATGCGCACGTCAGCGACTCACGGCGCGCTCAGCTCACGCCGCCGCGCTCGAGCAGGCGGGCGACCTCACGCGCGAAGTACGTGATGACGATGTCGGCGCCGGCGCGCTTGATCGCGGTGAGGGCCTCCATCATCGCCCGCTCCTCGTCGAGCCAGCCGAGCTTGCCGGCGGCCTTGATCATCGCGTACTCGCCGGAGACCGAGTAGGCGGCCAGCGGCACCCCGAACTCCGCCCTGGCCCTCGAGATCACATCGAGATACGGCAGCGCCGGCTTGACCATCACGATGTCGGCGCCCTCGTCGAGATCGAGCGCGATCTCCCGCATGGCTTCGGTGGCGTTCGCCGGGTCCATCTGGTACGCGCGCCGGTCGCCGAACTGCGGCGCCGAATCGGCCGCGTCGCGGAACGGGCCGTAGAAGCTCGACGCGTACTTCGCCGAGTAGGCCATGATCGGCGTGTCGCTGAAGCTCGCGTCGTCCAGCGCCTCGCGGATCGCGCCGACACGGCCGTCCATCATGTCCGAGGGCGCGACCATGTCAGCGCCGGCCTCCGCGTGGGAGACCGCCACGCGCGCGAGCAGCTCGAGCGTCGGATCGTTGCGTACGGTGCCGCCCTCGACGACGCCACAGTGGCCGTGGCTCGTGTACTGGCACAGGCACACGTCGGTGACGACCAGGAGGTCCGGCACCACGTCCTTCACCGCGCGCACCGCCTGCTGCACGATGCCGTCCTCGGCGTAGGCCTCGGAGCCGCGTGGGTCCTTGTCGGACGGCAGCCCGAACAGGAGCACACCGGGGATGCCCATGCTGGCGACATCTTTCAGGTCCTTGACCATCTCGTCGATCGAGAGATGGCACTGTCCCGGCATCGAGCCGATCGGCTCGCGGACGCCGCGGCCGTGCACGATGAACAGCGGATAGATGAGATCGTCGACGGCCAGCACCGTCTCGCGGACCAGCTTGCGCAGCAGCGGCTTTTCGCGCAGACGTCGGGGACGGAACATCGGATGCGCCATTACACGCTCCTTCTGGGTCGGCGGCCGGCATTCCACCCGGCCCGTGCGAAGTAGTCCGCGAGGGCTCGCGCCAGCGCGGGGATCGTGTACTCGTTGGGCATGACGTCGGTCGATAAACCGTACTCGGCCGCCGTCGCCGCCGTGATCGGACCGATCGAGGCGACCGCGACGCGGCCCCGCCAGGCGCTGCGCTCGTCGTCGCTGAACTGCTCGGCGAAGTTGCGCGCGGTCGACGAGCTCGTGAAGGTCACCGCGTCGACCGAGCCCGAGGCGAGGGCCTCACGCAGCCGCGCGACCCCGTCCTCGATACGCCGCGTCTGATATGCGGGCACTTCCGTGACGAGCGCGCCGAGGCGACGGAGCTCGACGACCAGCACGTCGCGAGTCTCCTTCGCTCGCGGCAGCAGCACGCGGTCCCCGGCCGCCACCACGCTGCGGAGCCGATCGACCAGCGCCTCGGCGCGGTACTCGGAGGGCACGACCTCGGGCCTCACCCCGTGCTCAGCGAGCGCGTCGGCCGTCGCCGGCCCGATCGCCGCCACCCGCTTCCTCGCGATCGCGGGCCACGCGCCCCCGCGCGCCGCCAGCCGCCGGTCGACCATGGCGACGCCGTTCACGCTCGTGAAGATCACCCACGCGAACGAGTCGAGCGCGGCGAGCGCGGTATCGAGCGGCTCCCACGAGGCCGGGGGCTCGATCACGATCGTCGGCGCCTGGAGCACGCGCGCGCCGGCGGCCTCCAGGAGGTCGACGAATCGCTGCGCCTGGGCGCGCGCGCGCGTGACCACGATCGTCCGGCCCTCGAGCGGCTTCTTCTCGACCGCCGCACGGCCTATTCGCGCCATGATTTTCCCGGCTGGAGCGGCGCGATCGACGGCGCCCCCTGTTCGATCAGCGACTCGGCGACCTGGCGGCCCAGCCGCTCGGCGCCGTCCGCGGCGCCGCTCGCCGAGGCCCGCAGGACCTTGCGGCCGTCGTCACTCGCCACGAGCGCGATCATCTTGAGCGCCGCGCCGTCCAGGGTCGCGTGCGCGGCCACCGGTGAGTTGCACGAGGCGCCGAGAGCCGCCAGGCAGGCTCGCTCGGCCGCGGCGGCGGCGCGCGTGGGCGCGTGGTCCACCGGCTCGAGCAGCGAGCGCACGCGACGGTCGTCGGCGCGGCTCTCGACGGCCAGGACGCCCTGGCCCACCGCCGGCACGAACACGTCGGGATCGAGCGGCTGCACGTGCGCCGGAGCCAGGCCCAGGCGCGCGAGGCCCGCCGCGGCGAGCAGCACGCCGTCCAGCTCCTCGCTCTCGAGCTTGCGCAACCGCGTCTCGACGTTGCCGCGGACCGGCTCGACCACGAGATCGGCGCGAAGCGCCAGCGCCAGCGCGCGCCGCCGCGGGCTGCCGGTGCCCAGTCGCGCGCCCGGCCGAAGATCCTCGAAGCGTCGTCGCTCGCGGCCGACCAGGACGTCGCGCGCGTCGGCGCGGGCGGGAAACGCCGCCAGGCAGAGGCCGTCGGGTGTCTCGGCCGGTAGATCTTTGAGGCTGTGCACTGCGCAGTCCAGGGTGCCCGCCAGGAGCATCTCCTCGATCTCGCGGACGAAGAGGCCCTTGCCGCCGATCGACGCGAGCTGAACCTCGAGCCGGCGATCGCCTTCGGTCCGCACCGGCACGATCTCGACCGTCTCGCCCAGCGCGCGCAACGAGGCGGCGACGATCTCGGCCTGGATCAGCGCGAGCGGGCTTCCGCGGGTGCCGATCCGCAGGCTCATCGGCGCCCCAGCCCGAAGAGCTCGTGGACCAGCTCGAGCCACGACCGCGGCGAGCCCGCGCGCGACGATTCGCGAAGCTTCGTGATCGGCGCATGCAGGATCTTGTTCACGATCGCCGTCGACATCGCCTCGATCGCCTCGCGCGTCTCCGGCGTGGCGGCCGGCAGCCTCGCCAGGGTGCGCTTGACCTCGCCGCTACGGATGGCCTCGAGCCGCTCGCGCAGCGACACGATGGTCGGGACCACCTCGATGTCGCCGAGCCGGGCCACGAACTTCGTCACCTCGCGCTCGACGAGGGCCTCGGCCCGATGCGCCTCGCGAACCCGCTCGCGAATGTTGGCGTCGACGACCTGTTTGAGGTCGTCGATGTCGTAGCAGTAGACGTCGTCGAGCTCGCCGACCGCGCCGTCGACGTCGCGCGGCACCGCGATGTCGATGAAGAACAGCGGCCGCCCGCGGCGTCCATGCATGATCCGCTGGACCATCTCGCGCCGGATCACCGGCTCCGGCGCGCCGGTGGACGTGACGACGATGTCCACCGCCGCGAGCGCCGTGGAGAGCTCGTCGAAGGGCACCGCGGTGCCGGAGAGCGCGCGGGCCATCTCCTGGGCGCGCGCCCACGTCCGGTTGGTGACGTACACCGGGAACACGCCCTGCTCCACGAGATGGCGCGCGGCCAGCTCGCTCATCTTGCCCGCGCCGACCAGGAGGACGGCCTTGCCCTGGAGCCCGGCGAAGATCTTCTTGGCGAGCTCCACCGCGGCGAACGAGACGGACACCGCGTGGCGCGCGATCTCGGTCTCGGTGCGGACCTTCTTCGCGACCGCGAAGGCCTGGGTGAACAGCGAGTGCAGCGCCGGCCCGACCGCTTCGCACGACTGGGCGAGCGCGAACGCGTCCTTCACCTGCCCCAGGATCTGCGGCTCGCCGATCACCATCGAATCGAGGCTCGAGGCCACGCGGAAGGCATGCCGGACCGCGTCGCCCTCGGCGTACGTGTAGAGCGCCGCCTCGACGACGGCGGGCTCCACGCCGCGGTGGCGGCAGAGCTTGCGGAAGAGCGCGGTGCGCGCCTCGCCGGGCACGTCGGCGGCCGCGTACACCTCGACCCGATTGCAGGTCGAGAGGATGATCGCTTCGTTGACCACGCTCGTGGAGGCGATGTCGCGGAGCAGCTCACGCAGCTTGTCCTCGTCGACCGCCAGCTGCTCGCGAAGCTCGACCGGCGCGTTTCGATGCGAGAGGCCCGCGACGAAGAGCGCCATCTAGCCGCCGTGCTTTCCGGGCAAGAACAGACCGGCGCTCAGCGTGAGGGCCAGGACCGCGAAGCCGAGGATCGCGAAGTAGGCGGCTCGGCGTCCGTGCCAGCCACCCGCGGCCCGGCCGGCGAGGGTGGCGGCGTACACCGCCCATGCGACGTATGACGAGAGCGCGAGCGGATCGAAGGTGAACACGCTACCCCAGGCCGTGCCCGCCCAGAGCACACCGAGGATCAGGCCCGTCGTCAGGAACGGAAACCCGAACGCCAGGGTGCGGTAGGTCAGCCGGTCCAGGGTCGCCAACGCCGGCAGCGTGTAGTAGAGCGTGCCCGGACGCTTGGCCTTCAGCTGATGCTCCTGGAGCAGATACATCACCGCGCCGGCGAAGTTGAGCACGAGCGCCGCGATGCCGACGAGCGCCAGCCCGATGTGCACCCAGAGCCATGCGCCGCTGAGCGTCGGGCCGATCAGGGGTCGTGTCGGCGTCGACTGTAGGCTCAGAACGAGGGCGACAGGCAGGACGAACGCGCCGAGGACCGAAAGGCCGTAGCGCCGCTCGACCCACATCTCGAGCAGGACGACGACCCACGCCGCGACCGACACCGCCTCGGGCATGCTCGCCAGGGGCGGCCGGCCGAGGTCGATCGCCAGGGCTAGCAGGGCGACCGTATGCAGCACCCAGGCCCCCAGGGTCGCCAGAGCGGCCAGGCGGTGGAGCACCTCCTCGCGCTGGACCAGATAAGCCAGAGCGAGGCCCGTCGCGGCGACGTACCCGATGATCGCGACCGTCAGCAGGGTCTGGTGCATGGCTCTAAAAGATCAAGTGCAGCGAGAGTTTACCATATTCCCGATGCGAATAGACCTGTGCCCCCCAGCGGATGGACGGCTCTGCACCGCGCTAATCTTTTGCCTCCCGCGACGGACTCTAAATGATCGCCGAAATGTCTCTTTTGACGATCGAGGGGGTGTGATCGGATTCAGCTCGGGTAGAGCACGCGAACCAGGGCGAGTCCCTGGGGCGGCGCGGTCGGCCCAGCCCGTCGTCGATCGCGCGAGGCGAGCACCGCCGCGAGCCAGTCGGCGTCACGCGCTCCCCGCCCGACGTCGACCACGCTGCCGACGATATTGCGCGCCATGTGGTGCAGGTACCGATCGGCCGATACCAGGATCACGAGCCGCTCCTTGCGCCGAAGCACGTGGATGGCCCGGACGACGCACGTCGGGTCTTTCTCTCGGCCGGGCGCGGCGCAGAACGCGGCGAAGTCGTGCCGCCCGCGCAAGGGGCGCAGCGCTCGACGCATCGCATCCAGGTCGAGCGCCTGAGGGATGTGCCAGGCGAATCGCGTCAGGAGCGGGCTCGCGATCGGGCCGGTATCGATCAGGAACGCATAGCGCTTGCCGGTCGCCGCCCGGCGCGCGTCGAAGCCAGCCAGTGCCTCGCGGACGTCGAGCACGCGGATGTCACGCGGCAAGTCGGCGTTGAGCGCGCCGCGAAGTCCCGCCGCGGCGATGCGCGCCGCCGTGCTGAGTGACACCACCTGCCGGAGCGCGTGCACGCCCGCGTCGGTTCGGCTGGCGCCGATCACGCGCGTGTCGGCGCCGAAGCGACGGCGCGCCTTGTCGACCAGGGTGCCTTGCACCGTGCGCGCGCCCGACTGGACCTGCCAGCCGTGATAGTCGGTGCCGTCGTAGGACAGCACCAGACGGAAGGTCGAACGCGCGGAGGCTATCGCGGCGGCGGGTGGCGTCCCGGGCTACGCGACGGGACGAAGGTGAGCCAGAGGACCGCGACGAACACGAACAGCAGGACGTCGATCATGATCTCCCAGGAAAAGCCCGGGAGCACGGCCGGTACGACCTGGCGCTTTAGCCACGCCTGGCGCTCGAAGTCCTTGGGCTCGTAATCGGCCGGGTCGTATCCCCGGGTCGCGTCCACGAATCGCACGACCATCGGGACCGCGACGTACGCGACGACCAGGATCGTCAGGAACACCGCGATATTGAACCGCTGATGGTGGCGTAGGCGGCGGAGTGGCGTCACCGCGGGCGGCTCGGGACGCGGCCGCCGGCTCGGGTCTTACGACCCGAGCAGCAGTTCGGCGATCTGGACCGCATTCGTGGCCGCGCCTTTGCGCAGCTGGTCGCCGACCACCCAGAAGCTCAGTCCATTCGGGCTCGAGAGATCTTCACGGATGCGGCCGACGAAGCAGTCGTCCTGTCCCTCGACCGCGACGGGCATGGGGTAACGATGCTGCGCCGGGTCGTCCCAGAGCTTGAGCCCGGGAAAGCCCGCGAATAGATCGCGGGCTCGCGCGGCGGTGATCTTCGTTTCGGTCTCGGCGGTGACCGAGATCGAGTGCGACGTGAACACCGGCACCCGCACCGTGGTCGGCATGACGGGCAGCTCGGGCGTCTCGAGGATCTTGCGCGTCTCGTTGACCAGCTTCATCTCTTCGCCGGTGTAGCCGTCGGCGCCGAAGCGGTCGATCGCCGGAAGCAGGTTGAAGGCGATCTGATGGGCGAAGTGCTTGGGGACGATGGCCTCGCCGCGCGCCCACGCAAGCGTCTGCTCGCGCAGCTCGGCGATGCCGTTGACGCCGGCGCCGGACACCGCCTGGAAGCTCGTGGCGATCACGCGCGTGAGCCGGCCGGCGTCGTGCAGCGGCTTGAGCGGCATCACCGTGACGATGGTCGTGCAGTTCGGGCAGGACAGGATGCCGCGATGCCCGCGGGCCGCGTGCGCGTTGATCTCGGGGACCACCAGCGGCACGTTCGGGTCCATGCGGAACGCGTTCGACTTGTCGATGACGGTCGCGCCGGCCTTGACGATCATCGGCGCATACTCCTTCGACTGCGCCGACCCCGCCGAGCAGAACGCGATGTCGACCCCCTTGAACGCGGCCGGCTCGATCCGCTGGATCGTGACCGGCTCACCCCGAAAGGTGACGGTCTTGCCGACCGATCGCTCGGACGCGAACGCACGGAGCTCGCGCACCGGGAACTTGCGCTCCTCGAGGATGCGCAGCGTGGTCTGCCCGGCCGCGCCGGTGGCGCCGACGACGGCGATCCGGAGCCCGGACGCCATCAGTACTGCTTCTCCAGCTCGCGCACGATCAGGTCTCCCATCTCTCGCGTGCCCGTCGGCCTCGTTCCCTGTCCGGCGATGTCCGCCGTGCGATGCCCCTGCTCGAGCACCCGGAGCACCGCGTGCTCGACCCGGTCGGCGTCCTTCTCCATGTTCAGCGAGTACCGCAACAGCATGGCCGCCGAGAGGATCGCCGCGATCGGGTTCGCGATGCCCTTGCCGGCGATGTCGGGCGCGGTGCCGTGCACCGGCTCGTAGAGCCCGACCGAGCCGCCGAGCGAGGCCGAGGGCAACATGCCCATCGATCCGGCGAGGATCGCCGCCTCATCCGACAAAATATCACCGAAGGTGTTCTCGGTCACAATCGTGTCGAACTGCGTGGGCCGGTGGATCAGGGCCATCGCGCAGTTGTCGACGAGCACGTGGTCCAGCGCGACGTCCGGGTAGTCCTTGGCGACCCGCGTCACCACCTCGCGCCAGAGCTGCGAGACCACCAGCACGTTGACCTTGTCGACCGAGGTCAGGCGCTTGCGGCGCTTGCGGGCGACCTCGAAGCCGATCCGGGCGATCCGCTCGACCTCGCGCGACGTGTAGGCCATCGTGTTGATCGCGCGCGCCCCGCCGTCGGCGAAGCGCTCGACGCCCCGCGGCTCGCCGAAGTAGAGCCCGCCGGTCAGCTCGCGGATGACCATCAGATCGGTTCCCTCGACCACCTGGCGCTTCAGCGGCGAGGCATCGACCAGCATCGGAAAGCACTTCGCCGGGCGGAGGTTGGCGTAGAGGTCGAGCTCCTTGCGGATGGCCAGGAGGCCCCGCTCGGGACGCTGCTCGTGCGGCACGTCGTCCCACTTGGGGCCGCCGACCGCGCCGAAGAGGATCGCGTTCGCCGCGCGGCAGAGCTCGAGCGTGCCCGGCGCCAGGGGCTTGCCCGTCGCGTCGATGGCGGCGCCGCCCACCAGCCCGCGCTCGAACTCGAAGCCGGTGCCGGTTCCCTTGCCGACGGCTTCGAGCACGCGGATGGCCTCGGGCGTCACCTCGGCGCCGATTCCATCTCCTGGCAGGACCGCGATCTTGTACGTCGCCATGTCCCTGGCCTCCCCGGTGTCCCTCGGCTACGGGCCGACTTCCTTCATGCGCTGCGACGACGGCTGGGCGATCCGGTTCAGCGCGCTGAGATACGCGCGCGCGCTCGCTTCGATGACATCCGTCGAGGCGCCCTTGCCGGAGACGATGGTGCCGTCGAAATCGATCTTCATCGCCACCTCGCCGATCGCGTCCTTGCCCGACGTGGCCGAGCGCAGCGAGTAGTCCTGGAGCCGACCCTTGAGCCCGGTGATCGCGTCGATCGCCGCCAGCACCGCGTCGACCGGCCCGTCGCCCACGCCGGAGTCCTGGAACGTCTGGCCTTCCTTCTTCAGGCGCACGGTCGCCGACGGGACGACGCCGGTGCCGCTGATGACGTGCAGGTAGTCGAGCTCGTAGAGGGTCTCGCCCTGGGTCGCGTCGTCGGTGACGATCGCCATCAGGTCCTCGTCGTAGACCTCCTTCTTGCGGTCGGCGAGGTCCTTGAATGCCTTGAACGCGCGATCGAGCTCGGAGCCGGCCAGCGAGAACCCGAGCTCCTTGAGGCGCGCGGCCAGCGCGGCCCGTCCGGAGTGCTTGCCGAGGACGAGCTTGTTCGCCGGCCGGCCGATATCCTCGGGGCGCATGATCTCGTAGGTCAGCTTCTCCTTGAGGACGCCGTCCTGATGGATGCCCGCCTCGTGGGCGAAGGCGTTCTCGCCGACGATCGCCTTGTTCGGCTGCACGTGGATGCCCGTGATGTGGGAGAGCAGCCGCGAGGTCTTGAAGATCTCCTCGGTCCGTACGCGCGTATCGATCTCGAAGAAGTCCTTGCGCGTGCGGAGCGCCATCACGATCTCCTCGAGCGAGGCGTTGCCGGCCCGCTCGCCGATGCCGTTGATGGTGCACTCCACCTGCCGGGCGCCGTGCATGAGCGCGGTCAGCGAGTTCGCCACGGCCTGGCCCAGGTCGTTGTGGCAGTGCACGGAGAGCACCACCTGGTCCATCCCCTGGACCTTCTCGCGGATCCGCGCGATGCGCTCGCCCCACTCGCGCGGGATCGCGTAGCCGACCGTGTCGGGGATGTTGATCGTACGCGCGCCGGCCTCGATCACCGCCGACAGGACGTCGCACATGTAGTCGAAGTCCGAGCGGGACGCGTCCTCGGGAGAGAACTCGACGTCCTCGCAGTACGCGCGCGCGTGACGGACCGCGTCGACCGAGGCCTTGAGCACTTCGGCGCGCGACTTGCGCAGCTTGTACTTCAGATGGATGTCGGAGGTCGCCACGAACGTGTGGATGCGCGGCTTTTTCGCGTACTTCACCGCCTCCCAGCAGCGGTCGATGTCGCCGAGGCCGACGCGCGAGAGACCGCAGATGGCCGGCGCGTTGTCGAGGGTCCCGACCTGCTTGGCCACCTCGCGGGTCGCCTCGAAGTCCTCGTCCGACGAGATCGGGAAGCCGGCCTCGATCACGTCCACCTGCAGTCGAGCCAGCTGCCGGGCCATCTCGAGCTTTTCCATCGTGTTCATCGAGAAGCCAGGGGCCTGTTCGCCGTCCCGCAACGTCGTGTCGAAGATGATGACGCGGTCCATACGTCCTCCTAAGATGATTCTTTGCTGGCCAGCTCGGCCGGCGCGGCGAGCGGGCGTCCGACGATCAGACGTCGCACCGGACCGGAGAGCGCGTAGCCGGTGAAGATCACGAAGAGAAACACGTCGTGCTTCGTGGCGACGATCATGATCGCCAGGACGACGACCAGCAGCGTTTGCACCGGTCGCCGCCGCACGAAGTCGACCTCCTTGAAGCTCCAGTAGCGGAACGTGGAGACCATCAGGAGCGCCAGCACGCCGGAGGCGACGGCCAGGGCGATCTGCGCCCAGCGTTCCGGCGGCTCGTCGCCGAGCAGCACGATGCTCGCCGCGATCACGCCGGCGGCCGCCGGGGTGCTGAGCCCGATGAAGAACCGCCGATCGACCGTGCCGGTCTGCACGTTGAAGCGCGCGAGCCGGAGCGCGCCGCAGATCACGAACAGAAACGCGCCGAACCAGGCCGGTCGGCTCAGGTCCTTGAGCGCGAACGAATAGACGAGGAAGGCCGGCGCGACGCAGAACGACACCACGTCGGCCAGCGAGTCGAACTCGACGCCGAACTCGGTGGTGGCCTTCATCAGGCGCGCCACCCGGCCGTCGAGCAGGTCCATGACCATCGCCACGAAGATCGCCAGCGCCGCGTCGGAGAAGCGCCCCTCGACCGTGAGCAGGAGCGCGAAGAAGCCGCAGAAGAGGTTGCCGGTGGTGAGAAGGCTCGGAAGGAGGACGATACCGCGGCCGCGCTTCTCGCGAAGCTCATGCCAGCGCCGGCGCCGCGATCCCTTGGGGCGTCGGATCATACTCGGTGTCCTACGCCCGGAATCACGCCAGCGCTCCGAGGACGGTCACGCCGCCCACGACCCGGTCGCCAGGCCGGACGGTCACCTGGGCGGAGTGCGGCATCACGCAATCGGTCCGGGAGCCGAAGCGAATCATTCCGAAGCGCTCGCCGGCCGTCAGCTTGTCGCCGGGCCCGACGCGGCAGACGATGCGCCGGGCGACCACGCCGGCGATCTGCGCCACCGTGACGCGGGCGGTCTCGCCCTGCAGATTGACGACACAGCGCTCGTTCACGCGGCCGGCCTCCGGCTGATAGGCGGCGACGAAGCGGCCCCGCGAATACGTCACGCCGACCACGAGCCCGGCGATCGGCGCCCGGTTGACGTGGACGTCGAGCGGCGAGAGGAAGATCGCGACGCGCTTGGACGGACCGACGAACGGATCGTCGAGCTCGTCGACCGACATCACCTTGCCGTCGGCCGGCGAGAGTACGGCGCCCGGGATCGCGGGCGTCTCCCGTTCCGGATCGCGGAAGAAGCCAAGCGAGGCCAGCGACGCGGCCGCGAACGGCAGCGCGAGGGTGCGGCGGCCGACCAGCGCGAGCCCGGCGGCGATCGCCGCGGGAATCGCGATGAACGGCCAGCCCTCGCGGGCGACGGGAAGCCTCGACATCATCCCATCCGCGGCGGCTTGATCCACGCCATCATCGAGCGCAGCCGCTTGCCGACTTCCTCGATTGAGTGCTCGGCGTCCCGCCGCCGCATCGCCAGGAACCCGGCGCGGTTGGCCTGGTTCTCGAGCACCCACTCGCGTGCGAACTGGCCGGACTGGATCTCGCTGAGGATCTTCTTCATCTCGGCCTTCGTCTGCTCGCTGACCACCCGCGGCCCGCGCGTGTAGTCGCCGTACTCGGCGGTATCCGAGACGGAATAGCGCATGTACGCCAGCCCGCCCTGGTAGAACAGGTCGACGATCAGCTTCATCTCGTGCATGCATTCGAAGTAGGCGACCTCCGGCTGATAGCCGGCCTCGACCAGCGTCTCGTAGGCGGCCTTGATCAGGTGCGAGATGCCGCCGCAGAGCGTAGTCTGCTCGCCGAAGAGGTCGGTCTCCGTCTCTTCCTTGAAGGTGGTCTCGATCACGCCCGCGCGCGTGCAGCCCACGCCCTTGCCGTAGGCGAGCCCCATGTCGCGTGCCTTGCCGGAGACGTCCTGGTACACCGCGAGCAGTGCCGGAACGCCCGGCCCCTGCACGAACAGGTCACGCATCACGTGCCCCGGCGCCTTGGGCGCGATCATGGTCACGTCGACCTCGGGCGGCGGCACCACCTGGTTGAAGTGGATGTTGAAGCCGTGCGCGAACATGAGCATCTTGCCCTTGCCGAGCCCGCCCTTGATCTCGGTCTCGAAGACGTGGCGCTGGGTCTGGTCGGGCAGGAGGATCATGATCACGTCGGCCATCTGCGCGGCCTCGTTCACGGTCGCGACACGGAGCCCTTCCTTCTCGGCCTTGGCCCAGCTCTTCGAGCCCTTGTAGAGCCCAACCACGACGTCCTGTCCCGAGTCCTTGAGGTTGAGCGCGTGGGCGTGCCCCTGGCTGCCGTAGCCGATGATCGCGATCTTGCGGCCCTTCAACAGGCCGAGATCGGCGTCCTGGTCGTAATAGATCTTCGCGGGCATCCTCGTGTCCTTTCCTCTTCTGTGATCGTCTATCGGGAGCTTCTAATCGGCGAACCCGACCACCTTCGGATCGTCCGACACGCGCGGCTTTCGCGGCTCGACGCGCCGCACCCGGGTCTTCGGGCCGCGCGAGATCGCGACCTTGCCCGTGCGCACCAGCTCTTGAATCCCGATCGGCCGCAGCAGCTCGATCAGCGCCTCGAGTTTGCCCTCGTCCCCGGTGGCCTCCAGGACGAACGAGACCGGCGTGACGTCGACCACCCGCGCCCGGAAGATCTCGGCGGTCCGGAGGATCTCCGCCCGGTTCGACGGTTCGGCATTGACACGGATCAGCACCAGCTCGCGCTCGACGTGACCCTCGTCGGTGAGGTCGGTCACCTTGATCACATCGATCAGCTTGTGCAGCTGCTTCGTCACCTGCTCGATGACGAACTCGTCGCCGCGCACGACGAGCGTCATCCGGGAGACCAAGGGATCGAGGGTCTCACCGACCGACAGGCTCTCGATGTTGTAGCCGCGCGCCGAGAAGAGGCCCGCGACGCGCGAGAGCACGCCGAACTTGTTCTCGACCATGACCGAGATCGTGTGCTTGCGGGGCTCGTTACCGTTCTGCATCAGAAGCCCGACTGCGACTTGGCGGCGCGGTCCCGTACCTCGCGGGTAGGCGGCGCCAGGATCATGTCGGTGTTGGCGCCGCCGGCGGGCACCATCGGGAACACGCACTCGTCCTTGTCGACGCACACATCGAGGATGACCGGCGCCGGCGTCGCGATCATCTTCTCGATGGCGGCCGGCACCTCGCTGGGCTTCGTCACGCGCAGCCCGACGCAGCCGTAGGCCTCAGCCAGCCGCACCCAGTCCGGAATCTGCGGCAGGTCGATCGCGGAGTAGCGCTCTTTGTAGATGATGCGCTGCCACTGCCGGACCATCCCGTGGCCGCCGTTGTTGATGATCACGGTCTTGACCGGCAGGCCCTCGACGAAGCAGGTGGCCATCTCCTGGCTGTTCATCTGGAACGAGCCGTCGCCGTCGATGTTGATCACGAGCTTGCCCGGGTTGGCCGCCTGCACGCCCATGGCGGTCGGCAGCCCGTAGCCCATCGTGCCGAGGCCGCCGGAGGTGCACCACATGCGCGGGTGCTTGAACTTGTAGTACTGGGCCGCCCACATCTGGTGCTGGCCGACGCCGGTGACGATGAACGCCTCACCATTGGTCGCGTTCGAGATCTCCTGGATCACGTACTGCGGCTTGACCACGTCGTCGCTCCACTCGTACTGGAACGGGACGTCGTGCTTCCACTGCGCGAGCTGGGCGGCCCATTGGCGGCGCCCCTCGCGGACAGCCGGCGGCTGCTCTTCCTTCAGCTCCTCGCGGAGCGCTTCCACCAGCTTGGCCAACACCCGGCGGCAGTCGCCGACGATCGGTACGCCAACCTTGATGTTCTTGGAGATCGACGACGGATCGATGTCGATGTGGATGATCTCGGCGTTCGGCGCGAACGCGTCGACCTTGCCGGTCACCCGGTCGTCGAACCGCGCGCCGATCGCCACCAGTACGTCGGAGTGATGCACCGCCATGTTGGCGTAGTAACTGCCGTGCATGCCGAGCATGTCGAGCGAGAGCGCGTGCTCCATCGGGAACGAGCCGAGACCCATCAGAGTCTGTGTGACCGGGAACTGCCCGAGCTCGGCCAGCTGCCGCAGCTCGGCGCTCGCGTCGGCCGAGATCACGCCGCCGCCGACGTAGAGCACGGGCTTCTTCGCTCGCGCCAGGAGCTTGGCCGCCCGCTTGATCTGCCCGGGGTGCCCGTCGTAGTTCGGGTTGTAGGACCGCATCTGGACCTGCTCGGGCCAAACGAGATCCCACTCTTTGACCAGGATGTCCTTCGGCAGATCGACGTGAACCGGCCCGGGGCGTCCGGTCGAGGCGATGTGAAAGGCCTCGCGGATGATCGGGCCGAGATCGTTGCCGTCCTTGACCAGGAAGTTGTGCTTGGTGCACGGCCGCGTGATCCCGACGTTGTCGGCTTCCTGGAACGCATCGTTGCCGATCAGGTGCGTCGGCACCTGCCCGGTGAAGGCGACGATCGGGATCGAATCCATCATCGCGTCCTGCAGCGCGGTCACGAGATTGGTCGCGGCGGGCCCCGAGGTCACGAGGCAGACACCCACCTTGCCCGACGTGCGCGCGTAGCCCTCGGCGGCGTGCCCGGCGGCCGCTTCCTGACGGACCAGGATGTGCCGGAGGCCCTCGAAGTCGTACAGGGCGTCGTAGATGGGGAGTACCGCGCCGCCGGGTAGACCGAAAACGATGTCGACACCCTGGCGCTTCAGGCACTCCAGGACGATTCGAGCCCCGGGCATTTTCACTTCGCGTTCCTCCTCGGGTCGACCTTAGACACGGTAATCGCCGCTACCCCCCACCTGGCGCTCCTTGATGCGGGCCTGCGCGGCCGCGAGGCGCGCCCCGGGGATCAGATACGGCGAGCACGACACGTACGTCATCTTCACGCGGTGGCAGAACTCGACCGACGACGCCTCGCCGCCATGCTCACCGCAGATGCCGATCTTCAGATTGGGCCGGCGGCTGCGTCCGCGCTCGATCCCGATCTTGATCATCTCGCCCACGCCTTCCTGGTCGAGGACCGAGAACGGATCGTGCGGCACCAGCCCCATGTCGAGATACTTCGGCAGGAACTTCGCGACGTCGTCGCGGCTGTAGCCGTAGGTCAGCTGCGTCATGTCGTTCGTGCCGAACGAGAAGAACTCGGCGAACTCGGCGATCTGCGCCGCGATCAGCGCCGCGCGCGGCACCTCGATCATGGTGCCGATCAGGTAGTTCACCTGGACGCCCGTTTCGGCCATGACGCCGTCGGCGACGCGCTTGGTCTGCTGGAACGTCTCCTTCATTTCGCCGACGGTGCCGGTGAGCGGGATCATGATCTCCGGCTCGGCGTGCACGCCCTGCTCGGCCATGGTGCACGCGGCTTCCATGATGGCCCGCACCTGCATGCCGTAGATCTCCGGATGCGTGATGCCGAGCCGGCAGCCGCGGTGGCCGAGCATCGGGTTGGCTTCCCGCAGCTTCTCGACGTTGGCGATGAGCGCCTCGAGGCGGGCCTGTTCCTCGGGGTTGATCCCGAGCGCTTCCAGGCGGCTCTTGGTCTCGACGAGCTCCTTATACTCCTTGTGATTCGGCAGAAACTCGTGCAGCGGCGGATCGAGCAGGCGGATCGTCACGGGCAGGCCGGTCATGGCTCGGAAGATCCCGATGAAGTCCTCGCGCTGGAAGGGCCGCAACTTCTCGAGGGCGGCGCGCCGCGTCGCCTGATCGGGGGCCATGATCATCTCGCGGACGATCAGGATCCGATCGGGTGCGAAGAACATGTGCTCGGTGCGGACGAGACCGATGCCTTCGGCGCCGAACTCCCGGGCGCGCTGGGCATCGAGCGGCGTGTCGGCGTTGGCGCGCACGCCGAGCCCTTCGGTGCGATAGCGATCGGCCCAGGTCAGGAGCTCGCGGACCTCGTCGCCCAGCTCGCCCTCGACGGTCCTGACCCGATCGAGGAGGACTTCGCCGGTGCCGCCGTCGACCGAGATCCAATCGCCTTCGCGGACGATGCGTCCGTTCACCTCGAAGACCCGGCGGTGCTCGTCGACGGCGATCTCGGCGGCGCCGACCACGCAGGCCTTGCCCATCCCGACCGCGACCACGGCCGCGTGCGACGTGCGACCGCCGCGGGACGTCACGATGCCCTCGGCGGCGTACATGCCGGCCACGTCCTCGGGCGAGGTCTCCGCACGCACGAGGATGACCTTCTCGTTCGCGTGCGCCCACTCGACCGCGCGATCGGCATCGAAGACTGCCTTGCCGACCGCCGCGCCCGGCGCGGCCGGGAGCCCGCGCGCCAGGAGCCGGCCCCGCTCGACGGCCGCGGCCTTGTCGCGGTCGTCGAAGATGGGCCGGATCGCCTCGTTTACTTCCTGCGGGCGCACGCGCAGGAGTGCCATGTGCTGGTCGATCACGTGCTCGTTCACGAGGTCGCGCGCGACCTTCACCGCGGCGCGGGCCGAGCGCTTGCCGGTGCGCGTCTGCAGGAGGAACAGCTTGCCCTCCTGCACCGTGAACTCGATGTCCTGCATGTCCTTGTAGTGGCGCTCGAGGCGACCGGCGATCTGGAGGACCTCGTCGTAGATCGTCGGCATCCGCCGCTGCAGCTCCTCGATCGGCAACGGCGTACGGATCCCGGCCACGACGTCCTCGCCCTGCGCGTTGGGGAGGAACTCGGCGTAGAAGCGCGGCTCGCCCGTCCGTGGATCGCGCGTGAAGCCGACACCCGTGCCGGAGGTCTCGCCGAGATTACCGAAGACCATCGACATCACGGTGACCGCGGTGCCCCATTCCTCCGGGACGTTGTGAATGCGCCGGTATTCCGTCGCCTTCTTCGCGAACCAGGAGTCGAACACGGCGTTGATGGCCAGGCGAAGCTGGTCCTTGACGTCTTCGGGGAACGGCCGACCGGTTCGCTCGCTGATGATGCTCTTGAACGCGTCGGTCAGTTTCCGGAGCTCGGCGGCGGGCACCTCGGGGTCGCTCTTGACGCCCAGGCGCGCCTTGGCCGCGTCGAGCTCGGCGTCGAAGACCTCGCGGCGCACGCCCAGGACCACGTCACCGAACATCGTGACGAAGCGGCGGTAGCAGTCCCAGGCGAAGCGCTCGTTGCGCGTGCGTGACGCCAGTCCTTCGACGGTCGCGTCGTTCAGGCCCAGATTGAGGATGGTCTCCATCATCCCGGGCATCGAGACGCGGGCCCCGGAGCGGACCGACACCAGGAGGGGTCGCTTGGGATCCCCGAAGCCGGCGTCGGCGGCGCTCTCCAGCCGCTGGAGGTTCTCGAGCACCTGGTCCCAGAGCTCCTCGGGCCACTCGTGCGCGGACCGGTTGTAGTGAGCCCAGGCCTGCGTCGTCACCGTGAAGCCGGGCGGGACCGGGATCCCGAGGTTGGTCATTTCGGCGAGCTCACAGCCCTTGCCGCCCAGGAGGTTTCGCATGACGGAGGAGCCCTCGGCGCGGCCCCCACCGAAGAAGTAGACGTACTTAGTCATAGGCGCGGGTCTCCGTACCCCGATGAGCGAAAAAGTCTTGTGATGTTAGTGGATAACGAGCATCAGTGTCAATTATTCTACCGCTCGTTTCCACTACCGCGCGTGCTCTCATTGCCTTTTCCGGATTCCCCGCGTTCGAGCCGGTTCAGTCCCCAAAAACACGAAAGGCCGCGGGTCGCTCGACCCGTGGCCTTTGGATCGTCATCCGCCACGGGCCTGTCCCTGCCCGTGGCATCCGTTGTCGCTCTACGTCGCGGATGCTCCGGGCAGGGCCGGCAGCGCCAGCAGAACCAGACCCAGCAGCGGTACCCGCGACGTCACGCGAATCACGACGCGGAGTATACGGACTCGCGCCCGCATGGTCAAGCGCCCGCTCGCTCCCCGCGCTTGCGGTCGTGAGCCGCACCCAGCACGAGGCCTTCCACCGCGACGACGTGGTCGAGCATCGCCTGCTGCGCAGCGGAGCTGTCCCGGCGCGCGATCGCCTGCACGATGCGTCGATGATCCTGGTGCGAGCGCGCGGCGCGGCCCGGCGTGTTGATCGACTCCTCCCGGCTCTGCGCGAGCAGATCCATGATCGCGTGCACGACCCGGGTGATCGCGCGGTTGTGGGCGGCGGTGCCGATCGCGGCATGAAAGGCCGCGTCCTGCGCGAGCCCGGTGCGGCCGGCGGCGATCTCGCGCGCCTGGTCCTCGAGGATGCGCTCCATCTCCTGGACTTCGTCCGGCGTCGCGCGACTTGCCGCGAGGGCGGCGATGGCCGGCTCGAGCACGCGGCGCGCCTCGAACAGCTCGACGATCGCCTCGCGCTGCGAGGTCATCATCAGGGCCAGCGGGCCGACGAGCGCGTCGATCGAGACTTCGCGGACGAACGTGCCCTCGCCCGGCCGGATGTCGATGAGTCCCAGGCTCTCGAGCGCCCGGAGGGCTTCGCGGACCGAGGTGCGGCTCACGACGAACTTCTCGGCGAGCTCGCGCTCCGGCGGCAGGCGATCGCCGCTCTTGAAGCGGCCCTCGGCGATCAGCTGCTTCACCTGGCGGACGATCTCCTCGTAGATCCGTGTCGACTTGATCGGCCCAAGCTCGACACCGGGCTCACCCGCTCGCCGGCGGTCGGGCGCGCTCATCGCCGACTCACAGGTTCTCCGGCACGTGAGCGCGCTTGCGGCCGCGCGCGAGCCACCACCCGAGGCCGGTCACCAGCACGCCGAGGCCGATCGGCACGGCGTGGTGCAGCACCGGGGCGGCGTCGCCGAACCAGCGCTGGAGGACGGGGTCCTCGATCAGCATTTCGCCCGCGACGTAGCCGAGCAGCCCACCGCCGAGCCAAACGATCCACGCGTAGCGGTTCATCAGCACGGCCAGGAGCCCGGCGCCCCAGACGACGATCGGCAGCGAGAGCCCGATCCCGAACATCACCAGCAGAAGATCGCCGTGCGCCGTGGCGGCGATCGCCAGCACGTTGTCCAGGGACATCGTGACGTCGGCGACGATGATGATCCAGATCGCCTCCCAGAGCGACGAGCCGTGGCGTACCTCGCCCTCGGCGCCCGTGTCCGGGCGGACGAGCCGGACGGCGATCCAGACGAGGAGCAGCCCGCCGACCAGCTGCAGGAACGGGATTCTCAAGAGGACGCTCACGATGCCGACGAAGATCAGGCGCAGCACGACCGCGCCGACGGCGCCCCACACCTGCCCCAGGACCCGCTTGCGCTTGGGCAGGGCGCGGACCGCGAGCGCGATCACGAGCGCGTTGTCGCCCGAGAGCAGGAGATTCAGCACGCCGATCCCGAGCAGCCGCATCCAGAACTCCGGATCCGCCAGGACCGCCATCAGC
>Ga0075424_100000090_pt1 | contig 53202 bp, 44 predicted proteins | sample SoiMethybrSBSTD3_FD_75301 | JGI IMG/M metagenome (GOLD analysis project Ga0075424, IMG submission 75301) | Bulk soil microbial communities from a Populus tree surrounding site in Tennessee, USA - Soil MetaG P. TD hybrid SBSTD3 | ecosystem: Environmental > Terrestrial > Soil > Tree plantation...
TAACCAGGCAATCTTATTTGCACTCGGGCAACAGCTTGTGCGAGCCGGAAAACGAGAAGACGCAATCGCTATATGGCGAAAGCTAATCGAGATAAATCCTGATCACGGCGAAGCTCTATACAGCCTCTCGCGTCAGTTGAGCAATTCCAATCCCGAGGAAGCTCAGAAGCTTCAAGAACGCTTTGAGAAATTGCAAGCGCAACGGCATCTCACTGATCGTGCGCAGACGCTTGGTAACTCTGCCCTGTCAGCCGCAGCGGCACACGATTGGCCGCAAGCCATCGCCCAATTAAAAGAGGGCCTGGAGGTTTGCGGGAATTGCGAGGCTGTGGCCCAGCTCCATAAGAATCTCGGCATTGTTTATTGCCGTTCTGGAGATCTGACTCAGGGCCTAGCGGAGTTGAGAAAAGCGAAGGAGCTTGCGCCAAACGACGCGGAAGTCGATCAGGCTATCCGCTTCGTGGAAACCTCGCGCAAGTAAATCATCCAACAGCAAGCCGTGTTCAGCACAATTTGCGACTGGGCTTTGGCGCCGCTCGGTGGTGAGCTACTTGCCCGATATCATCGGGTGAGCGAGCGGCGTGCCTGTCGTGTGGCCGTATTCCGGTCTCCACCTTCCGCTATGAGAGTAGACAGGAACCGAGACCGCATGGGAGAGTCTGGCCATCGCGGTGGGACAGAGACTGAACGGCGAAGACGTGGCGGCGGCCTTGAATGACATTCGGCTGCATCGCGGTGTTCCGAAGTTCCTGTTCTGTGACAATGGATCGGAGTTCACCAGTCAGGTCACGGATCTGTGGGAATATCACAAGCAGGTGCGGATCGACTTCGCGCGGCCGGGAAGCCAACCGCCAACGCACACGTAGAATCGTTCAACGGTACAATGCGGGCAGAGTGCTTAGACGTGCATTGGTTCGCAACCCTTGACGGGGCAGGCCAGGCAAGTTATCGCGGGCTGGAGACGGGAATACAATGACAGTCGTCCTAACCGATCTCTGCGGGAATGAACACCGAGTGAATTCGCCTGTCAAATCGCTTTGCAGGGCGATTTGCTGGCACACAAATCGTCGGAAACTCGCTTTGAAGGTGGGACGAAAAGAGGACCCCTGAAATATGATCTCGTGCGCGAAAGATGGGGCAAGTCACGATGTCAAGTGGGGATGCGCCAAGACTGGATTCCCATCGGGGGGAGAGGCTGAGGGGCCAGGTACCTGCAAACTGTCAACCTTCGATGATCAGTTCTGGCGTGAGCCAGCCGTGCTAAACCGTGGGTTAGACCCTTGCGGAAGCTGCGATTGTTGAGGAACCAGAGGATTGAAAATAAAAGAGTTCCTTTGTTTTCAATAAGGCCGGGATTGCGAATCCCACTCTCTCCGCCATTACTTGTGTGATCGAGCACTTACGCGTGGTGATACCTGGACTGATACCACAATCAGGAAAGGCTCACCATGAACCGCGAAGTCATTCGTGGACTGGCGAAGAAGACAGACTGGCCGCGGTACACTGAAGAGGAAACCCGAGATCTACGAGCAGGAAGAACTCAATACTCTCTTAGAGGCCTGTGATGACCAGGAGCGCTTGTGGTTTGAGTTCTTCCTGATGACCGGAATGCTAGAACTGTAGGTCATGTACACGTATTGGTCGGACATAAGAGCGTAACCGAAGGCCGACCCGCATACACTGGCACCGTAGAGTGAAGTCAACCCCAGGAGGATTGCGCCGCCCTTCTGTTGCAGCCCAAAGTTCGGATGAAATCGCGTAAAGTCCTCTAGGATTCGTAGAATTTACAATGTATGTCATGGTGGCTAGCCGCGCCTCACAGGGTGATTCCCTGATCCCACCAATTAGACGCCAGCTCTCCCTGTGCTGCGGGTCATTGTCCGCGATGGCGGTCCACACATTTCTGATCGCCAACCAGAGGTGGCGTGGGTTCGAGTTGGAGTGTCAGCGCGGAGCCGAGAGTAATGCTCAGAAGCCCTCAAGTGCAGCTTCTCGTGAAGCTCGTGCGTCGCGGTCGAGTCCACTGCTGAGTCACGTTGCACTAACAAAAACATGATGGTCGCTATCAGAAGCCGGAAGAAAGATAATTGAAGGGTAGAAATACAGCGACACGACATTCGGCTCCGACTCGCTGTCTATTCGCTTGGTCGAGCATCCTCCAGATCGGCCGCTGCTTGTCTTTGATGGTGATTGCCCCTTCTGTCGTGCCTGGGTCGATCGTTGGCAGCGGATCACCGGCGACCGGGCAGACTACGTCGCTTATCAAGAGCTAGGTGATCGGTTCCCTGACATTCCCCGCGAAGCGTTCGCCTCTGCCGTTCAGCTTTTTCTGCCTGATGGCAGCGTGTTCAGCAGTGCCCACGCGGTATTTCGTTTACTTGCTCTAGTTCCTGGGGAAAGCGTTCCGCTGTGGCTCCATGAACGAGTTCCCGGATTCCGGCCCGTCGCCGAGACGGTCTACAAACTGGTTGCCCGTCACCGCTCGTTTGCTTACCGCTTCACGAAATGCTTCTGGGGCATTCCGCTGGAGCCGGGGACTTTTCATTACGCGAGCTGGTTCTTTCTACGCCTGCTTGGCCTCATTTACCTGATTGCCTTCTTGTCGTTCGGTGTACAGGCTGCCGGTCTCATCGGCAGTCGTGGCATCTCACCCCTGACTGAGTTCCTGGGTGCAGCCCGACAATACTTTGGGAATGCCCGGTTCTGGAATGTTCCGACGCTGTTCTGGTTGCAAGGCAGCGATGCCATGATCAGGGTTGTCTGGATTGCGGGAGTAGTTCTTTCAGCGTTGATGGCTGTTGGCATGAACAACCGGTCCTTGCGGGTTGCACTTTTCGTTCTCTACCTTTCCCTGGCCGCGGCTGGCCAGGAATTCATGGGGTACCAGTGGGATGCGCTGCTGCTGGAAGCTGGATTCCTCGCCATTTTTTTGGGCTCCTCCACATTGATCATCAGACTGTTCCGCTGGCTTCTTTTTCGACTGATGTTTCTTTCCGGTGCGGTTAAGTTACTGAGCCATGATCCCGCCTGGCGCAGCTTCACGGCTCTTCCTGTGCACTACGAAACGCAGCCGCTGCCAACACCCTTGGCCTGGTACTTTTCCCAACTTCCCGCCTGGTTCCAGCGCGTCTCCGTAGGATTTGTTTTTTTCGTTGAGCTCTTTGTTCCGTTTCTGATTCTGGCACCGCGGCGCTTACGCATTTGGGCAGCAGCTATGATCACTGTGCTGCAGATACTGATCGCGCTGACCGGAAACTACGCATTTTTCAATCTGCTGACCGTGACTCTATGTCTTTTCCTGCTCGACGACACCCTCATTCGACGCTTCCTCCCCAATGCCATTGCCAGTCGAATCTCACGAGCTATCCCGGACAGTAGTGCGCGTATCTGGGTTCGACGCTTTTGTAGTGTCATTTACGCGCTAGTACTTTTCATCAGCGGCTTCGAAATGGCAGGCAAGTTTTCAGGCGTACATTGGAGGCCCGCCGACAAGGTGGTCGCTGCGATTGCGCCATTCGAAATTGTTAATACATACGGCCTGTTCGCAGTCATGACGACTATCCGCCCAGAAATCATGATCGAAGGCTCGGACGACGGAGAGACCTGGCTGCCCTATGAGTTCAAGTACAAGCCTGGAAAGTTGGATCGTCCTCCAACATGGGTTGCCCCACATCAACCTCGCCTCGACTGGCAGATGTGGTTCGCCGCTCTTGGCGATTACCGCGGCAACCCTTGGATTCTTCAATTCATGGCGCGATTGCTGGAAGGCTCTCCGGAAGTGTCGAATCTTCTACGCAACAATCCTTTCCCCAAAGCGCCGCCGCGTTACCTGCGTGCCACTCTCTACGAGTACCACTTCACTGATCCCGATCAGAAAGGCAAAACTGGTAGTTCATGGCGCCGTGAACTGAAAGGAGAGTATGTTCCGGCGATTTCGTTGCGAACCCAATCCGAACTCCTGTCGAAGCACTAATAAAAATCACTCTTTTCCTCATGTTCTCCGTGCTAATTCCATTCTGTTCCCTGGTTGCCCTCGGCCTCATGGGGCAGTTGTGCTTTGGCAGCCCGGCAGGCGTAGAATCACTAACACACGTTTCGGGGTGACTGGCATGAAGTACCGAATTGCGATGTGGGCGATTGCAGGCCTTTTGGTTGCGGCTTTTTGGGCACTCTTTGCGGCTGCAACCTTCCCATCCACCAGTGAACGAATGCGGGATGTCTGGACTCTTGTCTGCATAACTTGCCCTATTGCGATAGCTGGCATGCACTACCCTATTCGTATCTATGAGACTTTACTGGCAAATGCCATCACGTATGGAGTCGTCGGCCTGATCGTAGAAACGTTGCGGAAACAAATGCATCACACGCAATACTTCAAGCGGCACATTTGACTGTGGGCGCCACTTCCTCAGTTACTACTAGCTCAAAGTGCCGTCAGGTGCTTCCCAGGATTGTAGTGCTGCGGTCAGCGAGTCTGTCGCGTGCGAGTCTCGAGTTGAACGTCTGCTTACATTCCCTTGTAATGTGTGACCGCCCTAGCCGCTTCCTTGGGGACGTCCAACTCGTAGAAGGTCACAACCGACCCGTCGTCTGCACTATCTAAGTAGGGAACAAAATTGAAAAGGACGCTGCAAGGTGGCGGACCTGAGAAAGTATTTTGCGTGAACCCTTCGGGTCCACGATCGCCGGCAGCTTGCGGTTGTGGGATTGCGTCGGCCTGCAAGCTAACGCCGAAATTTCCGCGAAGACCTATGTTTGGGATAGTGGTAGGATCCCACGCGAACGCACTGTTGGCAGTCGCACCCAGACTGTTGACGAAAATCCCATCCGCATCCACATCCGCGTAGCGAATCAGAAATACATGCCGATCGATCACCGTGTTGTTCTTAAGCGACATGGCAATCTTAACGGAGGGAGAAGTTCCGGCCACCTGGGTTATGTTTTGGGTGAGCGTCCAGATGCCATCCGCGGTGGAACGAACAATTTTCACCAATGTTCGGCTCTGAGTCACAACAGTGGCGGGGAGCCAATTGGCGGTATCTCCAAGGGTCGGCATAGTCGAAGTATGGCACCTGTGCTGACCCGACGGTAGCGTCGCACAGGCCATATCCCTCGCCAAAAGCGCCTACTGCGATGTGCTCGTGACCTTGGGGAGTTTCCAATTGTGTGATGTTTCCATTCGCGGTCACACAATACTTCAAGAAGGTGTCGTTCGTACCCGAGGTGAAAGTAAACGAGCAAGCCGATGTTGCGAAGGGACTGCGGAGTGCGGCTTGGACAGCACGGTTCTGGGCAGATGCAGCATCAGCTTGTTGTTGCGGGTTTACGCTCGGTGCAGCCGAGTCCGCAGCGAAGCTGAGCGAGCACACGGCCAACGCGATGATTGTAATCACGAATTTCTTCACAATAAATCTCCTTGGCTTCTCAATTTCCAAGCTGGAAGGAAGGTCAAAGACCTTTTGCTCTTCCTGCTGCAGGGAGTAGATCGAAATTGTCAGGTTGCAGCGCGAAAGTTGAGAGGCAGTTCTAAATGCCCCTGTAATTCACGGTGACGCTTTTTGATGCCTTCTTTGGGACGCCCAAGGAATAAATCATCACAATCGTTCCGAAAGCATTTTCGGACTGCGATCCCGAAACGAAGTTCTTATATGGGTTGCAGGGAGGCGGAGGGTCCACCAAATCGTTGGCTTCAACCAATCCTTGCGGGCCGGCGTTGGGGAGTTGCTGTTGAGGAAGAGCCAAGCCCTGCAATAGCAATCCGAAGTTACTTCGAAATGGTACGTTTGCGAATGTAGTCTGATCCCACACAAATGCGCTGTTCGAAGTCGCACCCAGATTAGGACTGAAGGAATGATCGGGTTCCGCGTCCGCATAACGCATCAAGAATATGGTTCGATCAATCGCCGTGTTGTTCTTGAGGGTCATGGCAACCTTCACGAAGGGCGAAGCCCCAGCCATCTGTGTAAATGTCTGAGTAAGAGTCCAAATGCCGTCCGCTGTGGTGCGCGCTATCTTCACGGAATTGGCGGTCTGATTCACAACTGTGGGCGCAAGCCAGTTGGGGCTGTCACCAAATTGGGAGTAGTCGAAGTATTCCGTATTGGTGCTCGCGTCGCAGATTCCATAGCCCTCACCAACAACGCCGTGGGCAATGTGCTCATGGCCTGGGGAGTTTCCAGTTGAGCGATGTTGCCGTTCGCGGTCACGCAATACTGCAGAAAATTGTCGTTTGCAGCAGACGTGAAAGTGAACGAACAGGCTGCGGTTGCGAACGGACTAAGGACTGTGGCTTGGCGGGCGAGCATCTCAGCCGACTCTGCGGCTGCTTGCTTGGGGTTGACAATCGCTGTGTCCGAATTTCCAGCAAAGCTGAGAGAGCACAGACCAAGCACGATAAACGCGACTAAAGATTTCTTCACGAATATCTCCTATCGTTATTTGTGAACGAGCATATGCTGTGACTGCAACAGAGAAGGGCCCATGCCTTGCGACTTCACTCAAGACGTGTTGGAATCTCGATAGGAGTGTGCCAAGCTTCGGTTTCCGAAAGTCTCGACCCAATGACATTCAGCGCAGCCTCTGCTCCGAAGCTAACTTCGCTACCGGAAATCACGCCCCCTGTGCGGCTCCAAACTACAAGGAAGCACATAGAAGGCGTGTCACGCCTTTGTCAGAAGTTGGTAAGATGATTTGCACGACATTGTGGACTGTTATCGCTCAGAACGCTCGCCAGCAGTGGAACACAGACTGGCAAACAAAATTGACGCAACCGTTATTACAATGATATTGCGATTTGCAGGGCGCCTGCATCAGACTTTGCAGTAAGTGGGTATCACCGAAGCGCCGACCGCCCCAAGGAGCTAGGCCGCGCACCATCTACTACGATTAGTTTCAAATTCCGCCACCAATGGCAGGTGATCGGATGCGACCAGCGCCTTCCGGCTTCGATGCAAACGAAAGCTTTTTAGCGAAAGTTGTGCATCGTAGTAGAAGTGATCGAGATGAAGCAGCGGCAACACTCCCGGATACGTTCGTGCATAACGCAGAAATGCTCGTGGATCAGCCACTTCAAAGGCATCCCTCATGAGCCTTGAGGCCAGGCCTCGCGTCCACTCATTGAAGTCCCCAGCAACTATTCTCGGACCGCTGTGTTCCAGACGGTTAAGCACCTCTTCACTCAATAATTTTCGGGCTTGGTGACGCCGTTCTATGAAACTGGTTCCCAGATGCACATTAAAGATGTGGAGCACCACATCTTCCCCGAGCACCACGTCGGTGCGTAAGCAACCTCGTCGTTCGCGCCGACCCCACGTCACGTCATAATTCCGGCAAAGCCGTAGCGGAAAACGGCTGAGTGTCATGTTTCCGTAAGGTCCACCGTGCAATGTGCGGTTCTCTCCAAAACACCGTTGATAGCCTTTTAGTGTGTCGTGAATTTGTCGCGCCTGATTAAACTCCGGCCGCCCGTTGTGCACGTCGAGAATCTCCTGGATAGCCACCACATCGGCATCCAGTTCTGCAATTACGGCTGCGATGCGTTCTGGGCTGACACGGCCGTCCATTCCGCGGCATTTGTGGACATTGTAGGTAGCGACGCGAATGTAGCCCGTCATTGCTGTCTTTCGAAGACCCAGCCGACCCATTCCAGCATGCGCTCGAACACGGAACGCTTTTCCCATTCATCCAGGGTCACCCGCCTGGAGTGAGATACGTCTTCTTCGAAATCCCGGATAAGCCTCTGGGCGACCTGAGAATTGAGCACGGCGAGATTGATTTCGTCGTTAATCCCGAACGAGCGGTTGTCGAGGTTGGTGGAGCCGACCACGCTCCACATACCATCAACGATCGTCACCTTGGCGTGGATCATGGAAGATTCGTATTCATAAATATTGGCTCCCGCTTTTAAAAGGTCACCGTAAGCGCTTCGTCCCGAACTGCGCGTCAGGGTGTGATCGCTATGTTTACCAGGAACAATCACATGAATCACAACTCCGCGTTTGCTGGCTCGCACAAGTTCTTTTTGCATGCTACGGTCGGGAAGGAAATAGGGGGTCGTAATGTAAATGGATTTCTGTGCGGCTGCGATCAAGATCTGAAACAGGACGCGCGCCCGGGTAGAACCCATAGAGGAAGATGGCGTGCTCGAAACCACCAGCGCAGTGGCGTTTCCTGGATTAGTGTTCTGTAATGGAAAGTAGTCAGGCCCCTCGAGGATCTCTCCGGAGGACTCCAACCAATTCTCCACGAATGCGCCCTGGATCGCACGCACCGCGTCACCTTGTACGCGGACCATTGTGTCGCGCCAGCGTGGTTCTCCCTTAGTCCCAAATCTCCACCAATCGGCATACCCCGCGCCTCCGATGAATGCGACGGAACCATCTACAATCGTGAGCTCGCGGTGCGTGCGGTTGTTCGTGATGAACCAATTGTGTAGCCGCAAACGGTGATACCACTCCACGTGACCGCCTGCATCTTTCAGTGCCTTGAAGTATCTCTTTTGAGTGGAAAGACTGCCCAGCGAGTCCATCACCAGGTTCACTCGCACCCCCGCCCGGGCACGCTCGGTAAGCACCTCAAGCACCTGTGCCGTCAGTTTGCCCTTGTGGAAGATGTAAGCCTCAATATTGATGCTGTGGTGTGCCAGGCCCAGAGCATCCAACTCGGCCTGATAGAAGTTGTCGCCGTTTTCGATCACCTCGACTTGATTGTTGCGCGTGATCTTGGAACTCACCAAAGGTTCCAACTCATTGACGAATGCGGGTGCATCTACCGGCCCTTCGAGAGGTGTAAGCAGGGAGTACCGCAATCCGGGTGCGAAGAGTCCCACCAGGATCATGATCGCGATTGCCAAGATGGCGATGACAGAGACGATACGCAGGGTCTCTGAGTGTTCAAATTCCCTGGTCAGTAAGCTCTCGCGGGCGTTTCCCTTGCGGGCCCGCGCGTGTTTGATCTGCGTCGCCAAAGCGCCCGCGCCTCTCTGGTCCAGATTTCTGATGCCGCCCCGCCGTTGAAGGTTGGCGAAGCAAATAGCGCCGGCCAGTTATGGAATGCCTTTATCGGCCGGACTTCTATTCAGGGGCTGACGATCGCCGGGTGCGATACCAGATCCACCCCCCGATTCCCGCAGTAGCAGCGACAACCAGGAACAGCGCAAGCCAGTGTTTTGTGACCAATGTGGACATAACGGCAACTACTTGCGGACCGAACTTGAGCACCAGAATGGATAGGATCAAAAAACGAACGAAGCGTCCGGCAAAAATGGCCAGCAAAAAATGCCAGAAATTCATTTCGAATGCTGATGCCGCCAGCACAAACAACTTGAATGGGAAAGGTGGGGGAAGCATCGCCGGAAGCATCAATGCCCAGAACTCGTGCCGGTCGAAGGAACTGCGGATCCTGCTGAATTTTGCGCTTGGCATCCGCTTCTCCAACATTACTTCCCCGCCTTTGTAGCCTATGACATAGAGAATGATGCACCCCACTGCCGACCCGGCAGAGGCCATCAGCGCATAGAGCAGAAAATGGGAGCGATCCTGGTAGACATAACTAGCGACCACGGGATCAAGTGGCAATCCGAAAAAGGCGGAATCGATCGCGGCGATTGCAAAAACAGCCCACGAGCCCAGCGGCTTCAATATGGCCCAAACAAAACCGATGTAACGGGAAACGATTTGCTTGAAGGTTTCCAAGGCGAGAATTGTAAGCGAAGCCTAAGTATTTCCCGCAAAACACGCCTACGCGAGTCAGAGGCAGACGACGCGACCCACTACGCGGCACGATGCGATTTGAAGGGTAGGCCCTTCCTGTAGAGGTGGTCGCTCCCTACATCGAAAACCCGGTTGAAGCGAGCGCGATAGTTCTCCAGCGCGGCGTTGGCAGCCAATTCCATGAGTTGTTCTTCCGCGAAGTACTTAAGTAGCTCACCATAAAGCTCATCGCTGACGTTCGAGGGCGTGTCGGCTAATGCGTCGGTCATGCGCAAAAGTGTCGCTTCCGCGGGCGCAAAACCCACCAACTCTCCTTCGCGAATCGCAGCAATCTCTTCGTCGCTCAAACCGTACATTCTGCCGCCGGCAGAGTTGGCGTCGATTCAAAACGGACATCCAACGCGCACCGCCGTGCGTAACGTCACAACGGCGCGCAATCGTGGGGCAACTTTGGACTTCTGGCCCAAAAGCCATTCCCCGAGAGCGCTGAACCAGAATAGTCGTGGCACTCGCGCTTGGATCTTTTGCGGGGTGAGATCACGAGCCAGGGGTTTTCGAACCTTCTTGAATACCTGAAGCATCAGGAATGATGTCCGCTTGGGGTACGACTCCTTCGATTCTTGTCATAAGGTTAAATTCCTCTTGAGAATCTGTGGGTGGGATGCAGCTGAATGTTGTGGTGTTGGCAGCTAACAACAATGGCTTTTACGTTTTATAGAAGTTCACCAGAAGCATCAGGGCGGCCGTTCATATTTCAGACTAAGATGAACTATCCCAAACCAATTGGATGTACCCTGAGAACATGAACCCGCGATTTCCCCTCGCTTCCACAGCCGCTCTGATTGCGGATCCGGCTCGCGCGGCGATGTTGTGGGCGCTGCTTGATGCTCGTCCTCGTTCTGCTGGAGAGTTGGCCCGCGTGGCTAATGTGTCAGCACAGTCGGCAAGTATGCACCTCTCCCAGTTGCTGACCGGAGGGTTCCTGCAGGCGGCACGACAAGGACGACATCGGTGCTACCGCATTGCGAGCCGTCACATAGCACTGGCGATTGAGGCTCTTGGTGCGATCTCATGCCACTCAGCTTCAAGCCTGCGAGCAAGGATCGTGACCTGTGTTATGCCCGCACCTGTTATGACCACCTGGCAGGCGAACTCGGTGTACAACTCACGGAAGCGCTCGAACGGAAACGCATCGTGCGTCCGTACGCAGACCGGGAATACGAGGTGACGCGCGATGGCGAAAGGTTCCTGGCTGGATGGCAAATCGACGCCTCGTCCCTGCGAACTTCGCGCCGGACATTCGCGCGGCGCTGTCTAGACTGGACGGAAAGGCGGTATCACGTGGCAGGCGCGCTCGGCGCCGCGATCTGCGAGAAGTTACTTGAGCGCGGATGGATTCTGCGGGAAAAGAATACGCGTATTGTTCATTTGTCGCTAACAGGGCGACGCGAATTGCGCAATGTTCTTAGTCTTTGAATAGCTCTGTGCTAGCTCCTTTATGTTTCAGCAAGGGCTGAAACATCCCAAACTCGGGGCATCCAATCTCAATTTCATGATGACCGAAAAAATCAAGAACTGCGAAATTGATTTCAAGGCGATTACGCCGATCATCCTGTACTTTGGCAATCCCGTGGCGATCGTCAGTTCGGTCAACCCTGATGGAAGTCCGAACCTTGCGCCGATTTCATCGTTTTGGGAACTTGGTTGGACGATGGTCCTCGGCCTTCTCACCGACACCCAGACGTTCGCGAATTTTAGGTCCCACAGCGACTGCGTCGTGAACATTCCATCTCCTGATCTGTGGGAAGCTGTAGAACGCTTGGCGCCCCTGACGGGTAAACACCCCGTTCCGCCGGAAAAAGCTGCGAAGTTCCGCTTTGAGCCCGATAAGTTTGCCGCGGCCGGACTTACTCCGTTGGCGAGCGAGTCCGTCAGCGCGCCACGTGTGAAGGAGTGTCCAGTCCAGTTGGAGGCAACCGTCAGCCGAGTCCATTTGCTAGGCGGGGAGCTGCGATTGGAGAAGCTTGGAGGCGGAGCGGCCGTAGAGGTTCGCGTCCTTAAGACACATGTGCGGAGCGACTTCGTCCTCCGTGAGAACTACGTGATCCCGAGAAGTGGCAGCCTCTTATCTACAACTTCCGCCACTACTTCGGACTGGGAGCCGAGCTTGGCAAAACGTTTCGGGCGGAAGTTTGATAGGTGCGCGATACTCGCCGAAAATCTCGAATGAATCACGTATCTCAGCCCACCAACGGCGCTTTTAACACGACGCACCCTTCGCAAGCGCCATGCTCGGTCGTGGCTCAACGGCCCGTCCGAAATAGAGCCGATACGAGCAGTACACGCCATACATCACCGGGAGGACCAACAGTGAAGTACGCCAACCGGTCTGGCTAGCAATTGTGACGATCGAAGTCACACCAGCGCTCAGAACGTAATATGGAAACGAGAGGTGGAAAATGCTCGACCATATCCGCACCACGTTTCCACCCTCGTTCAGCGAGATGATGGTCGCCACAGGAATGGTTTGGGCGAGGAAGAACGTTGCCGCCGAAAGTGACAACAGCAGACCTGCGGACGTCACGGGGAACTTCATGGCAAGCGGATGCTGAAGGATCCACCTGCCCAGCCCTACCGCGACTGCAACTGTACCGACATTAAATACGACTTGCATCGCTTTTGGTTTGCCGCCCTGTTTGGGGAAACACTGAGTGATGGTTGAGGCGACGCCGACCACGATCGCCTCGACCAGGCTCAACTGCACCATGGCAATCAGGATGAATGGCACATTGACAGACATGTTGCCGGTCAACCCGGGCAGCCTCAGCCGGAGCCGGGAAGCCGCAAGTGCGATCACTAACAGTGTCAGTGACTCGTAGCGATGCCAGACATGCATGCCAGACATGGCGTGGGCGACAACCGTGGCAGCCGCCAGCGTGACCGCTACTACGAACAACAAAGCTCGTTTGGGAATCTTATTCATCGCGCCCCTGTTCCTGTAGTCCGTGTCTGGACAGCTCTACTGATCGCCATCGGTCAGTATCGACATGCTGCTGGTCGCGCTATCCGCTGTGCCCCAGATGACACTCGTTGAACCGCACGAACTACCCCAAAGTACGCTGAAGCCCTGCGTCGCGTTGCTGCCCCAGATCACCGAGGATCCCCACAACACGGATTGGCCCAGAGCGTCCGTTCCCCAGATCACTGATGTGCCCCAAACGACCGAATTGCCCCAGATCACCGAACTACCCCACAGGACTGAATTTCCGTTCACCAGAGAAACCTGGCCAGTCAAGGGGTTGTAGGTGACGATCGGGGACTTGGCAACGCCCACCGATGAGGAGGCTGAATCGTTGTTGTTGAGCGCGGCCACTATGTCCAGATAGCCAGCTCCTACTGTGAACATGTCGGCCTGCTCGGAATACGTGGTACCCGTCGAGTCGCTGGAGGTCGAATACAAGACCAGGTTCTTGTAGGCGCTCTTCATCAGCCTCGCCTTCAGCTGGTCCGGTGTGAGATTCGGATTCTTCTGCAACATCAGTGCAGCTGCGCCTGCCACTTGCGGGGCCGCCATACTGGTTCCGCTCAGGCGGAAATAGTAGCTGGAATTGGCGCTAGAACTCGTCGACTGATACGCGGCGAGCGAAATTTGTGTAGACGGATAATTGGCGTCAAGACTGGCGTTTGGCGCGAGCACTGACACGACCTTGTTGCCGGCCGCTACCATGTCGGGTTTGACCACGTGATCAATGAAGGTAGGCCCCTTCGAGCTATAACTGGCGATAACATCGTCGCTACGGTCGTCGGTACCGAAGGTACGCATGGCGCCAACTGTGATGACGTACGGGTCGTTGCCTGGAGAAGTGATGGTTCCGTATCCATTACGGTTGTTGGAGTTGTCGCGGCCATAGTTACCGGCGGCAACCACAACGAAGATGCCCGCTTTCCAGGCTTGTTCCACGGCCTGAGTGAGCGGATCAGTAGCGTAGCTCTCGTAGATGCCGCGCCCTAATGACAGATTGATGATGCGGATGTTGTAGGTGGACTTCAGGCTGATGGCCTTTTGAATTGCCGCGATTACGTTGCTGTCTGTGCCAGCACCGTTACGATCCAGTACCTTCAAGCTCACGAATTTCACACTGGGTGCGATTCCCATGTAAGTGAGGAAGCAACTACTGCAGCCGCCCCCAGACCGGTAGCCGTTGCCTCCAATGATGCCGGCGACGTGCGTTCCATGCCCGTACTGGTCGTCAGTCCCTTGCCCGGTGAAGTCCTGTGCATACACCACGCGGCCGCTCAGATCGGAGTGCGACCCGATCCCGCTGTCAATCACCGCGACCGTAACTCCCGAGCCGTTGTAGCCATAGCTCTGCGCGATGTCGGCATTGACGGCATCAAACTGGTTGGTGTAATCGCTTCCATGAACCGTCCGGTCCGGAGAGACATAGGCGACATCGGGATCGTTTGCTAGAGCCGCAAGAGCTGAGGCCGGCACCGAGTAAGCGCCGCTCTTGACTAGGGCCAAGTCATGCATGAGCGCCCCGCCGCGGTTGAAGACTTTCTGGTGATGCTTCGCGGTGGGCGCCTGCTTGAATTGGACGATCACAGTGACCCTGCCGAGTGCTGACTTCCGTTCGGCGAGGTCTCTGGACATCTTGGCTGGTCCAGCAATGGCTGGACTGGCGCTCAGAATCAGGGCACACACGGTCAGGAATGTCCTGCCCCATGCGGCGCTCCAGGTTTGCTTGCGGTTCATCAGAGTTTCCTTCCCTTCGTTGAATCCGTTCATTCCCACGTCCTGATGTGTCACGAGTCCTTCCTAGTTCTCCCCATTGACCAGGATGTCGGTCGCTTCGGCGCTATTTGTACTGCTTCCCCACATTGCGCTCGAGCCCCACATCGCGCTGAATCCCTGAGAGCTACTGCTACCCCACATGGCCGAGCTGCCCCACATCGCGGAGCTGCCCCACATGGCGGACGAGTCCTTGACGAAGTAAACGCTGCGGGTTGCGGCGTCATATGGCGCGGTCGGCGACTTCGCAACGCCAGTGCTGACATCACTGCTCGAGCGGGCAGCCTGAATATCCAGGTAGCCCGCCCCAATCGTGAATGCGTCGTACTGGCTGGTATAGGTGACGCCCGTCATCGGGTCGGTGAATGTGCTGTATGTGGGAAAAATCTTGGAGGCTGTCTTCATCAGACGAGCCTTGACCTGATCTGGTGTCAGCCTTGGCTGAGCTTGCAACAGCAGGGCGACCGCGCCGCTGACCACTGGCGTCGCCATGCTGGTGCCACTCAGTGTGAAATACGACATCGAGCCCGAATTCGTACTGGTCACCTTGTTTGCCGTCAAGCCGGCCAGTTCCGGAGAAAATTTCCTGTTGGTCGCGCCCGCTGGTACCACGAATGTCAGCGCGAGGGCGAAGACCGCAGCCGTCCTCCCTAGATCGATTCCCCGGTTCGACACTCCCGTGTGCTCTTTCATGTCTCTCGCGGCCAATGTCACTATTCGCCGGGCTTGTAGGTGCAAGGCCGCTACCAAAGGAGTTGACTCGCAAGTGATTGATGCTGCGATGGATGAGTTCAGGACTCGTCACGACCATGGGACACGTTGTCCCAGGTTGCGCCAGTTGGGACAAGGCGTGCTTCCGCGCTGGTAACCAGTATCCGATTACTGATGGAACATTCGAAACGCTACGGCACAGTGAGTTTTGCCTGAGGTAATCGGATTGTTGGCAGATTGGGTCTGTGCGATCGTTTTCGGGAGAATGGCTATTCCCCGGCCGAGGCGGCATGGCTCTTAACACCTGCCGTTTTTGAAGGAGTGTGTTCCTCTGATTGGACGCCCCAGCCTTCCTCGGCCATCTTCTGGCGCAACCATCGTCTGACGGCCTGATGGGCTGCAGAATTCGCATCTGTGAAAGTGATTCCGACGCGACCATCGGAACCAGTCCAGGCCAGGCGTGCCGGCGCGCTAATCGTCATCTCCGAATCAGGGAGTCGGAAGCGAACCAACAGCTCGTGGTTCTGGTCCAGTGCTTCGGTTACCCCTTCGAGGCCCAAGCCACCCCCGCTTAAGTTCACGGCCGTGCAGGTTAGTTCTGATCCGTCGGCGGTTTGGAGAGATACCGGAATTCTGACAGGGGCACGAAAGTACCTTTGTTGTTCGTGGCTCAAGGTTCCCTGTGCAGAGGGAGCTGCTTCCCTGGCGGAAGAGAGTCCGTATTCCCGTAACTTTCGACTCAGCGTCCTGCGCGAGATGCCAAGTTGCTCAGCGGCTTTGCCACGATGCCCCCCGGTGTTTTCCAATGCTTTCTTAATTGCATGCGCAGGGGTGCCTGGCTGAACGACGGGATTCGAACCGGCCACTGGGTCACTATCATCTTCCTGAGCGTTCTTTAGCTCGTGTTGAACTTCAGAAGGCCCGATGTCCGGGCCGGAAGCCATCACGGCGATTTTGTTCACTACGTTCTGAAGTTCACGTACGTTCCCCGGCCAGGAATACGACTCGAGCAGCCGTAAGGCCTCTTGAGAAAACTTCAGATCGCAATCTTGTTGTCCCAGGAAGTATTCCGCCAAGGCAGCGATATCTTGATGACGCTCACGCAGGGGCGGTACGCAAAGCTCAAACTGACTAAGACGATGATAAAGATCCTTGCGGAATTGGCCCGCCTTCACTTCTTCCTTCAGATTGCGATTGGTGGCAGCCACTACCCGCACATCTGAGGTGATCTTGCGATGGCCCCCGAGACGATAGTAGGGAGCGCGATCCAGGATACGCAGAAGTTTCACCTGAATCTTGAGGTCAAGCTCTCCGATCTCATCCAGGAAGATGGTACCCATGTTCGCCAACTCGAATAGCCCCGGCTTCGCAGCATCAGCTCCACTGAAAGCGCCCTTCTCGTAGCCGAATAGTTCGCTTTCGACCAGATTTTCTGGCAAAGCCGCACAGTTGATTTCCACGAGTGGCTTGCTGCAGCGCAGGGAGTGTTGGTGGACGGCATGTGCCAATAGCTCTTTGCCAGTGCCAGTCTCACCGATGATGAGAACCGTTCCGACATGGCGCGCCACACGCTCCAGCATTCCCATGAACTTGCGCATGACTTCGCTGGCAACGATGAAGTGAGTGCCATTAATCGAAATGTTGGGTGTCGCGAGCGTGATCATTCCGTATGGGCCAACAACAGGGATGCTGGACCTTAGTGATAATTTCCCGGAAGTTCCCCCCTCGGTTTCCTGTACAAAATTTCGTTCCAGCAAGCATGTCACAGTGGCGACCACCACAACTAGCCCCTCGGGCGTTATAGGCGGTCACTTTGGTAACGGGTCGAAAGCTGGTTTTGCTGGCCCAGCTTGGCCCAGAGTGAGCCACCGTGTCCTATCCCCCCCTCTGTGTTTCCTCAAATTGAACTAAGTTTTTCAAAGACTTAACGCTGTCTGGTCTGGCGCCCTCCGTGCTGTTTCAATCGGGTAATCTACCGGAGCAAACGTTGTCTGCGAGAAAGCGGAAACCAACGTAACGTCGCTGCTTACCGTAGCCATCTTGGGCGACTGGAATTAGAAAGCTAGACTGATTCTTTTCATGCCAATACGAGCGAAGCTATACATAACGATTACTTCCGGACTCGGGGTTGCCATCCTTGTGATGGCCCTGCTGCACTGGCACTCCGACGATCTGCTTCGCTTCGCTTGCTACCTCCTGATCGCGGCTTTGGCGTCCACCATGAAGGTGAGCCTGCCCGGCATCGAAGGCACCATGTCGGTGCACTTTCTCTTCGTTCTGCTGGGCGTTATGGAACTTTCGCTGACCGAAACTCTGGTGATCGGTTGCGCTGCGGCTCTCCTCCAATGCCTGTGGAAGCCAAAACGCCGACCTGAACCGGCAAAGGTTCTGTTCAACGTATTTGGCATGACGGCCAATGCTATTTACGTGACCTACCTGGCTTACCACCTATCTGGTGGGGCGCTGAAGAACAGCCTGCCCTTGATGATCTGTGCGGCAGCTTGTGCGTATTTTCTAAGCAATACCTTGCCCGTGGCAGCCGCTATTGCTTTGACCGAAGGACGGTCACTGCGCGTGATCTGGGGGGAAACGTATTTCTGGTCGTTCCCGTACTACCTGGTCGGCGCTGCATTGGTTGGGCTGGTAGGTTTCTCAAACCGACATTTGGGTTGGCAGAATTCGCTTTTGATTCTGCCCGTCATCTACTGGATCTATCGCTCCTATCGGCTTTATTTGGGTCGCCTCGAAGATGAGAAGAAACGTGTAGAAATCGAAAAAGCGCACGTCGAGGCTGAAAAGCGGCATGTTGAAGAAGTCTCCGCACTGCATCTCCGCACGATCGAGGCATTGGCGATGGCGATTGACGCCAAGGATCACACCACGCACACGCACCTCCATCGTGTGCGCACGTACGCGGTGGAGATCGCCAAGGAAGTCGGCCTGTCAGAGGCGGATACCGAAGCCCTGCGCGCTGCAGCTTTGCTGCATGATGTCGGCAAACTGGCTGTGCCGGACCACATCATCAACAAGCCCGGCCGCCTGACCAAGGAAGAGTTCGAAAAGATGAAAATTCATCCGGTGGTGGGGGCGGAAATTTTGGAAAAGGTGGCGTTCCCCTACGCGGTGGCCCCGATTGTCCGATCGCATCACGAAAAATGGAATGGAACCGGCTACCCGGATGGACTCAAAGAAGAGCAAATTCCTCTCGGAGCACGCATCCTTTCCGCTGTGGATTGCCTTGATGCGCTGGCATCGGATCGCCAGTACCGCAAAGGGCTGCCTCTCGATGAAGCAATGAAGAAGGTTGCGGAAGAGTCCGGCATCTCATTTGACCCAAAAGTAGTGGAGATTCTTCAGAGGCGCTACATCGAGTTGGAAAGCCTTGCGCTTGGAAATCTGAAGTCCGAGGCGAGAAATCACGTCGGCCATCGAGTGGAGAGAGGTGAAAGACCGGCGACTGGGTTCGAATTGGACTCCAATCGTAACCGCGGAAACGCGAGAGATTTTCTTTCTTCCATCGCATCTGCACGCCACGAAGCACAGACTCTTTTCGAACTAAGTCAGGATCTTGGGAACTCGTTGAGTCTGGACGAAACTCTCTCTCTCGTATCCGTAAGGCTTCGGAAGCTCATCCCTTACGATTCATTCGTTGCGCTTGTGCTTAAGGGAGACAGGCTCGTCCCGGAATTTGTCAGCGGAGATAATTTTCGCACTTTCACATCACTCGAAATTCCGATCGGCGCGGGACTCTGCGGATGGGTTGCTCAGAACTCGAAGCCAATCGTCAATGGGAACCCTAAAGTTGAGCCCGGATATAGCAACGGTCCGAAGCCACTCACGGATCTGCGGTCAGCTCTCGCGGTGCCGCTGGAAGGGATCAACGGAACGGTTGGCGTACTCGCGCTCTATCAAGTCAAAGCAGACGCTTTCACCGTCGACCATTTGCGCATTTTGCAGGCCATCACTTCCAAAGTTGCCCTTTCCATCGAGAATGCGCTTAAGTTTCGCCAGGCCGAAAGCTCCGCCACAACCGACTATCTCACCGGTCTTCCTAACGCGCGCTCATTGTTCATGCATCTGGATCAGGAACTGGCGCGCTGCAAGCGCGAGCATTCGACGGTTGCCGTGATGGTTTGCGATATGGACGGGTTCAAGCAGATCAATGATTGCTATGGCCATTTGGAGGGAGACAAGACACTCAAGCTATTCGCGAATTTATTGCGCGAGGTCTGTCGCGAGTACGACTACGTCGCCCGCATGGGTGGAGACGAGTTTGTGGTCGTGGCCCCCAACATGACGCCGAGTGCGGTCCATGAAAAAGCCATCCTCTTCAGCGCCCTCGCGCAACAGGCGGGTCGCCAGATCTGCGGAAAGAATCTGTTGTCCCTAAGCGTGGGAACAGCCTTCTATGGGCAGGACGGAGCCGACGCGGAGAGACTGCTCGCAGAAGCTGACAAGAAGATGTATGCGGTCAAGCAACTGCGCCACGAGCATCCCGAAGCGCCAACCCCCGGCGAGGCCCGGAATTCGTATTCCGCCACGGTGAATTAACTCGCCGAACGACTCTGCAGACGGGCTTCAGCGAAGCCTTTCGGGCCCAGCTTTCTATCTTCAAGCGGCGCCTCGCCTTTCAAACGGAACCATGCGTTGCTTCTTGCAGCCGCGGGTTACGAAAGTTTGACGGAGATCCACTAGGTTGTTGTTAGCGAATCACTTAGCTGTTATCAGTCATAGTGGGGCCCTACCTTTCGCTTGTGAATCGGATGAGCAGACTGGTCAAACACGCAGCCAGGATTGTAATCATCTTGGTGCTCGGAGGCTTTCTTGGGGCGACTCTCGTCCGGCTAGCGCCTGGATTTAGTGTCGATGAGGAGGAACTGGACAACCGCCTTAATCAGGGAAGCATTAAGGCGCTGCGTCAAGCGCGAGCCAGCCAAGAAAGCTTGAGCAGCTTCTATGTTCACTACTTGGACCGACTCGTTCACGGGGACCTGGGAACGTCTCGTACGCTGCAACAGCCAGTGACTCGACTTCTCGCTGACCGGTTCCCCGAGACCCTGAAATCTGTTGGCCTTGGACTGGCATTGGGATGGGCACTTGGCCTGGGACTGGCCATCGCGTCGGCTTTGTCACGAAGCTGGTTTATTGATCTCTTCAGCAGCGTCTCGGCAGGAGTTCTGCTATGTATGCCCGCCGCCGTGCTCGCGATTCTTTTCGTCATCGCGCGTGCCCCAGGACGGTTGATTCTAGGCCTGATCGTTTTTCCCAAGATTTTTCGCTACGCCCGAAATCTGCTCGTTCGCAATGCAGCCATGCCTCACGTGCTGACCGCTAGAGCAAAAGGGGCAGGCAGCTTTCGAACATTGATCTGGCACATCCTGCCGGTTGCTGCACCCCAGCTACTGGCTCTCGCTGGTGTATCCGTCAGCCTGGTATTTGCTGCGGCCATACCTGTAGAAGCTTTGTGTGACCTTCCCGGCATCGGTCAGCTTGCCTGGAAAGCAGCGCTGGGACGAGATCTGGAACTCCTCGTGAATCTGACCATGATCGTGACCGCGGTCACGTTGCTGGCCAATTCCGCTGCCGATCTGCTTGGAAGTCCCTTGCGTATGGGTGAGTCATGAAGTGGGCCCGCGTCGGCGCGATCGTCTTCTTGATTGCAATCTCGGTTGTGTGTCTACTCGCAGACTTCGTGGCGCCCTCGACGTACGCGCGGCAATTCCGCGATGCGCCCGATGCAGCGCCTTCCCGCCAACACCTTCTCGGCACTGATGACCTGGGCCGGGACCGTTTTTCCCGGCTGCTTTATGGCACACGTGTTTCCCTTTTGCTGGCCCCGGCCGCTGCGCTACTTTCCTGCCTGCTTGCGGCCGTGATCGGCGGGACTGCGGGCTTTGTTGGCGGATGGCTGGAACGTTTTGTAATGGGGGCAACCGATTTGTTTCTCTCCCTGCCTTGGCTATTTCTGCTTATCACTGTACGTGCGATGTTGCCCCTGAACATCGCGCCATTTCCGTCTGTGATCATTACCTTTGCTTTGCTGGGATGCCTCGGGTGGGCTGCGTCCGCGCGCGTGATCTGCGCGGATACGCGCTCCATCAAGGATTCCGGCTTCATACTTCTGGCGCGTGCTTCGGGAAGCGGGGGCTTCCGCTTGTTGTGGCGTCACATCGTTCCCAACCTGAGACCGGTTCTGTTCGCACAGTTCTGGATCTCAATCCCGGTTTTCATCCTGACCGAAGCCAACCTGGGAATTCTTGGCCTGGGGGTGGCAGAACCGCTTCCATCCTGGGGCAGCCTGCTGCGTGAACTGGAGAGCTTCTCAACTTCGTTCGATCAGCCCTGGCGGTTTGCGGCCCTTGCTCTCTTCATGGTTGTTGTCAGTTGCTTTCATCTTGCATTGCAAAAACAGGAGCTCCCGGCATGAGACAACGCCTGGGTCGACTTGCAGTTCTGCTTCCGTTGATACTGATCGCCACCGCCATTGCTCAATCGACCAGCCAGTTGCGGCTTTGCCTGCGATCGGAACCGAAAACCTTCAATCCCGTGCTTATGGCGGATGATGCCTCAGAGACCGTCCGCTATCTCACCGGTGGCGTGCTAATGCGTCTGAACCGTCTCACTCAGCAACTGGAACCGGAGTTGGCGACCTCCTGGAAGGTCAGTGACGGCGGCAAGAGCATTACCTTCACTCTGCGCTCGGGTTTGCACTTTTCTGACGGCACGGTGTTTTCGGCCGAGGATGTTGCCTACACAATGCAGCAGCTGATGGATCCTGCGTTGCACTCGCCTACGGGAGACTCGTTCCGGTCCGGGGAAGGCAAAGTTGTCACTCGCGTGATGGGGAAGAACCACATCACAGTCACTTTTCCGGCGCCTGTTGTTGGACTGGACAAACTGTTCGACCAGGTGGCGGTCATGTCGGCATCATCGCCGCAAAAAGAGATGGCGGTCCTCGGTCCTTATTACGTAGCTGAAAACAAGGCCGGCTCTTACCTGATTCTGAAACGTAATCCCAACTACTGGAAGCACGATGCTGCGGGCCGTTCATTGCCTTATATCGACTCCGTTCGGCTGGATATTCAACAGAACCGTGACACGGAGATGTTCCGGTTAGTCCGCGGAGAAATTGATCTCATTAACTCTCTGGATGCCGAATATTTCGACAAGTTGGCAGCACAGGCTCCCAACATGGCCTACGACGCAGGCGTGTCGCTCGATTCTGAACAGATGTGGTTCAACCAGGTAGCGACCTCTCCGTTGCCTGCCTACAAGAAGGTCTGGTTCACCTCTACGAATTTCCGTCGGGCGATCTCAGAGTCGATCAATCGCGATGATCTTGTAAGAGTAGTGTTCCGCGGTCACGCCCGTTCTGCGATTAGTTGGGTATCGCCTGCGAATAAGTTCTGGTTCAACGCGAAGTTGCAGCCGCACTCCTTCGATCAGAAATCTGCGCTGCAACGGCTGGCGCAGGACGGATTCCGCATGGATGACGGCGCTCTGCACGATCGAGACGGTCATCTTGTTGAGTTCTCTGTCATCACGAACGCGGGGAACAAATACCGTGAACGCATGGCGGCCATGATCCAGCAGGACCTGGTCGGCATTGGTATCCGCTTAAACATTGTCACGCTCGATTTTCCTTCGCTCATCGAACGCATCACGCGCAGTTTCGACTACGAAGCGTGCCTGCTAGGTTTGGTCAACAACGACCTCGACCCGAATTCGCAAATGAATGTTTGGTTGAGTTCGGCGGAAAATCACCAATGGAACCCGAGCCAAAAAGCTCCCGCGACGGCGTGGGAGGGGGAGATTGACAACCTGATGCATGTCCAGGCTTCCACTTTGGACTTGAAGAAGCGGAAAGCAGCGGTCGACAGGGTGCAGGAGATTGTCTGGCGGCAGGAACCCTTCATCTACCTTGTGAATAAGAACGCCATGTCGGCGGTTTCAACAGCGCTGCACAACGCTCACCCGGTGGTTCTGCGGCCGCAGGCGTACTGGAACATTGACCAGCTCTCGCTCGGTAGCGAGGTCGCAAAGAACCGCTAATGGATCCACGTCCGCTGTTGTCAGTTCGGCTTTCTGTCGACTATCCGGGAAAACCCGGAGTGCTGCAAGGTTTCTCACTTGATCTGCGACGGGGAGAAATTCTGGGATTGGTCGGACAAAGCGGTTGCGGTAAGAGTACGCTGGCGTTATCGCTCCTGAAGCTGCTTCACCTTAAAGCCGGAAAAGCAGAGGGTTCGATTCTGTTTAACGGTCGCGACCTTATGCTCCTGCAGGAGCGAGAAATGCGCTCGCTCCGTGGCAAAGAGATCGCCCTGGTGTTACAAAGCCCGATCTCTTCACTGAACCCTTCCCTGCGGATAGGTACGCAGCTGCAAGAGGCCTGGAACATCCACCGGAGCGCCAATCGCCAGGACTGCACGGAGGCTCTTCGCGAAGCACTCGAAAACGTATGTCTGCCGAGCGATGACCAATTCTTACGGCAATACCCCACGCAACTCAGCGTGGGCCAAGCACAGCGCGTCCTGATCGCGATGTCCGTGTTGCACCGTCCGTCGTTACTGATTGCCGACGAGCCGACGAGCGCACTCGACATTATTACTCAGTCGGAAATCTTGCGTCTGTTCTCCGACCTCAGCCGCAAGCTTGAGATGGGTATCTTGTATATCTCGCACGATCTTCTCTCCGTTGCCACCCTCAGCGACCGTGTAGCAGTGATGGAGCAAGGGAAAATTGTCGAGTGTCAGACAACTGCCGAGCTCTTCGTACATCCAGCTCATCCATATACTCGCAGCCTGATTTCCGCTTTGCCGGTGGCACCGCGCTTCGCAGCGGCAGCATCAAGCAGCCACCAGTCCTGAGACTCGCGATTTTCCCCGATCCATTGGCTGAGTACCAGGCCAAGCTTCGTCAATCGGGCAAAGTTAGTCCCCGCTTCAGTGATGGAACAGGAAATAAAAAAACTTCTAATACTCTATTGTCCACCGACCTCTTTCGACGACGACTCCTGCGCCGTGGTGAAGCGTATACTGGTCCACCCAACCGAGAAATGACTCGATAATGGTGGGCAGGTGCCCGCTCCAGCTCGACGTCGGGGCGCTGGGAGGCTCGAAAATGACTCGCATAGCCAATGCCCGTATCGCAGGTGTGACGTTTCTTGCGTACATCGTCGCCGGCATTACCGACATGGTCCTACGCGCCCGCGCAATCGCTGGAACCGACATCGCAGGCAAGCTAGCCTCCATTGCCCAGCATGCCGACGTGGTGCGTTACAGCGTACTTCTGGGCTTGGTCCAGGTTTTCTGCGCGCTGGTGCTGGCCGTAACGCTTTACGCGATCACGTGCGATGAGGACCGTCACCTGGCAATGCTCGGCATGATATGCCGTGTCGCAGAGGGCGTGATTGGCGCGCTTTCGGTGCCTGAGACGCTAGCGCTGCTCTGGCTCGCCACTGCCACCGGAACCGACGCGCCCGATCGCGCTCCTACTTATGCCCTCGCCGCCTACTTCATGCGTGGCGGTGTGGCATTCACCGCGACATTTTTCGCGGTGGGAAGCACGCTCTTTGCCTGGCTTCTGCTGCGCGGCCGCATGATCCCCATCGCGCTGGGCTGGATCGGAGTCGTTGCTTCAGTGTTGCTCGTGATCTGCCTTCCGTTGCAGCTCGTCGGTTTCCTCCGCGGTCCGCTAACGCAGTGGATATGGCTGCCGATGTTCTTCTTCGAAGTACCGGTTGCTCTGTGGTTCCTGATCAAAGGTGTTGCGGCGCCGGCGCGGGCACAAGGCGCATACACGTAGAATTGACGCCTGCACCGGCTGCGGTCGTGCGCCCATTGACTCGCAACTATTCTATTGACTCTGGTTTGATCCCTATTTACAGTTGGCCGACATTCCAGACTAAGTCCAGTAACTTGAATGCAAGTGTTGCCGACCCTGTGCGCACCATCTGATAACTGGCGATGATCATCTCAGTGATCAATCTGTCGGACGGAGCAGTCAAGGATCACAAGCTACAAGCTGCGATCCGGGCCATCAACCGCCAGATCAGCGAAGATTTCCAACCTTACTGGGGATTTGGTGCTCAACTCCGGCTTGAGGGCAAGACTGGACGCGGCCGCCGGGTAATCGATCCTGGGGATATGCGCGGCGATGCCATTCTCTACTTGCGCGACGTTGTCAAGATACGCGATACCGAGGGATATCATGATCGACACTTCTCGGGTATTCCTTATGGAGTGGTTTACCTCGAAGTGAGCCGGGCCTTGAAGGAAGAGTGGACTATCACCCTGTCGCACGAAGCGCTCGAACTACTTGGCGACCCAGAAAACAATCTGGTCGTACAAGGACCTCATCCGACCGCGCGCAGAAGAGTGTTCCACTGGTTTGAAATGTGCGATGCGGTGCAGGATGAGAACTACGTTCTTGACGGCGTGCGCGTCAGCAATTTTGTCTTGCCGCTTTACTTTACCAGTGGGAACGAGCACGGCGGTCGAAACGATTTCTTGGGGACGATCACTAAAGGAAAGACACTGCGATCGTTTTCCGTCAATCCTGGCGGCTATATCGGCTTTTTCGATCCACGCGCTGGGGATGGCGGAGAGGACACGACCTGGAGCCTGGACGATGCCCGCGCCGAGAAACGTTTAGCGATAAAACGCAAGCTCGGTGTAGGACGGGGCAACCTGCGTCGCCGACGGACCTTAAGCTAGGTTCCGACTAGCTGTAGCACCTCACCAAATCTTGGAGCCGTCATGACGAAAGGATCGTGGATCTTGAGGACGCTTCTTGTCCGTACGGCTGTAATCGGAATCAGTGGGTGCTCTCTTGTTGCGGGAGCTCAAAGCTTTCCAAATTCTTTCACTGATCCGCCGCCACCAGGCTGGACTGGACCTGTATTCAAGCTCAGTCAAGATTACCCGTCCACTCTTCCCAGCCTGGAGGCGCTCAGCAAAAGGCGGTGGAGGCAGTTTGACTTCAAGAATCCGGCGCAGGCACCGCAATATCTTCAGGCCGTACTCGACTATTGCCTGGAAGGCAACACTGAAGACAACTTTGCGGACGTGTCGAAAAACACGGTGCGCAAGTGGTATCACGCTCCCTGGCTGCATACAACCGCCGCAGGCCGGGAATTTATCCACGGAATGACGGGCGAGCGACCGTCGCGAGTGGGGGGAACTCGGACCGAGCCAAACCAGCGAACACGACAACTGGGCCGTAGGCTTCTACAACGCACGAGGTGGATACACCATCGGACAGGTCTGGAAGGATCCAATGCATCCCGACCCACGCAAGGCTGTGTTTCCGTCGAACACGGTGAGCTGCAAGTTTCTGTTCACCACGGCACCTGTTACCGAGGTTCCGTATCTGGACGGTTCATTGGAATGGCAGGGGGACATAAATCACGCTAGCGGGACCGGCCCGCGCCCAACGCTTCGACTGCTGCAGTTTGACGTGGCGGTCAAAGATGCTCGAGCGAACTCAACCACAGGTTGGGTGTTTGGAACTTTTCAATACGAGAAAGCTGCTTCAACGTCGCCCAATTGGTGGGAACACATGGTGCCCGTTGGACTCATGTGGGGTAGCGATGTTACGCGCCTGAAGGCGAACCAGCAAACCCGGCAAGAGTGGATTAATACTGCCCGCGGTCAAAAGCTGCACCTAGGGCGCGCAAAAATCTCGTCTTGAATGGGCCAATCGATAATCCGCTTGGATCCTGTACCTCATGTCACGGAGTATTCGCACAGGTTCCCAGGGTGAACAACCCAAACCCACGTCTTCCATCAAAGACACCGCCCCGGGCAAATAACCCTACGTCAGCGAGCATGGATCGTTACTTCACCAACATCAAAGCGGCGACACCTCTCTCCGCGGATTGGATCTCACTCGACTACTCCCTGCAATTGCAGCTCGGAATTTCACGAGCGCTTGACAGTGGCGCTACGCTTCCACCAAATCTCAATGCCGCACCCCATGCTGCCGGGCATTCGCGGCCTCCGGTTACACACCTTGATGAAGTGCGGAGAGATCCGGAATAGACAACAGAATGCTCGTTCGGATCTCTCGTGGTGCTGTAGCCGTAAAGCTCGTGACTTCGGGACCTCTGACCTCTGGCCCCAGCCCGCTCAGGGCGATAAAGTTCACCTGTTCTTGAGCCGGAATCCACTAGGCTGCCGGAGTGCGAGGATTCCCCTGCTTGCGTTCGTCCGAGCGGAACTGACAAAGTACAATTCTTGATAAAATATCAAATTAGATATATTCTAGTATTTTATGGATGCCTCAGCGATTAAACGGTCCCTGGAGGGCAGCGGGTTGCGGTGTACTCCGCAACGCTACGCTGTGATGGCATTCTTGATGGAATGCAACCGGCATCCAACGGCTGCAGAAATTTTCGAGGCCGTGAATCGAGTGGATCCGCGCTCTTCCCGGGCCACGACGTATAACAATCTGCGGGACCTGGTGCAGGCGGGGTTGGTGCGTGAAGTGGCTATCGAAGGCCGCGCCGCGCGATTCGATGTGAAAGGTATTCGGCATCACCACTTCATTTGCGACCGCTGCGGCAATGTTGAGGATACGGAATGGTATAACGTGCCCGGTCCTAGCTCGGGCAGCCTCGGCAAGCGTATTGTTCGTGAGTGCGAGCTCATCTTCCGAGGCTTGTGTACGAAGTGCGCTCGGCAACACAGTTCTCGTTAAGCGTCGCGGGCGTGCGAAACCTAATGACCGGCGTGTGTGCGGAAAGCGCTGATCGTGCTTTTACGCAAAAGAAAACCTTGACGGGCGAGGACGCCTGTCGCTCCATGGTTCGCAGTTCGTCATAATTTGACCTATTTTTAGAAACCTAAACCCTTCACCGCAGCGGAAAGACCCGCGCGCAATCATCAGGAGCAGAATATGGCAACCGAAGCAAAGTGTCCGTTCACGACCGCAACCCCTGCCCACACGAACCGTGATTGGTGGCCGAACCAGTTAAACCTTCAGGTTCTTCACCAGCACTCCAGCCTCTCTAATCCGATGGGAGAGGATTTTGACTACGCCAAGGAATTCAAGAGTCTCGATCTGAATGCGGTGATCAAAGACCTTCATGCCCTGATGACAGACTCTCAGGAGTGGTGGCCGGCCGACTTTGGCCACTACGGGGGTCTGTTCATCCGGATGGCATGGCACAGCGCAGGCACGTACCGCATTGGCGATGGCCGTGGTGGTGCCGGGGCGGGACAGCAGCGCTTCGCACCGCTCAACAGCTGGCCGGACAATGTCAATCTCGACAAGGCGCGCAGGCTGTTATGGCCGATCAAGCAGAGATATGGCCAGAAGATCTCCTGGGCCGATTTGATGATTCTGGCCGGCAACGTCGCTCTTGAATCGATGGGCTTCAAGACATTCGGATTCGGAGGCGGGCGCGCCGATACCTGGGAGCCCGAAGGAGACATCTACTGGGGACCTGAAGGCAAGTGGCTGGCAGACGAGCGCTACAGCGGCGAGCGCGAACTGCAGAGTCCGCTTGGTGCCGTGCAGATGGGCCTGATCTACGTAAATCCGGAAGGGCCGAATGCGAACCCGGATCCCCTCGCCGCGGCGAAAGATATTCGCGAAACCTTCCGCCGCATGGCGATGAACGACGAAGAAACGGTCGCGCTGATCGCCGGTGGCCACACTTTCGGCAAGACCCACGGTGCAGGCGAAGCGAGCAATGTGGGTGCAGAACCGGAAGCCGCCAGTATTGAGGAGCAGGGTCTCGGCTGGAAAAGCAAGTTCCGCACGGGCAAAGCTGGCGACGCGATCGGTAGCGGGCTGGAAGTAATTTGGACCACCACGCCGACAAAGTGGAGCAACAACTTCTTCGAGAATCTGTTCAACTACGAATGGGAGTTGACCAAGAGCCCGGCTGGTGCGCACCAGTGGAGGCCGAAGAATGGAGCCGGCGCCGGCATGATGCCAGATGCGCACGATCCGTCGAAGCGTCACGCGCCCTCCATGCTGACCACGGATCTTTCCCTGCGGTTCGATCCTGCTTATGAAAAGATTTCACGCCGCTTCTACGAACATCCGGATCAGTTCGCGGACGCTTTTGCCCGTGCGTGGTTCAAGCTGACGCATCGTGATATGGGCCCGATCGCGCGGTATCTCGGCCCACTCGTCCCGAAGGAGACTCTGTCGTGGCAAGATCCGATTCCCGCGGTGGATCATCCGCTGGTCAGTGAGCAGGATATTGCGGCTCTGAAGGCGAAGATCCTCGCATCAGGGCTGTCCATTTCCCAGTTGGTAGCGACGGCTTGGGCGTCGGCCTCGACGTTCCGCGGCTCTGACAAGCGCGGCGGAGGGAACGGCGCGCGCATTCGGCTCGCTCCCCAGAAGGACTGGGCAGTCAACCAGCCAGCTCAGCTGGCGAAGGTGCTCCAGACGTTGGAAGGGATTCAACGAGACTTCAACAGCGCTCAGAAGAACGGCAATAAGGGGAAGAAGGTTTCGCTGGCGGACCTGATCGTTCTCGGCGGTTGTGCGGCGATCGAGAAGGCCGCGAAGGCTGCCGGACTTGACGTAAGAGTCCCCTTCACGCCGGGGCGCATGGACGCGTCGCAAGAGCACACCGACGTCGACTCCTTCGAGCCGCTCGAACCGACTGCGGATGGATTCCGCAACTACCTCAGCGGCGAACAGCGCCTATCGCCCGAGGAGCATTTGGTGGATCGGGCGCAGTTGCTGAAGCTGACCGCTCCCGAGATGACGGTTCTCGTCGGCGGCCTGCGCGTCTTGGGCGCAAATGCCGGGAACTCCAAACACGGTGTCTTCACCAACCGGCCAGAAACGTTGACCAACGACTTCTTCGTCAACCTTCTGGACATGGGCACGCAATGGCAGCCGTCAAATGAATCAAATGGGTCCGGAACCGTGTACGAAGGCCGCGACCGCAAAACGAACGAACTCAAGTGGACCGGCACCCGAGTCGATCTGATCTTCGGTTCGCATTCGCAGATGCGTGCGCTCGCGGAAGTCTATGCGTGCGAAGACCCGAAGGACAAGTTTGTGAAGGACTTCGTATCCGCGTGGACGAAGGTGATGAACAACGATCGCTTTGACTTGGTCCGAGCTGGGCGATAAAGAGAACTGCCAACGTGAGTACGAACCCGAGGTAATGGTGCAGTTTGAAAAAGCTGCACCATTGCGACGTGGTTTGATGGCAAGTTCGTTAGCCTGACCGATCTACTTGTCGTTTCGTACCGGTATCTCGCTGTCTAGCCGTTCGGCGTACAATAGCTCGTTTCAAAAAACGATCCTGAAACGCGCGAGAATCGTGCCCGAGAAATTGTCTTCGTTCTTCGTTCTTGTTCTTGCGGTAAGCGTGCTCGCTTCAAGCGTGAGCCGAGTTCGAATCGACGACTCACGGGATACTCATCCGCCAAATCATCCTGGGCTTAGCCAAAGCAAAGGTCACGAGACATCATTTTTTCCCGTTTCGGTGTGGTACAGCGGCGGAAAGGCGCGCGCACCGATGCTCGAGATCATTACTCCAGAATCGGAGAAGCTCTGGAAAGAAGATCTCACAAAAATCAAGCAGCTAGGATTCAATACCGTTCGAACCTGGGTGGAGTGGAACGTCGCCGAACCGGAAGAGGGCAAATATCATCTCGAAAATCTGGACTTGTTGTTGCGACTCGCCGACAAAGCGGGATTGAAAGTCATCGTTCAGGTTTATGTCGACTCGGCTCCGGAATGGGTGGGGAGAAAGTATCCTGAGGGGCGCTACGCCGCCCAAGACGGGCTACCGATTCCTTCTCAAGCCGCGCCAGGATACTGTTTTGATAACCGCGCCGTGCGCAAAGCGATTCTCGATTTCTTCCAGGAAGCCGCCAAACATGCGGCCGCGAGCCCAGCGTTCTATGGATGGGATCTGTGGAGCGAGCCCGCTGCACTCAACTGGGCACGAATTGGGTACAAATCCGAGCCGATGTTTTGTTACTGTCCCAGCAGTCAGGAGCGATTCCGGCTGTGGCTGAAAGCAAAGTATCAGACACTCGATCAGCTCAACGATGCGTGGCATCGGACTTTCACCGATTGGAGCCAGGTCGAGGCTCCCCGTTACGGAACCATTCTCACGTACACCGATTTCATGGACTGGCGTGTTTACTACGGTTACAAGCTGGCCGAAGATCTGGCGATGCGCAATCAGGCAGTGAAGGCAATTGATCCGAACCACGTGACGACCAGCCACGCGCCCAACCCTTCGCCACTCGTACGCACCCTGGCCGATCCCTACGATCCAACCGATGACTTCCTGATGAAAGACTCAGTTGATTTCTTCGGGACAAGCTTCTATCCAAAACTCACAGCTCCTGAGCACAATTGGACGCTGGAGCGGCGCGTGCTCGCGATGGATCTGACCGACAGCATGACGGGCGGGCGTGGATTCTACGTTGGGGAGTTGCAGGCAGGGTATGGCGTGCATGGCACAGTGGTTGGTTCGCCAGTAACCGCAAGTGATCTGGAGATGTGGACGTGGGGTATGGTTTCGCGCGGCGCCCGTGCCATCAACTATTACGCGTTCTATCCCATGAACGCAGGGTACGAATCGGGCGGCTACGGAATGATCATGCTCGATAGCACGCTCACCGATCGGAGCCGTCACGCAGGAGAGATTGCTCGTAAGATAGAGCAAAATTCTGATCTGTTGTTGCAAGCTCGTCCTGAGCGCGCGGAAGTCGCGATCGTATTCAGCCCGCTCGCTCCGTTGGTCGGCGGATACGACGAAGAAGGCAATCGTACGGCGATTCACGAAGCCGTTGCCGGATACCACAGAATGTTCTTCGAAAGAAATCTGCCAGTAGATGTGCTCAGTTCTCGCGAGCTTGCCGAGGACGATCTCCAACGATACCGACTTGTGATTGTTCCTTATCCTTTAATGCTCACGGCAGAGGAAGCGAAGATCCTGAAGGAGTACGTTTCGATCGGAGGACATCTTTTTGTCGAGGCCCGCGCTGGCTGGGTGGATGAAACAGGGCATGCTGAGCCCAGAGTGCCCGGGTTCGGATGGGACGAGATGTTCGGAGTTCGCGAAAAACAGCTGATTCCTAATAAACAGTTCGCGGTGAAATGGGGGACAGCACAATTTAATGGAATGACCTTCCAGGAACAATTCGAGGTGGAAGATCATACAGCGCGCCCGGTCGCGGTTTCGGCGGACGGAACTCCTATCGCTTACGAGAAAGAGCATCACAAAGGACACGCGATCATCCTAGGTGCCTTTGCTGGGCAGGAAAACTATCAGCATCCGGTCGCAATGCATCCCCTTGGCGGGGTGTTAGCTCGCTGGGCGGGCGTGTCAGAGCCAAAGTTGCGAACTCCAGCATTGTTGGAGCTTCGTCAAATGTATGCGCCCAAGGGCCGCTGGGTATTTTTCTTCAATCATGCGGATAAACCGGCATCGGTCGAGTTTACCCGAGTGATGGAAAAGCCTGCGTCCAAGATTCGGGAAATTGCCACCGGCGAGGAAGTCGCTCCGACAGGGCCGGACCTGAATCTCAAAGCGACGGTTCCGGGGCAGAGTGTACGGATTTATCGAATCGAATTCTGAACTGAGCGAGTACAGCAAACCATCCGTGTCATAGCCGTGGAGGAATCATTGTGAGCGTTTCCCGCTATCGCGAACGCATTGCAGAAGTCTTGGATCGAATCTGGACCACACAGACCGCAACGATCGAAAAAGCTGCGGCAGTGATGGCAGATTGCATTGCCGCTGGTGGTCTTGTGCACATGTTTGGCAGCGGGCACTCCGTGCTTCCCGTGCAAGATATGTTCCCGCGTTACGGAGCCTTTCCGGGGTTTCGTCCGCTGATGGACATGCGCCTGATGTGGACGAATGTGATCGGCTCCGGAGGTGCAAAGGGGTTGCTCTGGCTGGAGCGCCGTGAGGGTTATGTGGCCGTTCTTTTCGAAAACGAGCCGATTCGCCCCGGAGACGTGATGCTGGTCTTTTCTCATGGAGGCCTGAACGCTGCAGGGATTGAGGTGCTGCTGGAAGCCAAGAAACGGGGGTTGACAACCGTAGCCATTACATCAATGGACAATTATCGCAAGCGAGAAGCCACCCATTCCTCAGGAAAGAAACTGGCAGACGTTGCCGATTACGTCATCGACAATTGTGTTCCTGCGGAAGACGCGTTGGTGCAAATTGAAGGTTGGAGAGCTCCAGTGGCAGCGGGGTCGACGGTTTCTACAATTTCGATTGCGATGGCGATCATCGCGCAGGTGGCCGCCGACTTAGCGGAGCACGGTAAGAATCCCCCGGTTTTCGTTTCGCCTAACCTCGCGGGAATACCCGCGGACAACAACAATCGCGTGTATGAAGAATACGAACGCCTGCTGAAAAGATAGCCCGTGACTCAGACTGTTCGGCCGCGATTGCTGTTTCTCAGTGCGTGCGCGGGAATCCTCGTCTTCGGAGTCGTTTTTGCCATCCTGGGAGCTGTTTTTGGCCTGCCCGCAATGCGCGAACGCTTGCATGTGAGTCTGGCTCAGCAAGGCACTTTGTTCCTGTTGCTGTATTTGGGTATTTTTGTTGCTTCCTTAGTGGTTGGTCCGTTAATCGATCATCTGGGAAACAAAGCCAACTTGCTGACGTCGTCTCTCATTGTTGCGTTAGCGATGGTCTTCTTTAAAGACGCACACTCCTTTCGGACTGCAAGTTTTGCCGCGATCTTGCTTGGACTTGGCGGGGGTGGCTTGAATACTTGCACAAACGTGTTGGTGTCCGATCTTTACGCAGAGCAGCGGGGGGCCATGCTGAATCTGTTGGGCATTTTCTTTGGAGTCGGTGCTCTTAGTATTCCTCTCACAGCTGCCAGCATTGCAGGACACTTCACGATTCCCCAGTTGTTTCTATTCTGTGCCGTTCTGGCTGGTCTTTGTGCCCTTTGGTACGCTGCGATTTCCTTTCCGCCTGCAAGGACCAAGCAAGCATTTTCCTGGAGGCAACTTCTCGAAGCTGCAAGATACAGCGGCGTGCGGCTACTCGGCTTTATTTTGTTTCTGGAGTCGGGAAACGAGGCATGTATCGCCGGTTGGACCTCTACTTATGTCAACGTCGCAGGATTCACCCCGCGAGTTGCCACACTTGTACTCTCAGCGTATTGGGCTGCTCTCATGCTGAGTCGAATACTGGCCGCGAACGTTCTGCGAGGCATCACAAAAGCGCAGCTCGTCGTGAGTTCTGCAGTTCTGTCCCTGGCAGGTTGCGTGGTCCTGCTTTCCGCACGCTCACTGACGCTGCTGTTTGCGGGCACAGCGTTGATTGGATTGTCTTACGGGCCGATTTTCCCGACGACACTGGCGATTGCTGGGGACCGCTACTCACAACGAGCCGGAACGGTATTCGGACTGCTGTTTTCGATCGCACTGATTGGCGGCATGTTGTTCCCTTCGATCGTCGGGCAAGTGTCGCAACGAATCAGCGTCCGCGCGGGCATGGTCGTACCGGCATTGGGAGCGGTCGGCATCGTGATACTTTCTCTTGCAGTATTTTTCGGCGAACGCAAGTCGGTGACACTGCCAGGAGCCGGCTAGAGTTCCTTATTTATATGTTGACGAGTGAAGGACGCAGGGTGCCGCACGTTCTGGCCGTTGACCTAGGTGGGACGAAATGTACCGCCGCAGTTATCGACCGTAAGGGGAAGATTATCTCTCGTCGAACCCTACCGGTGGACGTTAGCTATTCGTCAGGCCCGGTGTCGCAGATTATTCAGCTCGCGAAGGATCTTGCGGGCGGCAAGAGGCCTAAAGATGCTTATTCCGCCGTCGCCGTTGCCGTGCCTGGGTTAGCTCGACGTAATGGAACGGTCTGGGCCCCGAACCTGCCAGGGTGGGAAAACATGCCGTTAGCGAAACGCTTGTCACGCTCGCTTGGTATTCCCGTAAGCGTCGAAAGCGATCGTAACGCATCGGTTCTGGGAGAGAGCTGGCTCGGAGCGGCGCGGGGGAAATCTGATGCGCTCGTGTTGATGATCGGCACAGGAATTGGGGTGGGCATCCTGAGTGGCGGCCACATTCTTCGCGGCGCACATGAGCTTTCAGGATGTGCTGGATGGCTCACCGTTACGCGGGAACAGGTCGACGCGGCCGGGAGCCATGGAGAACTGGAGTCTCTGGTAGCCGGCCCAGCCATCGCATCTTCTGCGCGGCGACGTCTGCGGAGTGGAGAAGTGAGCAGCCTGGCGGAATTGGATTCGTCAAAAATTACGGCGCGCGATGTTGCGTCTGCAGCCCGCCACGGTGACCAACTGGCGATGGACATCTTTAACCAAGCCGGCCGGCTTCTCGGATTTGCGGTGGCCAATCTGGTTAGCCTCCTTGACCCGGAAGTCATCATTCTGGGAGGAGGAATGGCAGCGGTCGCTGACCTCTATCTGAAAGCCTTGCGGCAGGCGATGCTTGAGCGGGCTCAACCGCTCGCCGCGAAGAAAGTGAATGTTGTGGTGAGCAGAATCTCGGACACTGCTAACTTGCTCGGCTGCGCACGTCTAGCCTGGAATCCTTCCGTATTCGGCCAGCCACCTGCAATAAATAAAAGGAGTGGCACTAGTTCCCACAAGAAATCCACTCGAACGAAGAGGGAGACAAAATGAACCGGCGTTCCTTCGCGCAATCCATAGGGGGGGCGATGGCGCTTTCGGCGCTGCCCGGATCTTTGAGTTCATCGTCCGACGGTAGTCCGGGCAAGATCATGGCGATTGCGGCTCATCCGGGCGACGGTCTCTTTACTATGGGAGCCGCCGTAGCCCAACAAATCGAGCGCGGTGGAACCGGCGCTTTGCTGAGTCTTTCACTCGGAGAAAGAGGGGCGCCGAAAGAAATTCCTGTTCAGCAATATGGTGAAATGCAGCGAACAGCTACTCAGAAAGCAACTCACCTGCTCGGGGCAGAGTCGATGTTTCTTGCGTATCCCGATGCCGAGATCCCCTTCAACCAGGAGAGCACGCTTGCAGTTTGCGACGCAATCCGACAATACAAGCCGGACGTTGTTGTTACTCACTGCAGTGAAAGCTGGCACAAGGACCATCAGAATTGTCATCTGATCGTTCGGGATGCCGTCTTCTACGCTGCATTGGAAACCATGGGGCGCCGCCAACCTGCGCACTCAGTGTCCAAGATCTTCTACGCCGACAACTGGGAGGACGCTAGCAACTTTGTGCCAGACACCTATCTCGATATCGATCCTGTCTACGAGAAGTGGCTTCAGGCATGTGATTTCTATCCCATGTGGCGAGGACAAACGGGCTTTTTTCGGTACAACGACTACTATAGTGCTCTTGCGGTCATGCGCGGGTGCCTTTCTGGTTTCAAGCACGCAGTAGCACTCATGTCCGATACCGGGCAACGGACGAGCCGCCTGCGCTCACTCTGAGACCGGCTGTAAGAATCTTATGTTGACCCCTTCGATGTTTTAGAAGCTCCACTTCACTGCAAACTGCAATACTCGCGGACCGTTCAGGGCGTTGATCCGTTGCAGGCTGCCGAAGCCGCCGCTGCCGGAATTCGGAACCAGGTAACAGGTCTGGTTGACTTGCGGGTTGTCCGGATTGCCGCAGGTGTCACCGAACGGCACATATTGGATCGGATTGACGCCGTTGCCGTTCTGAACATAGAAGTTCGCATGGTTCAGGACGTTGAAAGCCTGTACCTGCAGCGAAAGACTCTGCCGTTCGGTCAGTTGGAAGCCGCGCGCCAGTCCGAGGTCAATCTGCTGTGTCCACGGCCCGTAGAACGAATTCAGACCCGCAAACGGGCTGGGTCCCCCTCCATTGATGCCAAGCGCAGAATTCGCTGTGCTCTGAAGCGCCGCCGTATTGTTGATGATGTTGCCATCTGCCGCTTCGCAGGGCTCGTTCAGATCGTCGTCAGTCGGGCAGGCCGCACCCAGCACGGCAGCGTAAGGCCTTCCCGAGGCGAACTGCATGACGGAACTTACTGTCCAACTGGAGAGAATCTTTCGCAAAGCAGAGGATTGCAGTTTGCTTTCCAATCGCGGCTGATAGACGGCTGCAATCGACACGCGATGCCGTTGGTCGAGTAGGTAAGGAGCGTGCGTATTGCGAAAGTCGAACTGGTTGTTGAAGTCAACGCCCTGCGACATCAAGTTCTTGGAGAAGGTATAAGCCACGACAAAGCCCAATCCGCCTCGGAATCTCCGTTGCCCCTGGAGGAAGAAAGAGTTGTAATTGTTCACCCCCGAGCTGATCAACGCATTGATCTGACCGAACGCTGGATTGATGCGATGTTCCTGCATCATGCCGGAATCCAGATTTGGCAGAACCGCCTGCGGCCCGTTGCAGTCGTCCACTTCAACTGCGCCCTGCGGGCAGAGGACGTAAGTGGTTTGTCCGCTTGGTGGCGTCAGGTTTAGGTCGTAGGCGCTGGAAGCGAGCAGATGTACCCCGTGGGTCCAGGTGGTTCCGATCGTCAACACCGTATCGGGCAAGACTTCTCGTTCGATCTGAAGGCTTCCCTGGATGATGTAGGGGAAGTGGAAGTGCGGATCGACCAGTGAAATATCCGGAGCCGAGAACAGGCTTCGGTCGCTGATCTGGTTGGGAAAGGTCGTAATCTGGTCCTCGGGTGCGAGGTTGGCGTCATACTCCATGCTAGCCGATGCCTGTTGGGAAAGCAGGCCGTTGGATACGACCGAGTTGCGATAGTTCAAGCCGTTCAGGTTCTCGTAAAACGTGCCAAAACCGCCACGCACGACGGTCCTGTCCAGCGGTTGCCAGGCGAATCCGATCCGCGGGGCCAGCCGCTGATATCGATTCGGAAACTGCCCCGTAAGAGGAAATGCAGGATTAATGTTCGGCTGTGGGTAGATTTGGAAGTCCTCACGCAGGCCGAGATCGAGCGTAAGGCGCGGACGAACCTGGTATGTATCAGCCACGTAGAATCCGAGATAGGGCACATTGAAGGAGTACTTCGGATTTCCTGAGCTTTGGAAGAACGTGTCGTAACGGCCGAGCGCGAAATTGGTGAGACTGCTGAAGTTGTAGGTCCCGCGGAAGGTGCCGTTTTGCCGGGTTGCGTCGGGATCGAAGCCGCCGAAAGCGAGGTCGGCGAGGTGAGTGTGGCTGAATTCGGTGCCCAGCTTCAGCGTATGCTTACCGTGGATGTAAGTCATGCGATCGGAAGCCTGCCAGAGACTTTCGTTGGTGCGTCCTCCGGCGAAGCCGGCATTGCCCAACTGAAGGGCGCCACCTTCATCTGCGTCGCCTTCACCGGAATTCAGGAGGATCGCGGGCAGCACCGGGTCTACTAGTCCCGTAGGCGTGAAGAACTGGTCGTCGCGGGAGAAGCTTCCGTGTAGTTCGTTCAGGAAATTGCTACCCACCGTGTGACTCCAGCCGGCCGCCGCCTGGTAGTCGCGCACGTAAGCGTTGGCCAGCGTGCTGCTGCCGAATAGCGATGTCTGGTTACCGACGATGGCCCCACCTGGCGAATCGAAGCGATTCCAGTTCAAGCTCAGGTACCAGCGGTCGTCCTTGGCATCGCGATAGTCGATTTTCGAAAACAGCGCCCAATCGTTCCGGAATCGCGCGTGAGTTCCCAGGCTCGAATGAATTGCGCTAAGGGCGTTGGAAACTTGCTGGAGATACTCAGGATCGTCCGGGTCCGCAGTGTTCGTATCTCCTGGCAGCGGGAGCGGAGCCTTCGGAGCCGGGAGTTGGACGTCGTCCTCCACTCCGAAATCTTCCTGGTCCGCCTCCGCGAAGGCCGGGTTGATCACTGAGATGGGGTTTTTCTGACGCTGCTGCTCGTAGTCGACGAAGAACCAGGCTCGCTTCCGAACGATCGTTCCGCCGACTGAACCGCCGAACTGCTGCAGGATATTGACAGGCCGCGGAATTCCATTTGCTTTGTTAACCGCGTCGTTCGCTCCGGTGCCGGAGTTGCGGCTATAGTAAAAGGCATTGCCGTGCAGATCGTTCGAACCAGAGCGCGTCACCACATTCACGAAGCCGGTTCCGGCTCCCCCATACTCGCTGCGGTACGGAGACTGCGCAACCTGAAACTCCTGGATGGCGTTCTCGCCGAAAATGTAAGGAACGCGTTCGCCGCCGCGGGCCGCGCCAAAATAATTGCTGGTCGCTCCCGCTCCATCCACGGTGAACGAATTCGCGCCGTTCGCATTGGCGTAGCCGGTGTCCTGTCCACCCTGTTCCCCAGCGAAGCTCACCAAACCCTGTTCGCCGTCGGGTGAGGCGTTCGGAACCAGCAGCGCCAGGTCCAGGAATCTCCGGCCGCTGAGTGGAACTGATGCCAGGAGGGCGCGGTTGACCACGGAACTGAGACTGGAGTCTTCCGAGCGCAAGAGTGGCGACTCTCCGATCACCGTGACGGACTCAGTGCCGACTCCAGGGACGAGCTTCACCTTCACTGTGGTGGTTTGGCCTATCTGCACGTCGACGCTGTCAACGATCTCTTTCTGGAAGCCGGGCGCCGACACCTCGAGAACGTAGGTTCCCACCCAGGGCGACGGAAACACAAAAATGCCGGCCGCGTTCGTCGTTCGCTCTAGGCGCTGGGCTCCGCCTGGGAGCGTGAGGGCGACCATCGCGCCGTGCACCACCGCGCCGGAACGGTCGGTCACAACGCCACGTACCACGCCGGAAACGACCACTGTCTGCGCTGTGGCCACCATGCTGACTGCAATAAGGGCAGTACTCACGAGATGAGCAGCTGGTGATTTCATATGATTAGCCTGTGCCCCTGAAGGAAATGTTTCTGTTACGGATGCGCGGTGCCGCCCGGTCGCACACGGCACCGCAACCATACCACCTCTATTTGCCCGGCTTCCGATGCGGGATGCCTTCCGACAGCTGGATCGCGCGCCGCAGTTCGACTTCATTCAGATCGGGCTTGCTGAAGTCGAGGGTCTTCGTCATGGCCGTCCAGGTCGCATTGGGCGTACCGTCGAACTGGATCGGCGTGAACTCGTAAGGTGTGAAGTCCGGGTTCGGTGTGAACATGTCCCGAAGGTCGGTCGCCGCCGCATCGTACTGATTGAGCGGCGGAATCCCGAGGATCAGGTCCACGGTTTTGAAAATGCTTGCCAGACTGTAGTGATTCTTGCTCAGGTACTGGCGCTTGATCCACGGGCTGACAGCCAGAAAGATCGAGCGCGTGCCGTTGACGTGGTCGAATCCATTCTGGGGATCGTCCTCGACTACGAAGATGACCGTGTCTTTCCAGCAGGGACTGTGGGCGATGAGGTCAACAGTCTCGCCCAGCGCAGCGTCGTTATCCTGAACGAAGCGCACGAACGACCACGCAGGTCCGTTGGGATTGACGTCGAACGAGCCTCCACCGTGATCGTTCGGGTAGTAGAGGTCCACATAATTTGGCAGTTTGCAGACGCCGTCGGCACGATTCACGAACCTGGATTCGAAAACCTGCTTGAATCGCCCGAAACGCGTGAAGCGCGTGGGATCCTCGGGCAGAAGCCCGTCCGGAATGTGGGTGTTGAACTCGGGGAAGAAGTGGTCGCTATGATCGCGAAGAATCTTCTCCATCGGAACGTTTACGTGATGGCGAATTCCGGTCGGTTCGGTACCGCCATCCTCATCCACGATTGCGAACTCGTAGCCGTTACCGAAATTGATGAAGCTTTTCCGGTTGCGAGCGAGATGAGCAAAGATACCGCCATGTTCGTCATAGTCGTTTGGATCAGGAGACGAATTGGCATCAGTGAAGCCTAGCCGCCCGGGGTATGGAACAAAAACATTGGGATCGTCACCCGCATCATTTCGCTTCCCGCCGTAGGATGCCGGCCAATGGGTTTGTTCGAACTCGGTCGTGAAGTTGTTGTTCAACCAGCGATGTCCGTCCGATGAGACCGAAGGCTCCAGGAAGAAATTGTCGCTGAAGGTGAACTGCAGGGCGAGTTCGTGGTGATTCGGAGAGGCAGCATAACCGAGCGAGTAATCAGGATCGCCGTTTACAGGTTGCCCTTTACGAGTCTGGGTGATGTCGCCAAGCATGAGATCGTGTGTGGCATTTTCCTTGTTGATGAAAATGACGTGCTTGATCTGGGCGCTAGCAACTCCGGGCTCGGAGGGAACCGGGTTCGGATCTCTTGGAATGCGTGATGGGATGAATCCATTGTTCGCCAGCACACGCTGTGTATAAGCAGATAGGAGCCGCGGCGAAGGCAGGGAGACGATGTTCACCGTCCCCAGCGTGCTCGATCTTGGGGAACCGAGGTCGTCGGGCGGCGTGTTGTTGTTTGGGAGAGCGCCACGTCCGTTGGCGCTGGCGATGTAGAGGGTTCCGCCACTCCGGCTCACGGCGACACTGCTCGGCCACCATGCAGTCGGAATCAGGCCCACGACACGGGCGTCTTCTCCCGAAGAACGGTCCGACAGGCGAACGACAGCAATGGCGTTAATTCCCGCCTCGGCAACATAGAGCGTCTTCTGATCAGGACTGATCGCCATTCCGACCGGCTGCACACCTTTCAAGTGATGATCGACACCACCAAAGACTGAGAGGCTGATCCGGCGGAGTTCCACACCATTCCGGAAGATCGAAATCGTATCGTCGCTACCGTTAGCTACGTAGGCGAAGCGACGGCCAATCACGACAGCGTTCGGATGGCTTCCGCCGTAGGTCTTGATTCCCTCCTGAACTTCACCGATTCTGGGCCCGGACTTCTCGGTGCGGACAAGTGTGGGATCGGTGGGATTCGAAGTGTCGAAGACAAAAACGGAAGAAGCTTCCGGTGCATTAGGACTGCCAAGACCCGGAACCGTGAAAGTTTGATCCTGTGAGATGTATCCGCACCCGATGCCATCGTTGAAACTCAGATCCGGCGTCAAGTTCCGCGGATCGACCTTGTGAATCGTGATCTGCCGATCGAATCCTGTCTCATCGGGATAACCGGCTCCTGGATAGCAGAGCGGAAAGTCGACGTTGTTATTCCCGACCGGAGTTTCGGGCCTCAGGCTTGCATATTGGAAAATCCCAACGTTCGTAACGTAGAGCCTGCGATTGTCGGCGGAGAGTGCAATTCCAAATGGATAGCGGCCGACCTTGGCGGAGCCCACCACAGCGGGGAAATTGTCCGGTTCTGTCAGATTGCCCTGGGCATCGACACCCGTTGTGATCTGCGTTGTGTCAACGACCAGGATCTGGAAGGCGGCCTGATCTGTGGTGTAGAGATAGTGGCCATCGCTGGTAATCGCCAGTCGCCCAGGGAACGTACCCTTAAAGCGAGTCGCGGGTCCATTCACCACATTCATTCCGCCGGTTGGATGACTGCTTGTATTCAGGTTTACTGTTCCGACGATCTTCGCTGACGCCGTGTTGCCCACCCAGATATTTCCATTTTCTCCGCCACCCACATAGAAACGCGATCCGTCGGGAGAGAAGACGATACCTAAGAAAGCCGCGTTCAGCGGAATCGGAGTAGTCTGCGGCGCACGGCCGTCTAGGCCGGTCACCAATGTGACAGAGAAAGGCACGATGCCGCTGTTTACAGTGGCCAACGCGTTTCCGTCTGCAGAAATTGCGAGTCCGAAGGGCTTTGGAGCACCCACTGGTATTTCTGAGCCTACCGGCGTGACGAATCGACCGTTGGGCAACACTGCTCCGTCATAACTGCCGATCGGAATGTGCAAGGTCGCAGGAAGCGTTCCTGCGGGCGCTTTGAAACGGATGGATTGCGAATCGGAGGCACGGCTGGCAATAGCCAGCACGCACAACAATGTGGTAGTCAACATTACAGCTGATGAATGGTGACGTTGACCTCGAGGGTGGAAGCTCAGTAACGACTGCTCGCGATGCTTCATCTTCGTCTCCTGCTGGCTGGCGCGGCCAGCCATGTAAGTTCAGTAAGGTGTAGTTCGACTTGGTCCAGCGTTTCCCGGACCGCAGTCAGGTGAGACTGAACAATGCCGGAGGAATGGGCACCCAATCGGCACACAACACGGCGTCCCACAAAAGTTCCAGATGGCGTGCAAGGATTGATAGCAGCCATTTGTTAAGCGCATATTACCCACAAGTGAAAACTTGATGAATGAGATGAGGTCGGTGTGATTTCCTCCCTGCATTTCTTCAAACCGCTTCGCAACGGAAGAAATCCTGATCGCTCGTTCGAAACAGGTTCGAAACAGAAAGGGACGCGTCCGCGGGCAACGCGTCCTCTCTTCCTGCCAACTCTACTGCTGCCAGTTATCTGCCGTCCCAAAACGACAGCGATCCTAATGACACCATCCGCCCGTACATCCCAACCATCGGGGATCGCCTGAGCGCGAGAAACGTGAGTGGTGCAGCCCCTGCTCGACCGAGCCGGAATTCCTTTTTATTTGGGACCAGAGAAGGCTACCGGAGTCGATGGCGTCACCTCGAACTTCACCGACGGCGTGAGCGTGCAGACCATGTGGGTCGGAGTACCTTGGGCACTCGAAGCGCTGCGCAGGTACGAACCAAAGGACGAGCCGCGAGAGGGGGCGGAGCAATGGAAAGAGATTCCGGTGAAGTGTCCAAAATGCTCTTCTACTGAGGTTATCTTTGAACGTCTGAGCCCGGAATCCTTTGCGGACGTGAGGAGCACGGGTCCCAGTTTTGACTGGAGATGCGATTCGTGCGGTCACCACTGGCAAGATCAGGGAATTGTCCAAGAAAGGTAGCGCCAAGGACAATTCCAACTTTGTTCCAGAATTACGAGGGGTCGTGGATTGAAACACCAGAGTCCGCGAAGAGTCATAGGTGTCGACTTGGCAAGGTCGTGTTATCCCACACGACTCCAAGGGCATGAAGGATCAAAGTGTCCTCAACACCAAGGGCGCTCGAATTGGGAACAAATTGGAACTTCGGAGAGCTCGTCTAGACCGTTGTGGCAGGACGCAAGGTCTTAGTTCGTGAAAGGAGAAAGTCAACGAATGCGCGGACTCCCTCACCATTCTTCGCCGAAACCTTGAAAAGTTGCATCCCCGGTCTGACCGCCTGAATGTTGGCCAGCGCCGCGTCTTCGTTGAATTCCACTGCCTGGGCCAGATCTATTTTTGTGAGGACGGCTACATCCGCGCTGTTGAAGATCGTTGGATACTTTAGCGGTTTATCTTCCCCCTCGGTCACTGACATCAATACCAGTCGCAAACTTTCGCCCAGGTCGTACGAGGAAGGACAGACCAGATTTCCCACGTTCTCAATGAAGAGCAAGTCCAAATCGTTGAGATCCCAGCCTTGCAGAGCGTTTTGCACCATTGCCGCTTCCAGGTGACAGAGTGTCCCGGTGACGATCTGTTTCACCGGGGCCTGGCTGCGGGCAAGACGAAGTGCATCGTTTTCGGTGGCCAGGTCTCCAACCAGGGCGGCAACCCGGCACTGGGGATGAAGCAATGAGAGGATCTTCTCAAGGAACGCCGTTTTGCCCGACCCCGGACTGGAGACCAAACTCACAACGAACACACTGGCCTTCCGAAATCTTTCGCGGAGATCCCGAGCGACGACGTCATTCGCCTTCAGAACGTTTTTTCGAACTTCCACCAGTCGTGGTTCTTGCATCACTGGATCTCCAACGCAACCAGTTCGAGTTCCTTGCCCTGTACGACTTCAGATGTCGGCGTCCCGCATTCCGGACAACAAAACCACTGCGCCGACTTGATCTGTCGCTGTTCCTGGCAGGATGGGCAGTAGACGATGATGGGAACATCTTCCACTATTAGCTGCGAACCCGCGAGCGCCGTATCTGCACTAGCCATCTCGTAAGATGACAGTAATGCTTCTTTGACCACCCCCGATAACATGCCGAGTTTCAGATGAACGGCAGCCACGCGTCCGCCGTGGCGCTGGGCCTCTTGTTCCGCCATTTCGACAATGCTCATTGCGATGGAAAGCTCATGCATAATTCGCAGCGTGAATCGTTATGCATCCTCGTCGAAACGGCCAAAGGCAGCCAGCGCTGCTTGACCCAAGCTGATGCCACCATCATTCGCAGGGACGGCACTGTTAGTCCAAATGTGCAAGGACCCCGCCAAGGCATGAAACTCCGCCAGCAACAGCTCATTTTGGAAAACGCCACCGGAAAGAACGACAGTATCGGTCGTGTGGCTCCCGCAGGTTGCTACTACGCATTCGAATAATCCGATCGCTACGCCGCGGTGGAATGCTCGCGCGATTTCTGTGACGTTTCTCCCCCTGCACCTGTCCTCGATAATCCTTTGCAGGAGGCGCCGAAAATCGAGTTCCTTCCCAATGAATGGGAAGGGGTAGGAATCCGTCGTCAGTGCTTTGCGCGCACGTTGCTCCACCCAGATGGCAGCCTGACCCTCAAAACTGATTGGTCGTGTGAAGCCGAGTAGTGCTGCGGCTGTATCAAAAAGCCGTCCCATCGAGGTGGCTGCGAAACAGCGAACATTTTTCTTCACTAGTTCCAGTGAGCTGCGATAGCGTTCCGGAAACGAGAAAGGCTCCAGTTTGAGGTCCGGAAGATCGTCGACCTGCGCGAGAAATCCTGCGGCTGCCTGAACAGGATTTTGAGCGGCCGCGTCTCCGCCCGGAAGAGTGGCGGACCTGAGATGTGCCACACGTGCGAAGCCTTCTGCCACACTGCCCACGAAGACCTCGCCGCCCCAAATGCTGCCGTCGTCGCCGTAGCCGGTGCCATCAAAGCTCACACCGACGACCTTTTTATTCCACGCGCCTCGTTCCGCCAGCACGGACGCCACGTGAGCTCGATGATGTTGCACCGCGTGCACCTGCTCGGCAGGGAGTTCCAGCGCGTGCGTGGTCGATGCGTATTGTGGATGGCAGTCATGTACCACGACGAGTTCTTTCCAGGGAACCTCATACATCGCAACCAGGTCATCGATGGTTTCGCGAAACGCTCGGAATGCCTCGTAGTGGCTGAGATCTCCAATGTGCTGACTCACAAAGGCCTGACCGTCGACCACCAGCGTGATCGTATTCTTGAGATCGGGCCCTACAGCGAGAATCGGGTCTTGCACTGGCAATCGCGCCACGGCACCGGGGGCGTAGCCCCGAGCGCGCCGAAGAATGGCTGGACCGTAGGCGCCGACCCGAACCACCGAATCGTCAATACGCCGCGCAATCGGGCGTTCACCAGGAATACGTCGGCGATTTCAGAAAGGCTCTCCAGGGCATTCTGATCTTCGTAGCAGATTGGTTCGCTGGAACGGTTTGCACTCGTCATCACGAGTGCTTCCGGCGCTCCGGCTGCGAACAGGAGGTGATGCAGCGGCGTGTAGGGCAGCATCAATCCGAGTTCGGTGTTGTCCGGAGCAACACCTTCAAGATCCACCTTCGCGGGTGCAAGCACAATAGGACGCGCAACGGAAGTAAGCAGGCCCACAGCCTCATCCGAAAGCGCGACTAGTTGGTGAGCGACATCCAGGTCTTGCACCATGATCGCGAAGGGTTTTTCCTTGCGGAACTTGCGCTCCCGTAGCGAGCGGACAACGGGGGTGTTCCGGGCGTCACAGGCCAGGTGGTATCCACCGAGTCCTTTTACGGCGAGGATCTTGCCATCTCTGAGCAGTCGGGCGCTGGCGGCGATCGCATCTCCAGCAAGCATGATGGTTTCATTGCCCGCCTGGAGAAAGTAGTTTGGACCGCAGGACGGACACGCCACCGGCTGAGCATGGAAGCGTCGGTTGGCCAGATCGCGATATTCGCCGTCGCAGTACGCGTCCAGCGTCCAGAGCTTCATCGTTGTGTTGCAGCGGTCATACGGAAGGCTGAGCACAACTGAATATCGCGGACCGCAATTCGTACAGTTAATGTATGGATAGCCGTACCGCGGATCATCGGGATCGAAGACCTCTCGCAGGCATTCATCGCAAATGGCAAGGTCTGGCGAGATGCGGACGGTAGGATGGTGTCGACGTTCGCTGATGCGAATCGTGAACCCTTCCATGCCGACGGGTTTTGCCGAAGCAACATCGATTTCCGAGATGCTCGCGGCTGGCGGCGCCTGCGTCCTCAGGGCGCGAACGAACGCGTCGAGGCTGGGTTCGGCTCCTTCGAGATGAATTTCAACGCCTTCCTCGCCATTCAGGACCCAACCTGCCAGCGTGTTCGCACGAGCGAGGCGGTAGACGAATGGACGAAAGCCGACCCCTTGCACCACGCCCCGCACTCTTATGGAACAGGCGCTTGCCATTTCTAATCCGCTTCGACCACGCAGGTTCGACCTTTTCCGGGTATGGCCAGGCACATATGGCATCCTCCAGAGGCACCGACGTCGTCTTGGTCGTTCATGGGCGTTACTCCTTGCGAGCTACGGTTCGAAGGTGCACTTCAGGTCGATCTTCAGGTTGATGGGTTCCGGCGACGACCCTCACGGCATGAATATCATAGTCCGTTTGCCGCACCCATGAACTTGCCGGACGCCAGCAAGGAACCGTTAGCAAGGACGACTCTAGCCACTACAGAAAACGTCACCCTGGGGCAACTCTAGAAGAGTCAGAGTTTCCACGCACACTGTTCTATGTCAAAACCTGGTCCAGTAGTTGCCGGACAGCTCGCTGCGCCTCGAGGATCGAGTAGCGATGGTCCATCGCTCCTGCCAGGTCTGTGTTCGCAAAAGCGATCCGGCCAAAAGGCGCGCTACGAAGAGTTTCCCGAGGCGCGGGTCGACCGTCTCGCCCGAAGAAGAATCCTGGCTGCGGACTCAAATAGGCGTGGCCCCATCGGTTAAGGACGATTCCGGCAATATCGCGCCCGGCGTCGAAGCCCACGCCCGCAAACATCTCGCTGAATTGTTCACGGATTCGCCTTTCATAGTCCTTAAAAGACGTCCCAAGCATCTCCCGGCGGCCTTGGTTGCCCTGTTCCTCCGTTGCATGCCCCGGATAGGAGTACAGAACCTTCAAAGTGAGCACGATGGGCGAGTCGGGGCCGATGGTGGATTCTTCGATCCCGGTCAGAGCCAGCTTGCGAACTTCCATGTAATTGCCGATGCCTTCAAACCATCGGCATCCGGTCATCCCCATCTGGTACAGGAAGCGCCAGTTCCGCACGGCAACATTCGCCATCATGCATGGAGAGCGATAGAACTGAGCGTATGCAGTGCGGTGAGTTTCTGGAAGCCCCTTAAGGATGTGCTTCGTGGTCCAGCACCCACCGGCCATCACAACGGACCGTGCTTTTACCTTATATAGCTTCCCTCCACTTAAGTAGGCGACAGTAACGGAGCCAGCTTTGTTCGGATCTCCATCGTGCGCGACATGAATCGCGGTTGACGACAGGCGAATTCTTGTCGTTGATCCCGGGATGTCGAGGGAAGCAAAATTCACCTGATTGCGGCAAACTCCTTGAACATCGTTAGCACCTTCGATTGCATTAGGGATGAGAGTTTTCAACATCAAGCGGGCAATCGTCGCGTTCCCGCCCGGAAACATCTGATCTGAGCCGCCGTTTTCTTCCGGCAGAGGATGCAGCATCTCAAAGGCATAATCGGAGTACCCTGACAACGCATCCGGACCAAGGCCTGAGCCGCCACCCTCCACGGGCGAAAGAAAAGTTTGGACTGTTTCCCGGCTGAGCCCAAAACGCTCGATGTAGTGCTGTTCTAGCGTGATCGAATCGAGATATCGCGAAATCGCATCGCCTTCCACTTTCGGACGCTCGAACTTCTTTTTTTCGACTGGTTCACCCTTGAGCCAGCGCAACCATTCCAATCGAGTAGCGTTCGAAATCGGAGCGCCCTGCAGGCTCTTTCCGACCGGATCGACCAACCACATCCCCGGCTTACGGACGAACTTTGCCCCAAACCAGAATCCGTACTGTCCGTGCTGCAAACCCGTTGCCTGGTAGGGAGTCGTGGAGAGAGGGAATTCCGGGTCAGGCCCAGACCATCGCTGGTACGTCAGATTGGGAGCTTTCAATCCGATGGATTCGTAGAAGCGGGCGAGAAAGCTGTGTGGATACTGGAGCTGAAAGATCGCCGAGCCCTGGTGCGAGATCAGTCGCTTGCCGTCCACCAGAAACTCGTTTTGTTTGGCCTCTCCACCAAAGATGGGGTGGTTTTCCAGAATCAGGCATTTCATTCCAGGAGTTGCGTCGCGCTGGAAGAACAATGCAGCCGCGAGCCCGCTGATTCCGCCCCCAATGACGACGCAATCATAGGTTTCTCCGGTATCAACAACATCCTTGGGCAGGGGATCGTACGCGCTGTTGCGGATCGCGTGACCTGCTTCAAGAACATCCCAGGTATTGCCGTTCGAATTGCTGTATTCCCCGACTCCGCCGAAGCCCGTAAATTCGTTCCCGGCTACCAGCTGAGCAGGAGTCGCATCTCCTAGTAACAACGATCCTGAAGCTAACAAGACTGACCCCAGGAAATCGCGGCGGGTAATCGGTGCTTCCATGCCCAGGGCTGCATCGCCCGTACGAGTAGGTTTCATTCTGGATGTGGGCGAAAGGTTAAGTTGACCTCAAGCGTGACGGTGAGTGTACACCGAGGGGCGAGGTGTGTGGCTGGGATTCCGCTGTCTGGCTTTGAGAGCCGCGTGAGGTGCCTAGTCTGACTGCTCGGAGAGAAGCAGCGACCGAGTGCAACCACTAGAAGAATAAAGAAGAGCCGACCGCCGAACGATGGTTTTGCTTAGAAAGCCGCCGAGATACTCGTTCCCGCCGCTGCGAACACTGCTTCGGTATCTCTTTCCGCGATAGGAATGAACACCTTCACAACGTCCGAATCGAACTGCGTGCCACTGCTTTTCAGCAAACGGGAGATTGCCTCGGCGTGAGGCAAACCGGCGCGATAGGCGCGGTTGGAAACCATGGCATCGTATGCGTCGATGACCGAGATGATTCGCGAGACCAGAGGGATATCTTGGCCCTTCAGTCCAGCCGGGTAGCCCGTGCCATCTGCGTTTTCATGGTGATGCAATGCGTAGAGGCTGGCTTGCTCCAAGCCTGAAAATAGCCGGAGAATGGACCAGCTGTATTCAGGATGGCGATTGATAATCGCGCGCTCCTCATCCGTAAGGCGGCCGGGTTTTTTCAAAATTGCATCAGGAACACCCATCTTCCCGATGTCGTGCAAAAGCGCCGCGACTTCCACCTGATAGCAATGATTTTCCGGGATGTTCATTTCGCGCGCCACACGGACAGCCCACTCCGCCAGTCGCGTGCTGTGCACACCGGTGCTGATGTCCTTCAAGTCCAACATCTGGTTAAACGCACAAATGACGGACTTGCGAAGATCGAGTTGCTGCTCTTCCAGTTCTTTGACACGAAGTAGCAGTTCCGATACTTCAAATCCCGGGCTGGAGATTACCGCCATAGGACGAGCTGACTATGTTCCTCTCAGGCAGGGAGCGAAGGTCTCGCCGGTACCTGACGAGACCTTAACGCTCCGGGCCGGTTGTTTTAGTGAAGAACCCGACACGCGAGTACGGCTTGGTATGTGTCCAACCGCCCATATCCCATATCGAGATCGCCAATGGGATGAGCAACGGCCAGATCCCAAGGAACGCTCGAGGGGCGAGTACAGCCTCCGTTTGTACCGAGCATCAGCGCGGCTGTTCCAGCAACAAGTGGCGTACTGAACGAAGTACCCCATCCTGCGGCGTAAGTTCCCCACGGATAGGTGGTCATGACTCCTTCTCCCGGCGCGGCCATCCAGACCGGGGGAGCGCCATAGTTGGTGAAGGTCGACTGGATGTCCCAGTTGGATGTGGACGCCACATCGATAACCCCGGGCAACGCTGCGGGATAAACCAGGGTACGCTGGCCATCATTGCCCGCCGATGCGACGGAAACGACCCCTTTGCTGTTCGCGTACTTGATGGCGCGCGCAAGTTCGGGGGAGTAGCTCGAATAATCGAAACTCATGCTGAGAACTTTCGCGCCGTGCTGTACTGCGTAGTAGATCGCGCGCAGCACGTCGGAATCGTAGCCGGCCCCATTTGCACTAAAAGCCTTTAACGGCATGATCTTCGCCTGCGGCGCCACTAGGTGAACAACTCCGGCGGTCATGGTGCCGTGTCCGAAGGCCGAATAGTTGCTGCCATCGAGTACGGCGACTGTGCGCTGGTCGAGCACCGCCACGGTACGCTGGTTCACTTCGCCGGTCTGCGCCGAAGTGTTATCAGGGTTCGCGTTTACGTCGGCCCTTTCGGAGCCCCCGCTAACGTTGCGGGTGAAATCGTACCCGCTCACGAGCACGGATTTCAGCACAGGATGGTTGGGGTCGACACCAGTATCGATGACCGCAACAATTACTCCAGCTCCCGCGGCATTGAACGCTGAGTGGGTTTGATTCGTACGAATGAGTTGATTGGCGGGTTGGTTCACGTAACCTCGCCAAACAGTCGCACCGTAGTACGAGACAGGCGCCTTGTCCGTTAAGTAGTTGGGCGTACCATCCGCATATGCGCCTTGCGTATTTACTACTTGATCGATTTCAACCGACAGAATACCGGTCTGCAGGCTCAGACGCAGGATGCTTGTCACCGGATTAAGGACAGCAGGGAGGGTCACCAGGAACAATTGTCCATCGGGATCTCCCAATCCTGTAACGACGTTACAGCCAGTGAGCAAGCAGGTCAGATTGATACCGGGAAGTCCCAGCGAGTCGCGAACGATGACTCGGGTCTGGGCTTGGGCCGCTGGTGCGCAGACAGAAGCGAGCATCAGCAACAGACAGATGACCAGGCCCAATCGTGTTCGACCAAATTTAGTGTTCCTACCGTTCATGCTTCCGTTCCCCCTAAGTGGCGGGTCATAGCGTTCGGGGGGATGTTTGGCGAGTGTAGAGGGAAAGCTCGCGCGATAGCTACTTACGCCTGTAATCTCTTTCAGTAACTAACTACTTCGTAACCCACATGTAGTTACGACCGTAACTCACACTATTCAAAATTACCTAAAGCGACCCGCAGTGTTCTACGGCTTTCAGTGATGATTGAGAGCCGCAGTTGATCCTGTGGCGGAAATTCCAGGTGAAACTCTCCACATTGATTCGTTTCAGTCTTACTGACCATGCGCCCTTGATTATTCCAGAGCACAATGGCTGCATTACCGAGCCAGGTCAGGGGAGCCTCCCTGTCGAGGAGCTGTCCGAAGGCGGAGATCAGATTTCGCTGATGGTTGCGTTCAAAGTGCATGTCCACTGTGAGGCCCTCAGCCTCGTAGACAACCTGGCGGGTGCGCGCTGTGCCATTGCGCAACCCTACTGGTAAAAGCTGAGCTGCCGTGTCAAAGACCAAGGACGCGATCATCGGACTGTTCCGTTCCTCCTCTTTCCTGTATCGGAATTCAGTTTTCACCAGATGGACAAGTTCTTCCGGTACTTCGCATTCGCGCTCCAAAGTCGCGAAATCCGTCATCCGTTTCCACAATACGAGTGCATTTTCACACTCGTGGCAATGACTCGCCAGGTGCCTTTCGATGTTGCGCGTGCCTTCCGTTGCGCTAACACCACGTGCGAAGTCAACCCAGGTTTCGTCTGAAAAATGCATTACTCGCCTCTAACGAGTCCCCTGCCATTCAATCAGTAAGAGCAGGTGGAGGAGTGCAAAAATATAGGTCCTGTGAAATAAAGGCTGAGCAGCTTAACCCTTTCCTATCAACGAGAAAGGCGCCCAGTAATACGGATGTGGGTACCTTTGGCGTAAGTCGAGCATTGTGTTCTGCATTGCTTGCGCCTTGGACATTCCGACCTGCAGCCGGCTGTAAAAGCCGATCATGAATTCCTTGGTGCTTTCGTCGTGAACGTCCCAGAGGCTTAAGACAAGGGATTGGGCTCCGGCTTGCAGGAGGCCGCGGACCAACCCCATCAGTTCGTCTCCTGGTGAAACCACGTTCAGGCCAGTCGCGCACCCGCTCAGCACGATCAACTCCGAAGGCAACCGCAGGTACGAGAGGTCGTACAAACTCAGGTGCGAGCGCCCCAGACGAATTGAGGAGAACATAGGATTGTCCTGACGAAAATAGCCGTGCGTCGCAATGTGCACGATGCGGCTATTTCGGCCATGGACG
>Ga0075424_100000091_pt1 | contig 52915 bp, 35 predicted proteins | sample SoiMethybrSBSTD3_FD_75301 | JGI IMG/M metagenome (GOLD analysis project Ga0075424, IMG submission 75301) | Bulk soil microbial communities from a Populus tree surrounding site in Tennessee, USA - Soil MetaG P. TD hybrid SBSTD3 | ecosystem: Environmental > Terrestrial > Soil > Tree plantation...
GTCGACCGGCTGAAGCTCGATTACAACGGATGGATTCAGGCGCATCCGCCCACCCCTGACAAGCCGCTCACGAAGGCGGATGTCATGGCCGCCGTCAAAGCCGGGACGAACTAGTCTAGGTCCTTGGGCCTTGGTCCTTGGGCCTTGGTCCTTGGTTCTTGGTCCATGCCCGTCGCGGACCAAGGACCGTGGACCAAGGACGGACCAGGGACCAAGAACTGAGGACCAAGGTCTACTTGGCGCGTGCGCCAAGTTCGTCTTTCACCACCCATCCACCTTTCATCACGAACCGCACGCGCTGCAGCTCGCTGATATCGGTGAGCGGGTTGCCGGACACCGCGATCAGATCGGCGAACTTTCCCTTCTCCACGCTGCCGATGTGATCCACCCAGTTGTAGTTCAGCATCCGTGCGGTCGGCAGAAACGCCATCTGCAGCGCCTGTAGGGGCGTCATCCCCCACTTGATGAAGTAGGCAAACTGGTCGGCCTGCTTGCCGTGCGGGACATCGGCCGATGTGGCGCCGCTGCCGAAGACGAACGTCACGCCGGCGGCCCGCGCTTTCTTGAACGCCTGCTCCGCCATCTTGAGCCGGCTGTTCTTCCCGCCAGTGATCTTGAGGTCGCCCGCTTCGAGCGCCACGAGATCGTCGATCGTGAGCTCGAACGGCAGCTTCTTGTCGACCAGCAGCTTCAGTGATGCGTCATCGAGATCGGTCAGGTGATTCGGTGCGTCGACGCCGGCCTTCAGGCAGCTCAGTTGTCCTTCGCCGCCGTAGGTGTGACACGCCACTTTGAGCCCGAGGCGGTGCGCCTCGTCTACCACCGCCATCACTTCTTCTTCGGTGAGCGACGGACTGTTGACGAGCGTGCCATCCGGCTTGAAAACGCTGTACTCGTCGCCGACGTAGTCCTGCGTCGTGTAGATCTTCACCCAGTCGACGCCGTGCAGCTTCGCTTCGCGCACCGCCGCCCGCGCCAGCCAGGGCGAGTTGGGGTTCTTGCTCTCGGTGAAGCGATCCTGAAAGCGCTCGAAGAACGACACGTACGGCCGCGCCGCGCGCTGATTGAGCGACTGCCCCACCACCTGCATGCGCGGCCCGAGCAGGACGCCACGATTGATCGCGTTGCGCAAGTCGACCGTTCCATAGCCGCCGCGTGAATCCATATCGAGCACGGCGGTGAAGCCGGCCGCTAGGTCGGCTTGCGCGTTGGCCACGGCAACGATCGTTCGCGTCGCTTCCGACAGATCGTCGGCCGGATAGACGTGGACGTGCGCGTCGATCATGCCGGGCAGGACGGTGGCGCCGCTCAAGTCGATCACCCGCGCATCAGCAGGAATCGCCGCCGACGGCCCGACGTCGACGATGCGATCGCCGCGCACGAGCACGATCTGATTCGTGAGCATCGTGCCGGTGCGGCTGTCGAACAGACGGCCGGCGCGAACGGCGATCGACTGCGTCGCGGGTGCGAGAAACCTGGCCGGCGCGCTCGCGATCCCACCCTGACCGCGCAGGATGGCCGAGAGGCCCAGAACCACGGTTACCGCCAGCGCCAACCTCACACGACGCATACTCATCCTCCGTCGTTCGTACTGTACGTAGTGTCCGGCTTCAGCCGGACCATCAGACGTAGTGTCCGGCTTTAGCCGGACTGGCGTGCGCGGCGCGAGACCGTAGGTCGCTCCGCAAAACCGATCTTGATCCGCACACCTCAGCATCCGCCTCCGACCAACGAGCCATGCCAATACACAGCCCACGGTTTTGCTACGGACCTACGGTCCCGCACCGCAGTAGACGGTACTGGCTGTAGCCGGACACACCGCGGACTATATCTCGTGTTATTCGCGAAGTGCGACGGCGGGATCGAGACGCGCCGCGCGTCTGGCCGGGATCGAGCAGGCGGCGATGGTGGCGATGACGAGAAAAACACTCGCCAGGACGTAAGCCAGCGGATCGAGCGTGCCCACGCGGTAGACCATCGTTGTCATGGCATCGCGCAACAGCACCGCTCCCCCGACGCCGAGGAAGACGCCAGCCACCACCAGTCGGAGGCCCTGGCCGAGGATCAATCGCAGTATGTGGAGCGCGGTCGCACCAAATGCCATGCGCACGCCGATCTCCGGCACCCGCTGCGCCACGAATTCGGCGAGCACGCCGTAGACGCCGACCACGGCGAGCACGAGACCGATGACCGAGAACAGTCCGATCAACCGAAGCGCGAAGAGCCGCGGCGCCATCGATTGATCGATCCGCTCCTGCAGCGGCGTCACGCCTCTGAATGGCTGATTTCGACTGAGCGATCGAATGATCGCGCGCACCTGCGGCACGAGTGTCTGCGGATCGCCGTCGACCCTGATCAACATCGTGCCGACACCAAAGTTGCGCGACTGAATGCTGAGTTGGTACATCGCCGGGCCTGGGGCTTCCTCGAGCGAACTGCCGCGCGCATCAGCGACGACGCCGATCACCTCGAGCGCCTCGGTCTGATTGATGAAGATCGATCTCCCGATCGGACTCGCGCCTCTCCACAGTTCGCGCACGGCGGCTTCGTTGACGAGGACGACCTCCGGACCTCTCACGCTGACATCGCGCTCTTCGAAGAGTCGTCCCGCTACCAGCCGTGTGCTAAGCGCCTCGAAGTACCCCGGACTCACCGCGTCGACACGCATGCTGAACCGCCGCGCGTCGCCAGGCACGATGACGTCACCCATGAACATGCCACCGGAGAGCGGACCCAGGCCGATGCCCGCGGCGCGCACGCCAGGAAGCGCTCTCACACGCTCGATCACGTCCATCTGAAACTGCCGTCCGCTCAACTCAGCCCGAGTAAACCCGAGGGAGAGATCTGCCACGACCACATGTGAGGGATCGAAGCCAAGCTCGATCGCACCGAGCGCCCGAACCGTGCGCACCATCAGGGTCGCCGCGACGGCCAGCATCAACGCGAGCGCGATCTCGCAAACGGTGAGCCCCTGCCGGAAGCGGCTCGCCCGCGGACTCAGCGATGCCCTCACGGCGCCGAACACGGCTCGCGGCACAGACCGCGTGGGCATCAGCGCCAGCATCCCGCATACGGTTCCAACGGCGCACGAGGTCATCGCCGTGAACGCGAACGTGAACCAGTCGACGTGAATCTCCCGCAGCCGCGGAATGTCTGCCGGCGCAAGCGCCACCAGCACCGGCACACCCCACCATGCGAGCGCGAAGCCGCAGCTGCCGCCGATCGACGACACCAACAGGCTTTCGGTCAACGTCTGTCGAACCAGCCGCCCTCGCGACGCGCCGAGCGCCACGCGAGTCGCCATCTCGTCGCGCCGGCCGGCGGCGTGCGCGAGGAACAGGTTCACGATGTTGGCGCAGGTGACCAGCAGCACGCAGACGACCGCGCCGAAGAGGAACGTGAGCTGCGTCCGCACGCGATCGGTCAGGCGCTGCAAGACCGATTGCGCGCGAAGCGTGCCGCGCTCCTTCGAGTAGGGCGACGCCGGCAGACGATCGGAAATGACTTTCAATTCCGCGTTCGCCTCGTCGATGGACCGGCCCGCACGCACATGAGCGAAGGCGGTCAGGATGCCGGCGGTTTGGCGCGGATCAGGGGCCTCCGGAATCCAGCACTCGCCCGGCACGACGCTGCCGATCGTGCTCATCTCCGGTCCCATCACGCCGACGATCTCCACCTGATCGCCTTCGCTCAACCGGACGCGCTTGCCGACAATGCCGGCGTCGCCGAGGAACCGGCGCTGCCAGGCGTCATGACCCAAGATCATGACGCGCGGCACCGGGTTGAACCTGGGCCTGTTGGCCGGCTGATTCGCCCAGTGCGCGATTGACGGTTCGTAGTCGGTCGGCGTGAACGCGCGTCCAAGGCGCGGCGCGACGCGAAGCGCGTCGAAGAACCGCTCACTCACAGCAAAGCAGCCCACCTGCGCCGGCTCGATTGGCTCGACGATATTGAATCCGTGAAGGCTGCCGACAGCCATCTGCTCCAGTGTTTTCGCCTGACGCTCGAGCTCGACGGCCGCAGGCGCCGAGATCCAGTACGGCGACGCGCTCGACGGCTGGAACTCGTTCACGACGACCAGGCGATCGCTCTCTGGAAACGGCAGTCCGCGCCACAGCACGCCGCTGACGACGCTGAACACCGCGGAGTTGAGGCCGATGCCGATCGCCAGGCTGAGGATGGCGGTCAATGCCGGCACGGGATGACGGCGCACGAGGCGAAGACCGTGCGAGGCGTCGCGAACGAGCACATCGAGATGCTCGCGCGGCGCGCGATGCAGCACGTCGACGGCGGTCCGAAACCAGAGACGCCGCACCTCGCGCGGCCGGCCTTCGACCTCGCGCCGCTGATCGGTGAAGTCGGCGCGCATGTCGTCGCCGAAGTCGCCGCGGAACTCCGACGGAAACAGCCGGAGGAGCCATCGGAACAGCCGGTCGTGAAACGGCGCGCGCGACATGCGTGATTGGGCCTGTCGCGGCACGATACGTCGTGCCACGACGTAGTGTCAAGCGCGACCGTGGTGACGCGCCGGCCTGCGCGAAACCGCACGCCCGCGGCCCTCGCCCGTTCTCGTCAGCACAGTCGCAGATCTGATCATCGCCGGCGAGAGGATCGGCACGCCTTGCCCACCGTTGCGCGGGCCCTGCGCTTGCTCCTCTCGTTCCGATGCGCAGAGCGAAGCTCTCCCCAATTCGCGCGTTCGCGGCGCTGGTCGCCCTGTGTCTGCTGGCATTCACCTGGACGGCGCATCCCTCCGCTCAGTCCCGGAACGGGGCATCTGCTACGGACGGCGAGATCATCGTCAAATTCAGACCGGGCGCGAACGCGAACGCCAGGGCCGACGCGCATCGAGCGGGACGCGGGCGGGTGCGACGCGAGATCGCCGCCGCGGGCCTGCAGCTCGTCGAGGTGCAGGGCGGGGACGAGGTGGGCGCGCTTGCGCGATACCGGCGCAACGCGAACGTGCTCTACGCCGAGCGCAACTTCATCCGCAACATTCCGAAGCTGGCGAATCACACGCCCGGGTCTGAGGTCATTCCCGGCGATCGTCTCTTCAGCGAACAGTGGGCGCTGCACAACACCGGCCAGGAGTTCCTCTGCCTCGACTGGATCTTCGGTGACCCGTTCTGCTTCTACCAGGGCACGGCCGGCGCCGACATCGACGCGCCGGAGGCATGGCCGCTCGCCACGGGCGCCGGCGTCACCGTCGCCGTGATCGACACCGGCATCGACTACACGCATCCCGATCTCGCACCGAACTACGCCGGTGGCATCGACTTCACCTCGAACGACGGCGACCCGTTCGACGATCAAGGACATGGCACGCATGTGGCGGGAACGATCGCCGCAGCGATGAACAATCCGACCGGCAATCCGCCCGACGAAGAGGGTGTCGTCGGTGTCGCGCCGAACGCTCGCATCCGTGCGTACAAGGTGTGCCGCGCCGACGGCACCTGCGACGACTTCGCCGTGGAGCTCGCGATCAATCAAGCGGTGCTCGACGGCGCCAACGTGATCAACATGAGCTTTGGCGGCGCCGACTACTCGCAGTCGTTGAACGACGTCGTGCAGGCGGCGTGGAACGCCGGCGTCGTCCTCGTTGCCGGAGCCGGCAACGATGGAAGCACCGCACTGTTCTATCCCGCGGCGCTCGACCACATCGTGTCGGTGGCGGCATTCGACGAGAACGGCCAGCGCGCGTCGTTCTCCAACTACGGAAGCTGGGTGGACGTCTCGGCGCCGGGCAACGTGATCATGTCGACCTATCCAATGTCGGCGTGCGACGCCGCGTCGATGCCTGGACAGATCGGCTGCTACACGTGGCTGAGCGGCACCTCGATGGCGACGCCTCACGTCTCTGGCGCGGCGGCGCTGATCTGGTCGCGCGGCGATGTCACCAGCAATCAACAGGTCGTCGACATTCTGCTGAACAGCGCCGATCCCGTCGGAGTCGATCCGGTCCGTCTCGACTCGTGGACGATTCATGGCGGCCTCAACGTGCACAACGCCCTCAGCTACGGCGTGTCGAATCTGCGGCCGGTTGCCAATGCCGGCGCCGATCAAACGCTGACCGATACAAACGGCGACGGCGTCGAGTCGGTGACGCTCGACGGAAGCGCATCCTCGGATCCCGACGGAACCATCGTCAGCTACGAGTGGCGCGAGGGAAGCACGGTCCTCTCCGTTGAGGCGTCGGCGTCGATCTTCCTCGCCGTGGGAACGCACACGCTGACTCTTCACGTGACCGACGATCACGGAGCCACCGGCACCGATACCGTCCTCGTCACCATCAACTCGAACGTTCCAAAAGTGAGCGTCACGGCGACCACGTCGCAAGCGACCGAGGCGGGACCGACCGCCGGCGTGTTCACGGTCGCTCGCACTGGTGATCTGAGCACGGCGTTGATCGTCAACTACACGGCGAGCGGCACCGCGACCGCCGGCGCCGATTACACGGCGCTCAGTGGCTCGGTCACCATCAGTGCAGGCGCAGCCAGCGCGACGATCTCGGTAGCGCCGATCGACGACACCGCCTACGAGAGCCCTGAAACAGTGACGGTGACCGTGAGCGCCAGCGCCAGCTACGCGGTGGTCACTCCGAATACCGCGACGGTGACGATCGTGAGCGACGACCTTCCGCCCGATCTGATCTCGACGGTCCTGAGTGCGCCGGCCGTGGCCGGCGCCGACACCGACATCGTTGTCAGCGATTCGACGAAGAACCAGGGCACCGGTCCATCGATGCCCTCGTCGACGGGGTTCTATCTGTCGACGAACGTGACGCTCGACGCGGCAGACGCCTTCATCGGCAGTCGTCCTGTCTCGGGACTTTCGCCCGGCGCAACTGAAACGGCTCAAACGACGCTGCACCTGCCAGCGACGACCGCGACCGGTTCGTATTTCGTGATCGCGAAGACCGACTGGAACGGCAGCGTCGCGGAAAACAACGAGACCAACAACACGCGCTCGAGCGCGACGATCAGGATTGGGCCCGATCTCGTCGTGTCGGTCCTCACGACGCCGACCGGCGCCGCAGCAGGAAGCACGTTCGTCGTGACGGAAGCGACGAAGAATCAAGGCGGCGGTGTCGCACCGGCAACAACCACGCGCTTCTATCTGTCGGGCGATTCGCTGCTCGACACCGCGGATGTCGATCTCGGCAATCGTCCGGTGCCGACGCTGCAGCCCAGCGCGGCCGATCAAGTCAACATCACGCTGGCGCTCCCCGCAGCGACCGCGGTCGGCACCTATTACGTCATCGCGCAGTCCGATGCGGGCCAAACAGTTCTCGAGACGACCGAAACGAACAACTCGCGAGTGAGCGTGATGGTGAGGGTCGGTCCCGATCTTCTCGTGACCGCACTGACGGCCCCGACTATCGCGGGATCCGGCGGCGCGATCTCGGTCACCGACACCACGAAGAACCAGGGCGCATCGGCTGCCGCGGCGTCGGTTACGTCGTTCTATCTGTCGACGAACACCACGGTTGATGCCACTGATACGCTCATGGGCACCCGGGCAGTCAGCGCGCTCATCGCCGGCGGCAGTGAAACCGTCACGACGTCACTGCCGATTCCGGCCGGCATCACGGCAGGGACCTACTACGTCGTCGCCAAGGCGGATGGAAACGGCTCGCTCGCGGAAACGATCGAAACGAACAACGAGAGAACGAGCACCGCAATCCGGATCGGCGGTGATCTCGTACTGACGGTGATGACCGCGCCTGTGTCGGGCGCCGCAGGCGGCGTCATCGCGGTTACTGACACGACCAAGAACCAGGGCGGCGCATCGGCCCCAGAGACCACGACCGGCTTCTATCTCTCCACCAACAGCACGGTCGATGCAGCCGACATCTTCCTCGGCAGCCGCGCCGTGTCGGCGCTTGCGGCCGGAGGGATGCAGTCGGCATCGACGCCGCTGCCGATTGCGGCGGGCACGACTCCGGGGAACTACTACATCATCGGCGTTGCCGACTGGAACAACGCCGTCGTCGAGAGCCTCGAGAACAACAACACGCGGAGCAGCAGTCTCGTGCGGATTGGGCCCGATCTGATGATCACGTCGCTGACGGGTCCCGCGTCCGCCGTCGCCGGAAGCACGATCACCAGCAACGAGACGACGATGAATCAGGGCGGCGAAACGACACCAGCCTCCGTCACGAACTTCTACTTGTCGTTGAACGCCACGCTCGATGGCGGCGACGTCTTGATTGGCACACGGCAGGTCGTCTCGCTTGCGGCCAATGCCAGCAGCGCGGGGCCGGTGTCTCTGACGGTGCCCGCCGCGACCGCGCCGGGCACGTATTCGATCATCGCCAAAGCCGATGGAGACGAGACCATCGTCGAAGCGGCCGAGAACAACAACACCCGCACGAAGACCATCACGATTACCGCCGCGCCGTAGCGATCGGGCACGGGCCCGGCCCCTTGGGCCATAATCCGCTAGATGGCCGATTGGGCGGCCGTCGGCGAGGCGTGACTATGGCGGCAATGGTGGGTGCGCATGTGGATCTGGCCGAACGGGCGAAGGTGGTGGCCCGCATTGCCGATCAGCACGCAGACTTCGGAGACAAAGAAGGACGACTGGCCGAGCCCGTCGTCGAGGCGCTGCATCGCGAAGGGCTCTTTGGCATGTGGGTGCCTGCGTCGGTGCGTGGTGGCGCTGAGCTCGATCCGGTGTCGTCGATCGGCGTGATCGAGAACCTCGCCTACGGCGATCCGTCGACTGGATGGGTGCTGATGGCGGCGGCACTCGCTATTGGCACCGGAGCGGCGTACCTCGAGGACGCAGCGGTGGCCGAGCTGTTCGGCACGGATCGATTGCCGGTGATCGCCGGTCAGGGCACGCGTCCGGGCAATGCGGTTCCAACAAAGGGCGGATTCAATCTGAGCGGATCGTGGAGCTTCGCGTCGGGCATCAAGCACGGCACCCACATCCACACGCTCGGTCTGGTGCAGGGCACTCACGACGCGCGCATCTTCGTGCTGCCGGTCGAGCGCGCCACGCTGATCGACAACTGGGACGTGCTCGGTCTGCGCGCCACAGGCAGCATCGACTACCGCATCGACAACGTGTTCGTGCCCGAGGGCTACACCCATCCGGCGCTCATCGAAACGCCGAAGCGCGGCGGCAGTCTCTATCAGATCGGCGTCATCGGCTTCGCGATCATCTGCCACTCAGGTTGGGCGTGCGGCATCGGCCGACGTTGTCTCGACGAGATCGCCGCGGCGGCGAAGAGCAAGATGGGGCGATCGGGTACGCTGGCGACGAGCGAGGCGTTCCATCAGCGATACGCGAAGGTGGAAGGCACGTATCGCGCGGCGCGCGCGCTCGTCCATGAGGCGTGGAGCGACGTCAAGGCATCGCTCGATCGTGGCGATCGTCTGTCGACCCGTCAGCACACGCTGATCCGTCTGGCGATGGCGCACATGAACTGGTCGTCGCACGAGGCGGCGACGTTTGCGTACCAGTCTGCCGGCACGATGGCGCTGCGCGCGGGCACGCTGCAGCGGCTGTTCCGAGACATGAACGCCGGCATCCAGCACATCGTGTGCTCCCCGCCCGTGTACCAAACGCTTGGACGCGAGCTGGCCGGCATCGCCGACGGCCATCAGTGGCGGTTCCTGGATCTCGTCCCGGGCTCGTAGATCGCGCGATCGATGGCGTCGACGCTTACGCATCTCGAATGCTCGCGGCCGACGTGTAGGACGATCGCCGACCACACGCGCCGGCAGCATCTCTGCGCGACGTGTCAGGCGCCGCTCCTCGCTCGCTACGATCTCGAGGCCGCGCGCCGCACTCTCACGCGTGCGGCGCTCTCGTCTCGCGTGCACTCGATGTGGCGATACGAAGAAGTGCTGCCGGGGGGCGCCCCGGTCACGCTGGGCGAGGGCGCCACGCCGCTGATTCACGCGCGTCGTCTCGGCGCGCACCTCGGACTCGAGCGGCTTTACATCAAAGAAGAAGGACAGAACCCGACAGCCTCCTTCAAGGCTCGGGGCCTTTCTGCCGCGGTGACGGTGGCGACGTCACTGGGCGTCGACACGATTGCGCTTCCCACCGCTGGCAATGCCGGCGGTGCGGCAGCCGCGTACGCCGCGCATGCTGGACTGCACTGCGTGGTTGCCATGCCCTCGGATACGCCTGCGGCGATCGTGCTCGAGACGCGTGCCTGCGGTGCCGACGTCCGCCTGATCGATGGTCTGATCTCGGACTGCGGTGCGTTCATCGCCCAGCAGGCGCCGACGCACGGCTGGTATGAGGTGTCGACGTTAAAGGAGCCGTATCGCATCGAAGGCAAGAAGACGATGGGGTACGAGTTGTGGGAAGAGTTCGAGGGTGAGCTGCCCGATGTGATCGTCTACCCGACCGGTGGCGGCGTGGGCCTGATCGGCATGTGGAAAGCGTTCGAGGAACTGGAAGCGATGGGGCTCACCGGACGCGCGCGTCCTCGGATGATCGCGGCGCAGGCCGACGGCTGCGCGCCGATCGTGAAAGCGTTCGAGCAGCATGCAGCGGCGTCAGTGAAGTGGGACAACGCCGCAACGGTTGCCGCGGGTCTGCGCGTGCCGAAGGCGCTCGGCGATTTCATCATCCTCGCCGACATCTACGAGAGTCGCGGTGAGGCGATCGCCGTGAGCGATGAGGCATTGATGTCGTCGTGCCGCGACATGGCGCGCTTCGAGGGCATCTTCGCCGCACCCGAGGGTGGCGCGGGCCTCGCCGCGATTCACACGCTCATCGCGCAGCGCAAGATCAGACCCGACGAATCGGTTGTTCTCTTCAACACGGGAAGCGGCTACAAGTACCTCGAAGCCTGGCAGAGTGCGCTGCAGCCGTAGTGTCCGGCTTCAGCCGGACCCTCAGTCGTAGCGTCCGGCTTCAGCCGGACCCTCAGTCGTAGCGTCCGGCTTCAGCCGGACCGTCAGTCGTAGCGTCCGGCTTTAGCCGGACCCTCAGTCGTAGCGTCCGGCTTTAGCCGGACCCTCAGTCGTAGCGTCCGGCTTTAGCCGGACCTCAGTCGTAGCGTCCGGTTTCAGCCGGACCCTCAGTCGTAGCGTCCGGCTTCAGCCGGACCGCCGTGCGCGGCGCGGGACCGTAGGTCGCTCCGCAAAACCGATCTTCATCCCCCACCTCAGCGTCCGCTTCCGACCAACCAGCCATGCCAATACACAGCCCACGGTTTTGCTCCGGACCTACGTTCCCGCACCGCGGGAGACGGTCGGTCAGTCGTCGTGGCCGGCTTTCCTGGCCCGAGCGCAGTCGAGGGCAGCCGGACCCGCCTACAATGAGCGCGGGCACCCATGAGTACCACTCTTGCGCTCCCCCGCATCGAGTTCACGGTCAACAGCGAGCGGGTGGCCGTCGATGGCGCCGAGTCCCACACCACACTCCTCGACTTCCTTCGCTCGCGCGGGCTCACCGGCGCGAAGGAGGGGTGCGCCGAGGGCGAGTGTGGCGCATGCACGGTGGTGATCGTCGTAGACGAAGGCGGACGCGCGGCGTATCGCGCGGTGAATAGCTGCCTCGTTCTGCTCCCCATGATCGCGGGTCACGAGATTTACACCGTGGAGTCGCTCGCCGCGTCGGGCGCGCTCTCCGACGTGCAGCACGCGATGGCCGCGGCAGGCGGATCACAGTGCGGCTACTGCACGCCGGGCTTCGTCATGAGCCTGTTCGCCGAGCACTATCGTCTCGATCGCACGAGTGCATGCGATCCGCACGCGATGGCCGGCAATCTCTGCCGCTGCACCGGCTATCGACCGATTCGCGATGCCGCCCTCGCGTTGGGTCCTGCACCTGCGAACGCGTTTCACAAGCGCCTGCAGCGGCCCGCACCCTCAGCGACCTCGATCGCCTCCGACTCGTATTCGCGCCCGACGAGCGTGGCTGCGTGCCTCGAGATCCTTGGCCATCATCCGCGCGCCACGCTCATCGCCGGCGCCACCGATCTCGCCGTCGAGTCGAATCTCCGCGGCCGCCGCTTCGCGCATCTCGTCAGCGTCGATGCGATCGACGAGCTCCGCGAATACTCGGAGACCGACGCCAGCATTCGCATCGGCGCCGCGCTGCCGCTCAGCGACATCGCACGTCAGTGGCGCGATGCTCCGGACGCATTCGCCGAATGGCTGACGGTGTTTGCCTCGCCGCCGATTCGCAACCGCGCGACGCTCGGCGGTAATCTCGCTACCGCATCTCCGATCGGCGACTCAGCGCCGCTCTTGATGGCGCTCGACGCGCGCGTGCACATCGCAGGCCCCTCGACTCCGCTCGGGGCTGGCCCGAACGAGCGGAGAACGATGGAGCTGGCGTCGTTCTTCACCGGCTATCGACGGACGGCGCTGCGCATTGGCGAGCTGCTGACGACGATCGAGATCCCGAAGCCGTATCCAGGCGCGGTCCGTTTCTATAAAGTCTCGAAGCGGCGGCTCGACGACATCAGCACCGTCGCGGCGGCGATGGCCATCGATCTCGATCGCGCTGGTCGTGTTCGTCGATCACGGTTCGTTTACGGAGGCGTGGCGGCCACGCCCTTGCGCATCACCGAGGCCGAGGACGCGCTGTCGGGACAGATGTGGACCGAAGCCGCAGTCGAGCGTGCGCAGGCGGTGCTCGATCGCACGTTGACACCGCTGTCGGACGTGCGCGGATCGAAAGAGTACCGGCTCGAAGTGGCGAAGCGGTTGATCGAGAAGTTCTATTGGGAGACGCGGTCGTGAGGCGCAGTGATGGGCCGCCTGAAGGCGGCCCCCACGACGTTCCTCACGACGTTCCTCACGAGAGCGCGCGTGGCCATGTCACCGGCGAGGCGCTCTACACCGACGATGCGATCGCGCGTCATCCGGGGCTGCTGCATGCATGGCCCGTGGTCGCACCGCATGCGCACGCGATGCTGACGTCGCTCGATACGGCTCCGGCGCTCGAACAGCCCGGTGTCGTCGCGGTGCTCACGAGCGCCGATGTGCCGGGCGAGGGCGACACCGGCGCCAATCGCCACGACGAGCCGATGTTCCCGACGGAGGTGATGTACTTCAATCAGCCGGTCGCATGGGTGCTGGGCAGTTCGCTCGATGCGGCGCGACTGGGTGCGGAGCGTGTGACGGCCGTCTATGCCCCGCTGCCCGCGATCCTCTCGATCCAGCAGGCGATCGAGGCCGGCAGCTATCTGACCGGTTTGCTGCGCATCGCCAACGGCGACATGTCCGCGCTCGACACGAGCCCGCTGCGTCTCGACGGCGAGATCGCGATTGGCGGTCAGGAGCACTTCTACCTCGAGACGCAATCGGCGATCGCCTGGATCGACGAGACCGGCGGCGTCGCCGTGCAATCGTCCACGCAGCACCCGAGCGAGACGCAGGAGGTGGTCGCGCGCGTGCTCGGCCTGGCCAAGCATCAGGTCATCGTCGAATGCGTGCGTATGGGCGGCGCGTTCGGCGGCAAGGAGGTGCAGGCCAATCCGTGGGCGGCCGTCGCGGCACTCGGCGCGTGGAAAACGCGTCGACCCGTTCGCGTCCGTCTCACGCGCGCGATCGACATCGCGCTCACGGGCAAGCGCCATCCCTACCTGGCGCGATATGCCGCAGGGCTCGGGTCCGACGGCACGCTCGAGGCGCTGCGGCTCGAGCTCTTCTCCGACGGCGGATGGAGCCTCGATCTCTCAGAGCCCGTGCTGTGGCGATCGCTCTTCCACTGCGACAACGCCTATCGCATCCCCGCGCTCGACGTCACAGGACGCGTCTGTCTCACACACAAGACCTCGCAGACCGCGTTTCGCGGCTTCGGCGGCCCGCAGGCGATGCTCGTCATCGAAGACATCCTGTCGCGCGCGGCACAGCGGCTGTCGATCCCGGGCGACGTGATCCGCGAGCGCAATTTCTATCGCGACGGCGACAGCACGCATTACGGACAGGTCGTTGACGAGGCGCATCGGATGCGCGCCATCTGGACCCAGCTCAAAGCCAGCAGCGACTTCGCGGCGCGGCGAGCCGAGATCGATCGCGCCAACACGGCGATCGCGCACGCCAAGCGCGGGCTCGCGATCACGCCGGTGAAGTTTGGCATTTCGTTCACGGCGACCCTCTTCAATCAGGGCGGTGCGCTGGTGCTCGTCTATCGCGACGGCAGCGTGCAGGTGAATCACGGCGGCACCGAGATGGGCCAGGGGCTGTTCACCAAGATCCGACAGGTGGCGTCTCAGACGCTCGGTGTGTCGAACGATCGGATCCGCCTGATGCCGACCCGCACCGACAAAGTGCCCAATACATCGGCGACCGCGGCATCAGCGGGCACCGATCTCAACGGCGCCGCCGTCGCCGACGCGTGCGCGCAGATCCACGCGCGCCTGCTGCCGGTGGCGGCCACGCTGCTCAAATGCGAGGCCTCGCTCATCACCGTCGCGGATGATCTCGTGGCGGGCGGCGGGGCAACCACGTCGTTCGCGGCCGTGTGCGAGGCGGCGTACCGGCAGCGCATTCCGCTCTTCGCGCACGGCTACTACCGCACACCGAACATTCATTTCGATGCCGCAACGGGGCGCGGGCGACCGTTCCACTATTTCGTCTACGGCGCCGCGGTGTCGGAAGTCGAGGTCGATGGGTTTACCGGCAGCTATCGTCTGCTCCGCAGCGACATCCTTGAAGACGTCGGCGACTCGCTCGCGCCGATCGTCGATCGAGGGCAGATCGAAGGCGGGTTCGTGCAGGGCATTGGCTGGCTGACGATCGAAGAGCTGCTCTGGGACGCGCAGGGCCGTGTTGCGAGCGCCGGCGCGTCCACCTACAAGCTGCCGTCTTGGTCGGAGATGCCCGACGTGTTCAACGTCGGCTTCCTCGAACGCGCGTCGCAGCCCGACGTGATCCTCGGCAGCAAGGCCGTCGGCGAGCCGCCGCTGATGCTGGCGATCTCCGTACGCGAAGCGATTCGAGATGCCATCGCCGCGTTTGGTCACGGTGATGAAGTGATTCTCGATAGCCCCGCCACTCCCGAGCGTGTCTTCTTCGCGGTGCAACGGGTGCGCGCCAAAGCCGCACCTCTGGCGTAACAAGAAGACGTCAACGCCCAATTCCCAACTCCCAATTCCCAAGCGAGTTTCTTGGGAGTTGGGCGTTGGTCGTTGGGAGTTGACAGCCTCTCTACACCGCCATCGGCGCGTCTTGCCCTTGCCAGAGATTCATCGTGTTGAGCTCGTCGCGGCCGCACGATTTCAGATAGCAGAACAGCTGCGTGCGGTAGGCGGCGCAGCCGGCGAGCACGAGCTCGAGGAGGAACGCGCCGCGCGAGGCCTTGCGGCCGAACATGTCGATCTCGCCGCGAAAGTCGGCTTCGGACCAGCCGCCGAGCAGGGTCGCGTACTCGCCGCCCTGCCTCTCGATCATCTCGAGCACCTCATCGAAACTGGCTTTCTCGGCTGCGGCGGTCTGCGCCTGCCAGTGCTCGACGTCGAACGCGCCGGCCTTGATGCTGCGGGTGAGCGCCGGCCCCATCGCGACGAGATAGCGCAGGAGCTCGATGGTGCTGCGCTGCTTCGGCGTGGGACGGTAATCGAGCTGGTTGCGATCGATCTTGCTCGCGAGGTGGCGAAGAATCTGGACTTCCTTCTGGAGCTGCGCGAGAACTTCGTCTTTGGTCAGTGCGGCCATAGGGTGTGAGACATCCTTCCTGCGTCGAATGAGCGGTTCTGAGAAGCGACGATTGTAATGCGTGCGCTCTCTTTCTGCCCGAACCGGGAAGAACGACGCCGCCGGTGCACGCGCCTGCATCGTTAGACGCGGGCATCGGACTTGCGAAACCCCATCGGATGCACAGGTCGCACTGGTGGACGACGAGCCTCGCGGTGGCGGCTTTCCTGCTGGGCACAATCGTGGCCGGATCCGGATCGCTGCGCGCGGCATGGGAGCCGATCGCGCGGGTCATCGGCCTCAACGCGCAGCGGACGCCGGCGTCCGCCAACGTCCTGTCGGAGCACGAGATCGAAGGGCTCGACGACATGGCGCCGCAGCAGCAAGCCGAACTGCTGCTCGAGCGATCCATCAATCACTACCAGGGCGCGAACGAGCAGATCGCCACTCGGGTGAAGAGCTGGCGCGGCAAGCTCGAGCTCAACGACCGGCTCAATCACTTGTTCGTCACAGCGATCAACTCCGACGATCTCACCGTGCGTGTGGCCGGCATCGAGATCGACATCGCCGCTCGCAATCTGGTCAAGGACGTCTCGACCGTCGATCGTCTCGAGCCGACCGCCCGTGAAGGCGAGCAGGGGCCACGCGTGAACGCGATGTGGGATCTCGCGCTGATCGGGAATCGAGGCGTCGAACGCGAGCGGATCTTCGATATCCTCATGGCCTCGCTGCACGACGACAACCAGAACATCCGCTATTGGGCGGTAGAAGGGCTCGCCTATCTCGCTGTCGATGCGTCCATCGAGCCGCTGCTCGACATGTTTCATGACGATCCCTCACCGACGATCCGCGAGCGCGCCGCGTGTGGCCTCGCGCAGTCGGGGATGTTCAGCGCCGAGCAGCGCCGCAAGGCCATTCCACGCCTGCTCGATTTCGCCGGCGACGGCGGGCTCGACGATCAGACGCACTCGTGGGTCTTCCAGGCGCTGCGCGACATCACCGGCCAGTCGCTCCCACACGACGCGCGGGCGTGGCGGGACTGGTACGCACGCCGATAGGGCCGGCGCTCACTGCTTTCGCATACTCTCCGTCACCACACCGACGCGCTGCACACCGGCGCCCTTTGCGGCGTCGATGACGTGCACGATCTCGCCGTAGCGCAGGCTGCCGGCGGCCATGAGAAACAGTGTCTTGTCGGTGCGCGTGTCGAATACCTCACGCAGGCGCGATTCGAGATCGGCGGGTGCGACATCCTGCTTGTTGATCGACATCCGCTTGTCGCTGGTGTACTCGAGCACGATGTGCCCAGGCGGCGGCTGTGCATCACTGGCTTCGGCGGGCGCCGGCAGATTCACGTCGATGCCACGCTGATTGAGTGGCAGCGCCGCCATGAAGATCACCAGCAGCACGAGCAGCACGTCGATCATCGGCGTGATGTTCATCGCTGACGTGGCGCGGGGGAGGTCGCCTTCGACGACCGTTTCGGCTCCGTGATGCTTATGCGCAGTCATGCCGACTCCTTCGCGTAATTCCGTTGGTCCCCCGCCTGTAACACTTGGACACCAGTCACAGGAATCTGGGCGACGCTTCGCGTCGTGGGCGGGCGCTTCGCGCCCGTGGGACCGGGCCTTCGGCCCGGTGGGGCGGCCCTTCGCACCGAGGGGCGCGCCTTCGGCGCGTAGGCCTGCGAGTATGATCGTTGTCTTCGTACTTCGAGGGAGGACTCTGGTGCGATACACGATCTCAGCCGCGTTCGTCCTGACGTCAATCGTCCTCTGCGCCGGATGCACGGGAGCATCCACGACGGCACCGACAGCCGCCGATGCGAAGAAGTTTCTCGATGAGGTCGATCGCACGCTCACGCGTCTCAGCCTCGACGCCAATCGCGCCGGGTGGACCGCGCAGAACTTCATCACGCCAGACACCGAAGCAATGGACGCGCGCGCGACGCAAGCGCTGGCCGACGCGTCTTCGCGTTTCGCGAAGGAAGCGGTCCGCTTCGACAGCCTCGAGCTGCCCGCCGATCAACGCCGGCAGATGACGCTGTTGAAAGTGTCGCTGGTGCTGGCGACGCCATCGGATCCCAAAGAGGCCGAGGAGCTCACCACGCTGGTGTCGGCGATGCGCGGCGAATACGGGCGCGGCAAGTGGTGCCGCGATGCCGCCAAGCCTGACAGCTGCATGAACATCGACGACGTCACCAAGGTGCTGGCCACCTCGCGCAACGAAAAGGACATCCGCGCCGCGTGGGAAGGCTGGCACACGATCTCGCCGCCGATGAAGAAGGAGTACCAGCGATTCGCGGAGCTGTCGAACAAAGGCGCGAAGGAGCTGGGCTTTGCCGACACCGGCGCGATGTGGCGCGCGAAATACGACATGGCGCCCGACGCGTTTGCCAAGGAGCTCGATCGGCTCTACGACCAGCTGCGCCCGCTCTATCTCCAGCTCCATGCCTACGTGCGCGCGAGGCTCCACAAGAAATACGGCGACGTCGTGCCCGAGAAGGGGCCGCTGCCCGCGCATCTGCTCGGCAACATCTGGGCGCAAGACTGGTCCAACATCTACGACGTCGTCGCCCCAGCCAACGCCGACATCGGCTACTCGCTCACCGACATCCTCAAGCGGCGCAAGACCAGTGCGACCGACATGGTGAAGACCGGCGAGCACTTCTTCGTGTCGCTCGGGTTCGCGTCGTTGCCGAAGACGTTCTGGGAACGATCACTGTTCGTGCGGCCGCGCGATCGCGAGGTGGTGTGCCACGCCAGCGCCTGGGACATCGACAACCTCGAGGACGTGCGCATCAAGATGTGCATCGACCAGACCGCTGAAGACTTCACGACGATCCATCACGAGCTCGGGCACAACTTCTATCAGCGCGCATATGACACGCTGCCGATGATCTTCCGCGACAGCGCCAACGACGGCTTCCACGAGGCCACCGGCGACACGATCGCGCTCTCGGTCACGCCCGAGTATCTGGTGAAGATCGGGCTGCTGGACAAAGCGCCAGACACGTCGCACGACATCGGCCTGCTGATGTCCAGGGCGCTCGAGAAGGTGGCGTTCATTCCCTTTGGCCTGGTCATCGATCAGTGGCGCTGGAAAGTGTTCTCTGGGGACGTCACGCCCGATCGCTACAACAGCGCGTGGTGGGATCTGCGGCTGAAGTATCAGGGCATCGTGCCGCCCTCGCCGCGCGCCGAGCAGTTCTTCGATCCGGGCGCGAAGTACCACGTGCCCGACAACACCCCGTACATGCGTTACTTCCTCGCCAACGTGCTGGAGTTCCAGTTCCACCGCGCCCTCGCCAAGGCCGCGGGATGCACCGCTCCGCTCCATCGCTGCTCGATCTACGAGAGCAAGGCGGCGGGCGACAAGCTCAATGCAACGCTGTCGCTCGGAGTATCGAAGCCATGGCCCGACGCGCTCGAAGCCATGACCGGCTCGCGCCAGATGGACGCGTCGGCAATCCTCGATTACTTCAAGCCGCTGCAGACGTGGTTGGAAGAGCAGAACAAGGGAGTGGCGATCGGCTGGTGACGGTCCGGCTAAAGCCGGACACTACGGCCCTAATTCGGCCTGGTACTTCTTCGCCTTCTCCGGCTGATTCGACGCCGTGTACAGCTTGACCAGATCCTCTCGCGCCATGCGCAACCAGGACACCGACGGACTGGTCTGCTTCGTGAGGATGTCGTAACCGGCGAGGATTTCGGTCTCCGCCTCGGCGTAGCGTGATTGACCGACGAGCGCACGTCCCAGCTTGATCCGGCCGATGCCGGTGTTGAGATGCTGCGGCGACTGCGTTTCCGAGAACATGGCGATCGCCTGACGATACAGCGGTTCGGCGCGCTGATACTGACGCCGCAGCACGTAGACGCTCGCGAGATTCGAGGTCGCGATTCCGATCAAGTAGTGCTTCTCGCCGTACACGCTCCGATAGATCGCGGCCATGCGCGTGAACGCGGCTTCGGCTTCGTCGAGGTCGCCGCGGTTCTGAGCAATCATCCCCAGGTCGTTGACCGCTGACGCCACACGGGGGTGCATCGGTCCGAAGACGCGCTCCTGAATCGCCACCGCGCGGCGCAGCACGTCGGCGGCCTCGTCATAGCGCTTCTGCATCTGCAGCGAGCGTCCCAGCATGGTCAGGTTGGACGCGGTCTTGTAGTGATCCTTGCCGTACCAGCTCTCGTTGATCGCGAGCGCCTCGCGATAGTAGCGCTCGGCCTCGCCATACTGGCCGCGCTCGTGCTGCACCGCGCCAAGATTGATCAGATCCTCGGCGACCAGCGCGTGACGTTCGCCGTTGACCTTCTGCGTCATCGCCAGAACGCGTTCGCCGATCTCCTCGGCCGTCGAGAGGTTCCCGGCGTAGAACTGCGAGTTGAACAGCTCGCGCAGCGTCGCAGCCAGATCGGCGCTCACCGGCTCGCGCGACTCGTGGAGGCGCGCCGCCTCCTCGAGCGTGGCGATGGCGTCCTTGTACCCACCGCGCTCCTCGAACACGCGGCCGAGCGCCATCGTGGCTCGCGCAACGGCGGGATCGCCCGGGGGCAGATGCCGCTTGGTCATCTCGAGACCTTCGCGGACAAAGTGCTCGGCATCCTCGAATTTCGCTTGGCCAATGCGCAACAGTCCGAGCGCCACGAGACTCTCGGCCACTTCGGCGCTATCGGCGCCGAACAGCGAACGCCGTTGCTCAAGCGCACGGCGGAGGAGGGTGTCCGCCTTTCCGAGATCGCCGAGCGACTGATAGATGCCACCAAGCGTGCGCAACATGGTCACCTGCACCGCCGGCTCGGCCCTCAGCGACTCGGCTTCCTGCACGCCTCGATCGATGAGCGACACCACGCGCAGGTCGTCGGCCGGACCGGACGCTTCGTCGTTGCCCGTGAACAGGTTGAGCATGAGCCCCTGAATACGCTGCGCGCGTGCGGCTTCGGTGATCGCGTCGTTGCGCGCGATCGCGAGGCGCGCGGTGTAGAAGGTGACGATCCCGATCGTCAGCGCCAGCACCGCCGCGGCGGCGACGACCCCACGCCGATGACGCCCGACGAACTTCCCGACGCGATAGCTGATCGCATCGGGCCTCGCCTCGAGCGGCTCGCCGTGGAGGAAGTTCCTGACATCGCGGCCAAGCGCCTCGACACTCTGGTATCGCCGTGCGACATCCTTGTGCATGGCCGTCAGGCACAGCACGTCGATATCACTGCGCGCGGTACGGCCGAGCGCGGCGAGCGACGATCCGTCCGCCCGTGCGAGGCTCGACGGCCGCGCCGGCTCGTGCTCGACGATCATCATCTGCGCCTCGGTCGGCGTGCGCGTCGACAGATCGAACGGCAGCCGGCCAGTGACGAGCTCGTAGAGGATCACACCAAGGCTGTAGATGTCGGTGCGCACGCCGACGCGCTCGCCGCGAATCTGTTCGGGCGCCGCGTAGGCCGGGGTCATCAGCCGCATGCCCGTGAGCGTCTGGTCGATCGAGACGCCCGCACCATCGAGCTGCTTCGAGATCCCGAAGTCCAGCAGCTTGATGCGTCCATCGGCGGTCACGAGGATGTTCGATGGTTTGAGATCGCGGTGGATGACGAGATTCTGATGCGCGTACTGCGCGGCATCGCAGACCAATCGAAACAGCTCGAGCCGCTCGCGAATCGATCGGGAGTGCGTACGGCAGTAGTCGGTGATCGGCACGCCGTCGACGTACTCCATGACGATCCACGGTGTTCCGTCGGACAGCGCCCCGGCGTCGTAGAGTCGCGCGATGGACGGGTGATTCAGACTGGCGAGCGTCCGCTGCTCGGTGGCGAAGCGCTGTCGCCGCGCCGGCGACAGCCACGCGTCGCGCAGGATCTTGATCGCGGCCTGGCTGTTGAGATCGGTGCGCTCGGCCAGGAACACCACGCCCATGCCGCCTTCGCCGGCCACGCGCAGGATGCGATAGGGACCGATCTCGCGGACGGCCGCGTCATTGCCGAGCAGCCGACCGGCCGCGTCGCCAATGGCGCGATCGAGCAGCGACGATCCTCGCTCGTCCTCGGCAATGAAGGCGAGCACTTCATCAACGAGCGCGTCATCGCCAGTGCAGGCCAGACTCAGAAACGCGCGGCGATCCGGTTCAGGGAGATCGACGGCATCGTGAAAGAGCGACTGGATCCGCTCCCATCGCACACTATCCACCCCCTTCCCCCTTGCCCCCTTGCCTGATCTCGCGGGCAAGCCACGCCTTCGCCGCGCGCCAGTCGCGCAGCACCGTGGCCTCGGACACTTCGAGCAGCTGCGCGATCTCTACGACCTCGAAGCCGCCGAAGAACCGGCACACCACCATCTCCGCTTGTCGCGGCTGAATCCGCGCCAGGCTCTCCAACGCAGCGTCGAGCGCCAGCAGATCGCCCGCCGTCGTCAGCTGCTCTCCGACCGATTCATCGAAGGTGACGAACACGGCGCCGCCGCCTCGCTTGCTGGCGTGGCGACGCCGGGCCGCGTCGACGAGCACCTGTCGCATGGCCCGGGCCGCGATGCGTTTGAAGTGAAGCGGTGAGTGCGCCTTGAAGCGGGGCGCCGCCGCCAGTTTGAGGAACGCTTCGTTGACAAGAGTCGTGGGGCTCATCGTCGCGTTCCGATCATCGCGTCTGACCAGAGACGCGAGACGACGGAGCTCTTCGTACGCAGCGCTGAACAGCTCCTCGAGTGCGGGTTCGTCCGGTACGGTCCGTTCCACGTCCACTGCCTGACCCCAGTCTCGCCTACCCCCGCACTCCGAACGGAAGAGGTTGAAGTGTATCCGATGACGGTTTCGCCGTGCGTCCTGCGCAATGCATGAGTGACGGCCCCTTCAGGAAATCACATGCAGCCATTCACAACGTTGGTTTTGCGGTCAATTCTCGTCATTTCGGTGGTTTCCGCCGCCTGCGGCGGAGCCGATAAGGGCACGCCGGGTGCCGTCGCGGCCCCACCGCCGCGCAGCGGGGACATCTGGGAAATCCAGGCTCCCGCGGATCGGACGGCCGTACCGGGTTCCATCGTGGCATTCGTCAACGGCGTTCACGTCATGGTGGTCGACGGCGACCAGATCTATGCCGGCATGACGACGCTGGCGACGAAGAGCGGCACGAACGGCGGCCGCACGATCACGTTTCCCAGCGGGCTCACCGCGGACATGGTGTCCAGCGGGCAGGGCGCGGAGCTGCGGTTCTCGAGCGGCGAACGCGTCCTCGTCCATGAGCGGCAGTGAGCGAGGAGCCCATGACGATGCCCACCTCACATTCGCGCGGCGCGGTCACCACTGTCGTCTGCTGGTCGGCCGCCTTGCTGCTCGTCACGCTCGCGGCGCTATCGGCGCAATCCGACGGCTTCGACGATGAGACCGCGGCATTGACCTATCACAAAGTGACCGGCGATCGACTCGATACGCAGGCGGTGGCGTCGCGCACGCCGGCGGCATTGCGCGCGACGAGCTTCGATCGTCCCGATGTCGTTGCCGCCGAGCAGAAGCGGCTGGACGCGCAGTTGGCCTCGATGGATGCGTCGCGCGAATTCACTCTTACCATCGACGATCGCATCACCGATTACGACCACGCCAACAGCCAGTTCGCGATCGAACTGTTCACGCCTGGCTCCTACATCCCCTTCCGGGCGTTCGGCCAGGAGTACCGGCTCGTCTTCGCGAACGCGGCCAGCGCCCGCGCGATACCAATGCCGAAAGAGCAGGCGCGCGAGTTCGATGCGCAGCTCAACTCGTTCGGACGGCAAATCAAGAACGAGGTCCACTTCAAGATCATCGGCAAAGGCGATCCGACTGGCGCGGTCAACGGTGGATTCGTGATCCGAGCCGAGATCACGTCGGCGCGCGCGCTCGATCGGTCGGGGCAAGTGCTGTTCACGCCGAAGGTCGTGGCCGCTGGGGCGGGTCCGAAGTTCGCCGGGTTCGATGCCTCGAAGACCGACGTCGCCGGCTTACGCGTCGGCGGCAGCAAGAAGGATATGGAAGCGACGCTCACGAGACTGTTCGGCAAGGTCACTCCCGGCCACATGAGTGCAAGCCCGAAGGGCTTTGCCGGAGCGATCGAAGTGAACAGCCTCGGCTGCCGCAGCGGAATGACGAACCGCAAGACGCGGCCGCAGCCGGGAGCGGTGTGCGTCACGGCGTATTACGACGCCGGCGAGACGATTCGCATGGTGCGCGTCGAGCGGATGTTCCCGCCGAACTTCGACGTCACTGTGTTCCAGAAGGCGCTGGTGCAGAAATACGGACCGCCATCTGGCGGGCGCGGCGGCCTGAGTTGGGGGCCGGGCGTCCCGGGCACGGTGTTCAACAACGCCGATTCGGTCGTCGACGCGCTCACCGGAACCGTCGCCTACGACGAGGACATCTCCAGTATCGGTGGCAATCGGCTCGAGAACGCGATCGCGTCGCTGCAGCTCCTCGACGCGGCCTGGGCGGAAAAGGTTTCGAAGTAGAGGGACACATCATGCAGCGTAGATTCCTGATTCGAGTTATTGGTGTCGCGTCAATCTTCCTGCTGCCTGCAGCCGCGAGCGCTCAGGCCGCCGGCCTTTCCCAGACGGGTTGGCTCAGTAACGCCGACCATGAGGAGCCAAGCCCGGTCATCACGTCGCTGAAAGGGGCGGGCACCGCGAACGCGTCAGCAGAAGCGCGCATGATGCCCAAGGACCTGAATGCTTACTGCTCCGATCACGAGCAGTACTACACGAGCGCGGCCGCGTGTCTGAAGCAGAAGAACACCCAGTACGCCAACACGATCTTTCGCGCCAGCGCCGACTGCACCGCGGGGAAGATCACGACGACCGAGGATCAGGCGTACGCGCTCGACGGTCTGTGGGCGGCCAACGACATCGGCGCCGGACGCACGCGCTGGCGCGATTCGGAGGGCATGGTGGTTCCCACCAACCTTGCCGATAACGGCCTCTACATCTCGGATCAGTGGGAGACACTGTGTCCCGCTCCAGTGACGCCGGCGTTGATTGCCAGGGCCAAGGGCGCACCAGCGGCCGCGGCGCAGAACGCGCGCGGTGCCGCGCCGGCACCGGCAGCAGCACGACCGCCCTCGTTGTGCGCGCCCAATCAGCCTGGCTGCGATGACGTTGGCGGATTCGCGGCTCGCGTCACCGACTTCCGCACCAGTCAGTACAACCAGAACACGAAAGTCGTCAGCGCGACGATCCGATTCGTGAACAAGACGACGCGGCCGCTGATTCTCGGATATGTGCGCAATTCCGCGATCGCGATCAACGAAGCCGGAAACCGCTACGCCGCCAGCTCGCCGGACAACGTGCGTGGGATGAGCGAGATCGCCGGCGCGCAGTTCGATCCGAAGTTCACGGTGCAGCCGGGACAGGCGTCGGACACGCGAGTCGAGATGGCCTGGCGCTGGGATGGTCGCGAAATCATCGGACAGCGCACCTGGAACATGGACATGACGGTTCGTGAGGTCAGCGAGGTCGCGCCCGGACAGTACCGCTTCGGTCAGGAGCACGCGCTGCAGTTCAAGGCGCTCGTGCCCGGTGGCGCAGGCGTCGCGACGCCGGCAGGTGGGGCGCTCTCGCAGGTACCAGCTGGTGGCGCACCCGCTCCCGCCGCCTCGGCCACGCCGGCAGCGGCGACACCGGCCGCGGCTCCCGCACAGGTCGCTGCGAACTTGCCCGATGCCTGCGGCGGTAAAGCCGGCTGCTACGACGCCGGTCCGTTCGTCGCTGAAATCGTCAACACCGTCGCCACGCGAGAACAGGCGGCGCGTCCCTGGCACACGGTGCGGCTGAACCTTCGCTTCCGCAACAAAACCAATGAGCCGGTCATCCTCGGCTACATGTCCGGCACCGCCGTCCTCATCGACGATCTCGGAAACCGCTACGCGCCATCGACAGCGCCGGAGGACGCGAAAGGCATTGGCAAAGTCGCCGCGCGAAGCGCCGATCCACAGTTCGCCCTGCGTCCTGGTGAAGCGCGCAACGCCACGTTCGGGCAGGCTCGCGTCATGCGCGGCACGCCGAACGCTGCCATCGTCGGCACGAAATACACCTTCGACATTTCGATCGCGCAGCTCGAGGTGCTCTCTAACGGGCAACAGATTCGCACCGTGCGCGAACACTCGCTGTCGTTCCCGAGCTTTACCGTCGGCGGCGCGCCAGCCGGTAAGTAGGCGCGCAGGGTTCGATTGGTGAGGAGGTCATCATGTCAGCCGGTATAGCGACACGCGTGCGAGGCACGATCATCAAGGTGCCCGATGCCACTGCGGGATTGTTGATCGCCAACGGACGGCAGACGGTGTTCACGCTCGAGGGCCGCTGGCAGTCGCCGGTAGCGCCGCAGCCGAACATGGCAGTCGAAGTCGACCTCGATCCGTCAGGCAATGTGATGAGCATCGCTGTCGTCGACGCACAGCAGCTCGCGAAAGAGCGGCTCAATCAACTCGGCGGCGTCGCGCAGCAGCAGGGCAAGGTGGCTGCGGAGATGGCGCGTCAGGGGATCGGTGCCCTTGCCGCGCGCATGGGTACCGTGACGCTTGGCGCTGTGATCGTGCTCTGGGTCGCGTGGTTCTTTCTCCCCGCCGCGAGCATCAGCATTCTCTTCGGCTCGCGATCGTTCACGTTCTGGGACTTCCTCGGCTTCAGCATGGGCAACTTGAGCAACGGCGTTCAAAGCAGCCACGGACTGTTCAGCCTGATCGGTCTGCTCGCGATCGCGGCGCCGTTCGCGGCGCCGTATCTCTCGGACTTGCGTGCGAAGTACCTGAACGCCGCACCGCTCGCCTTTTTGGTGCTCACGCCGATTGCCACATGGTGGGACATCAGGCGAACGATCGGCCCGACGGGCGGCATCTTTCGCGACGTGGCCGAGAATGCAACCAGCGAGATCCTCGACGCCATCTCGATCGGCGGTGGCGGATACCTGATCATCGCCGCATCGCTGTTCCTCGCCTTGAAGGCGTTCCGCAAGTCCTAAGTCACGCTCACCGACTGCGAGACCGCCGGCGATCCGGTGGTCTCGAACCACGTCATCCCTTCGGCAACGAGATCGATCTTGAATCCGTACTGACCGGTCGTGGCAGGTGTTGGACACTCGAAGGTCAACGTGATCGTCCCGCCTGGGTCGACCGCGCGCGGCAGCGGCACGCGCAGGTAGTCGCGGGCAACGAGGCGCATCGATCCATCGAGCAGCTGGACGCCGCACGTGACGTGTCCGATGCCCGATGGTGTCGACGGTCTCCACGCCGCGGCGCCGGTGTTGCGCGCGTGGACGGTGACGGGCAACGCGGCGCCGGCCTTGACGCGATCGGCGGTCTCCACTCGAAGCTCTGCGCACCACCTGATGGAGTCGCGCTGCGTGGCTGTGGATTTCGCTGCGACGATGACGGGATGGCGCTCGATGATCGGCCGCAATGTGCGCACGAGCGACAGCGCAAGCGTGTCCTCGAACAGCGCGCCTCGTTTGCCGAGGCCGACGAGCTCGGTCAAGGCGCGGCCGATCTTTGCGAGCGCGCGCTGCGGGCGTTTGGACGCGGCCAGCCGCGTCCAGTCGTCCCATGCCTCGAGCGTCACATCGAAGCCGGGCACCGTATACGCCAGCGGCTTCACGCGCACGTCGGCAAAGCCGGCGTCGCGACAGGCACGCACGAAATCGCCGACGAGAATCTCCTGCTCGAGCACGCCGAAGTCGCGCATCGCCGCGGTGGCCACGGGGGCATCGGCATGACCCTTCCCTGGTTCGGAGAACAGCGCCACGCCGTTCGAGTCGAGCACGCGCGCGATCTCACGCACCGCGGAGCGAATGTTCGGTACGTGATGGATGGCGCTCATGCAGATCGCCTGCTGGAAGACGCCCGACTTGAACGGCAGCGATTCCATGTCTCCCGCGACGGCGCGAATCGCGGGGCCGGGGCGGGCGCGACCAGCGGCGAGCATGTCGTGCGAGATGTCGACGGCCACAGCCGATCGATTCAATCGCCCGAGGAGATCCGAACACCAGCATGCACCCGCGCCGAGATCGAGAATCAGATCGTCGGGCGACGGCTTCAGCGTCAACATCGCTGCCGCGAAATCGTGCAGGATGTGCGCGCTGTCATCGAGCGTGTCGGATCCGGGAGGCGAGAACGGCTTCATCCGCTCCCACGCGTCCGATCCGGTGCGCTTCAGATATTCCTTTTCGGATTGTTTCGTGTCTGGCACGAGCGGTCGATTATCTGTGCCGGAGCACACAGAGACAAGCAGGCGTGCTGAGAAGATCTCACGCAGAGATCGCAGAGGTGCAGAGATCGCGGAGGGCCGGGTGGACGCCGGCGTCCCGACGGCGTATGGATCGCGAGGAAACCCCGAAAACGAACGCCATCCGAATTCGACGGCGCTCGTTTTCGGGGTTTCCTCGTGATCCATCCCGCGCGTAGCGCGGGCCACCCGGCCCGCAGCCTCTGCGTGCTCCGCACCTCGGCGATCTCTGCGTGATTCTGCTCTGCGCTCTCTACGTCCTTCGCGATCTCAATTGCCCAGCGGCTGATTGCCTCTCCAATCGGGCACCGCTCTCACCCGCAGATTAGTGGTGCCCGGTAATCGGTTGGCGAGCACCCTCAGCGCGATACCGATCGTGTGTGCATCGAAGTCGCGCGTGTTGTTCGCGGCGCCGAACGCACTCAGATGCACGTGCGGCGCGATGCGGTATTCGAGACGCGCGGTGACGTTGTACGTCGCTCCTTTGCGATGCTGATCGTCATACATCTGCGTCGCAAGTGACACGACTGGCGCCGAGCCGATGCCGATCGGATAGAACGGCGCGGCGTCGGCGGTGAAGTACTGAAAGCCGGGGCTCGCCTGCATCTCGTAGAAGACGCGACTGTGCCGGATCGACCACGACAACGGGATCGATCCCTGAAGGAACCGTTGGGGGCTGAAGTAGCCGCCGTGCCCGAGCGAGAAGAAGCTCAGGTTCTTGTTGTAGTGCATCGCCGTGCCTGCGACGCCAAGCGTCAGCGACGTCGGCCCGCCAGTGCCCACCGACCAGTACGCGCCGGCGCTCGCCTCGGCGTTCCAGTTGTTGGCCACGTTCTCGCCGCGGAGCAACCCGCCACCAAGCGTCAGATACTGCCCGTCGCCTTCGTTGTCGTGGCTCGCCTGAAGAGACACCGCATTCGACACCACGCCGCCCCACACGAGACCGCTGCCGGGATCGCGCTCGCCGGCATAGGAGAGCAGGCTGTCTTTCATTCGCTCTCGTACCGCGATGAGCCGTATTGGCCCAGTCGCCGGACCGAGACGCAGGCCGCCGGTCCATGTCTTCGTGAGGAATTCACTGGCCGGCGTGCCTATCGACGCACCGACGTGCGTGCCGGCCACCTGCACTTCAGCGGTGTAGCCGTTGGCCTGCTGTTCGACGAATCGCGCGCCGAGCGGCAGCGTGCCGAAGCGATATCCCGAGAGCCCGTCCGGCGTTCCGCTCGTCAACGTGAGCGAGTGCACATCAATGCCGACGCGCACCGAGTTGCCGAACGTGACCGAACCGCCCGGCGTGACATCGCGGACCATCAAGCGACTGAGCCCCGGATCGCCCGCGCGTCCGCTGAACACAAACCCGCCCGACGCAAACGGCGTGTTGCGGTTCTTGACGACGTCGATGTCGTCTTCGATCTCGTCGGTCCGGTCGTTCTGCGGCGTCCGCTGCGGATCCGCCGCCGAATCCGCCGGTGCGACCGGGTCTGCGGTGGGCGGCGCGGTCGTGGCCGGCGTCGGCGTTTGCGGTGTCTGCGCCGGAGGAGCAGGCGCCGGAGGGGTCTGCGCAGGGGCGGTTTGACGCAGGCTCGCGAGGACGATCCGCGGTCTCGATGGCATCACCCCTCTCACGCCCGAGGGCGTCGCACGCGTCACCTCCTGTGTGCACGCACGCTCAGGAGACTGGCCGCGCGGTGCTGGTGGCGCAGGCGCGCGCGTCTGCACGCTCGCCGCTGGTGCGGGCTTCGCCGCCAGCGCCGCCGTCAACAACTTCTCGGCGTCACGATAATCGCCACGCGACACGGCCTGTCTGCCGTTCATGCGCAGCAGATCGCGGTCGCTTGGGAATTGCTTCAAACCTTCCTGCAGCAGCCGGTCGGCGGTGATCGTGTCGTGCTGGGCGAGCGCCGTGCCCGCCGCCGCGCGGTAGTCGTCGGCATTGGCCCCTTGCAATCCCCACGTCTGATACACCTCGAGTGCGCGGGCACGGTCGCCTTTCTTGAGATGAATCGCCGCCAAGGCCGACGGGATCTTGGGGTTCTTCGGCGCTTCACGCCACGCGTTGCTGAGGAGAACGATCGCGCCCTCGGTATCGTCGCGCTTCATCGACGCATCGACGCGCGTGAGAATCGACGTCAGCCACAACTCGTCGAGCGTGGCACGTTGATCCGGCGTGAGATCGGTGCGCTGACGCGCGCGAGCGACGAGATCGCCGACGAGATTCGCTCGCGACGTCTTGAGCATGGCCCACCCGAGCTGCAGATCGAACTCGGGAGGCGGCACTTTCCCGCTGGCCTGGTAGACGCCGCGGGCGTCTTCGAGCAGAGCGACGCTCTGGTCGTACTCACCCGCATCCGCATGGGCGCCGGCAATGAGCGTGGTGAAGCCGGGGTCCTTTGCGAGCTCGGCGCGCACGGCCATGGGAATCCGCCGCGATTCGGCGAGCATCGTGCGATCGTCGTTCCGGTTGTGCAGCGCGGTGATGTACCCACGCCACGCATCGATGGAGCGGGGATCGGCGGCGATGACGGCGCGGAACGCTTCGGCGGCCTTGTCATAGCGCGCCTGCCGCATCCAGATGTCGGCGAGCTGCAACTGCGTACTCGGCGACTGCGCGCGGCCGGCCCCGCGCTCGAGATCGAGCGAACGCGTCAACAGGTTCTCGGCCTCGCCACATCGTCCGGCCGCGGCATACCCCGCGGCGACGACGTTGAGGAACCCGGGATTCCGGCTGGCGAGATCGTAGGTCGCTCGCGGCATCATCCGCACCGCGTTCATCGCCCGATCGAAGTCGCGCCGGACGGCATAGGCGGCGATCAGCCCCTGCCACGCGATGACGTTGCTCGGATTGAGGTCGGTCGCCTGCGAGTAGATGCGAAGCGCTCGATCATCGTGGCCTTGCTGCATCAGCACGTCGGCCAGCTGCAGGCGCGCCGCGAGCGCATCGTCGCTGTCGTCGCGACCGGCGGCGTCGAGTGCCTGCTGCAGCACCTGTTGCCCGTCGGACTCACGGCCGGTGGCGTAGAGGACGAGCGCGAGCTGCGCGAGATAGTCCGCGCGCGAGTCGACCTTCGCGCGCATGGAGTCAGGCAGGCGCTGGAACGTCCGGATCGCCCCGGCGTTATCCTTCGATGCCACCTGCAGACGAATCAGCCCGAGCCACGCCCGCACTTCATCGGGAGCGGCTTTCGTGAGACGGTCGTACGCATCGAGGGCGACCGGCTGATTGCGCACGCCTTCGGCAGCTCCGGCCAGACCGAGCAGCGCGTCGCGCGAGGCCGGATCGATCGTGAGCGCCTGCTGGAACCCCTTCATCGCGGCGTCCGCTCGACCCTGCTCGAGGGCTGCTGACGCCTCGGTCATCACGCCCCAGAACATGGCCGTGCGATAGCCGTCCTCGACCTCGCGACGATTCGGCGTGAGCGTACGCGCCTTGCCGAGCAGATTGACCGCTTCCGTGAAGTTCCGCTGCTTCAGACGAACGAACCCGAGACCGGTGATCGCGTCGGCGTTGGACGGCGAACGCTTCAGCACCTGCTCGAATCGCGACGCGGCTTCGGGCAGATTCTCGCGCTGCAGCAGGATCTGCGCGATGGCGAGCACCGGCCCCTGCTCGTCCGGATGAATGGCCAGCGCGGCTTGATAGGCCGCAATCGCCGCGTCCGCATCGCGCGTCTCCAAGGCCTGACCGCGTTGCATCGCCGACCAGTACTGCGCGTTCTCATACCCCTCGGTGATGTCGGCCCGTCGGGGCGCCAGTGCGCGAGCCTTGTCGAACAGATCGAGGGCGTCGGCGAATCGCTTCTGATCGAGCCGGACGAAGGCGAGCCCGGCGAGCGCGTTCACATCCTTCGGCGATCGCCGCAGCACGTCTTCGAACTGCCGCTCGGCGGTGCCCATGTCCTTCTGGCGCAGCGCGAGAAAACCGCGCTGCCGGCTGGCGTCCTGCTGCTCCCGATCGCGATGTTCCTGCAGCCGCGCGGCGGCAGTATTGAGCTCGGGATCGGGATACCGTTTGAGATACGCGTCAACGGACGACTGCACCGCGGGATTCTCCTTCTCCCACACCAGCGCCTGACGCCAGACCGGGCGCGCCTGTTCAGCGGCACCGGAATCACGGATCGATTCGAGCAGCCGCAGGGCCTCGATTCGCGTCGTCGGCTCGTAGCTGAGGATCCGGGCGAGCCAGAACCGGTAGACCTCGTTGCCTGGATCGCGCGCGGTCATCGTGCGCAACTGCGCGATCGCGTCGGTGCGGCCCGAGGCCGTCGCCGCTTGCGTCTGATAGAACGACTCGGCGTACTTGCCCGATGGCGGATCGCTGCCGAACACCTCGCGATAGATCTTCATCGCCTCGTCGGGCCGCTTCGCGCCGGCGAGCCGCACCGCCTCGTCGAGCCGCGCGCGATCTTGGGTGGTGAGCACGCGCATTCGTTCCACGGCGGCAATCGCCGGATCGCGTGGATTCGCCTTTCGCAAGCGATCGAGGTAGGTGCGAAGACCCGCGGCGTCGCCGTTCTGCTTCGCGTATCGCGCCAGACCGGCGAGCGCTTCGGTCTGAGTGGGATTGACCAGCAATACCTGATTCCAGTTCTGGGCGGCGAGGTCCATGCGTCCTCGCGCCTCGAGCGAGCGCGCCTTGCCGAGCAGAATGTCCACCCCCTCACCGCTCTGAGCGGCGACGAGTACGGTGGCAACGACCGCCAACACGAATGGCCCAAGGGTGCGCCTCAGTGACGTCATCAGTTGGACTCCCTGGTTTGAAAAGACTCAGATTCGACTCAGATTCGCCCGGCAGCCAGCCGCCGCGCCGCGATGCGTTCTGTGCTCGCGTAGACCGCGCCGCCGATCATCCCGGCGACGATGAGCACCACTCCCGGAATGAGCCAGTAGTGCTCCAGAACCAGCACGAACACCTGTTGATACCGATCGCTGCGGCCCGAGTGATACGCCGTGACTCCCAGGAGAAACGATTCGAACCGTCCGTTGCGAGCCACCGACACACCGCCGTAGATGGGCCCCTTGCGTGCGTTGGTAAACGCAGCTGCCGCGGTCGAGCCTCCTTCGTCTCCAGGGACGATGACGACCACCGAGCGGTCTCGACGATACGGCGAGACGAAATGCTCGAGCACCGCGTCGAAGGTGTACCCGGCACCGATGAGACGCGCCAGGCGTTCGCGGTCTTCGTGGCGGAACGGCCACTGCGGATGCAGCCACAGCTCTGACGGAGTTGCGCTGTTGATCACCGATTCATCGCGCATGAGTCCGAGGGCCATGTACGGCGCCCACGTCGGCAGCAGCGGCTGCGTCGACGGCCTGCCGAGCACCACGAGGTCCTTGTTGCGCGCCTCGTCCACGCGCGCAGCGTCGAGCACGGTGAGGCCGGTGACGGTGGCGCCGGTCTGCGCCCCGAAGAAGCCCACCATGTTCAACACCGTCTCGTATTCACCAGCGTTCGGCGTATCCGACAGCACGACGGCAGTGCCCGACAGATCGGGCCATGCGGTAAACGGATATCCCGCATCCACCACCAGCTCGAGTCGCGGCAGCACGACCGAGTGTGGGAGCCCGCGGAGATCGATGGACGACTCGCGATCGAACGAGGCGAACTGCGCCACACCCATAGGCGCACTGACGCGGCCGAAGTCGACGTCGATCGTCAACTCGTTGGCGTACGGCCGAAGCCGACCGGTCGGAAGCCGCACGATCTCGTCGCGTTTCGTCAACCGAGCCGCCGGCGCGAGGCGAATGCTGTCGACGTCCTGGGCGTTGAGTCGCACGTGCACCGCTGCCTTCGCATCAGCACCGACGCCCGCATAGGTGAAACGCAGTCGCAGCGGCACCGACTGTCGAGCCGAGAGATAGAGGTCGGGCGGTAATCGGAAGTACACGTTGATCGATCCGGAGCCCACCAGCCTCATGCGATCAGCGCTCGTGTACAAACCGATGGGGGCTGGCTTGCTCGCGCCCAACCAGCGTGGGGCGCCGTATTGAGGGCGGCGCGGCAGGCTGATTGGCTGCACGGCAAGCGCATCGACGTGCAGCGTGCGTGTGAAGTCGTGGGTCACCAGGGTATTAGCCCCGGCAAGCAGATCCTCGGTCGTGTCGCCGGCAATCACGAGCAGCTTGCCGTAGACGTCGCGTGGGTTGTCGCGAATCGCCACGAGCGTGCGAGGCGCCGGCGGAAGCGACAGCATCGCGTCGACCTCGGCGCCGCGTTTAGCAAGCACCACGGCATTGCCCGCGGGCAGCTCACCAATCGTTACCGGGAACCGGACGCCCCGCACGTCCGAGACGACGCCGAACCACGACGCGACCACGGACGCGGCCTTCACCTCGTCGACACCGGGCGGCGACAAGAAGACCACCGGCAACTGCCACGGACGACGCGATTCCGGATCGAAGAACGGGATCGGAAGCAGCGCCAGATCGTTCGCGAGCGGCAATCGGGTGCCGCCGATGGTGAGCCGGCTTCGCGTATCGACGACGACCCACGGCAGTTGCGCGCGGACGCATGCATCGCATCGGCCCTCGAGCCTGATCGACAGGGTGTTGTCGGTCGTGAGCAGATCGGCAGGAAGCGGCACGTCGGCCTCGACGTCGCGGCCAGCCGTCACCGCGAACGATCCCACACGCGATCCGTTCAGCAGCAGCTCGAGCCGCATGTCGCCCGGCGTTGCCCGCGGCGCGGCATAGCGCAGGGCCAGCGACGCTTCGCTGATGATCTTGGTCACCGGCACGCCGAAGAAGAAGTTGAGCGATGAGCCGTCGCGTTGCAGCGCGGTTGCCGTCTGCCCTCCGATCTCGCGAAGCTCGTAGGCATCGTGAAACATCACGGGTGGCGCTTCGCGCCCGGCCTGGCGTGGCCCCTGGGCGATGCTCAACTCCGGCGTCAGCACGACCACCGCAAACATCGAGGCCGCGGCGGCGTGCGCGCGCTTGCGGCTCCGGCGCGGCCCAGCCTCCTTGTGTCCGTGACGCGGCAGCGTGAACATGCCGGTGATGACCACGAGCAGGCCGCGCACGGAAAGCCAGATGACGCGCCAGAGACTTCGCAGCGGCGAATCGTCACGTCGTCCGGCGTCCCACCCCAGCCACGCTTCGGGTCGCGAGTAGATCGCGTCGACCAGGAATCGCTCCTGAATGGTGGTCAAGCGCGGAAACAGCATGTGCACTTCGCGACCGCCTCGCACCGACACCACACGCGCGTCGATCTCGCATCGCGAGTCGCGCGCGCCGAGCACCAGCGTGACCTGCGCGCGCATCGGCGAGGTGAGGGGCGCGTTGAGCCATCCAGTGGTGCCATGCCGCGAGAGCTGCGAGGCCACGCCGGAGACCCAGCGGCCGTCCGACAGGACGAGCGTCAGCGGCACGCGCACGTCGACGCGGACATCGCTGCGCCGCTGACGACGCTCGCGCGCGACGGACGCGCCCACCGACAGAATCACGATGTTGTAGACCGTCCATATCGCGTTCATGATGACGGTGTCGTGATGCGCCGGATCGCTGACGAACCGCTGGTGCGCAACAACGAGCCCGGCCACATTCAGTCCGAGCAGGAGGATGAACGGCAACGCGACGCGGTGATCGAAATACGATCGCGCGACGATTCCGCCCTTGGCGGTGACGTTGAACTTGCCGAGGCGCGGGCTGATCAGCGCGAGCAGCGTCGGGAACAGGATGTACGGCGCGAGTACCGCTTCGTAGATCTCATTCCAGAACGCCGAGCGGAAGCCGCGTTGGATGCGCGCGTTGGTCACGTGTGCGAGCACGAGGTGCGGGAGCGCGTAGGCAAACACGTTCAGCGAGTAGCCGTAGATGTTCACCATCCCCAGCAGCAGGTAGGTCAGCGGAACGCTCAGGAAGATCAGCCGCGGCACCGCGAACAGGAAGTGCGTGGTGGCGTTGAAGTAACAGAGGCGCTGCGCCAGCGACAGCCCGCGGCAGAACAGCGGGTTCTCGAGACGAAGGATCTGTACCATGCCTCGCGCCCATCGCACCCGTTGGCCGATGTGCGCCGACAGGCTCTCGGTGGCCAGCCCCGCCGCCTGCGGCACGTTGATGTACGCGGTGTTCCAGCCGCGACACTGCATGCGCAGCGCCGTGTGAGCGTCTTCGGTGACCGTCTCCACGGCGATGCCGCCAATCTCGTCGAGCGCTTCGCGCCGCAGCACGGCGCACGACCCGCAGAAGAAGCTCGCGTTCCACAAGTCGTTGCCGTCCTGCACCAGACGATGGAACAACGCCCCTTCGTTGGGCACCTTGCGAAACTGGCCGAGATTGCGCTCGAACGGATCGGGTGAATAGAAATGGTGTGGCGTCTGCACCAGCCCCAGCTTCCGATCGCGCAGGAACCACCCGACCGTCATCCGCAGGAACGACTTCGTCGGCACGTGATCGGAATCGAAGATGGCGACGAGATCGCCGCCGGTCCGCTTCAGCGCCGCATTGATGTTGCCCGCCTTGGCGTGCGCGTTGTCGCCGCGGATCATGTAGCCGGCGCCGACATGCTCGGCCCACTCGCGAAATTCCTTGCGACGTCCGTCGTCGAGGACGACGACCTTGAACTTGTCGGCGGGATAGTCGAGCGCGAGCGCGCCAAGCACCGTCGCGCGCACCACATCGAGCGGCTCGTTGTAGGTCGGGATGAACACATCGACGGTTGGCCACGTCTCAGGCGGCGTGGTCAAGGGCAGCGGAGGGCGACGAAGCGGCCGGAGGGTCTGGAAGTATCCGAGGGCCAGCGTGGCGAAGGCGTAGAACTCCGCGCCCAGCAGCATGACGACGAACACCGTGTCCCACTCGTGGAGGTGGCCGGCACTGGTCACCCCCTCCCACGTCTGCACCGCACGCCAGTAGCCATAGCGCAGCGTCGCGAACATCGACACCGCCATCAACGCCATGGTGACGGTGGGCGATCGCGACAGCCGCGACAGGACGATGGCACCGGCGATCAGGATCGATCCGGCAATCGCCTGCTCACGCCATCCCAGCGGGATGACGAGCAGCACACCGAGTACACAGGCGAGGACGAACGCCAAGATGGAGAGCGCGACGATCGCGAACCTTCCGCGACGGCGGTACAGCCGCGGATGCGGAGGCCGGAGCCCATCGCTACGAAAGTCGACGTCGCCGGTCGAGCGTCCACGATCCAGGATGAGGTCACCCACATCTACACGATCGTCGTGTACGCGTCGGGAATTGAAGTCGCGGCTCGCGTGCATCGCGCTCACCGGCGACCCTGCCTAGCAATATCGATGCTCGGGATGCCCGGCTCAGGTGGGTCGGGTTGTGCAGCAGATTTGCATCAGGGTGCTTCCGAGAGGAGCCGCGACATGGGGAACGCGGGAACACCTCGGTGCTATCACGTCTGGTCATGAGCCTCGCCGTCGTCGGCGCGCTGGCGAGTTGCGGCCCAGGTGAGTGGCCTCGTCTGTGGAGCCACTACTCGAGTTCGTTCATGGACGGTCAGATTCGCGTGATCGATCGCGACTCTGGAGATCGCACGACGTCGGAAGGCCAGGCGTATGCGATGTTCTTCACGCTCGTTGCCAACGATCGCACGCGCTTCGACAAGCTGCTGCGATGGACGGAATTGAACCTTGCCGCGGGTTCGCTCGCCGAGCGTCTTCCCGCGTGGCTCTGGGGTCGCAGCGCGGATGGCGACTGGCGTGTGCTCGACGCCAACTCCGCGTCAGATGCCGATGTGTGGATGGCGTACTCGTTGTTCGAGGCTGGCTCCGCGTGGAGCGAGCCGCGGTACACACGTCTCGCCGAACAGCTGGCCGCACGCATCGCCGACGAGGAAGTCGCCGACGTTCCGCGCATCGGCCGCATGCTGCTGCCTGGGCCACGAGGATTTCATGGCGACGGCAAATACCGCCTGAATGTGAGCTATCTCCCTCTGCAGTTGTTCGTCGCGCTGGGCGAATGGCATCGCGACGGTCCGTGGAAGGAGATCGCTGAGCAGATCCCCGCGCTCGTACGCGCTTCATCGCCCAACGGCTTCGCGACCGACTGGATTGACGTGAGTGAAGACGGCGGCGTTACTCCCTCGTCACATGGCAGCTACGATGCGATTCGCGCCTACTTGTGGGCAGGCATGCTCGATCCGGAGTCGCCATCGCGCGCTGAGATGCTGCAGGCAATGCCGGGCATGGCGCGCATCGTCCGCACCGTGCGCACGCCACCGGCCAAGGTCACAGCAGCGGGCGTTGTCGATGATCCCAAAGGCCCTGTGGGATTCTCCGCCGCATTGCTGCCGTATCTCGATGCGCTCGGCGAGCGAGGTCTCGCGCGCGAGCAGTGGTCGCGCACGCGATCGTCGATCGACGTCGACAGCGGGCTGCTCGGGCGCCCGCCGAAGTACTACGATCAGAACCTCGCACTCTTCGCAGTGGGCGCGCGCGAAGGACTGTTCTGGTTCGACGCTCGAGGTCGGCTGCGCACGAAGTGGACCGCGCAATGAGCGCGCCGGCGCCACCTAAGGTTGTGTTTACCAGCGATACAGCCCCCCTCGCTTTCTACCGGGCTACACGGTCTGCGACTGACGAGCCGCTCGCACCCTGCGCGCGCTCCAATGCGATGGTTCATACGCTCATTCGCGGCGTTCCTGGATTCTCAATGCAGAGTCGTTGATTGGTACGGTGGTTGCCAAGTCCGGGCGAGGAGGCAACACATGCAAGGTAGTCAACGTGTATTCGTCAGTCTCGCTTCACTGGCGTTTGTCGCCATCTTCGGCGTGCAGACGTCACGCGCACAGCAGGACGGCCCCGCGGCGGGTGCGCCCTCTCAGCAGCCGCCTTCGACGAGTGCTCCGTCTCCGACCTCTCCGAGATCGCCCAGCCCCTCGTCGCCGGCGCTCGGTTCGTCGCAGGCCGCAACCGTGGCGATCGGAGAGATCACCGACGTCGATGCGAAATCGAAGACCATTAGCGTGAAGACCTCGAGCGGATCGGAGATGAAGTTCAAGTACGACGACGACACGAAAGTGAGTGGCTCGTCGAAGAACGTCGCCGGTCTGGCAACCGCGACCGGTTCGCAGGTGACGATCAACTACAAGAAGGACGGCCAGAGCAACATGGCCACCAGCATTGACGTCAGCGCGAAGTCGTCGCCGTCGCCATCGTCGCCGAGCTCACCGCGGTCGCCGGGAGCCCCGACGTCGCCGGGATCGCCCGACCCGACGTCGCCGCGTGATCCCACTTCACCGCGGACACCTGGTGCCCCCGATGGACCAGCGTCTCCCGGGTCACCCCGTCCTTAAGACGCGCCTTGATACCGCTGTGCAAGATCTCACCGGGATGCCGATCCCTGTGAGGTCTTGCCAGGGTGGCTGGCGAGGAGAGGCATGATCGTCAGACGACACACACTGACCGCCGCTCTCGCAGCGATCGTCATCACCGCGTCGGCGGCGTTCGCCAATCCGAACGATCCATTTCTCTGGCCCTACAACCAGCCGACGAGCATCACGTTCGATCCGGCGCGGCTGTCGCAGGCGTGGCAGGAGTGGAAGTCGGCGCAGATCACCAGCAACAACGCTGGCGGCAACCGACGTCTGCGGGTGATGGGCGGCGTCGACAACACGTCGACGGTCTCGGAAGGACAGGGCTACGGCATCCTGCTCGCCTCGATCTTCGATGACCAGACCACGCTCGATGGCTTGTGGCTGTTCACATCAGACCATCTCAACTGGCGCGGTCTGATGGATTGGCACATCGGCAATCCCGGTCAACGCTTGGGGACGGGATCGGCAACTGATGGCGACGAAGACATCGCGCTCGGTCTGTTGAACGCCTGCATCAAAGTGCAGCACGGATCGTGGCCGGCAAGCGGTGCCGGCATCAACTACTGCGCCCAGGCCACCGCGGTCATCGGCGCGATCTACCAGTACGAGATCGACAAAGCCGGCGGAAGTCCCGCGGCGGGACTCTCCAACAACACCGGCGGCGAGGTGCTGCCAGGTGATTCATGGACGCTCGCCATCGATTACCCACAAGGCATCATCAACCTCTCGTACTTTTCACCCGGCTACTACACCGCCTTCGGAAAGTACACGAGTACTCAAAGCGCATGGTCCGCCGTCAACGCGCGCAACTACGCAGTCGTGAACCTCGCGCAGGGTCAACCTGGCAACTGTTCGAAGCTCGTGCCGAATTGGGTTCGCTATGACGGCGCAGCGCAGTCGGTGCCATGGCAGCCGACCAACTACGCGTGGTGGAGCTACGATGCCGGGCGTCTCGCGTGGCGCGCCGCGGTCGATCGCGCGTGGTACGGCACCGCCGACGCCCGAGCGACGATGAACGAGATCGGCAGCTTCTTCAGCAGCGTCGGTCTGAGCAACATCGGCGAACACAGCATGAACGGGCAGCGCACCGGCGGCGGTCCGTGGCCGTTCTTCGTCGCCAACGCGGGGGCAGCCATTTGGGCCGCCGATTCGCTTGCTCCCGCGAACTGCGGTGCGGCAACTGGTTCGCTGAAGGAATCGAGGCAGTCGGCGTACGACCGCGTCGTCAACACGAAAGACACGCCGAACAGCTACTACGGCAACGCGTGGCGGCTCTTCGCGATGCTGCTGATGACCGGCAACTTCCCCAACTTCGTCGAGATGGCAGCCGGCTCGCCCTCGACGCCGCCGGCTCCTGAACCGCCGCCGCCACCACCACCGCCGCCACCACCACCATCGCCGCAGCCGCCACCGCCGCCACCAGCGCCGGTCAGCGCCGCGTGTCAGGTCAACTACGCGATCGTGACGCAGTGGAACAGCGGCTTCCACGCGGATCTCACCGTGTTCAACCGATCCACCGCGCCGATCACGGGATACACCCTGTCGTGGACGTTCACATCTGGTGAACGATTCAGCAGCGGCTGGAACGCCAACTACACGCAGAACGGCAACGTCGTCACGGTCGGCAATCCAGCAGGATTCTGGAACGGCACGATCGGCGCCAACGCGAGCGTCACGTTCGGATTCATCGGTACTGGCACACCCGGACGGCCGACGAACTTCACGTTGAACGGATCGACCTGTCAGGTGCCGTAGCCATCCTCGCGTACGTAGGGGCCGCCTTCAGGCGGCCCACACGATCTGGGTTACCCTGTGGCAACCGCAAGGTCGAGCGAGTGGAGGCCCGGATGAGAGGTCGACTGGCCGGAATCGGAATCGCGCTCACCATCGTCATTCCAACACTCGCTCAAAGTCATTACACGCCGCCGCGAACGCCGTGGGGCGATCCGGATCTTCAAGGGATCTGGCCGGGCAACATGGGCGTGCCGATGCAGAGACCTGTCGACTTCGGTGAGCGCTCGCAGCTCACCGACGCCGAGTTCGCGCGACGGCAGGCGCAGGCTGCGGCGCAAGCCACGTCCGATGCAGAGGTCTTCGTGAGAGCCGGCGATGGTGGCGGCGGCATCGGGGGACCGTCTCATTGGGTCGAACGCGGCAGGCCGACGCGACAGGCGTCGCTCGTCATCGATCCGCCCAACGGGCGCCTGCCGGCGTTGACGCCTGAGGCCGAACGCCGCCGCAAGGAAGCGAGAGGCGGTCGCGGCTTCACCGGCGAGTGGCGCGGCGAAGCCGATTCGTTCGAGGATCTCAACATCTACTACCGCTGCATCACGCGCGGCGTGCTCGGCTCGGTCATCCCGGTGATCTACAGCAACGGCAACGAGATCGTGCAGGCGCCGGGCTACGTGGTCTTCCGCAACGAGATGATTCACGAGGGCCGCGTCATCCCGCTCGATGGCCGTCCGCATCCCGCCGCGGCCATCCGGATGTACATGGGCGATTCGCGCGGACGCTGGGATGGCGACTCGCTCGTCGTCGAGACGACAAACTTCACCGACAAGGTAGCGATCGGATCGAACGGCGCCGGCTATCCCGGAGACCCGGGCTACCACAGTCAGGCGTTGCGTCTCACCGAGCGCTTCACTCGCACGGGCGAAAACACACTCGACTACACCGCGACGGTCGACGATCCGCAGACGTGGACCAGGCCATGGACGATCCTGATCTCACTGACACGCAGCCACGACGCAGCCCTCTATGAATACGCGTGCCACGAGGGGAACTACGCGATGCGAAACATCCTCAGTGGGGCGCGCGCGGACGAGGCGGGGAGAAAGACCCGCTAGGCCACAGAGGGGACGGAGGGCGCAGGGTTTTAACACAGAGGCCACAGAGTACACAGAGGGGCGTCGCGGGTGGGCGCAGGCCTTCGGCCTGCGAATGGATCGAGAGGAGAGTACGAAAACGAGCGCGTTGAATTGCGTGGCGTTCGTTTTCGTACTCTCCTCTCGATCCATCCCGCGCTGAGCGCGGGTCACCCGCGACGCCCCCCTGTGTCCCCTGTGGTCCCCGTGTTGAAACTCCGTGCTCTCCGCTCCCTCTGTGCTCCGTGCTCTCTATCGCGCGCGCGCAATTCGACGCAGTTCCCCCTGATCGAGCCAATTCACCTGACACTGCTCGCACGTGTCGATGACGAGATTGCCTGGCCCGCCGTAGAAGTGACTCAGCATCGATTGGCGGCAGTGCGGACAGGTGAGCGTGCGATCGCCTGGCTTCTGAGCGCGCGGCATCACGACACCGTGCTGATCTTCGTGGCCGCTCGCGGCATCGATCACTGACACGAAGTGCAGCATCGCGATCAACATGCCCTTGCACTGCGGACACACGAGCAGCGGGTTGCCGTCGAGCCGCGCGTTCGCCAGCGAGGCGCCGCAGCTCGGGCACGGTAGGTCGGCGGCATCGCCGATCTCTATGTCGCGGATGAGCGGCGCCAGCGCTTCGAGGGAGCCGCAATGGGTGCAGACCAATCCACCGCGCGCTTTGTCCGCCTGCATCGGCGCGCCGCAGTTGACGCAGTTTTCCACTATCGCGCCCGCTGTGTGCTCAAGATTGCGAGACGGACCGCCATGAACGTCACCAGTCCCCACGCGATGAGACCGACGACCGCGATCGCCAGCAGCAAGAGCGGACGATTCAGCAGTGAAGCGACCGATGCCAACGGAGCGGCGAGCCCGCCCACTTGTTCGAGCGGCGCTCGCAGAGCACTCACCTGCTGCAGCGGCGCGCCAAGATCGGCAACCGCGCGAAGGCGCGGCTCGAGCTGCGACACCTGATCGAGCGATCCACGCAGCGATGCGACTGACTCGAGACTGGCGCGCATCTCGGCAACTCGCGTCAACGGAACGCCCAGCGCCGCGGCTCGATCCAGTCCCGGACCGATCGCGACGACGCGGGTGAGCGGATCCCTCAGGTCGGCGGCCGCCCGCAGGCCCGAGTCGAGCGTGGCCACACGTCCCAGCGGTTCACCCAGCGAGGCGACGCTTCGCAGCGTCGGTTCGAGCCCCGACACAGCCTGGAGTGGAGCCGCCAGCCGCTCCGTCCCCTGCAGCGCCGGAATCAGGACTGTCGTGCCCTTGGTCGACTCTTGAATCGCCCCTGTGTTGCTGCTGATCGCCGCGGTGCTCTTTCCGATCGCGTCGGTGTTCTGGCGAATTCCGGTGGCCAGCGAACATCCGGCACTGAACAGCGCAACGGCGAGCGTGAGCGCTCGAAGGCTCTTGATCATCGTGATGTCCTCTCGGGGCTGAAGGAGTCGTCAATTCCCCAACCTCCAACCTCCAACGCCCAGGCGCCTATCTTTCTTTGGGAGTTGGGAGTTGGGGTTTTGGGAGTTGACACCTGCCTCGTCTTTTCAAAAAGTGGCGATCGGATTCAGCGGCGATCCGGTGCCGCCGCGGATGGCCAGCGGCGCCGCAGTCAGCAAGAACTCCCATCGCTTGCGCGACGCCGCGGCGTCCGCCAGCGCCTCGAGATCGCAGTTGTCGAACAGGTGCACGCCAAGATAGACGAGCGCGAAGTCGTGCACCGCGCCGCGCGGCGCACCCGGCGCGCCTGGTGACACATATTGCGGATGATCGCTGCCGAGCAGCGCGATGTCGCGCGCCTTCAGCCACGGCAGCACCGATGGGTGCAGCCCCGCCGATTGTCCGCCTTCCGCGCGCCCGCGCAGCCACGGTCCCACCGCCTTGCGCCGTGCCCATACACCGGTCCGCACGAACAACGCGTCGCCGGCCGACACTTTCACACCCGCGCGCTTCTCCCATGCTTCGAGGTCTTCGACATAGATCGGCGTGCCCGGCTCGAGATAGGGCACGCCCTTGAGCCGAGGAATGTCGATCAGGATGCCTCGCGTGAACACGCCGTTCTTGACGTTGTGAATCGAGTTCTTCGCATGCCCCTCTTTGACGACGGCATCGGCCTGCGGCGTGTAGCCGTTGTAGAAAACGCCACGCTCGTTGATATGTGCGAGCGAGTCGAGATGCGTGTGCGCGATGCCGTGATACTCCACGGCAATCCGGTCAGTCGCGATACCGATGTGCGTGACTTCGTACGGGTTCGGATTGTCGACCGCCTTCATCGTATCGGCGTCGGCCGCCAGCGATACCGAGACGCCTTCCTTGACGAGCGCCGCCGCCTGCTTTCGCTTCGCCGGCGTGATCAGATTGAGCGCGCCGATCTCATCGTCTTTGCCCCATCGTCCCCAGTTGGACAGCTCTTTTTTCCATCGCTCGTACTGCTCGGCGCTGACGGCGTGCCGATCGCCCGCTTGCGCGCGAAGCGCGACATCGACATCCGCTACGAGAAGCACAGCGAAACAGGCGACCAAGCCGATGCGAGTGCGTGTCATGGGCCAAAGAATAGCAGCCGGCCCTACTTTCCGACTTTGGAACTTCACAACTTCTACTTCTTCCACTTTTTCCACTTCTTCCACTTTTCCACTTTGCCGAGATATACATAAGACCCGTGCCGTCCACCCCAGGCCCCTGCATCATCACCGTCGCTATCACCGGATCAGTGCCGCGCAAGGAGAACAATCCGGCGGTTCCGATCACCGTGACCGAGCAGGTGGAGTCGACGCACGCCGCCCACGAGGCTGGCGCGGCGATGGTGCACGTGCACGTCCGCAACGACGATCAGTCGACGACGTCGAATCCGGACAAGTTTGCGGCGTTCAAAGAGCAGATCCGCCGTCACTGTCCCGAGATCATCCTGCAGTTCTCCACCGGCGGGCGGTCGGGCGTCGGCTCCGAGCGCGGCGGCATGCTGCACCATCGCCCTGAAATGGCGTCGCTGTCGACCGGGTCGGTGAACTTCCCCAACCGCGTGTACGAGAACCCACCGGGGCTGATCGTCGAGCTCGCTCAGAAGATGACGCAGTACGGCGTGAAGCCGGAGATCGAAGTGTTCGATCTGGCGATGCTCTACAACGCGATCGACTACGCGCGCAGCGGGTTGCTGCAGGCGCCGCTCCATGTGCAGTTCGTGCTCGGCGTGAAGCACGCGCTGCCTGCCGAGCGCGACATCCTGGAGTTCGAGGTCGGAAAACTCAGGCAGCTCATGCCCGGGGCGACGTGGGTCGCGGCCGGCATCGGACGCCATCAGCTCGACGTCAACAAGTGGTGCCTCGAGATGGGCGGCCACTGCCGCACCGGTCTCGAAGACAACGTGCGATGGGACAAAACGCGTCTGGCGGCGTCGAACGCGGAGCTCGTGGCGCGCGTGAGAGATCTGTGCGCGGAGTACGAACGCGAGGTTGCGTCACCGGCGGTGGCGAGGCAGATTCTACATCTCGTGTAATGCAGAATTCAGAATGCAGAATGCAGACATCACACTGTGTCTGAATTCTGAATCCTGCATTCTGCATTAAGGGTCACTTCTTAGCCTTGAGCTCGTCGTAGGCAATCTGCAAGTTGCCCGCCGGGCCTCCCAACGTGGGGCTGGCGCTCACCGTGTAGCCCTTGAACTTCGGATCGAGCTTGTATTCCTTACCGGCCTGCTCGGCCGATTTCCCGGCCTTCATCGACGCGCGTGCGTAGTCGACGAACTCCTTGGTGAACCGCGCGTACTCCTGCAGATCCTTCCAGGTGCCGACCGGGATGTGGCCGTTGATGATCGTGTCCACGCCCTTCACGCCGGCAACCGCCTTGGCGAGCGTCTGCGGCTGCTCCACGACGCTGCCGCCATTCATCGTGTCGACATACGGCAGCGCCTTCCACGCGAAGATGTCGCCGACGTGCATCGTGCGGAGGGCCTTGAACACGACGAAGGTGTCGCCGTTGGTATGCCCGCGGCCGAAGTAGTAGAGATCGATCTCGTCCTTGCCCGTGCCCACGGTGAGTGTGTCTTTGTAGGTCTTGTTCGGCAGGAACTTCGCGTTGGCGCCGCTGAACTCAGGCATCTTGGCCATGTTGGCCTTGGTGTTCTCGTGCACGATGCTCTCGACCGTGGCGCTCATGAACGCCGCGTTGCTGCCGGTGTGATCGCCGTGCGTGTGCGTATTGATGATGCGAGTGATCGGCTTGTTGGTGACCGCCTTGACGCGCTCGAGGATCGTCGGTCCCCAGCCCGGGAGCTTTGTGTCAACGAGCGTAACGCCGCTATCGGTGATGAACACGGCCGTGTTGCCGCCGCTGAATGCGTTCTGATCCTCAGCGCCCGAACCCGTAATGACGTACAGGTTGTCCTTCACCTTCTCGATCTTGGTGGCCGCCAGAGATGCCGGCGTCGGTCCCGCTGGCGGTCCCTGTCCAGCCACGGCAACCGCCAACGCGCCAACGCCAATCAACGTCCCCAGTACGATCGCTCGCCTCATTCGTTCCTCCCGGCGCAACAGCCTATTCTAGTGAAGCGTTCTGTCACAAGCGGAGCAGGCCGCGTGTCGCTCGTACGTGTACTTCTCATCGTCGCGCTCGCGTGTGGCGCGCGTGCTCTGCACGGGCAATCGCGAGCCATGCTGCCTTGTGTCGAACCGGCTGAAGGCGTGACTTGGGAACGCTGGAGCCACGAAGGACACGAAGACCACGATGATCGGAACGACGTCGATTCGGCGCTCGACGAATGGTGCGCGAGTGTCGGCAAGCCGGTGCTGCGATCGCCGGTCTACGTCGCCGACGCGGACATCACGGGCCTGCGAATCGTGAGCTGGAACATCAACGTTGGCGGCGGCCGCGCCGACGCATTCATTCCGCGGCTGCTCGAGGAAGCGGGATCGAGCACCGGCGTGGTCGTCATGCTCCAGGAAGCGTTTCGAGCGGGATGGGACGTCCCCGACGCGTACCCTCGGGGTCTGAACGTGCCTCACGCGATTCGCCGGCGCCGCCCCGCGCCCGACGTCGTGGGGCTGGCAACGCGGTCGGATCTCTGGCTCGCGTACGTGCCGTCGATGCGAAACGGGCCGGCCACCAACGCGTCCGAGCGCGAAGATCGCGGCAACGCCATCCTTTCCACCGAGCCGCTGCGCGATGTCGTGGCGATCGAGCTGCCCTTCGGCCGTCAGCGCCGCGTCGCGATCGCGGCCACGGTAGTGCCGCGCGGATCGCATGCCAAGCCGATTCGGGTCGTGGTGCTGCACTTCGATCGAGGCCACGCCCATGACGCACAGGCGGCAGCGCTCGCAGCGCGCGTCAAGAGGTTCGTCGACGAGAAGACGATGCCGCTTGTTGTCGCCGGCGATCTGAACTCAGCAAAGGGCATCCACGACGAAGCCGTCGCTGCGCTGAGCGACGTCGTTCATCGGGAAGACGCGTGCGGCACCGGCCGCACCATGCGATGGCCGCTGCGGCTGGACGTGTTCTTTCTTCACCGGCTCGATTTCATGTTCAGCACGTTCGACGACGCCGGCCACGCGCGCACCTGCACGACGCTGAAGAAAACGTTCGGATCGGATCACGTGCCGGTGGTGATGGACGTGCGCTTACAAGTGGAAAAAGTTGAAGAAGTGGAAAATGTGGAAAAAGTCGAAGTGTTCAAGTGATCAAGTGAACAAGTGCAACGAGGGCAGCTCGTTGCACTTCGTCACTGAGTACTTCCGTCACTTCACTTTTTCAACTTCTTCCACTTCTTTCACTTCTTCCACTTGCTCATTTGGTCTCATCAAAGACTATCTTCACATTGTTCTTCAGGCGATCGGTCGCCGCGGGCGTGGCCGCCGGGTCGGCGTAGCCCTTGTACTTCACCGGGAGCTTCCAAGCGCCTGCGATCTGGTCGACGCTCTTGCCCGCCTTCTTCCCGTCGCGCACCGCGGCCGCGAACTCGTCATTGAATGCCGCGTACTCCTGCAGATCGGCGACCGTCATCGTCGTGCTGTGTCCAGTGATGATGGTGTCGACGTTCTTGACCGACTTCGCCGCCTTGGCGAGCGTCTTGCCGATCTCGACGCCGCTGCCGCCGTTGACGGCGTCGAGCAGCGGGATATTCTTGCCGGAGAAGATGTCGCCGGCGTGCATCACGCGCAGCGCCGGGAAGACGACCCACGCGTCGCCGTTCGTGTGGCCGCGGCCGAAGTAGAACAGATCGATCTCGTCGCTGCCCTTTCCGATCTTCATGTTGTCCTTGAAGGTCTTCTTCGGCAGGCCTTTGCCGCCGTTCTCCTTGAAGATGTTCTTCGGTGCGTCGGGTGCAGGCGTGATGCCGGTGGGTGAGCGCATCTCTTGCATGTTCTTCGCGGTGTTCTCGTGCGTCACGACCTCGACGGTGGTCGGGAACTCGACGTTGCCGCTCACGTGATCGCCGTGCGTATGCGTGTTGATGATCAGCGTCACCGGCTTGTCGGTCACCGACTTGATCTTGTCGAGCAGCGGCTGGCCCCAACCAGGATTCTTCGTATCGACCACGGCCACGCCGTTGGCCATGACGAAGACGGCGCTGTTGCCGCCACCGCCCGTCATCATGAACAGGTTGTCCTTCAACTTGTTCACCTGCACCTCGCGCGGCGCAGGCTGCGCGGGTCCGCCGCCGCGGGCCGGCGCCTGTTGCAGTGCTGCCAGCGAGATCGAGAGCAGTCCCATCGCGATCAGCGTGCCGAGTACGATCTGTCTCTTCATGTCAGCTCTCCGGTGAAGGGCCGCCTGAAGGCGGCCCCTACGTACTACTTCTTTGCAAACGGCCCGACGTCCGGTTGTCCCTGCGTGTTCGCCAGCGGTCCCAACTCCGCCGTCACGCCGCGTGCAATCGCCGCGGTTTCGCTGCCGGCTTGGAAGCAGGTGAAGTCGGGGCGATCGCGCCACGCGATCGGGCCGCACAGTCGAATCCCCGCCTTGATGGTCGAGTCGTGGACGATGTTGATCGCACGCTCGTAGTCGGGCGTGCCCTGTCTGAAGCCCGAGAAGTTGCCCAGGTCGCCGCTCGCGGCAAACAGCGCCGACACGCCAGGCACTTTCGCGATCTCGTCCGCGTTCTTCAAGCCTTCGAGCGTCTCGATCATCAGAACGAGCACGATGTTGTCGTTGATCGTGTTGCGATAGCCGCCGGGGACGCCGCCCCACATGCTGGCGTCGAACGCCTGACCGCCGCCGTTGCTCCGTCGTCCGAGCGGCGGGAAGTACGCCCAGTTGCGCGCCTCGATGGCTTCCTGCACGGTGTCGACCGTCGGCACCACGACCACGAGCGCACCGGCGTCGAGCGCGTGCTGAATCTCACGCTCGTCGGTGTAGGCCACGCGCACGCCGGGCACCGCCTTCGCGTACGGACACGTGTGCCACATCTTCGACACCGCCTCCCAGTCGCGCTGATCGTGCTGCATCTCGGTCCAGATGAAGTCGTAGCCGGCGTTGGCCATCGCGCAGTACGTGGCGGGATCGGTCGCGCTGAACAGCGTGCCGCCGGTGACCTTGCCGCCGGCCATCAGCTTGAGCTTCACCGGATTCCAGATCTTCGAACCAGGAGGCGGGTTGAACGCCGTGCCGTATTTCCATGTGGCGGGATCGAACGCACCCTGATTCACCGCGCCCATCGGTGCGACGTTCTTCGCGTTGCTGTCCTTGCCCGCCGGCGCGGCAAGCGGAAAGCTCGTGACGGTGGTGTTGTTCGCGTAGGGATCCGCACCGGCACGGCCGGGCGTCGTCTGGCCGCGGCCGGCATCGCCTTGCGCGCGACCTTGGCCCTGCGCCGGTGCCTGTGCCGCGGGAGCGGTCGGCGTCGTCGGCGCCTGGGCCGCAAACACCGCCATCGCCAGCACCGCCGTCAACACGATCGCCAAAGGCACTCTTGTCATGGTGAACTCCTCGCCGTAGTGGTGCAGACTATGCCACAGCCAAAGGGAGGTCACAACGTCATGAGTCGCGTTATCGCCGTTCTCGTCGCCACAATGTGCCTGGCTCGAGTCGCGCTGGCTCAAGGCCCACCTGCAGGCCCGCAAGTCGTGTCGCCAGAAGTGACTGGCGACAAGCGGATCACGTTTCGCATCCTCGCGCCGCAAGCGCAGGCGGTACGCCTCAACGCGACCGACATTCCGGGCAACGGTTCTGCCGCGCCGCTGACCAAGGGCGCCAACGGCATTTGGGAGATCACCACCGGGGCTGTTCCACCCGGTGCGTACCGATACGCGTTCAACATCGACGGCGTCTCGACGATGGATCCGCGCAATCCGTCGACGAGCGAATCGAACAACAACTCGTGGAGCATGGTCTACGTATCCGGCTCCGAGGTCGCCGACACGAGGAACGTGCCGCACGGCAGCGTCTCGGAAGTGAACTACTACTCGTCTGCGCTCCGCGCGTTTCGGCGCATGCACGTCTACCTGCCGCCCGGCTACGAAACGAGCTCGAAGAGATACCCGGTGTTCTATCTGCTGCACGGCGCCGGCGACAGCGACGATTCATGGAGCACGGTTGGCCGCGCTGGATTCATCCTCGACAATCTGATCGCGATCGGACGGGCCAAGGCGATGGTCGTGGTCATGCCCGCAGGACATACGCGAGGTCCGGCGGGGCTTACGCTGCCAACCACCGGCACCGATCCATTCGTCAGCGACTTCGTCGACGATGTGATGCCGTACGTCAAGAACAACTACCGCGTCCTCACCGATCGCAACAGCACGGCGATCGCGGGGCTGTCGATGGGTGGCAGCCAGACGCTCAACGTGGCGATTCCGCACCTCGAGAAGTTCGGCTACATCGGTGTGTACAGCTCGGGCCTGCTCGGCGCCTTCCCAATCCCCGGGCGCGGAGGCGCTGCCGCGGCGCCGGCTAGCGGCCCAGGCGAATGGGAATCGCGTTACGCCGCAAAGCTGGATGATGCGGGCCTCAAGAAAGGCCTGCGCGTCCTCTGGTTCGCGACCGGCAAGGACGACTTCCTGCTGAACACGACGACCGCGACGGTCGATCTCTTCAAGAAGCACGGCTTCTCGCCCGTCTTCAAGGAGAGCGGCGGCGGACACACGTGGCTCAACTGGCGAGATTACCTCACTGAATTCGCGCCGCAGTTGTTCCAATAGTGTTGTTCGAGGTTCGAGGTTCGAGGTTCGACGTTCGGCAGTTCCGGATTCGAGGTTCGACGTTACAAGTCTCGAACCTCGAACCTCGAACCTCTTACGCCGGTCGCGCCAGCGCCCACATGACGCCGAGCGGATCCTCCACCATCGCCAGGCGATCGCCGTACGCCTGGTTCGCGGGAGCCATGCGCGACGTCGCACCCGCGGCAACCGCGCGGTCGTGCAGCGCGTCAACATCCGCGACGTACAAATAGAATCCTGGCTTCTCGCCGCGATCGGGTGCCTCTCCCATTTCCACGGCCGCGTCTCCAATCCGCACGCGAGCGTGCATCACGACTCCCTGATGTTCGGCGCGGAATTCTTCGACGGCGCCGAACGAGCGGGTGAGGAAGTCGATGTAGGTCGGCGCGCTGCGAGGATGGAGATACGGCGTCAACGTCCGCAGCCCTTCAGGTACAGGTGCAGGTCCGAGGCTCGTGGCAATGAACCAGTAGTTGCCGAACGGATCCTCGACAAACCCTGCGCGCTCACCGTACGGGCGGTTCTGCGGCTCGCCCTTCGACTTGCCGCCGGCGGCAATCGCACGCTCGAACGTCGCGTCCACATCGGGCACGAAGAGGTGGAACGACCCATGAGGAGCTGGCGACTCCTTCGAGGTGCGTTCGCTAATCATCACCATCGAGTTTCCAATCCGCACCTCACGATGGATATGGTTCGGCGTGGGCGCACTGGCGATCTCCACGGCACCGAACGCCTTGGTGATGAAGTCCAGGAAGCCCGAATCACGTGCCTGGACAAGAGGCGTTACGGTCGTGAACCCCTCGCGAATGATTGTTGGTTCGAGCACGATTGACATAGCCGTCCTCCGTTCCAGATTCGCCCGCAGCCGCGCCTTGAACGACGCGCTCGGGCACGATCGCAACTGATTCGCCAGGACCGCGAGCGGCGCCAGCTCGGCGTCGGCGAGCGCGGCTGTCGCATCGCCCCTCGACACGATCACGTCGATCGCGCGATCCAGACGGTCGATGAGAGCCTCAGCCATCGCGGCCCTCCATGCTCTTGCGCAGGTTCTCGAGCGCGCGCAGCTGCAGCTGCTTGACCGCGCCCTCCGATCGATCGAGCGCCGCCGCGATCTCGCGAATGCTCTTGCCCTCGACGAACCGCATGTCGATCACCTGGCGCTGCGTTTCCGGCAGGCGATCGACCAGCTGAAACACCATCGTCCGGCGCTCGATCTCCCCCGACTCGCGAGCGTCAGGCACATCCGGCGGCGGGTCGGACGAATCGCGCCCGGTCTCGCGCCGTCGATCCGCCAGCGCGTTGGCCGCAATGCGATAGAGCCAGGCCACGAACGGCACGCCGCGCCACTGGAAGCGCGACAGGTTCGTCAGCGCCCGCTCGAACACCTCCGAGGTGATATCCTCCGCCTCGGCTCGAACGCCAGTACGACGGATCACGTAGGCGTAGACCCGGTGAAAATTGCGGTCGTAGAGGTCGACGAAGCGGGCAGGATCGGCCTGCGCCGCTTCGATCAGCGCCCGCTCGTCGTGATCCTCTGTGATCGTCACCACAGCGTTCAATCACTCTAACTTCGGAGACCGGCAGAAAGTTACGCCACGAAGACCCGAAGAACGCGAAGAATAGAGTTACGCCACGAAGACCCGAAGAACGCGAAGAATAAAGTTGCGCCACAAAGACCCGAAGAACGCGAAGAGTTATGGGAGGGTTTCGATGACACGGCTGGGGCGCCTGCTCGCTGTCGCGCTGCTCGGTCTGTATCCTGCCGCGGCTCAGGCGCAGGACTGCGAC